>Ga0075433_10000578_pt1 | contig 24281 bp, 24 predicted proteins | sample RhiMethybrSRZTD2_FD_75299 | JGI IMG/M metagenome (GOLD analysis project Ga0075433, IMG submission 75299) | Populus rhizosphere microbial communities from Tennessee, USA - Rhizosphere MetaG P. TD hybrid SRZTD2 | ecosystem: Host-associated > Plants > Roots > Rhizosphere > Soil | place: USA... | reverse complement strand
AGGACGTCGTCCATCGAATCGGGGGCCACTGGCTTGGCGTAGTGGCGGTCGATGGCGGCGCGGATCGCCGCGCCCATGGCGATGACGGGCAGCACGCTCAGCCGTGTGGTCGCGGCGATCTCGTCCATGGCCACGACGTTGGTGGGGTCCGACATGGCGATGGTCAGCGCGCCGTCGGCGCGGGAGAGCGGGAGCACCTCGTGCTTGCGCGCGAGGTGCGCGGGCACCAGGGCGAGGATCTCGACGGGGATCGCTTGGTTGCGCACGTCCACCGACGGCAGGCCGTGCTCGCGCGAGAGCACTTCCACCAGTCGTTCCTCGGTCACAAGGCCCCGGCGCGCGAGCACGGCGCCGAGCCGCTCCTTCGATCGCCGGTGCTCGCGGAGCGCCTCGTGCAGCTGCGCTTGGGAAATGATCCCCTCGGCGACGAGCAGCTCGCCGAGCCGCGCGCGGCTCGCGCGCTTGCGCGCCGAGGGCGCGAGGCCGGGGCGGCCCGAGCCGGCCGGGTCGAGACTGCCCGACGTGCTTGCGAGCCGCACACGCGTGCTGGAAGCGGGAGGCAGCGGCGGCGCAGGCGGCATCGAAGGCGACGCGGCGATCGAGGGCGTCGATGGCGCGATGACCGGAGGCGGTGGAACCGGCGTGGCAGGTGGGACGGGCACCTGGGGCATCGTCGGCACCAACGGCGGTGGCGGGGTGCGCGGCACCGAAGGTGGCCGCGGCGGTGTTACGGTGCGCGGAGCCGGCGGCGTCGCGGGCGCGGACGGCTGCGCAGCGCGGCGCCGGCGCCCGCCTCCCGCCGCCTGACTGGGATCGACACGTTCGATGCGCTCGGCGGTCTCCATCAACCGCTCGATGTCGCCCAATCGCGTGTAGATCTCGCGGAGCGCCTCGAGAACCGTCAAGTCTTCCGGGTTTTCCGCGAGCGCGGCCTCGAACATCTCGGCGCTGTCGCGGAGCTCCCGGCCCTCGCCGCGGTCAGGCAGGCCGCTGCCGGATGGCACTCCGCGCTTCCTCCGGGGTGAGCGGCGCAGCCAGGACACCCGTATGGCGCGGGCGCCGACGGGCTTCGATGAGGATGGCGCCGAGGCCCTGGCTCGCCTCGCGCGCGAAGAGACGCACCATGCCGACGGTCGTCCGCTCGTCGAAGATCGCGAGCAGGATCGCGTCGTCGTCGACGGTGCTGACATGCAGGCTCTCCTTGACGCCCTCGTGGAACAGGACCGAGAACTCGCTCTCACCCAGCAGGCGGGCGAGGGCGGCCGTCGAGCTGAATGCGCCGGCCGCGAGGGCGGCGATGGACACGGTGTCGAGCGTGCGCGCGGCCCCGGCGATGGCGAGCGGCTCGCCACTCCGCTCGATCAGCAACACGGCCGCGGAGCCGGAGTCGCCGAGGAACCGTTCCAGCACGGCGTCGATCCGCGCCGCATCGGACTCGTGAATGGCGAGATCCTGTCGCATCATGAGGCTCCTTCTTGCACTTGCCCGAATTCCCGGAGCAGGACCATTCGGGACACCGTGTTGAGAGTGTCGAAGACGCCTTTGCCCGTCAGCGCGACGGCCTCGAAGGCCGGCACGCGACGCGCGCCACGATTGAGCGTGTATTCGAGATAGTCGAGCGGGGCCACATCGGGCAGATCGCGCTTGTTGTACTGCACGACGTAGGGCACCGAGGCGAGGTCGAGACGATACTCGTGCAGGTTGTCGTTGAGATTGCGCAGGCTCTCGACGTTTTCCTTCAGCCGGTCCCACTGCGAGTCGGCGACGAATACCACCCCGTCCACCCCGCGCAGGACGAGCTTGCGTGTCATGTTGTAGCGGCTCTGACCGGGCACCGTGTAGAGCTGAAACTTGGTCGTGAAGCCGCGCACGCTCGTCGCCGACACCGGCAAGAAGTCGAAGAACAGCGTGCGGTCGTCGCCCGTTGCGAGTGAAATCATGTTGCCGCGGTTCTCGTCGGGCAGGCAGCGGTGGACGAATTGGAGGTTCGCGGTCTTGCCGGCCAACCCCGGTCCGTAATAGACGAGCTTGAAGTTGATCACCTTGGCCGCGTAATTGATGATCGACACTCAGCGCATCTCCAACACCGCCGCCGCGCGATCGACTTCGCGCCATGCACGCCCCGGTTGCGCGACGGGTCCCGCGGCGGCCAGCAGGGTGGTTCCGCGGCCGTCGATCGAACGCACGAGAATGCGCCGCCGCCCCTGACGGAAGACGACTGACGCGAGCGCGCCGAGATCGCCCTCGCGCGCGCGCCCGAGGCCTTCCCACACCGCGAGCGCGAGCTCGCCGAGGTGCTCGGCCTCGCGGCCTGGCTCTCGGAAAACGTAGACGCGCGCGCTGCCGCCCGCGTCGGTGAGCACCGCGGGCTCGACGATGCCGAACGCGCCGAGGGTGCCCGCCACGCCGGCGACACGCGGATCGACGGCGAGCGACGAAAGCGCGCGCGGCGGCACGCCTGCACCTTCGCGCGGGCGGCCTGACAGGCCCGCCGCGCGGGCGGCGCGCAGCTCGAGCAGCGCCACGGGGGCACCGGGCCGACGCGCCGCGACCACGATCGCCGTCGGCGCGGCGGTGACGACGATGGCCGCGCGTGCGGTCCGCACTGTGACCTGCTCACCGGCCGCGCCGCCGAGCAGACCCGCCACACGCGCGGCGACGGCCGTCACGGCAGCGCGCGGCACCGTCGGCGCGATGAACGCCACGAGCGGCGTTCCCTCGACGACGCCCGTCCACGACTCGAACGTCCCGGCGCCCGCAAGACACGCTGCGATCCGGGTCAGCGCGTCGCGGCTGATGATCTCCGGGGCGACATCGCGCGAAGCCGCCGGCGTCCGCCGCGGTGCCGCGGCTGCTGGCGGCGGCGCGGCTGCCGGCGCGGGGCGTGGAGGTGGCGGCGGCGGCGCGGCAACCGGCGGCGGTGGTGGCGGTGGCGGCGCGGCCACAGGCGGCGGTGGTGGCGGTGGCGGGGGAGCCGGAGGTGGTGGCGCGGCGACCGGCGCAACTGGTGGCGGCGTGGGCGCGGCCACCGACGGCGGCGCCGCGGCGGGCTTTCGCGTGGTGGTGCGCGCAGGGGGGGCGACCGCCGGAGGCGCCGCCACGGTCGCCGCCGGCGCAGGGGCGGCGCTCGGCGTCGCTGCGCTCGCTTCGGGGGCGTCCCGCGGCACCTGGAGCGGTTGAAATGGAGGTGGAAACGCGTCGAGTCCGTCGATGTGATTCGAAGCTGGCCCGAGCGAGAACGTTCCCGGCGGCACCTGGCGAAGCACATCTTCCAGTGGAAGCGTGAGCTTGAGCCCCGGATATTTCCGTCGGAACGCGACATCGGACCCCGCGTAGACGAGCGGCGGAAACTGTGACGCCACGACCGCCCAGTCGACTTGCACGGCCCCCTCGGGAAGCAGCGCGAGCACGATGCGCCGCGGAACAGTCAACCAGTGCGGCTCGCGCAGGCTCTCGGAGATGCGATCGAGAGGCAGCGTGAAGGCGTCCTGAGGAAGCTGGTTGGCGACACGCTCGAAGCGCACGCGTACGACGGCATCGTCCGTCACGTCGTCGGCCACCGCGGGCGACTCCACCGGCGATGGCGAGGCAGGATGCGTCCATACGGGCAGCGGAGGCGCTGGCGTCCATGTGACTGTCGGCGTCGTAGGCGCCGATGGCGCGGCTGGCGCGGCGGCCGGCACCGGGGCGGGCGGAGGCGGCGGCACGGGCGCCTCGGCCTGAGTGTCCCGGCGACGCGCCTCCCGCGCGAACGGTGTCTCAGCAGACGGTGGGAGCGGCATCACGCTCGGATGCCGCGCTCGCGCGGACCGGGACGTGGATCGTGGCGCCAGCACGCGGCCACGGAACGGCGCCAGCGCCAGCGGCGTCGCGATGAGCGCGAGCACCGGGACGGGGCCCAGTCGCGCGAAGGCGTGCGCCAGCGCCGACATCGGCGTCACGTCGACGACGATCGAAAACACCACCGCCGCGGCCAGCCCGAGCAGCACGTGGGTGAGGCAGGCGCCACCCGTCCAACTCAACCGCCGCTTCGGGGACACGCGTCGGAGCATGAACAGCGAGAGGACGGCGTAGAACGGGGGCACCGCGAGGATCACCCAAATCGGTGCGACGCCCGCATCACCGAGATCGAGCCAGAACAGACCCGTCGCGATCGCGACGTAGGCCGCGGCCACACCGGCCGCCGTGAGCCAGCGCCCGAGCGCTGACGGACGATAGCGACTCATGTCACATTTCCCGCGCCAGCTCGGGCAGCGCGCGGCGCGCGTAGTAGCGGACCTTGCCCAGAACGCTCGGCTCGCCGATGCCCACCGCGAGTAGCCCGGAGGTCGCGATCCCGTAGATCACGATCATGCCTTTTTCGAATTCGAGAATGGCCCCCTGCAGCGCGCCACGACCGAGCTCGCGGCCCAAGCCATCGGACGATTCGGCGAGGCAGGCGCTCAGCGCGGCCGCGACGTCCGCATCCACGCCCGCGTTCGCGGTCGACTCCACCACAAAGCCCTCGCGGTCCGCGAGCACTGCCCACTGCACGCCGTCCATCGCGACGAATTGCGCGAGGATTGCGGCGGCGCTCTCGGGAACCGGCATTGGTGGCGCCGGCGCCGCCGGTGTGGCGGGCGCCTCGGCGACGGGCGCGCTTTCGCGCACCGGCGCCGGCCGCGGCGGCGCTTCCGCGAGCAGGCTGTCTAGATGGCGCATCAGGTCGTCCGCGGCGAAGGGCTTGGCCAGGATGCCGGCCGACTGCGCGCGGGAGGCGCGCTCGCGAACCTCGTCGTTGACGATGCCGGACATCAGGAGCACCGGCGTGTGCGAGAGCCGCGGGTGGCGCTTGATGAACTCGCAGATCTCGTAGCCGTCGCGGTCCGGCATGACGACGTCGCACACGACGATGTCCGGCGTGTCGCGTTCGAGCCGCTCGATCGCCTCACTGCCGGAAGCCGCGCACACGACCTCGATCTGCCGCCCAGCCAGCGCGCGCTCGACCACTTTTCGCACGCTGAGGCTGTCGTCCACCACTAGCACCTTGCTCATGCACGTTTCTCCTCGTCCATCGTCCTCGCGACGTCGAGCAACAATTGCTCGACACCACGGACGATGGTTTTTGGCTGACTACGCAGCTCGTTCGGATGGACCGGGATGAAACAGAACTTGCCGCCGTGTTCGCGGTGCGAGGCGGCGACGAGGGCGCCGAACGCCGGCTCACCTGCCTGACCACCGTACTCGGCGTGCGTCACGCGTCCGCTCTCGAATACGACGAGGCCGCCGCCGCTCTGCAGCACGAGCACGAGGCGTCCGGTCTTGCCGCCGACGGCGATCGCCTGCGTGAGCTCTTCGATTTCGAGAACACCGAGCGCGCCCTGGAAGGTACGTGCACCGTTGTTCGTTCCGACGGTGTCGAGCCCGGCCATCGTCGGGGCGGCGGTCGATGGTGCCGGCGGCGCCACGGTCGACGCGGGCGGCGTCGCGGCTGACGCCGGCACGGGGGGCGGCGGCGCGCCAACGGGCGTCGGGGACGCCGCAACGCGCTTCGGCAACGGAGGAACCGGTGGCGGCGGGGGAACGGGCGGCGGCGCCACGTGTGATGTGGGCGCAAGCTTCGGCCGCGTGATCGGCGGGAGCGACCATTGTGGAGGCGGCGTGCTCGGGCGCGGCGGCGGCGCGATGAGAGGCTGCTGCGGCGCCGGCGCGGGCGGCGGCGCGATGACCCGAGGCGGCGCGCTCGGCTTCGGGGGCGGCTCCACCAGCGGCGGCGCCACGGGCGGCGGTGTGACGATCGACGGCGGCGCGGGCAGCGGCGGTGCGGTCGGCGTGATCTCGTCCTGCTGGCGGCGCACGAGCTGAACGACGCGCGTGACCACCGTGGTGTTGCTGAGCGCGTCGGGAAGGAGCAAGTCTACGCCAGCGGTGGCGGTCTGGCGTGGCGCGTTCTCGCCCGGCCCCACCACCAGGACGAACCGGACCTCCTTGGTCGACGGGTCGCTGCGCACGATTGCGCACAACTCGTGACCTTCCATGTCGCCGAGGCGAGCGCGGCTGATGATGACGTCCTGCTTGTTCCACTCGAGCATGGTGAGCGCGAACGAGGCGCTCGGCGCGATCGAGACCTCCACACCGGCGGCCTCGAGCGCCCGCGCGAGCACCGGCGCCCGCTGCGGATCGGGATCGACGAGCAGCGCTTTCATGCGGGCACCACCGACATGACGAGGCTGACGAACGCATGTTCCTCGACGGGTTTCGTCACGTAATGCTCGACACCGAGGCTCTTGGCGAGCGCCACGTGCTTTTCGCCGGCGCGCGTCGTCAGCACGATGATCGGCAGATCACGCGTCGCGGGCCGACGGCGCAGATCGTCGATCAGCTCGTAGCCGTTCATGCGCGGCATCTCGAGGTCCGTGACGACCACGTCGTACGTCGCCTCGGCGATCCGGTCGAGGGCGTCGGCGCCGTCGCCGGCGGTCGTGACGTGGAAGCCCGCCTTCTCCAGCATCTGGCCGACGAACCGCCGTACACTGACCGAGTCGTCGACGAGGAGCACGCGGCGTGGAGCGGATCGCTCGGCGTCGGACAGCTCAGCGGTCCGGCGTGTCGCGCGGTGCGCGCGGGTCCTGCGCTCGGCGGTCTCGACAAGCATTCCGGGATCGAGCATCAGCGTCACGCGGCCGTCGGCGCCGACGCTGGCGCCGCCGTACGGCCCGACGCCGTCCAGAAAATGTCCGAGCGGCCGGATGACGATGTCCTGCTTGTTCAGGATCTCGTCGACTTCAACCGCGGCCACACGACCCGCGCCGCGCACCACCAGCACGGGCCGCCGCGTGCGGCGGGGCCCGCGCTCGATGCCGAGCGCGTCCGCGAGCGGCAGCAGATCCACCATTTCCTCGCCGACGAGCAGCGCCTCACCGCGCGCGCCCTCGTGAATGTCCTCCGCGCGCGCCTCCATGACGAGCTGCACGGCGTTGAGCGGCACCGCCAGGCGTTCCTCCCCGATCATCACCATGAGCGCCTCGGAGACCAGCAGCGTGAGCGGCAGACGGAGCGTGAACCTGGTGCCCTCGCCGATCACACTGCGCACCTCGACGTCGCCGTTGAGACGGCGGACGTTGGTGCGAACCACGTCCATTCCGACGCCGCGGCCGGCGGCCGTCGTGACCGCAGCGGCCGTGCTGAACCCGGGGAGGAAGATGAGATCGAGCGCCTGAGCATCGTCGAGCACGGCGTCGGCAGGCACGAACCCCTGTGCGATGGCGCGACGCCGCAGAATATCGGGATCGATGCCGCGCCCGTCGTCGGCCACCTCGACGAGCACGGCGCCACCTTCGTGCGCGGCGGAGAGCGTCACGGTGCCCGCCGGATCCTTGCCGAGCGCGCGGCGTTCGTCCGGCGCCTCGATCCCGTGCGCGATGGTGTTCTGCACGAGGTGCAGCAGCGGATCGACGATCTGCTCGATGATCGAAGTGTCGAGCTCGACGCCCTCGCCGCGCGTCTCGAACCGCACGGTCTTACCCGCGTTGCGCGCCGCTTCCTGTCCCTGGCGCACGAACCGGCCGAAGAGATTGCCGATCGGCACCAGGCGGGAGCGGCCGATCTCTGTCCGCAGTGCGCCGGTGATGCGATGGACATGGGCGGTGTCGTCGCGCAGCACCCGGGTCAGCGCGGCCAACTGGGACTGCAGCTCGGCGATGTCGGCCGCGATCTCGGCCACCGTGCGGGCGAAGATGCCGGCGTCGTCGTAGCGATCGAACTCGAGCTCGGCGAACATCTCCGACACCGACAGGCCGCCCGGCGCTCTGGTGAGCTTCGCCGGCTCCGCCGCGCGTCGAGCGTCGAATTGCCGTCGCTCGAAGTCCGCCACGCACTGCGCGAGGCGAGCGCGGCTGGCGAGCAGCGCGGCAGCGATGCGGTCCGCCTCGTCCAGACGCCGCTCCACCCGCTCGCGTCCGATCACCATCTCGCCGATCAGGTCCATGAGCGAGTCCAGGCGCTCGAGATTGACGCGGATCGTCTGACGCGGAGGTCGGCGTGGCTGGACGCGAGCCGCCGTCGGGCGCGGCACGCTCAGCAACGCCGCCAGCGGCGATGGGACCGGTGCCGTCAGCTCGGGAGCCGCGGCCGGTGCGGCCGTCGGCGGTGCGGTCTCGGCCACCGGCGGCGGCGCGGGGCTGGCGACGGGCGCGGCGGCGTCGACAAGCGCGTCAAGACGCGCGCGGACCCGCGAAACCCGCTCGGTGATGTTCGCGTGCGGATCGGGTGCGAGGCCGAGCATCAACCGCAAGGCTCCGTCGGCGGCGAACAGCGTCTCGATGGCCGACGGCGTGAGAGGCCGGCTTCCCTCCCGCGCGGCCACCAGCACGTCCTCCATGCGGTGCGCCACCTCGCCCACCCGCGTGCAGCCGACGACGTAGGCGGCGCCCTTGATCGTGTGCACCGCGCGGAACAATCGCGCGAGCGTGTCGGCATCGGCGCCGTGCTCGAGCGTTCCCAGCGTCGCCGTCACGGCCTCCAGATGTTCCGTCGCCTCCGGGATGAAGTAGCTCGCGACGTCCGCGTTGCTCGCGAAGAACGCATCGAGCTCGGCTCTCAACGGGTCATTGGGGACTTCAGCGCGTGTGTCGGGGACGGAAACAACGTCGAGCTGCCGGACTTGATCGACGGCGGCAGTGGCCGCAGGCTCGGGAGCGTGCGGCGGCGCCGGCAGGCCTGCCGCGGCCGCGTCGAGCGCGCGCTTGAGCGGACCGAGCAGCGTGGTGAGCACGCGTGGATCCGGGGGATGCGCGGCCAGGGCGGCTTCGACCTCGGCCGCGAGCTTCGCGATGTCGGGAAAGCCGTGCAGCGAGGCGGCGCCCTTGAGCCGGTGCGTGACGACGAAGAGATCGTCCACGCCGCCGGGAGTCGCGAGCATCGTCGCCGCGCGCTCGAGCGCGGCCACGGTGTCCCACGCCTCCATCAGGAAGATGGTGCGGAGGAACTCCTGTTCGGCCGGCTCGGCCATCGTCCTCTCAGTTCGTCGCCAGCTTGAACCGCGAGAGGCTTCGCGTGAGCTCGTCCGCCAGTTTCACCAGGTCGTCGACCGTGCGGCGCGTTTGCAGCACGGCCTGTTCGGTGTGCACTGCCACCTCCGCGATCGAACGCATCGCCCGCACGACGCCGTCGGCGCCGCGCACCTGCTGCTGCGACGACGCCGAAATCTCCTGCGCCAGCTCGGAGGACGTCTTCGAGATGCCCGCGATCGACTTGAGGCTCTCCTCGGCCCGGACCGTGACCTTGTAGCCGGCCTCGACTTCCCGCGTGCCCTCTTCCATAGCCACCACGGCTTCTTGCGTCTCGGCCTGGACGGCACGGATCCGCGCGGCGATATCCTTGGTCGCCTTGGCGGCGCGCTCGGCGAGCTTGCGGATTTCGTCGGCGACGACGGCGAAGCGAACGCCTGACTCGCCGGCTCCGGCCGCCTCGATCGCGGCGTTCAGCGCGAGCAGGTTGGTGTGCGAGGAGATCTCTTCGATGGTGTTGACGATTTCCGAGATCTCCAGCGAGCGGTCGCCCAGGCTCTTGATGCGCTTGGAGATGACCTGCACCTCGTTGCGGATCCGCTGCATGCCGGCGAGGCTGTCGCGCACCGCCGTTTCGCCGCGCGTGGCGGCGTCGAGGGTCTGGCCGGCCGCGTTCGCGGCCGAGGCCGCGTTGCTGGCGACCAGCTGCACGGAACGCGACATCGTCTCGACCTCACGGCTGACGGTGGTGGCTTCCCGCGCCTGCTTTTCCGCGCCGCTCGCCATCTGGTCGGTGGCGCCCATCATGTCGTTGGCGCTGGAGGCCACACGCAGCGCCGCGTGGCGCACGTCGGCCAGCAGCGCGCCGATCTCTTCCACCATCAGGTTGACGGCGTCCACGACGTTGCCCAAAACGTCCGGCGTGACGTCGCCGCGCTGCCGAAGATCGCCCTGGGCGACCTGGGTCACCGTCTCGAGGAACACGCCGATGTTGCGCTGCAGCTCCTCGCGTCGCCGGCGCTCGTCGTCGCGCTCGGCCTCGGTGGTGACCTGTGTGCGGAGCCGCGTGACCGTGTCGTTGAAGGTGCGCGCGAGCTGGCCGACCTCGTCGCGGGAGCGGACACGGACGGTCTGCGACAGGTCGCCGCGGCCGACGCGCTCGGCCACGCGTACGATCTCAGCCAGCGGATTCGTGAGCCGCCGCGCGAACACGGCGCCGGCGACCACGGCCGCCAGGGCCACGCCGCCGAAGACGCCGAGCAGGATGCGGCCGGCCTTGGCGGCCGCCGCTTCGATGCTGGACTTGTCCATGCCGACGCGGACGGTGCCGAGCTGTCCGCCGAGCATCGGCACGCCGACGTCGATGATCGAGCGCGTCTTCCCCGTGACCGGGTGCACGTACGTGATGTCGCGCACCTGCTTCGGGGTCTCCCCGGGGACGAGGTTCTTGTCGATGACGTCGGGCGGCACCACCGGATAGAAGGTGTGCGCGATCAGCGTCTTTTGCGGGTCGTAGACCATGACGTACGCCACGCCGGTGATCGTGACGAACTGATCGATGAGCGCCTGCACGGTGGAGGCGTCGCGGTTGAGAATAAGGTCGACGCCGGAGGACGCGAGGCTATTCGCGATGGCCGTCCCCTTCGAGGTGAACTCGTCGGTCATCTCCTTGCGCAGCGTGCGCACGGAGGCATACCAGGTGATGGCCGCGAGGGGAACGAGCACGATGGTCAGGAAGACGATGATCTTGGTCAGCAGGCCGAACCGGAGGCGAAAGTTGATCATTGACGCTCCCTCAAATCTGGACCGCCGCCGCCCAGTCGGCGATCGGCACCCAGCGTTCACCGGCCACGCGCGTGAAGTACACGGAGTCGAGTCCTTGGTGTCGCTCCGGGCCGAACGTCAGTGCCGCGCCGATGCCGAGATCGAAGTTGCGCAGCGACTCCAACGCCTGCCGGAATGCCGCGCGCGTGGGTTGCGGCCCCGCGCGCCGCAGCGCCTCCACCACCACCTTGGCGTTCACGAACCCTTCGAGGCTGATGAAGCTGAGCCGCTGCACGGTGTAGTTGGGATCGCGCAGCGTGTCGGGCACCGCGGGGTTGTGTCGCTCCATGAGCGTGCGGTACTCGGCGACACCGGCCAGCGCCACCTCGTCGTAGCTCGGCACGACCTGCGAATTGATGAGGGCCTTCGTGTAGTCACGTCCGTTGGTCCGGCCGTGCTTGACCAGCAGCGCAAGCATGGCGTCGGAGCCGACGAACGAGAGGTTGGAGATCGGCGCCAGGAACCCCGCGTCGCGGGCCGAGCGCACGAAGGCGCCGCAGCCCTGGTACGCGCCCGTGCAAAGCACGACGTCCACGCCCGCCCTCTGGAGCGCGGACACCGCCGGCGTCATGTCGTCGGTGAACGTCGCGCCGCGCGGATAGGTCGCCTCCGCCGCGATGCGGGCGCCGTGCAGCGCGAGCCCCCGCGCCACGCCGTCGCTGCCGCTCCGGCCATACGCGTCGATCTGGTAGAAGACGCCGAAGCTGCGCGCGCCCAGCGACCAGAAGCGCTCGACGAGCGCCATCATCTCCTGCCGGTACGAGGCGCGGATGTTGAAGACCTGCTCGGCGTACGGCGCCTCGCGCTGCGGCTGGGCGCCTGTGAAATTGCCGACGAGCACGACCTGCTGCTCGGCGTAGCGCTTCATCACGGGCAGCGCGCGCGTGAGCGTCGGCGTGCCGACGTAGTTCGACAGCGCGAAGACCTGCTCCTTCTCGAGGAGCTGGATCGTGTTCTTGATGCACGGGTTCGGCTCGTAGCTGTCGTTGAGCGCGATCGTCGTGATGTGGCGGCCGTGCACGCCGCCGCGGAGGTTTGTCTCGTCGTAATACGCCTGCGCGCCGCGGTAGAACTCCGTGCCGAGACCGGCAGCGGTGCCGCGGAAGGCCGCGCTCATCCCGATGCGGATCTCGCTGGCGCTCACGCCGGGGCCAGCGGGCGGGCCGGCGGGTGGGCCGGCGGGCGCGCCGCCGAGCGGAACCGGGCGCGGAGCAACGGGCGCGATGGGCACGGCTGGGCCGCGCGTCTGCGCTGACACGGCGCGTGCGGTCGCCAGGGCCGCCGTCGTGCCGGCGAGAAAGCCGAGGAAGCGTCGTCGATTCATGGCTGGGCCTCCGGGCCGTCGGACGCCCACGGGGCGCGAAGCGCCTCGAGCAGCCGCGCGGCATCGAGCAAGATGGCGGGTTCGTCCGGCCGCGGCACGAGACCGGCGGCGAACGTTTTCAGTGGGCTCTCTGGGATGTCGTCGGGCGGCAGCGGCGCGTCGAACCATTCGAGACCGACGATGCCGTCGATCGGCACCGCCGCCTGGAGGCCGCCGGCCGACAGCACGATGGCGGCGCCTCCGGGCTTGGTCGGCTTCGGCGCGAGGGCCAAAACGGAGCGTGCGTCGGCGACGGCCACCACAGCGCCGCGTAGATTCGTGACGCCGAGCAGCGGTGCGCGCGCGCCGGGCACGGTACCCATCGTGTCCAGGGTCATGATTTCGCGCGCTTCGCTGACGTCCACGGCGAGCGTGCGGCCGCCCACCGCCACCACGCACGCGCGGCGGCGATGCGCACCCGGGAGAACGACGTCGGTGGACGCCGTCGTGTCGTTCGCGGCTGCCGCGTCGGGCAGCGGCACGGGACCGGGGACGACGACGTCGTCAGCGGGCAAACCGGCTCACCACGCTCAAGAGCTCGTCGGACGTGAACGGCTTGGCGAGGTACTCGTCGGCGCCCTGCTTCTTTCCCCAGATGCGATCGCTCTCCTGGTTCTTCGAGGAGACGAGCACGATCGGCGTCGCCTTCGTGCGCGCGTCCCGGCGCAGCGCGCGCAAGATTTCGTACCCGTTGCGCTTGGGCATGACGATGTCGAGCAGCACCACATCGGGATGCTCGGCCTGCATCTGATCCTCGAGCTTCTCGCCGTTGCTGAGGGACACGACATCGTGCCCCGCGCTGCGAAGGATCGATTCCATCAGCTTCAGGTCCGAGTACGCGTCGTCGACCACCATCACCTTCGCCATGGAACCGAGCCTCCTTGCCAGAGCGGCGTTCGTGGCCAGAAGTGCAACGCTGCTGCCACAGGACGACAGCGATGTGCGGTGTTTGCAATCCGGACGTTAGCGGCGCTGACAGTGTCTGCGGAGCGCGAGCGGCGCGTCAGCGCGGAGCCGAGCTGGCACCGCTGGAACGTCTGGCACGCCAGCCTGACCCGCGGGCGGCCGCGCAGGGGCACCGTGACATATCATGAGGACATGACGACACTCACCGAGCGAGAGACTCTGGAGCTCTATGAGAAGACGGGCGCGCTCATGCGCGGCCATTTCCGTCTGACATCCGGTCTGCACTCGGACGTGTATCTGCAGTCGGCGCTCGTCTTACAGCATCCCGAGCACGCGGCACGCCTGGGTGAGGCACTTGCGGCACCGTTCGTCGCCGCGCGCGCTCAAACCGTCCTGGCTCCGGCGATCGGCGGCATCCTCGTCGCCCACGAGGTCGCGCGTGCGCTCGGCGTCCGCGCACTGTTCACGGAGCGCGAAGAGGGAGTGATGCGCCTGCGGCGGGGCTTCGCGCTGACCGCGGGCGAGCGATGTCTCGTCGTCGAGGACGTCATCACGACCGGCGGGTCGACGCGAGAGGTCGTCGAATGCGTACGCTCGGCCGGGGGCGATGTCGTCGGGGTCGGCTCGCTGATCGACCGTCGCGGTGGCACCGCCGCCTTCGACGTCAAGCGGGCGGCGCTCGCCACCGTCAACGCGACGACGTGGTCGCCCGAGTCGTGTCCGCTTTGTAAGACGGGCAGCCGGGCGGTGAAGCCGGGCAGCCGAGTCTGAGTAATTGGGGGGCCCCCGAAATGGCCCCCCTGCTCTTTCGCCTCGACCCCTCTACTTCTTCTGGCTGGCGGCGAACGCCTCGGGGTGGGCCTCCGCCCACTTGAGTCCTTCTTGCAGCTCCTGCTCGGCTTGTTTCACGAGCTCGAGCGCCTTCGCGCGATGGCCGTCGTAATGATGCACCGCCTTCTCGAGCTGCTTCTCCGCTCGCTCCAGATCACGGCTGGCCGCGAGCATGTGGGGATGCCGACCGGGCCTCTGTCGAGGCTCGCCCTGAGGCGGCGGCGCCGATGGAGCCGGCGGCGTCTGTGCAGTCACCGCGGTCGTGAGCAGCAGAGCGCCCAGCGCCAGTCCGGAAATCGAAAGCGGTCCTCGCATGCGATGCCTCCTGTGCGGTTCAGTATTCGGGAGGGGCATAGACCGTGACAAGAAAAAGCGGCGTGCGGCCCGGATTGCGAACGTGATGGGGCGCGCCCGCCGGAATCACGACAAGCGCTCCGGCGCCGGCCCGGCGCTCCTCGCCGTTGACGCGCAGCAGCGCCTCACCTTCCACGATGTAGATGATCTGGTCGGCGGGGTGCGTCTCCTCCGGGCCTGCATCCTCGCCGCCCGGAATCGTCATCACCGCCGTCTGGCTACGCTCGGTCTGCTGGAGCACGCGGAAGAATTCGCCTCGATAGCGCGCGATGTCGCGGATGTCCACGGAGCCTCCACGCGGTGTCAGGGCATCAACAGCCCATTCCGCGCCATGAGCACGACGAGCCACAGCAACTGGCCGGCCACGAACACGGTGAGCCCGCGCTCGCGACCGCGGCGAACCTGGACGCGGTATTGCCACGCGGCGCCAGCCACCGTGAGGGCCGCGAAGAACGAGCCGTCGTAGCGCGCGAGCAGACCATAATGCGCGGCGAGGCCGCCGGCGAATCCCCAGAGTACATACGCGGTGAGCCATAGCGCGACGACGGAGCCGAGCACCGACAGCCGCGAGCCTGACCACCCGAGCGCGCGCGCCACGGTCACGGTCGTGATCGCGCCGAGCACGAGCACGGCGCCGACGGCGATGGTCCAGCGCGTCACGCACGCTCCGATCGATGCTCCGGCCGCCAGCGAAGCAGTCGCCGCTCGAGTTGCTTGATGCCGAGCGCCATCACGATGCCGATGAGCCCGAGCGACACGAGCGCGACCATCATGTCGGCCGCGTTCAGCGTGCCCAGCGACTGCGTGATCAGATACCCCAGACCGCCGCCCGACTCGCCGCCGAGCAACTCGCCCACGACGACGCCGATCAGCGCAAACGAGATCGACGGCGTCAGCGCCGCGAATGTCCATGCGAGCGCCGACGGGACGATGACCGTCCGCAGAATCTGGCGCTCGCCGGCGCCGAGGAACCGGGCGGAATGGACCAGATCCGCGTCGACCGCACGCGCGCCCTGGAACGTGTTGAAGAACACGATGAAGAAGACGATCGTCCATGCCAGCACCACCTTCGCCAGCAGACCGAAGCCGAAGATCATCGTGACCAGGGGCACCAGCGCGATGCGGGGAAGCGAATTGAACGCGACGATGTATGGCTCGAACACGCGCGCGAGGCGATCGTGGCGGCCGAGCACGAGTCCCGCGGCGAAGCCGGTCGAGACGCCAACCGCGAAACCCCACACCGTCGACTGCACCGTCGACAGCGCCATCTGCCAGAGGCTCAGCCGAACTTCGCCAGAGGTGAGATAGACGAAGCGTCGGGCGATCTCGGAGGGCCGGCTGATAAAGAACGGATCGATCCAGTAGAGACCGGGCATGCGGCTGATGGCCTTGATCCCTGTGAGCCACTCCCACGCGCCGAGCAGCGCAACGAGGATCGCAACGCGCCACAGCGTGACGCGTGTCCGCTCGGTCATCGGAGCGCCTCTGACGCTGCGAATTCCTCACCGAGCACGTGCCAGAGGCGACCGTACTCGCGCGCGTACTCGTCACTCTCTCGCAGCGCGATGACCTCGCGTGGCCGGGGCAGCTTGACCTCGTGCACGAGCTTCACGCGGCCGGGCCGGCGCGTCATGACGACGATGCGATCGGCCAGTGTGATGGCTTCCGAGAGGTCGTGCGTCACGAAGATCACCGTCTGGCGCCGCGCTTCCCAGAGTGCCAGCAGCTCGGCGTGGAGCGTGAGCTTCGTGTGCGTGTCGAGCGCTCCGAACGGCTCGTCCATCAGCAAGATTTCGGGATCGACGACGAGCGTGCGCATGAGGGCCACGCGCTGCCGCATGCCGCCCGACAGCGTGGCCGGGAACGCTTCCTCGAAGCCGTCGAGGCCCGCCAACGTGACCGCCTCGCGGACGCGACGCAGCCGCTCCGCAGCGGCCACGCCACGATACTCGAGGCCGAGCGCGATATTGCGGGCGACGGACCGCCACGGAAAGACCGTGTCCTTCTGGAAGACGTAGCCGACCCTCGCCGGCGCGGCGCCTTTGACCGGCACGCCGTCGACGAGCGCCGCGCCAGCGGACGGGGTGACGAGCCCGCCGATCATGTTCAGGACGGTCGATTTACCGCAGCCGGACGGGCCGACGATGGCGACGAACTCGCCTTCGAGCACTTCGAACGAGACCCGATCCACCGCGGCAACCTCACGCCCGTCGGCGCGGAAGGTCTTGGTGAGGTCCCGGACGACGACGCGGGCGCGGCGGGCGCTCAGGACTTGAACTTCGTCCGGGCCTTCTTCACGAAGGTCATGTCCACCGCCTTCGCGTACGGGACCGGCTTGTCGACCGCAAGCGGCACCCACACTTTGATGCCGTTCGCGTACGACGGCTCGTCGATCATGAAGTCCCAGTCGAAGATCGTCTTGTAGTACTTCACCGAGCGCAGCACGATGTCGCGGCTGAACGTGTCCATGTACGGCTTGTGGAGCAGCTCGACGACCTCCTCGTCCTTCGCCCTGTGGATCCATTGCTGGGCCCGATAGCAGGCGTTGACATAGCCCTGCACCAGATCCTGCGACTTCTCGATCGTCTCGCGCAGCGCGTAGCCCACGGTGACTGGGATCGGCCCGCCGAACACACGATTCCACGCCTTCTCGTCCTGGACGTCGTAGATCGCCTGACCGAAGCCCTCCTCCTCGGCGGCCCACTGCCATTCGGGAACGGCCATGATCGCGTCGAACTTTCCGGCCTTCAGTCCGCCGAGCATCGTCGTCGAGGCGCCGCCGCTCACCCACTCGACGTGCTCGTGGACCGGCTTGCCGTCCGGCGCCTTGACTCCTTTGAGCACGTAGACGCCGTACACGTACGTCCCGGATCCGATCGCCGTGGCCGCGACCACCGGCTTGCGGCCAACGAGCTTGACGTCACCGAGCGCCTCGACGGACTTGACGCCGCGATCGAAGAGCTCTTTGCGCACGACGACGTTCGCGTACGAGCATCGCGTGTCGGTAGCAAAGAGCATCAGCGCGTCCTTGCCCTTCTCGGTGATCTTCAGCGGATGGTTGGAATCGCCGAGCGCGAACATCGCCTGGCCGGCGGCCAAGGCCTGCACGACCTTCGCGCCGCCACCGGGAACGATGAAGGACGGCACCGCGACGCCCTCTTCCTCGAAAAACTTCTTCTCCCTGGCGACGAGGTGCTGGCCGTAGACGAACGTCGAGACCGAGTGCGAGACCGTGATGGGTTTCGGCGCCTGCGCGAGCACCGGCGCGCGACGGCCCGCGATGACCGCCCCTGCGCTGGCGGCGGTCAGAAAGCGACGGCGGGTCCACGTCATCGGATCCTCCTAAATTCGCGGCCGATTGCGGACGCGCCCGGCCGTCGGGAAGCCGAGCGTACGCCTGCCGCGACGCGTCTGTCAACCGCAACATATTGACACTACAGAGAATTTCGGCGATGCTGAGGGCTCCTAATGGTTCGGAGCATGACCGGGTTCGGGCGGGCAGAGGCAACAGGCGAGTCGATCGTCGTCACCGTGGAAGCCCGGTCCGTGAACCACCGACATCTCGACGTCGCCCTGCGTCTGCCTCGGTCTCTCTCCGCCCTCGAGCTCGATGCACGGCGCCTCGTGCAGAGTCGGCTCGAGCGCGGGCGCGTCGACGTCAACGTGCAGCTGACGCCGCTCGGCGGCGCCGCCACGCAGCGCGTGCAGATCGACGCGGCGCTGGCCCGTGAGTACGTCGCGCGGGCCCGCGCGCTCGCCATGGAACTGGCGCTCGAGGGCACGCCGAATCTCAGCTGGGTCCTCGAGCGACCCGGTGTTGTCCGGCTCGAGGAGCCCGAGCCGACCGAGCCGCCGGCGTCGTGGCCGCTCCTGGCGGACGCGCTCGGGCGCGCGCTCGACGAGCTGGTGGCCCGGCGCACCGCCGAGGGCGAGCGGCTGGTCGAGGCGCTCCGCACGCTGCACGCCGAGCTCACGACGGCGGTCGATCTCGTCGCCGCGCGCGCGCCGACGACCACGACGCGCCGCGGAGAGCGGCTGCGCGAGCGGCTGCGGGGTCTGCTCGCCGAGATCGCGATCGACGAGACGCGGATCGTGACCGAGGCGGCCATCTGGGCGGACAAGAGCGACGTGACGGAGGAGCTCGCGCGATTGCGGGCGCACCTTTCCGAGTTCACGCTGCTGCTGGACAAGGGTGGTCCCGTCGGTCGGCCGCTGGACTTCCTGATCCAGGAGCTCAACCGCGAGGTGAATACGGTCGCCTCGAAGGCCGACGACCTCGAGATGAGCCAGGCAGCGTTGGCGGCGAAGGGCGTGCTCGAGAAGATCCGCGAGCAGGTACAAAATCTTGAGTAGCCGCGGCGGCGCTCAGCTCAGGCGCCGCGGGACGCTGTTCGTCGTGTCCGCGCCGTCGGGGGCCGGCAAGACGACGCTCTGCCGCGAGGCGAGGCTGGTGATCCCCGATCTCGCGTACTCGGTCTCGGCGACGACACGACCGCCGCGCCCGGGCGAGATCAACGGCGTCGATTTCCGCTTCGTCAGCGAGAGTCAGTTCCGAGCGATGCTCGAGGGCGGAGAGCTCGCCGAGTGGGCGACCGTCCACGGCAACCTGTACGGCACACCGGCGAAGCCGCTGGAGGCCGCGCTCGCCGACGGCAAGGATGTGCTCCTCGACATCGATACGCAGGGCGCGGCGCAGCTGCGGCGCCGGTATTCCGAAGCGGTGCTGGTGTTCATCGTGGCGCCGTCGATCGCCGAGCTCGAGCAGCGGCTGCGTGAGCGCGGCGCGGACGCCGAACGGGACATCGCCCGGCGGCTGGCGCGCGCGCGCGAAGAGATCAAGTTGTGGCGGACCTACGATTATTTGATCGTCAACCGGGACGTGAAGGAGGCGATGGACCAGCTGCTGGCCGTCATCCAGGCCGAGCGGTGCCGGACCACGCGCCTGTCGCTCACGATCCCCGACCTGGAGGTGCCCGAGTGATGTCGTTTCCTTCGCTGGAATCCGCGCTGAACAAGGTGTCGAACCGTTATCTGCTCGTGGTGCTTTCGGCGAAGCGGGCGCGTCAGCTCAATCGCGGGGCGCCGCCGCGCGTGGAAAGCAAACACAAGAAGCCCACCAGCTCCGCGCTCGAGGAGATCGCGGCTGCGAAGGTGGAATACCGCATCAAGGACGCGGACGAGGCGGCCAAGGCTGAGCGGTGAGACTGGACGGGCGGGAGCTGGTCCTCGGCGTCACGGGCTCGATCGCCGCGTACAAGGCGGTGATCCTGCTCCGTGAGCTGACCCGCCTGGGCGCGCATGTCACCGTGTGTCTCACGGAGCACGCGCACGCGTTCGTCGCACCGCTCACGTTCCGCACGCTCTCGGGTCGCGCGGTCCTGACGGACCTCTTCGATCCGCAGAGCGAGGACGCGGTCGAGCACGTGGCGCTGGCCGAGCGCGCCGCGGCGATCGTGGTCGCGCCCGCGACCGCGAATCTGATCGCGAAGGCCGCGCACGGCGTGGCCGACGATTTCCTCACGACACTGCTGCTCGCCGGCCGCTGCCCCGTCCTCATCGCGCCGGCGATGGACGGCGGCATGTGGGAGCATCCCGCGGTCGCCGCCAACGTCGCCACGCTGCGTGCGCGCGGTGTGACGGTGATGGAACCTGACAGCGGTGCACTCGCGTCGGGGCTGAGCGGGCGCGGCCGTCTGCCGGAGCCGGACGCGATCGTCGCGATGCTAATGTCGACGCTCGCGCCGGCGCAGGACCTTACCGGCGAAAAAGTTCTGGTCACCGCCGGGCCGACGCGCGAGCCAATCGATCCGGTCCGCTATATCTCCAATCGCTCGTCCGGCAAGATGGGCTACAACCTTGCCTCCGCGGCGCTGCGCCGCGGCGCCGAGGTGACGCTCGTCTCCGGGCCCACCACGCTCACGCCTCCCGCAGCGGCGACGTTCGTTCCCGTCCAGACAGCGGAGGAGATGCGCGAGGCCGTGCTGCATCATCTGGCCGGCGCCACCATCGTCATCAAGGCCGCAGCGGTGGCGGACTATCGCGTGCGCCGGCCGTCGGAGATCAAGATCAAGGGCAAGCGCGATCTCACGCTCGAGCTGACGCCGAATCCCGACATTCTGGCCGAGGTCGCGGCGGGCCGATCGGGCGCGTTCGTCGTCGGATTCGCCGCCGAGACGAACGACGTCGTGGCGAACGCGCGCGCGAAGCTGGAGGCCAAGGGCATCGATCTGCTCGTCGCCAACGACGTGAGTCAGGCCGGCATCGGTTTCGACGCGGACGACAACGAGGTGCTTCTGATCGATCGGTGGGGCGGCAATCGCGCGCTGCCGCGCATGCCGAAGAGCGCGGTCGCCGACTCGATCCTGACCGAGATCCTCACGCTCCGACGCGCCGCCGGTCGCGTGGCGGGCAAGGCGCCGCGCTGAGCGAGGTACCGCGCGAGGCGTTGGCTGGAGCGCTCGGCGAACTGGCGGAGACACTGCGCTTCTGGCGTGACCTCGGCGTCGACACGCTGCCGCTCGAGGGCGACTTCCTGCTGACGCCGGCGGAGACGCTACGCCGCCAGGAGCAGGCGCTACAGAATTGTCGTCAATGCAAGCTGTGCGAAGGACGCACGCACGTAGTCTTTGGCTCCGGCAACCCGACGGCGGAGCTCGTCGTGATCGGTGAGGGGCCGGGCGCCGATGAAGACGCCCAGGGGCTGCCATTCGTCGGGCGTGCCGGACAGCTGCTGACGAAGATGCTCGCGTCCGTGAACCTGTCCCGCGAGAGCGACGTGTACATCACGAATGCCGTCCTGTGCCGACCTCCGGGCAACAGGAATCCCGAGTCCGACGAGCTGGCTGCGTGCGCGCCGTTCCTCGCCGACAAGCTCACCGTCATCCAGCCCAAGGTCGTGCTGGCGCTCGGCAGCGTTGCAACGCAGGCGCTGCTGCGCACGAAGGAAGCGATCGGCAAGCTTCGCGGGCGCCTTCATCCCTACGGTGACGCCGTGCTGATCCCCACGTTTCATCCCGCGTTTCTCCTGCGCAATCCCGGCCCGGAGTACAAGCGCATGGCCTGGGAAGATCTGAAGCTCGCCAGGCGAGAGTACGACAAGCGCCGGACACGTTAGACGCGGCGATTAGCTCCGCCATGGCTGCCGTCGCCGATATCGCGTTCGACGTTCCACTCGATCATCCATTCTCCTATCGCGTGCCGACAGGATGGACGCTCACCCGTGGGCAGCGCGTCGGGGCGCCGCTCGGACGCGCCGAGCGCATCGGCTTCGTCCTGGCGGTGCGCGACGACGACGCGACCGGACTCAAATCGCTCTCACGCATCGTCGACGCGGCGCCTGTCCTCGACACGTGTGCGCTGCAGCTCGCGCGCTGGGTCTCCGAGCAGTCGCTGTCATCGCTCGGGTCGACGCTCGCCGCGCTGACCAGGCCTGTTGTATCGGAGCGCGAGGCCGCTTTGTCCCGGCTCCGCACGCCGTCGGCGCATGCGCCAGTCAGCGCCCCGCTGCCCGACGTCTTCATCGGCGCCGGCCGCGAGCGACGACTGCTCGAGCGCGCTGCGACGTCGAGCGCTCCCACGCTGGTGATCGTTCCCGATGTCGAAGCGGCCGCGCGGTGGACTCAGCGACTGGAAAAGTCTGGTGTCGTCGCGCGCCTCGATTCCGGCGTGGACGACCAGACACGTGCGCGGGCGTGGGCTGCGCTCGCCGCCGGCGACTCTCGGCTGGCGGTCGGTACTCGCTCGGCGCTGCTGGCGCCGTTGCCGGCCGGCGCGACGCTGGCGCTGATCGACGAGCACGAAGCCGCGCACAAGCCGCCTGGGCCGCCGCGTCTGCACTCGCGCGATGTCGTGCTCGAGCGCGCGGCGCGGGCGAATTTCAACGCCGCGCTGACATCCGCCACGCCGAGTGTCGAAACGTGGTGGCGCGCCGACAGCGGGCGCGCGCGGCTCGTGACCGGCGACGCGGCGCCGTGGCCGACCGTCCACGTCGCTGACACGCGCGGCATCCTCAAGGTCGAGCCGCTGACGCCGACGCTGGCGCGCGCAGTGCGGGACACGCTCGCGGCGGGACGCCGCGCGCTTCTCGTCGTGAGCCGTCTGACGTCGGCGCTGGCGTGCGACGAGTGCGGCGCGATCGTTCGCTGTCCCGGATGCGACGTCGCCGTCGCCTACGCGCGCGCGGCTCGCGCCCTGACCTGCCGCGTATGCGGTCGTGAGATGCCGGCTCCGGAGACGTGCCCCGGGTGTCGGGGGCGCCGGTTGTCACCGTTCGGTTGGGGTGCGGAGCGTGTCGAGCATTCGGTGCGGCGACGCTTTCCGAAGGCACGCGTCGCCCGTTACGATCCCGATGCAACGCGGGGCGCGAAAGCCGAGCGCCAGCGCGCCGAGGCGGCGGCAGCCGAGATCGTGATCGGGACGCGCGGCGCGCTGAGACTCTTCGGCCCGGGCTCGGTCGGCGTCGCTGGCTTTGTCTCACCCGACCAGTTGCTACGCTTGCCCGACTTCCGAGCCGGCGAGCGGCTGTTCTCGCTGTTGTGGGCGGCGGCCGAGCGTGTCGCCACGGGCGGCGCTCTGATCGCGCAGTCGCAGACGCCGGATCACTACGTGTTCGCCGCGTGCGCGCAGCACGACCTCGACGAATTCTACCGGCACGAGTTGAAATTTCGCGGCGAGCTGGGATATCCGCCGTTTCGGCGGTTGGCGATCATCACGGTGACTGCGCCGGGCGCCGGTGACATGCAACGCTTGGCGGACGGCGTCACCGCCGCATTGTCGTCGGGTTCGGCGCTCACCGTGTACGGACCGGCCCCCGCTCGCCGCGACCGCGCGCGGCGCATCGTCGTCAAGGGGCACGCCGATCTCGCGACGCGCCTGGCCGAGGCGTTGGACGACTTCCGTCGGCCTCGTCCGAAGAGCCGCGGTATCATGGACATCGAGGTGGATCCGGTCGAATGGCCATCCTGAGCGTCCGAAAATACGGCGATCCGATCCTTCGACGCCGCGCCGCGCGCGTCGAGGCAGTCACGCCGGAAATCCGCAAGACCATCGCCGACATGATCGACACGATGTACGACGAGGTCGGGCTCGGCCTGGCCGCGCCGCAAATCGGCGTGCCGCTGCGCCTGATGGTCGTGGCCGACGATGAAGGCCGCGAGGCGCGCGCTCTCGTCAATCCCGTCATTACCGAGCAGGGCGGTGAGGTGGTGGCGGAAGAAGGGTGCCTGTCCATCCCCGGCGTGTTCGCGCCCGTGAAGCGCGCGGAGTGGGTGCGTCTCGAGGCTGAGGATCCCGAAGGCCGCGCGGTGGCGCTCACCGCGCGCGGCTTGCGCGCGCGGGTTTTCCAGCATGAGATGGATCATCTCGACGGCGTGTTGTTCATCGACCGACTCGACCCCGTCACGCGCGACCGGATCAAGCGGCGTATCAAGAAGGACGGCCTCGCCGAGGACGCCGCGTCCCACCGCGCGTTCGCGCTGTAACCCGCTGAAGCTTCTCTTCTACGGCACACCCGCGTTCGCGCTGCCCGCCTTCGAGGCGCTGCGTCGCCGACATGACATCGTCGCCGTCATCACGCAGCCCGATCGTCCCGCACACCGCGGCAAGCGAATGACGTCACCGCCGGTGAAGGACGCTGCCATGGCGGCCGGGATGCCGGTGCTCCAGCCGCCGCGATTGCGCGACGCGAGCTGGCCGGAGCGGCTTGCGGCCTACGGAGCGGATCTCGCCGTGGTCGTCGCGTTCGGACAGATCCTTCCGAAGGCCGTGCTCGACGCGCCCACGCGAGGCTCGATCAACATCCACGCCTCGCTGCTGCCGAAATATCGCGGCGCCGCGCCGATTCAGTGGGCGCTCATTCGCGGGGAGACGGAAACCGGCATCACGACCTTTCAGATGGACCCGGGAATGGACACGGGCGACGTGCTGCTCATGCGCGCGACAGCGATCGGCCCCGAGGAGACCGCGGGCGAGTTGTCCGAGCGTCTCGCGCGCCTCGGCGCCGAGACGATCGTCGAGAC
>Ga0075433_10000576_pt1 | contig 24316 bp, 20 predicted proteins | sample RhiMethybrSRZTD2_FD_75299 | JGI IMG/M metagenome (GOLD analysis project Ga0075433, IMG submission 75299) | Populus rhizosphere microbial communities from Tennessee, USA - Rhizosphere MetaG P. TD hybrid SRZTD2 | ecosystem: Host-associated > Plants > Roots > Rhizosphere > Soil | place: USA... | reverse complement strand
CGCCTCAACTTCGCCGCCGACTCGAGCGCACATCTGCCGTCGCGCACGATGCCCGTGAACGCGATCGCAGAGTGACGAGTGATCTGTGATCTGACAGTCTGCACCAACGCACGAACGCCGGCGATCGAACGTTGTCAGGTGATCACCTGAGGCTCGAATTCGCCAACGCGTCCTATTGCAGCCGCACGAGAGTCCCACTCGCAGGACACGACGCGATCGCCTCTCAGTACACGTGGCCAGCGATGATGTTCACGCATCATGACTTGCTCGCTGTCATCGAAACGTCATTGCCCCGGCACATCCGGTGCATTACAGCGCCCGCATGCTTCGTGCGCGCGTGCTCGTCGTCCTGTTCGTTCTTTCGGTGTGTGGACATGAACTGATCGCGCAGAACGTGTCTTCTCCTCGCGCCGAGTTGAGCGCCGCGCCATCGATGCGTCTCACTGGCAGCGCCGACAGCAACAGCCCCGCGGTGTGGCAGCGCATCGGCGGACAGAATCAGATGCTCGTGCTCACGTCGATCGACGGGCGTCCAAGCTTGTCATCAGGAGCGCAGCTCCGAACGCTCGGTCAACCCTCACCCATCGTGATGAAGCCATGGCCTGGCGGCGGTGTCTGGATGGAGGCCGTCGTTGCCGACGACTACGGAACGCTCTACGGCTACTACCACAACGAAATGGGCGCGACGATGTGCGGCGACGACGGCAGCGACAAAGTCATTCCGCGAATCGGCGCCGCGCGATCGTGGAATCACGGCGCGACGTGGGAACCGCTCGGCCTTGTGCTCGAGGCGCCGCCCGGCAGCTACGATTGCGAGACCAATAACGTGTACTTCGTCGGTGGCGTCGGCGACTTCAGCGTCCGCCTCGATCCGCAGTCGCGCGATCTCTACTTCTTCTATTCGCAGTACATCAAGTTCGATCGACTGCAGGGCGTCGGCGTCGCACGTCTCGCGTGGGCCGATCGCGACAAACCCTCAGGCAAGGCGATGGTATGGAACTCGCGCACGTGGCTGCCGGCGCGCGCGATTCCGCTGGTGAATGGCCAGGTGCGATGGGTCTACCCCGCTGCTGTGCCCATCTTCCCAGCGGTCGAGCCGTGGCACGATGACGATACCGAGGTGGATGCGTTCTGGGGGCCCTCGGTGCACTGGAACAGTTATCTTCAGCAGTACGTGATGCTGCTCAATCACGCCAAGGACGCGGCGTGGAGTCAGGAAGGGGTCTACGTGTCGTTCGCGCCACAAATCGACGACCCGACGCTGTGGACCAAGCCGGCGAAGCTCCTCGACGGCGGTGCCTGGTATCCGCAAGTCATGGGCCTCGAAGATGGTTCGGGCACCGACAAAGAGGCCGGACGATGGGCGCGGTTCTTCATGGGCGGGACATCCGAGTACCTGATCCAGTTCGTGAAGTAACGGCGGAGAGCTTTTGGTATAAGCTCACGGGATGCCTTTCGTCATCACCGACCCCTGCATCGGCACGAAGGACTCCGCCTGCGTCGACGTATGCCCCGTCGACTGCATCCATCCGCGGAAAGACGAGGCCGAATTCGCCTCTTCGTCCATGCTCTACATCCATCCCGATGAGTGCATCGACTGCGGCGCTTGCGTGCCGGCCTGTCCGGTTGCCGCCATTTACGACAGTCCGGATTCGACGCCGGCATCTCAGAAGGCACTGGTCGAGGCTAACGCCGTGTATCGCGTCGGCGACGCCGGAGCGGTGGCGCAGGCCGAGGACATCGTCAAGGCGCATGTCTCCTCGCATCCGGATCTGATGGCGGTTGCGCCGACGGAACGAGCCGCAGCGCACGCCAAATAACCGTTCCGGAGTTCCCGCGTTCCGGAGTTCGAGTTTCTGATGGCTCGCGGTTGGGAAAGCAAGTCGGTGGAAGCGCAGCAGGAAGCTGCGACTGAGTCCCGACAGGCACCACCTGTCCGATCCGAGCAGGATGTAGAAAAGCGGACACGGCGCGACACGTTGAAACTGGCCCGCACTCGCGCGCTCAGCGATCTGCAGCGGGCATGCGCGCCTGCGCATCGAGCGATGCTCGAACAAGCCGTCGCCGAAATCGATCGACAACTGGCGTTGCTCGACGACAACCGAACGGCATAGGAGCCGCCTTTCCTGGTCGCCGTAGCTCGAAGCGCGTGGGTGGCAGGCGGCCCAAAATCTTAGGCCGCGAGAACTTAGCTCGCGCGACGAAGCTCGGGGTACGACTCGGCCTGCACCGCCTCGACACAACCCTGCGCGAGAAGCACGCCCGCAACCGCGGTCGGGACGCTGTGGATCTCGCCCTTGCGGAAGTTGCTCAACTCCTTGCCCCACACGCGAACCCTGACAGATTCCTTGAAGCGAACCACCATGGCCGTAACCTCCACCGATTGATGTAGCAACTTGCGCGCCAGCGCAACGAGAGCCGGATTCTCGACGCTTTACACCTTCCTTCTCGATGAGAGGAGGAGGAAGCGCCGCAATGTCGACAACGCCTGTCCGCGTCCTTGGCCAGCTCGTCTGCCTGGTTTTCGCTGGTCAGTTCGCCTCGGCTCAAGACTTAGGGATCGATCGGCCTCGAACGTTACATGCGGACGTCTGTGGATTCGTCTCGAAGATCTTGCCGATGGATAGTGGCGGCATCGGTCTCCGCCTCGATATCTCGACGAGTCCACGACTGGCCTTCGAGGTCGGCGTGGAGTGGACCGAGGTCGGACGCCGACAGTTGTTGCCCGACCAGATCGTCTGGCTCTATTCAGTGCAGGCGAGGCACGTGCTGCAGGCGACCGATCGCGACGACTCTTTCTGGTTCGCCACCTATGGTGTCGCCGGCTGGGTCGAGCGAGACGGAACGTTCACCGGCCTCGAGACACGCGTCGTGCCTCCGTTCGCACCGCTCACCGGCATCGGGGGGCAGCGAAGAGTATCGAGGCATCTCGCCATTCGCGGCGACGCGGGTCTCGTCTGGATGTTCGGCTCGGAGGTGCCGCTGGCGACGCCGCGTCTGACCGGTGGACTATCGATTCTCGTTGGCAAGTGAGGACGCGATCAGATACGCATCAACACCGCGCGTACCGGTCGGCGCATCGCGGTGGCGATGGCGCGCGCGTAGATCTGCACCTGCTGTTGATACCGCTCCAGCGCGCCGTCCAGTTCGCGATCGGTCTTGAAATCGACGACGACGAACTCGCGACCATCGTCGAACGCGAGATCGACTGTGCCTTCGACGAGAGTGCCAGAAGAGGTTCGCATCGTGACCGGCGTTTCACGATAGCAGCGGCCCTCGGCGGACGCGCGTGCAGCGGACTTGAGCACTGGATGCGCGAGCACGTGCTGCACAGTGGCTCGCGCCGCGGCGATTTCGTCGGGCTCGGCGTCGAGCAGCCTGCCGTGAGCCGCGGCCAACGTGCTGATGATCTGCTCGTCCTCGCCAGTCAACGGCATGTCCGCCAGCACCGCGTGCACCAGCGATCCGAACCGCGCTCCGCCTGGACGTGGTGATCCGTCGGTGAGGTTCTCGACCGACGTCGGAATGCCTGCCCCGCCGAAGCCGTCGGCGGAGGCCGGGTCGGAGATCGAAGCGAAGGACACCGAGGCCGCTTCAGTTGCGGTCATGACCGCGATCGATGGCCGCGCAGCCGTGTCGATCGCGGCACGCCGGCCCGTACTCCAGGAGTCGTACGCGCTGCGGTAGCGTCGCAGGACGTGGGGGTCGACGGTCTTGACGATCAGATCTTCGCGACGAAGTCCGAACGGCGCTTCGGCGTTGAGATCGAGCACACCTGGTTCCGGCGACCACCACACGACGGAGTACGGCGCATCCTGCCAGGTGCCCTGGTGTTCACCGGGGCATACCGTCGAACGGGTCGCTGGATCGCCGTCAGGGCGAACCAGCACCGAGTCCTTGCTCGCGAACGACGGACACCCAACTGCGGCGGTTTGCGTGCGACGCCGGTCGTCTGCTGGGTAGATCGCCGCGTTGAGCGGACACACCCATCCCTCGGAGTAGGGTTCGTCGCCGACCGCGGGAACGACGAGAAGATCGCGGGCACGCGTGGCCGCGACGTAGGCGATGCGCTCACCCTCCCGCTGCTCGCGCAGCATCTCGAGCGAGCGGTTGTCGGTCAGCTCTTTCGGCGACCAGCCGCCAATACGCAGCGCGCACAGTCCGCGGTCCGCATCGAGATAACGTGTGGCGTCGAATGGTGTGAGACGCGCGGTGATGTCGCCGAGAATGACGACTGGGAATTCCAGCCCCTTGGCCTTGTGCACCGTCATCAAGCGCACGCCGTCGCTGCCCTCTTCGAGAATCGGCGCCTCCGCGGTCTGGCTACCGAGCGCCGCGTCACGGAGGCGCTCGACGAATCCGCGGAAGGACATGCCGCCTTCGAGCTCGTACTGCCGCGCGAGCTCGGCGACGTGAAGCACGTTGGCGAGAGCCTGCTCCCCTCCGGGCCGCAGCACGAAGCCGACGTGCGCCCGCGTGTGATCCATCAGCCGTCCAATCGTCTCGGTGATCGGCCGGCGATTGCGGAGGCGATGCAGCGCAGCCAGCGTCGACAGCGCGTCGCGAATCGGCGCCAGGCCGTCGGGCACCGACTCGGGCATGCGGAACGGGTGGAATCCGCCCCCGAGATGGTGGTATTCGAGCAGCTCTTCGTCGCCGATCGCGAATAGCGCGCCGCGCAGCGTCGCAAATACCGAGAGCTGATCGTCGGGCCATTCGATCGCGGTGAGCGCCGCGCGCAGCGTCTCGATCTCCTCGCGATCGTGAAACGCTTTGCCGCCGACGAGCAGGTGCTTCACGCCACGCGCATCGAGCGCGTCGACGTAGGGCCGCGTCACGTCCTCGCCGTAGCTGAGAAAACGCCGAAAGAGAATGCAGATATGCCGCGCTTCGAGCTTCACGCGCGTGTTCGCATGCGGCCGCTCGGTCACCATCCAGCCGCTCTTGGTCACAAGCCAGTGGATGTACGCGCCGACGGCATCGGGCAGCGACTGCTCGATCGCACGTGCGGCGATGAACCGGTGCGAGTACGGTTCCGGCACCGGCAGCACGACCACCGACGGCTGCGCACCGTGATCGTCGCGCGAGGCTTCGAGCGGAACGTACCGCGCTTGACGTGCCTGCTCATCGCCATCCATCACCGGCGCGAACGCCGCATTGACCACACGCTGGATGTTGGCCACACTGCGAAAGCTCTTGCGCAGCTCTACGAACGTGGCGCCCGCATCGACGAGTTGTCGACAGACCTGCTGATACACGTGGACATCGGCGCGCCGAAAGCGATAGATCGACTGCTTGGGATCGCCAACGATGAACAGCTTGCCGGGCGCCGGCGTGACATGCTGCCAGCGGGTTTCCACCGGGTCGTCGGCCGCGAGCAGCAACAGCAGCTCCGCCTGCAGCGGATCGGTGTCTTGAAACTCGTCGACGAAGATGCGCGTGAATCGCTTCTGAAAGTGTCGTCTGACGTCGATGTTGTCCCTGACCAGATCGCGCGCGAGCAGCAACAGATCGAGAAAATCGAGCGCGCCCTCGCGCGCCTTGAGCGCCTGATAGCGATCGACGCACGTGCGCAGCTCGGCGTGCAGCACGGCGGCAAGATCGGCATCGGCGCGCATCTGAAAGTCGAGCAATGCGGCGGTGAGCCGATCGCGCGCTTCGAGCACCTGCGCACGCGTGAAGCCTTTGCGGTACGTCGGGCCGCTGCCCTTGCGCCCACGTTTGAAATCGCGATCGCGAGCAAGGTCGATGAATCGTGCCTCGAGCGTATCGAGATCGGCGTCGGTATCGGTTGACGGCGCGACCCCGAGCTCGCGGCTCAAGCGGCGCACCGGAGCGGTGTCGAGGAACAGATTGTCGCCAGCGTACGAAGCCCCGTCCGATGCGATCGCGAGCGCGTGGACCAGATCGATCAGCGTCACAATCGCGGCTCGCCGATCGAACGGCTCTCGCGTCCACTCACCGCCGAAGTCGCGCCAGTCGGTGAGGTCGAAGCCGGCCCTGCGAAGCCGCTCCATCGGACCGTCTTCGTCGATGTCGCCGGGCCGGAATCCGCGGCTCGATCGACGCAGCGATCGGCGCACGCCTTCGGGCGGCCGTTCGAGAGTGGACTGAAACCAGGCCGTGAACGCCTCATCGAACACGCGCCGCGCCTCTCCCTCCGTGAGCACGCGGAACAGCGGATCGACGCGCGCCTCGACCGGCCGCTCGCGCAGAAGGTCGGCACAGAACCCATGAATCGTGCTGACGTGCGCTTCTTCGAGGTTGTGAACGGCGTCTTCGAGCCGTCCCGCCGCTTCGCGAGTCGGCGCTGCGCTCCGCTCCTGCTCCAACTGCTGCCGCAATCGCAACTTCAGTTCACCGGCGGCCTTCTCGGTGAACGTGACGGCAACGATCTCGCGTACGCTGGCACGGCCTTCGGCGACTACTCGCACGATGCGCTTCACCATCTCGGTGGTCTTGCCGGTGCCCGCTGCCGCTTCGACCACGAGCGTGTCGTCGAGCGCGTCGTGAATCAATTGGCGTGACTGTTCGTCGGATCGAGGCAGGCGCGCGATCATGGACGGCTCCTGATCTCGGCGAGGTCGGCGAGTACCGGGATCTCTTTCGGTTTGCGCGCGACGCGGCGGAACACATCCGATCCGCAGACCGCGCGGAAATCGCAGCGACCGCACGCGTCCTCGGTCGGCGCCGCGGCCAGGAAACCTGACGCGATCGCCCGATCGACGACCTGCAGCACCTCGAGCCCGAGCGCGCGTGTCCGGTCGTCGAGCGGAATCCCGTGCTCGTAATAGCCGCCGTTGGCCGTGCAGTAGAACAGGCGGCCGTGATGCACGGGCACGTCGAGCGCCGCCTCCACCGCCATCGCGTAGAGCACGGGCTGCAACACCGCACCCCCGCCGATCAGAATCTTCTCGATCTTGTCGGGCTTGCGACCGGTCTTGTGATCGGTGACCCGCAGCACTTTGGTGGGGCGATGCTCTTCGATGAGGTCAATTGCACCCTTCAGGAGGAATCCGCCCGGCAGCGACACCGCCTGGTGCACGCTGGTGGCGTCTCGTTCTCCCGGCACCGATCCAAACGCCCACTCGAATCGCGACGGCATCCACTCGTCGCCATCGCGCGCCACATATTCGAGCCAGGCGCGAAGGTCGCGTCTGATTGCCGCAGTCTCGTCGTCCCACACGCGATCGACCGCAGGCGCGAGCTCGTCGCGCGCGCGCGCCGACACCTCGTCGATCACGTCATCGAGGGTCGCCCGCGCATCGGCAAGCGTCGCCTTCGTGATCGGCAGCACGTCACGAGATTGCATTCGGCGGAAGAAACTGGCCTGCATCTCGTGGAAGAGGCTGCCGCGCGTCAACGGATCCATGCGCTGCAACGGCTCCGGGATCTCGAACGGTTGCAGCCGGTAAAACGCCGAGAGCACGAATTGATAGGGACACGCGCTGAACTTCTGCAGCGCCGACAACGAGTACGCGCGTGTGGTCAGGCGCCGCGCGGCGAGTGCCTCCTTGGTGAACGGCGACACGCGCGTCAGGCCATCGCTCGGCGACCAGCGTCGCGCGCCGTGCGCCCAGCGATCGATGACCGATCGGCGAAGGCACTCGTTCAGTTTGAGCAGATAATGCGCGTGTCCTTTGACGGCATCGGGATCACGCTCATCGAGCAATCGTCTCAACACGGCGAGGTCGTGCTCTTGATCGTCGATGGCCTCGTCCGGCGACGAGGGCGACGGCCATGCCAGCGACGCATCGCCTGCCTGGCGTGCGTGTTGCTCGAGATCCTCGTGATCGGGCACTCGGCCCGTGGCCGCGCGCATCACGTCGAGCGCGTAGAACGACGGCACTCGCGCGCGCGATTCGTTGAGCTCGATGCGGGGGTACGACACGTACACGCGATCGGTCGCCGCACCAATAGCGAGCTGCAGCAACCCGCGTTCGGCCGCTGATCGATCGCGGTTCTGCAGTAGCGGCGCGTCCAGACGTTCGCGAAGGTCGTCGAGCAGCAGTGCGTCTTCTCTCGACTTTTGCGGGAACATCCGCTCGGCGAGCCCCGGCACGAACACGACGCGGAAGTGTCGCCCGCGTGCCTGGTGCGGCGTCCCCACGAACACGCGGCCGTAACGACGGGATGGCGGCTCTGCTTCGAGCGTCAACAGCCGCTCGCCGAGCACGCGCCGCGCTTCACCGAGATCGATTGGGCCGACATCGGCCATCGGTCTGAGATCGGCAAGCACGCGCAGGACATGCGAGGGCGTACGCAAGACTCGGGGCGCCATCGCTTCGAAGCGATCGAGCCACTCGCCCCACGTGCCCTGTGACGGCCATGAGGCCATCAGCTCGATGATCGGCAAGGCGAACGCGCGCAAATGCGCCAACTGATCGCGGATGCGATCGATCGCCGCCACCTTGGCCTCGCCGCCATCGTCGCGCTCCGCTTCGCGCCGCTGTCGCTCGAGTTCCTTGGCTTTCCCATCGAGCCGTCGCGCCCAGCGCTCGGCCGTCTGGCCGATCACCGCCGCGTCGACGAGCAGTTGCTCCCAGCGCCATGGTGCGCGCAGCGTGCCCGCGACCACGCCCCCCGATTGATCGAGCGCTTCAGTGGCAAGGGCGCGCTCTTCGGCCTGTGTTTCATCCTCGACGACATCCGTCGTGCGCGAGAGCGCTTCATCGGACGAGGCGACCCACGGTCGATCGACAGCGGTTTCTTGCGGCACCTGCGCCAGCGATAGGTACTCGGCAAACCGGGCCGCCGACAGTTGCTCGGATGCGCAGGCGAGGAGCGCGAGGAACGCGCGACCGGCAGGATGTGGTCGGCGCACGCCGCGATCGAACCACGCCTGAATATCCGCGCGCGCCAGCGCGTGCTCGAGCAAACCGGCATAACTCTGCGGCGACCGCACGAGAATCGCCATCTCGTCGAAGCGCACGCCGCCGCGCGCTTCCTTCAAGATGCGACGTGCGATCTCGATGCACTCGCGCCCCTCACCCGGAGCCGAGAAGAACGTCAGCGATCCATCCAACGCCCGCGCGGGGGGTTGCTCGTCGGTGTTGAACAAGTACTGTCGAAGCGACGCGAGATCGTTGTTGCCGGACGAGACGATCTCTTCGACGACACCTCCACGCCCCTGCAGATGTTCGATCGCCCGCTGCGCCGCTTCACCACGCGGAACAGTGGCCAACGTCGATCGGGCACCGGCCACGACGGCATCGACGAGCTCGCGATCGATCGATGAATCGAGCGGCAGATCGAGCAGCACGAGGACCTCTGCCGGAGGCGCATCTCGCAGCGCGCGCGCGGCCACGCCAACCATCTCGGCGCGATCCGCTGCGGCGGCTTGCTCGAAGCACGATTCGACGCGCGCAAGCAGATCCGCCAGGTCGCGTCCAGCGAGCGGAAGTGCACCGACGGCGGCAGTGTCGATACGCGCCTGACGGAGCTCCTGCACGGTACGCGCGAGCGCGCGCGGAAAGCCCGGCGTCGCCGCCACCGGCTCGAAGTAGGCGAGCGATCCCGCATGGCGCGCATCGAACACCGCTCGCGCAGCGACGGCTTCCGCACCGAGCCAGCTGCTCGGGGCAACACCGCGGCTCGCGAGCGTCAGCATCGCGCCTCGTGCCGCCAGCTGGGTGAGACTCAGACGCTGAACGCCGAAGGTCGCCGGCACCAGCGTCGCAACGTCCCGCGCGAGATCATCCGCGGCGCCGCGGGAAGCGCCGATGATCAGCACGCGTGTCCCAGGTGGAACTGCGCGCACGAAGTCACGCGCGCGCGACAGCCGCTCGTCGGCAGACGAGGAGACAACGACGTGAAGCGAACTCACGTCAGGCTCCGAACGGAATGGGATGTACGGTGAATCCGATCGGCAGGCGTGTCATCGAGCACTCACTTCCCCGGCCATCTGCCGGGCATCCGGTTACGTCAGCACCACGCTCACGTGAGGACGACGATAGCACGGTTTCGGGCCGCGCTTCGCGCGGTGGAGCGGCCCTTCCGGCCCCACGCGCCAGGCGCGCCCTACGTCTCGCCGAAGCCGCAGGCGAAGGCGGACGGCCTACCGCGGCGAAGCCGCGGCCCTACCAGCCCTCACGGCGCCAACCGATCCCGCCGCCACTGAGCGTCCGGACCCCTCAGATACCGCAGGCGGTCGTGGAGACGACTGGGTCGCCCCTGCCAGAATTCGAATTCGTCGGGAACAACGCGATAGCCGCCCCACCATGACGGGCGCGGCACGGATTCGCGGTAGCGGTCGCGAGCGGCGTCAAAGCGCTGCTCCAGGACGTCGCGGTTCTCGATCACCTGGCTTTGCTGCGACGCATAGGTGCCCCATCGGCTTTCGATCGGCCTCGTCGCGAAGTAGGCGTCCGATTCGGCGGCGCTCACCTTCTCGACGATGCCGTCGATGCGCACCTGACGCTCGACCGATCGCCAAGTGAAGAGCAGACTTGCGCGGCCAGTCTGCTCGATCTCGCGCGCTTTGCGGCTCTCGTAGTTGGTGTAGAAGACGAACCCGCGATCGTCGAACTCCTTCAGCAGGACGTTTCTGACCGACGGACGTCCGTCGCGCGTCGCCGTGGCAAGCGCCATGGCAGTCGGATCGACTTCGAGTGCACGCACCTGCTCGAACCAGCGACTGAATTGGCGGAACGGATCCGCGTCCGACTCCGATTCGCTCAGCGGCTCACCGAGGTACTCGCGACGGATGTCGGCGAGGCTCATTGCGGCGTCGGCTCGGCGACCAGGCGCAGTTCGTCTCCCTCCACGGTGACCCGCACGGTTCCGCCATTCGACAGGGATCCGAACAGCAGCAACTCAGAAAGCGGCTTCTTGACGACCCGCTCAACCAATCTGGCCATCGGCCGCGCACCGAACGCACGGTCGAAGCCCTTGGCCGCGAGCCACGCGCGTGCTGCCGGCTCGAGCTCGATCGTGACGCCCTTGGCCGCCACCATGCCGCGCATCTCGTCGATCTGCTTGTCGACGACGCGCTCGATCTGAGGCGTGTCGAGCGCCGAGAACGTCACGGTCGCATCGAGACGATTGCGGAACTCCGGCGTGAACGTGCGCTCGAGCGCGCCGCGCGACGATCCGCCCTTGCCGGTTTCGGCAAACCCGAGACGGCGATCGGACAGATCGCGTGCGCCGGCGTTGGTCGTCATGATCAGCACGACGTGACGGAAGTCGGCCTTGCGACCGTGCGAATCGGTGAGTGTCGCATGATCCATCACCTGCAGCAGGATGCTGAACATGTCGGGATGCGCCTTCTCGATCTCGTCGAGCAGCAGCACCGCATGCGGTGACTTGCGGATTGCGTCGATGAGCAAGCCGCCTTCCTCGTAGCCCACGTATCCGGGCGGTGCGCCGATGAGGCGCGACACCGCGTGCTTCTCCATGTATTCCGACATGTCGAAGCGGATGAACTCGACGCCCATGATGCGCGCCAGCTGACGCGCCAGCTCGGTCTTGCCGACGCCCGTGGGACCGGCAAAGAGGAAGTTGCCGATCGGTTTGTCCGGCGATCGCAGCCCAGATCGTGACAGTTTGATCGCCGACGACACCTCGGCGATCGGGCCGTCCTGACCGAAGATCACCTTCTTCAGCTCGCTGTCGAGCGAGGCGAGCGCGCGCTTGTCGTCGCTCGACACGGTCTGCACCGGCACGCGCGCCATCTTGGCGACGATCTGCTCGATCTCGGCCGCGCCGATCCGCGCCGAGCGCTGCGCCTCTGGCGACAGCTTCTGCGCCGCACCGGCCTCGTCCAGGACATCGATCGCCTTGTCGGGCAGATGCAGATCCTTGAGATGACGCGCCGACAGCGAGACCGCCGCCTCGAGCGCATCGTCGCCGAAGGTCACGCCATGATGCGCCTCGTAGTGCAGACGCAACCCTTTCAGGATCTCGAGCGTCTCGGCTTCCGACGGCTCGAGCACGTCGATCTTCTGGAAGCGGCGCGACAGCGCGCGGTCTTTGTCGAACGACTGCTTGACGTCGTTGAAGGTCGTGGATCCGATGCAGCGAAGCGTGCCGCTGGCCAGCGCCGGCTTCAGAAGATTGCCAGCATCCATCGCACCGCCCGACGCCGCACCGGCCCCCACCAGCGAATGGATCTCGTCGATGAAGAGAATCGCGTTCGACTCTCTCCCGAGTGCGTCGAGCACCTGCTTCACACGCTCTTCGAAGTCACCTCGGTACCGCGTGCCGGCGATGAGCGCACCCAGATCGAGCGCGAACACCCTGGCATCCTTCAACACATCCGGGACTTGGCCGTGATGGATGCGCAGCGCAAGACCCTCCGCCAGCGCGGTCTTGCCGACGCCAGGTTCTCCAACCAGCAGCGGGTTGTTCTTGCGCCGACGGCACAGCACCTGAATCATGCGCTCGACTTCGAGCGCACGGCCGATCAGCGGATCGATCTGCCCGGCCGCTGCGCGCGCAATGAGATCGGTGGCATAGGCCTCGAGCGGATTCGTACTTGGCGGCCCGCCGCGATCGGGGCCGGCGGGTACCTGCGCCGGATCGTTCTTCCCGCCGTGCGAGATCACACGCAGGAGCAGCAGCCGCTCGATCCCTTGCGATCGCAGGAAGTACGCCGCATGGCTGTCCTCTTCCTGCATGAGGAACACGAGCAGGCTTCCGCTGTCGACGTGCTTCGCGCTCGACACGGCGGCGTGCATCATCGCCTGCTGCAGGACGCGATCGAAGCCGAGCGTCGGCTGCGGCTCGAGCGTACTCGGCACCGGCGTGAACGCCTTGTTCAAGACGTCCATCAACTGGCGCCGCAGCACGTCGACATCCGCACCGCACGTGATCAGGATCCGCCGCGCCTGCGGCTCGTCGGTGATCGCGAGCAGGAGATGCTCGAGGCCAACCGTGTCGTGTCGGCGCTCGGTGGCCAGCTTGAACGCGCGCTGGATCGTCTCCAGCGTTTCGGGCGCAAACGGAATGGGGGTCTTACTCATGCTCAGGTTCTGGCTCCATCGTCACCAGCAGCGGGAACTCCTGTTCCTCGGCCATCTGGCGAGTCGTTCTCATCTTCGTCTCGGCGACGTCGCGCGTGTAGATGCCGGCGACACCGATTCCCGACCGATGCACGGCCATCATGATCGTGAACGCCTCACCGCGCGGCTTGTGGAAGACGGTTTCGAGAACCATCACGACGAAATCCTGCGTCGTGTAGTCGTCGTTGTGCAGCAGCACCCGCCACATCCGGGGACGCTCGACCTGCTGCTCGTTGCGCGACTCGGTCAGGATCGAGTCCTGCGGGAGTCCCCGGCCGCTCATAGCGTCATTATCTCAGACGTACTTAGAGGGCGGCGAGATCCGCGTCGAGACGCCAGGGCGACGCCGCGGCGGGCTCACGCACCAGCTGACGGACGCGGCGCACGAACGACGCCCGACTGATCTCGTGCGCGCCGAGGGAGGCGAGGTGCGCGGTCGACATCTGACAATCGATGAACTCGAAGCCCCATCGCCCGAGCTGACGCGCAAGCAGCACCAGAGCCACCTTCGACGCATCGCTGCGGCGCGCGAACATCGATTCGCCGAAGAACATGCGGCCGAGGGCGACGCCATACAAACCGCCGGCGAGGGCCTCGCCCGACCAGGTCTCAATCGAGTGGGCGTAGCCCAAGTCGAACAGGCGCTCGTACGCAGAGGCCATGTCCTTCGTGATCCAGGTGCCGTCCTGATCGGGACGCGGCTCGGCGCAGCCCGCGACCACCTCGGCAAACGCCGTATCGACAGAGACTCTGAACTTGGTGGATCTGATCGTCCGCCGGAGCGAACGTGAGACGCGCACGTCGTCGACCGGCAGCACCATGCGCGGGTCCGGACTCCACCAGAGGACCGGATCGTCATCGTTGAACCACGGAAAGATGCCCCGCCCGTACGCATCGATCAGACGGGCCGGCGACAGATCGGCACCAGCGGCGAGCAGACCGTTCGGGTCTCGCAAGGCGAGATCGACCGGCGGGAACGGATCATCGAGGTCGAGAAACGGGATCACTGTTCCAAGTGTAAAGTGCAACTGAACCACCGCACAGATCCGTGGCCACGATTCGACCCAACCTGACCGCGGCGCGGGCGGCGTTCACGGCGCCGCCCGTCACCCGCTTCGCCCCATCGCCCACCGGCTATTTGCATCTCGGACACGTCGTCAACGCGATCTACACGTGGGGAGTCGCGGGCGCGATGGGAGGACGCGTCTTGCTGCGCATCGAGGATCACGATCGCATTCGATCGCGGCCGGAGTTTGTCGACGCACTTCTCGAGGATCTCGATTGGCTCGGCCTCAAGCCCGATGAAGGCCGAACGCCGCCGCTGCGACAGAGCGAGCGAGACGAGATCTATCAGGCCGCGCTCGATCGGTTGCGCACTCGAGGACGCGTGTATGCGTGCGACTGTTCTCGCACAGACATTGGCGGCGAACGCTACGGCGGACGATGTCGCGAGCGAGGGCTTTCTGAAGCAGCGGGCCGCGGCGTGCGCGTGCGAATCGATGCAGGTCCCGCCTCGGCATTGGATCTCCTCAAAGGATCGATAGAACAGGTGCCTTCCGAGCAATGCGGCGATCTCCTCGTGAAGGACCGAGACGGGCACTGGACGTATCAGTTCGCGGCGACCGTTGACGACTGGCAGCAGCATGTCACGCTGGTGATCCGCGGCGTCGATCTCGAGTCATCGACAGGGCGTCAGGTGGCGCTGGCCCGTCTGCTCGGACGCAGGGACGGCCCGATCTTCCTGCATCACCCGTTGATCCTCGATGCACAGGGAAGAAAGTTGAGCAAGTCGGCGGGCGATACTGGGGTCCGAGAGCTTCGCGCGGGCGGAATGTCAGCGGCAGACGTGATTGGCCGTGCGGCGTCGGCAATCGGACTCCTTGCAACGCCACAGCCCGTGCAGGCGTTGAACGTTCCGGCGTTGTTTGACCGCGGTTCCCCGTCTTTGGGTTAGAATCGAACCCGTTTTCCCACTGAGGAGATCTTGGCAGTCCGTTTGTTCATCGGGAACCTCCCCTACGGGGCAAGTGAAGCCGACCTTCGCGCTCACCTGTCTGCCGTCGCCGAGCCATCCCACGTTGCTATGCCGGTCGATCGCGAGACCGGCCGTCCGCGCGGTTTTGCTTTCGTCGAATTCGCCGATCGCGCCGTCGCCGAAGAAGTCATCAAGAAGTTCGACGCGCAGCCGTTTCAAGGGCGTCCGCTCGCCGTCAGCGAAGCACGCGCCCGCGAAGATCGGGGCCCGCGTCCGCCTGGCGGGGGCGGATTCAGCCCGCGCCCGGGCGGCTTCAGCGGACCGAGGCCGGGCGGCGGTTTCGGTGGGGGTGGCGGCGGCGGTGGCTTTGGCGGACCACGGCCAGGCGGCGGCGGAGGCTTTGGCGGCCCTCGGTCGGGCGGCGGAGGCTTTGGCGGGCCACCGTCAGCCCCTGGCAGCCGCGATCGGAGCGCGAACTTCGGTCCCCCTGCTCCACCTCGGCGGCTCCGCAACAAGAAAGGCAACCAGCAGGATCACAAGCCGCGCGGACCCATCAAGGAGCGCTCGGGCGGCCGCATCTACGATGTGGACGATCTCGAAGACGACGTATCGCCTGAGATCGACGACATCGCCACAAAAGCGGCGGACGAGGGCGCAGACGAGCCTGGCGACGAATAACGCCACCCTCAGTTGATTCGCTTGTAGTCGAACCAATCGATCCGCTGATCGATGTTCAATCGGCGGAACAGCAGCGCTCTTCCCTGCCCCACGAATCGAATCGACGTCGGCAGCCAGATGCTGCCGTCGACCGGCTCGCGCGTCAGCGTGGCCTTGGTGCCTTCATTCAGGCGCGCCACGAGTCCCATGCCGATCGAGATGTCGTCGATCGCGGTCGCCTCGATGCGCACGACCTCGCGCCGCTCTTCGTCCACCCACACGGAGCCGGCGAACAGCTTCGCGATCTTTCCCTCCGACGTCTCCGGCTGCGCATTCGGCTTCGGCTTGAACGTGACCACGATCATGTTGCGGCCACGTACCGCTTCGCGGCGGTCGATCGCGAACTCGAGCATCTCGACGCTGTCGTCGAGCCCCGATTTTCTCGTGCGCCGCTCGGCGCGCTGCGTGAGATCGGTCTTCTGCACCGGGCCGTTCGGCACCGGCTTGCCGTCCCGTTCGATCAGTTTTCTGAGGATGCTGTTGCCGCCCTCGGTCGGCGTCACTTCGTAGACCACCGTCCCGCCGCTGCCAATTCGTCCGAATGGATTGGTGTGCAGCTCGGTGCGCCGTTCCTTGTACGCGAAGCGGTTCTGTTCGCGCTGGGATCGCGCCAGGTTGGTTCGCGTGTCGCGCACGAAGGCGTCGTGATCGGGGAGCGTCTGGGGCGGCTGTGCAGACCAGAGAACCGAGACGACCACGGAGACCGCAAGCACACGAACCATCGCGTCCCCCTACACGCGCACCAGCCGTTCCGCGGCGCGTTCGAGGGTCGCGTCACGCTTGGCGAAACAGAATCGAAGTACCGGTCCGGCCGGCTGGGTGCCATCGAGGAACGGCGAGATCGGAATCGCCGCGACGCCATGCTCGCGCGTCAGCCGCAGCGCAAAGTCGGCGTCGCGCTCGTCGGTGATCGCCGAGTAGTCGAGCATCTGGAAGAACGTGCCGCGGCACGTCATCGGACGGAAGCGCGATTCGCGAATCAGCGACAGGAATCGATCGCGGCGGTCCTGGTAAAACGCGGTGACCTCGCGGCACCACGGGTCGCGGCGAACCGCATCGGCGTAGGCCATCTGCACCGCACCGTTGACCGCGAAGGTGATCCACTGGTGAATGCGCTGAATCTCGGTGGTGAGCGCCGGCGGTGCGGCGCAGTAGCCGATCTTCCAGCCGGTGGTGTGATACGTCTTTCCAAACGAGCTGATGACCACGGCGCGATCGGCGATGTCGGGATATCGCGCGAGACTCTCGTGCCGGCCGCCGTCGAAGGTGATGTGCTCGTAGACCTCGTCGGAGATCACGATCGCGTTGGTGCCGCTGAGGACGCGCGCGAGCTCGCGCATGTCGGCCTCGGACCACATCATGCCGGTTGGATTGTGTGGCGTGTTGATCACGATCACACGCGTGCGCGGGTTCACGGCGCGGCGAACCTCGTCCCAATCGATGCGGTAGTCGGGATAGCGAAGCGTCACGTAGACCGGTATGCCGCCGCTCAACGTCACCGCGGGTGTGTAGGAGTCGTACGCGGGCTGGAACATCAGCACCTCGTCGCCCGGATGCACGAACGCGGTGAGTGCGGCGAAGAGACCCTCGGTGGCTCCTGTGGTGATCGTGAGCTCTGTGACCGGGTCGTAGCGGCGTCCGTATAGCGCCTCGATTTTCGCGGACAGCGCCTCGCGCAAGGCGAGCACGCCGGGCATCGGCGCGTACTGGTTGTGCCCCTCACGCATGTAGCGCGCGACCGATTCGACCAGCTGAGGCGAGGTTTCGAAATCAGGAAAGCCCTGCGACAGGTTGATGGCCCCGACCTCATTGGCAAGGCGCGTCATCACGGCAAAGATGCTGACGCCGCCGGCCGGCAGCTTGGAGCGCAGCGTCTCGGTCTCCGACATTCACTCGATCATAACTGGTCGAGCCATTGCGCGGGCTTGAGCGAGACGAGCGGGTATTTGCGGCGCAGCGCGACGACGCGATCGTAGTAGCCCACCTTCGGGATTTCCTTGCGAACCAAGCGATCGCGGAGTCGCCTGAGCTCGAAGCGGTAGAGGTCGTTGACGAATTCGTGCACCAGCTCGGGTCGCGTGTCTGCACGCGGGTGCACGCCGTGCCGCCACAGTTGTTCGATGACCTCGACGCGATAACGATAGGTCACGGGGTTGTTTGCTGGCGCGCCAGGCACATCGGGTCTCTCAGAAGTGTCTGTGCTTCGACGATCTCAGGCGCGGATTGAGCCGCGGATCGCGAGGCGGCGATGAGCGCCTTGTATTCGGTGCACGCCGCGGTCCAGTCGGACAGACGAGCCGCGCTGCGAGCGAGACCGAGGACGACACGAGGCGTGCGGCCGAGCCGTTCGGCGGCGCGAACGTACGCCCGGCGCGCGTCCTCGTAGCGGTGCACCTGCAACCACAGATCGCCGGCGACTTCCACAGCGGCAACAACGGGCGCACCCGACAATCCCGCCGCGCGGCGCTGGGCCTCGAGATCGACCGCGTACTCGATGAGCAACGCCACCTCTTCGCGCTCGCTCTGCGACGCGGCGATGGCCGCCTGCAGCACGAACCGGACGATCGGCGTCTCCCCCGCCGATCGCAGCGGCTCGGTGTCGAGCTCCGCAAGCGCACGTTCCACGGATGCGATCGATTCCGTCGATCCGCCAAAGCGATATGCCTCGCGCGCGGCCACGAGCGCGCGCAGGTACACCGCCGGCAGTCGCGCCTCATTGCAACTCGCTGCCGCAGCAGATGCAAACGCATCGGCGGCACCCGACAGGTCGAATGCGTCCGCGCGTACCTGCGCTGTTGCAATGAGCGCCTTGCCGTTGCCTCCACACCCTTGTGGTTGCGCCAGCAACATGGCGATAACGACCGTGAGCATTCTCCCCCGGATCTTATCTGTCCGGGAGCACACGGAGATCACGGAGAAACGGTTTGCACGGAGCAACGGAGAAACAGAGGCCAGACGGAGGCACGTGCTCACCGCCAGGTCGTGCGTGGGGCCGCGCGCGACGCGCGCGGATGAGACGAGAGGTACACACGAAAACAAACACCTCGCGATCAACTGGTGCTTGTTTTCGTGTGGACCTCTCGCCTCATGCGCCGGCCGAAGGCCGGCGCCCCCACACACGCTCGTACACGGCAATCAGCGAAAAAACTCCGTCCGATCTCCGTTGCTCCGTCCTGCCGCGCGAGACCGTTGCTCCGAGATCTCCGTTCCTAGTCGGGCGACGGCTGTTCGACGTGGTCGATGACGAGCACTTTGACCGGCCCCTTGGTCGATTCGAGCTTGAGTCCGAGCTGCTCTTGAATGGCAGTGAAGAGCGACGGACCATCGGGATCGACGGACGGTGGCGCATCGACGCCGGTCGATCGCGCCTGACGGAATCGCTCCGGCGTGAACGTGAATTCGAAATCCCAATTGCCGGTCAGTCCGGTGCGATCCACGACTGTGCGCGCCACCTGGTTGGCGAGTCCATTCGCGAACACTGACAATGGGTTGCCACCGAACTGAAATCGCCCAGCGGTGTTGCGCATGCCACACGCGACGTGATCGGCCGTGTTCGGATTGGTCACGCGTCCCTCTTTGGCAGCCGCAGGAACGCCGGCCGTGATCGCCGCGCAATCCACTGCCGCCGGACGGATGTTGGGCCCGAGCTTTCGATCCGATCTGGCAACAACGAGTGCGTAGATCGGCAGCTCTTGCGTCTCCCAATGCACGGCAAGCTTGAAGCGATCGACGAGCAAGCTCCGCATCGCGAGCATCAACGGATCGGGCTCGGCACTACTCATCGGGACGAACGGCGCATCGCCCTCGAGTTTCGCGACGATGTCGAAGCGGTCGGTTCGCATCCAGCTCGGGCCGCCCTGCAGCTGAAATGGCTGAATCTGATAGGCGAAGGTGATGAACAAGGCGAGCGGCGCATTGGTGGCGGTCAGGCGCCCTCCGGGCGCGCGCCGCATACTCGTATCGCTCTCTCCGGAATTGTTTGGTTTGACCGATGCGGCTTCGAAGGAGATCGGCGCCTGCGCGGCCGGCGTTGCCGGAACCCACGCGAGCGTCGCGAGCAGAACGCAGAGCAACCGTCGCATGCCCCTTCGACGGTCGACCCTCGCAAAGCGTTCGGCGTCAGTCGAGCGACGGCTGCTCCACGCTATCGATCACGAGCACTTCAATCGGCGCCTTGGTCGACTCGAGCTTGAGCCCGAGCTGCTCCTGCAAGGCGGTGAAGAGATTTGGCGCGTTTGGATCGACCGGTGGCAGTTCAACGCCCGGTGGCAGCGGACCGTTCGGACGATCCTGCTGGAACGTCAGCTCGAGGTCATAGGGGCCCTTGAGTCCCGTGCGATCGAGCACGAGGCGCCCCGCCAGTCCTTGAAGACTGCGCGCGAACTCCGAGACGAGAAAGCCGCCCATCGAAATCCGGCCAATATTCCCTCGCAGGCCGCACACGACGGGACCATTCGGGTCGGGTGGCGCAGGCGGTGGTCCTCCACGTCGGGCGGACATCAGGGCGGCACAATCGGTCGTCGAGGGTTTGATCGACGCCCCGAGCTTGCCATCCGGCCTGGCAACCGTCAGTGCGTACACATCGAGGTCGCGGGTCTCTTTGTGAGTGACCAACTTGAACCGCTCGGTGAGCAGCGTCCGCATCGCCAGCATCAGCGGATCGGGGCCCGCTCCGGGCGCAACAGGAGGCGGATCGCCCTCCATCTTCGCCACGATGTCGAAGCGATCGTTGGCCACCCAGCTCGGGCCACCGATCAACTGCTGTTGCTGAAGCTGGTAGGCGAAGGTGATCAGCACTCGCAGCGGCATGTTCGTGACGGTCATACGACCGCCGGGCTGGCGTCTGATGAACTGACTGAAGTCCCCTGACTTGTTCGGTCGAATCGAGGCGGCCTCGAATGCCATCGGCGAGGCCGGCTCCGTGATCTGAGTCTGCCGTGCAGACGGGCGTACCACACCGAAGACGATCGCAACGAGTGCGATGGACGACAGCAGCAGTCGGGGCATGAACATAAGACTCGCGAGAGGGTCAAAGGGTTAACAGCGCGTCACTCGTATCGAAGCGCCTCGGTCGGACGAATCCGGGACGCGCGGCGTACCGGCATGTAACACGCGGCCAGACCAACGAGCGCGAACAGAACCGCAGCGCCAAGCAGCACGAGCGGATCGAACTGCGGGATGCCGAATTGCCGACGCGAGAGGAGCCGTCCTGCCCCGAGCCCCAACGCGAGGCCGATCACCGAGCCGATGGCGACGAGGCTCATTCCCTGACGCAACACGAGCTGTACCACTTCGCTCTGCCGCGCTCCGAGCGACAGCCGGATGCCAATCTCACGCGTGCGCTGCGTGACTGCATAGGCCGTGACTCCGTAGATGCCGATGCCTGCGAGAAAGAGCCCGATGATGCCAACGCTTCCGGCCACTGTCGCCGCGATCCGCAGCTGCGTCTGCACCGGACCGGTACCCTGTCGTTCCAGCGATTCCACCGCGAGGATCGGCAGGTTCGCATCCACCGCGCTCACGGTCGTCTGCAGTTCTCGAGCGATGCTTCGCGTGCCGTTCGTGCGGGCAAGAATCGTGATTTGGGCCAAGTACTTCTGCTGAAGCGGCACGTAGACCGTGAAAGGCGTCGATTCACTCGGCGTGCCAAAAGTCAGATCACCAGCCACGCCGACCACGCGCAGCTGCTGCTCGGCCGTGCGCTGATTCGGATCGCGCGACTGCAGCGTCGCGATCTGCGGCCCCTGCGGTGGCCGCACCGATACCAGCTGCCCGATCGGATCGCGATCGCCCCACAGCCGCTTCGCCGTGCGCTGCGACACGATGACCACCTGCTCCCGGCCAGCGCCATCGGCATCATTGAAATCGCGGCCGGCGAGCAGTGGGATCCCGACCGCTTGAAAATACCCGGGCTCGATCAACGTCCACCTGGTGAACGATCGCGGCCTGCCTTGAGGAGCCGTTGTGCCGGCCACTGCGATCTCGCCGAAGCTCCGTCCTGAGGGGCCTGGCGCTCGATCGGCGATCGAGGCCTGCTCGACGCCGGGAATCGCCTTGAGCCGATCGCGAAGGCGGCGAATGACGTCGCGACCCGTCGCTTCCGTGTAGCCGCCCATCGTGAGATCGAGCGAGGCCATCTCGACGCCTCGTGAATCGAATCCTTGTTTGACCGAGACCGCGTTGTCGAACGCACGCACCAGCAGGCCCGCGGTGACGACCAGCAGAATACTGAACGCCACTTGCGCCACCACGAACGCATTGCGCATTCGCAAGCGATCGGACGGACCTTGCACATCGTCTTTGAGCGCGGTGACGACGTCGGACTTCGACGCGTGAAGTGCGGGGGCGATGCCGGAGAGCAACGCGGCGATGAACGACAGCACAAGCGCGAAGATCACAACGCGGCCATCGAGAGGCGCCGAGATATTGACCGGCATCCCGAATTGCGGCAGCGACAGGTACAAGAGCCGCGTGATCACCCTGGCAAGCGCGAGCCCACTGAGCCCGCCGATCGCAAAGATCAGCACCGTCTCGGTCAGCAGCTGCCGCACGATCCTGGCGCGCCCGGCTCCGATCGCCGCGCGGAGAGCGATTTCTTTTCGCCGGCCCGTTGCCCGCGCGAGCAGCACGCCAGCGAGATTGGCACAGGCGATCACGAGCACAGTCCCGACAAGGGCCATCAGAAGTACGAAAAACCCCGCGGCGAGGATTCGCACCCCGTACGGAATCGGCGACGCCACTTGCGCACTCCACACGAGCGATTTCGGATCCATCTCCCTCGCACCCTCGGGCGGCACGAACGGGTTGGTTGGGGTATCGCGTTGAATGGCTGCACCGATTGCCGCGACCTCCGCGGACGCCTGTGCTCGCGACACACCGCGCTTGAGGCGCGCCTCCAGCATCAGCCAGGGGATAAACCGGCTCGTCAGCTCCTGCCCTTTGCCCTCAGCCGACACCACTGCAACCATCGACACCGGCAACCAGACATCTGGCGAGACCACACTGAGCCCTCGGAACCCGCTGGCGGCAACGCCGACGATGGTCAGCGGCACGTTGTTGATTCGAACCGCGCGACCAACGACGCTCGGGTCACCGCTGAATCGGCGCATCCAGAATTCATGACTCAGCACGGCGACGGGGCTGGCGCCGAGCTGCTCGGCGTCGCTGACGTCGAACACACGACCCGCGGCGGAACGCACGCCAAGCGCCCTGAAGTAATTGCTGGTCACGACACTGACGAAGATGGCCGTCGCGCTGTCGTCGACACGGAGGCTCGCCGCCGGAAGCTGAAGTTGATAGGCGAATACTTCTTCGAGCGTCGTCGCGCGCTGGCGGACGTCGACAAGGTCCGGGTACGACATCGGCTCGACGCCGACTCCTGCTGCCGCATTGATGCGCACGATGTCGACAAGGGTCTCGGGATCGGCGACGCCGTCGGCCGCGCGAAACAGCAAGCCATTCGTAACTGTGAAGATTGCCGTCGTGGCGCCGATCCCGATCGCAAGCGAGAGCACGGCGGTCAGCGCAAACAGCGGGTTGCGCCATAGGAGTCGCGCCGCATAGTGCAGGTCGCGGAGGGCGCTGTCGATCAAGGCGCCGCGGCGAACATCGCGGACCTGCTGCTTCACCGACTCGACCCCGCCAAACTGCAGCAACGCGGCGCGCCGTGCCGCATCAGGCGTCATTCCCGCACGCACGTGCTCGGCGGCCAGCAGATCGATCGTCGCGCGCATTTCGTCATCGAGCTCGCGCTCGACCGAATCGTGACGCGTCAGATTTCGCCAGAAGCTGTGGAGCGGCGACATGAAGGGGCTTTCAGGCCTCGAGCGCGCGCGCGATCGCGACCGCGATCCGGTTCCACTCTTCCGTTTCCTGACCGAGCTGCTTCCGACCGGTCTTGGTCAGCGCATAGAACTTGGCGCGGCGGTTGTTCTCCGACGCGTCCCACGTCGACGACAGCCAGCCGGCTTCTTCCAATCGATGGAGCGCCGGAAACAGCGACCCTGGTTGCACCTTGAACGTGCCGCCGGTGATCTGCTCGATCCGGCGCGAGACGCCGAGGCCATGCAGATCGCCGGTGGAGAGTGCCTTGAGAATCAGGAGGTCGAGCGTGCCTTGCAGGAGTGTGGCGGGCTGACGGGCCATCGGAATCGCCTCCGTACAGAATGTCTATACGAAGGCGATCTTCTGCCGGTTCCTATCGAGCTGTCAATAGGAGCGTAGAAAACGTAGCCGGGTCCACAGAACAGGACCCGGCCTACGAACGATCTGCTTAGTACCGATAGTGGTCGGCTTTGTACGGACCCTCCACCGGCACGCCGAGGTAGTCGGCCTGCTCCTTCGAGAGCTTCGTCAGCTTCACGCCGAGCTGATCGAGGTGCAGCCGCGCCACTTCCTCGTCCAGCTTCTTCGGCAGCATCGTCACCGTCTTGCCGTACTTTTCGGCGTTGGCGTTGAGCTCGAGCTGTGCGAGCACCTGATTCGTGAATGACGACGACATCACGAAGCTGGGGTGACCGGTCGCGCATCCGAGGTTCATCAGACGACCCTCGGCCAGGATCATCACGCTGTGGCCATCGGGGAACACCCACTCGTCGTACTGCGGCTTGATGTTCACCCTCTT
>Ga0075433_10000570_pt1 | contig 24365 bp, 16 predicted proteins | sample RhiMethybrSRZTD2_FD_75299 | JGI IMG/M metagenome (GOLD analysis project Ga0075433, IMG submission 75299) | Populus rhizosphere microbial communities from Tennessee, USA - Rhizosphere MetaG P. TD hybrid SRZTD2 | ecosystem: Host-associated > Plants > Roots > Rhizosphere > Soil | place: USA... | reverse complement strand
GTGAACAATCAGTGAACAATTTGCTCCCAAACACCGGCTAGCAGCACGATCGCACCCGAGCTGGCTGGCTGAGGACAACCACTGGGTGAACGCGCAGCGCATCGAGGCGTCGGGCGGCATCGCGATCTGACGCCGCGTCCCAGATCGCCGTGCCGAACGACCTACCAATCGATGGCGCGCCGTTCGCGGAAGAATCCACCGCTAGGCCCCCCATCGGGCAGCGTCGCGAGCCACACAATCGTGTCGGCGCCTTGCTGCGGGGACCGCGGTGCTGAGGGACCACCCATGTCCGTGCGTACCCATCCCGGATCGACAGCGTTCACCAGCACTCCCTGGGCGCGATACGTGTCGGCGAGAATCCGCGTGAACGCGTTCACCGCGGTCTTCGAGATCGAGTACGCCGGTGCGTAAGACGACATCGTCGCAAGCTGTCCCGCACCTGAGGACACGTTGACAACGCGGCCGTATCCTGCGCGCGCCATGGCGGGAACAAACGCGCGGGAGGCTTCAATGACGCCCAGCACATTCGTTTCGAAGGTGCGTCGATACGCCTCTGCCGAAATCGAGAGCACGTCGTCGTTCTCGGCCAGCAGGACCGCTGCGTTGTTCACCAGGACGTCGACGGAACCCACCAGGTCCGTCACCCGTCGCAGAGCTGCTGTGATGCTCTCGACGCTGGTGACGTCCATCTGCACCGTCATCGCGCGGAGCCGATCGGGATCAGCCAGGCGGCGATGCGCACGCTCGAGGGCCCCCTCGTCTCGTGCCGCCAACACCACCCTCAGTCCTTTCGCCAACAGCTGACGAGTCGTCTCGAATCCGAGGCCACGATTGGCGCCCGTCACCAGCGCGACCCGTCCTTCAGCGATGCCCACAGGCGGATTCTAGCGGCTTGGCTGCTAACGATCGTCGAGCAACTCGAGAAGGGCCTGCGCGGCGAGCACGTATCCGCGCCACCCAAGACCGCAGATCGATCCTTTGACGACGGGCGCCAGTAGCGAATGCCGCCGCCACTCTTCGCGCGCGTAGATGTTCGACAGGTGGACTTCGACTGCCGGGAGGTTCACGGCTGCGACGGCGTCGGCGATCGCGTGCGAATAGTGCGTATATGCCCCTGCGTTGATGATGACGCCGTCAGCCCAGCTTCGCGCGTCATGCAGCGCATCGATGATCACCCCTTCGCTATTGGATTGAACGCTACGGATCTCCGCGTGCTTCTCCCGCGCGACCTTGTCCAGGGCGGCATCGATCTCAGCCAGTCCCGTGGTCCCATAGATCTCCGGCTGCCGCGTACCGAGCAGATTCAAGTTTGGGCCGTGAATGACGAGGATGCGGTGCATGAGGAGCGGCAGTCTACTGGATCCTGTGTCCTGAATCTCTGGTCCGGGGCACTAGTCGAGATGTAACGACGTGTAACGGTAACGTGCGTTGACGCGAGAGCAGTTGCGACGAGAATGCCGGCATATGAAGCGGGGTTTACTCGCTGCGGCCGCCGGCGCGCTTCTCTGCGCGGGCGTGCTCGCGCAGAACCTTGAGCGAGCGGGCCGGGATTGGACGTATCACCTCGGTGATCAGGGTGGCTCGCGGTTTTCTACTCTCACGCAGATCAACACCTCGAACGTCGCGATGCTCAAGCGCGCATGGACGTTCCATACCGGTTCGGGACGGTTCGCCGGTTCGCCAATGGTGATCGATGGCGTGATGTACTTCAGCGCGCCGAACGGTGTCTATGCGGTAGACGCCACCACCGGTCGGCAGATCTGGAAGTACGTGCCCGAGGACTCCGGACCCGCCACTGGCGGGGGCGGAGGTGGCGCGCTTGGTCGAGGGACTGTCAACAGTGCGGGAACCGCGGTGCGTGGCCCAGGCTATTGGCCGGGCGCCAACGGAGTGCCGCCGCGCATCTATTCCACGACCAGCGAAGGCCTCGCCGCGATCGACGCGAAGACCGGAACGCTCGTTCGCGGGTTCGGCGACAACGGCGTCCTGCCGGGAATCAGACCGTCCTCGCCGCCGGCGACATATCGAAACGTTTTGATCGCACACGGGGGAGCGGACGCAGGCGTCGGAGAAACGGTCAAAGGATGGGACGTGGTCACGGGCCGACGAATCTGGACATTTCAGCTCAAGGCGCAGCCCGGGGACCCGAATCGATCGACGTGGCTGACCGGCAGCGCCGACGCTGATGCGACGCCCAACATCTGGGGTGTCTTCACCATCGACGAGCAACGCGGGACGGTGTTCGTCCCGATCGAGAAGGTCGGGAACGATTACTGGGGCGGCAGTACTCACGGCAACAATCTCTACAGCGATTCATTGGTCGCACTCGATGCGCTCACCGGGAAGATGAAGTGGTTCCAGCAACTCGTTCATCACGACATCTGGGACTACGACATCGCTGCGCCGCCGGCGCTCATCGAGGTCAGACGCAACGGGCAAGTCATTCCCGCGGTGGCGCAACACACGAAGATGGCGCTGCTCTTCATGTTCAATCGTGACACGGGTGAGCCGATCTTCGGGATGGAAGAGCGGGCCGTTCCGCAGACTGACGCGCCGGGTGAATGGACATCCCCGACGCAGCCGTTTCCGATCAAGCCGCCGCCATTGGCACGCAACTCGATCAAGCGATCCGAGCTCTCGAAGGTGACGCCGGAACATCACGCGTTTTGCGAAGGACTGTGGGACAAGTACAAGCTATCTGACTCCGGCCCCTATACGCCCTGGAAGGTCGGTCAGGACGTCGTGGTGTTTCCCGGTGCGCAAGGGGGCGGCAACTGGTACGGCGTCGCGTTTAATCCGCCCCTGTCTCTTATCATCGCGCCGGTGATGACGGCGGGCCAGTGGGGACATCTCGAGCCGGGGACTGGCGGTCGCGGGGGCCGCGGCAACGCTCCCTCGACTCCGAACGGCTCCTCACAGATGAACAAACGTACTCCGGAAGGGCAGCGATTCTGGGAGCCCGACAAACGCTGGAGCTGCAGCGAGCCGCCTTGGGGTGAGCTCGTTGCCGTCAACGCAAACAGCGGCGATATCGCATGGCGCGTGCCGCTTGGTTCGTTCCCTGAGCTCGAGACGAAAGGCATTAAGACGGGCACGCCCATTGCCGGTGGTGCGATCACCACCGCCGGCAATCTGGTCTTCATTGGCGCGTCAATCGATCGAAGATTCCGCGCCTTCGACGCACGCGACGGGCGCGAGTTGTGGTCGGACGATCTACCGGCCTCGGCGCACGGCACGCCGAGCACGTACATGGGCCGCGATGGCAAACAGTACGTCGTCGTCGGTGCCAACGGGGGAAGCTTTTTCGGAAGCCCTCCATCGGACGAGGTGATCGCCTACAAGCTTCCATGAGTTCAACGTTGGATGGAGGAGAAGGTGATGTCGAGAGTGCGCGCGCGAACGACAGTGGTGGCGCTGTTTATCGTGGCGCTCGTTGCGGCCGCTGCCGCGCAGCAGCGCATTCGCGTGCCGGGCTCACCTGGAACTGAGCCCTCGCCGCTTCTGTTTCAGGAAGCGTGGACACGCGCGCCGCTCACGCAGCCGATGGTGCAGGACAACCTCGGAAACAAACAGCTGACACTGCACATCTACGGCAACGCGAACGAGATCCGCAAGACGTACCATCCAACTGACGACTACACCTATACGGGCGAGACGACGTCGAACTGGGCGATCACCGTGAGCGATGCATCGGCGATCTGGGACCTTTCGGGCACCGCGAAGATTCGTCTGAAAACGCAGAACAGCGGTTACCGCTTCCTGCACGTCGTCATCAAGGCGGCCGACGGCAAGTACTTCGTGAGCGAGGAAGGTAGCCCCGAGTCGAGCGTGTGGATCGAGCGTGACTACGTGTTCAGCGATCTCAACTGGCGCAACCTGATGATGACCGACACGCCGACCAATGCCAGCAATCGCCGACAGCCCGATCCGAAACGAATCCCGATTATTCCCACGTCACAGGGCACGCCCGATCTCACACGAGTGGAGGAGGTGGGCTTCAGCGATCTCATGCCGGGAGGGTGGATTCCTTCAACGTCACGCGTAGCCTCGTTCGCTGTGTATGGCAAGGCGGTTCCGAAGAAATAGCCTGCTCGCTCTTTCCGTCGCCTCGTTCATCGGGTGCGGGCGCGCGAATGTCGCGGACAAGCCGGTCACGTTTGCCAAACATGTCGCGCCTATCTTGTTTGCGCACTGCGCGCCATGCCATCGCCCGGGCCAACCCGTGCCGTTCACGCTGTTGACCTATGACGATGCGCGGACCCGCGCGAAACAAATCGCACATGTGATCGGAGCCCGGCAGATGCCGCCGTGGCTTCCTGAACCCGGTGACTTCGCGCTTGTCGGCGAGCGAAGAATGACGGCTGCCGATATCGACACGCTCACGCGATGGGCCGAGGCGGGAGCGCCGGAAGGGGACCGCGCGGATCTTCCTCATGTTCCGTCGTGGCCATCGGGTTGGGCGTTGGGAACACCCGATGCTGTCGTCACGCTCGACCCGCCGTACGTGCTTCGGCCCGGTCCACACGACGCGTATCGCAACGTAATCATGCCTCTCGTTGTGCCGACCAACCGGTTCGTACGAGCTGTCGAGTTCAATCCCGGGACCACTGCGGTTCATCATGCGGTACTGCGTATCGATCGAACCGGTACGTCGCGGCGCCGTGATGGTGAAGATGGCCAGCCGGGATTCGACGGCATGGTCGAAGCCAACGTGCAGGATCCGGACGGACATTTCATCGGATGGGCTCCAGGCCGTGGCCCGATCGTCGCACCCGATCGCATGCCATGGCGTCTCGATGCCGGCGCCGATCTCGTCGTCGAGCTTCATCTCATGCCTGCTGCTCTTTCGGTCGACGTGAAGCCAACCGTGGCGTTGTACTTCACGGACATACCGCCGTCTGCCGATCCGGTCATGTTGATCATGGGGTCGAAGGCGATCGACATTGCGGCCGACGAGGCGAACTACTCGATCGAGGACCGCTATGAGCTGCCCGTTGCCGTCGATCTGATCAGCCTCTATCCGCACGCGCACTACCTCGGCAAGGAGATGATCGTGCGCGCCGTCCTGCCTGATGGTTCAGAGCGACGGCTGCTGCGCATTCCACAATGGAATTTCCGTTGGCAGCAGGACTACCGGTTCGCGAGCGCGGTGCCGCTTCCACAGGGAACATCCATCGTCATGCGGTACTCGTATGACAACTCGAGCGCGAATGCCTCAAATCCACATCGACCGCCACGACGGGTGACCTGGGGGCCGCAGTCGAGCGACGAGATGGGCACGCTCGGTGTTCAGGTACGTGCGCGCTCGGCTTCCGATGCAGCGATGCTCGTGGCGTCGTTCGCGCGACACGCTGCGCGGACTGACGTTGCAGGCGCCGAGGTGTTGCTCCGCGCGCATCCAGACAATGCGGCGAACGAAACGCTCGTCGGATCGAGCTACATCGGCGTCGGTCACTATGCCGATGCGATCCCGCACCTGGAGCGCGCGCTGCGCCTCGATTCCTCATCGACACAGGCCGAGAATCTCCTCGCCGGCGCCCTGCTCGCCACCGGCCGCACGGCGGACGCCGTCCTGCACTTTCGACGTGCCACGCGCCTCGCGCCGCGCGATGGTCACCTCCGCTTCAATCTTGCCCGTGCGCTCGAAGCGCAGGGGAGCGTGAACGAGGCGATCGCGACATTGCGTCAGGCGATCGCGATCGACCCGCGCCTGGCCGACGCCCATCAGCAGCTTGGCATCCTGCTCTACGACCAGGACCGTATCGATGGCGCGATCGTGCATCTCACCGAAGCGGTACGACTCGCGCCGTCGTCGGCAATCGCTCACTCGGCACTCGGCGGAGCTCTCGCGCAGGCAGGTCGCGTCGCTGATGCGATCGCGCACTTGCAGCAGGCGCTCGCGATCGATCCATCAAATGCGGCAGCGCGAGCGAACCTCGCGCGGCTCGCGCGCAGGTAACCGTACTGCCACCGTAACACCGTTGGGGTGTCGCATCTCCAGTGTTAGTGTGCGCCCGCCACCGACACAGTTGTCGGAAGCGGGGTGACTGGAGGAGAAGCAATGCGACTTCTGCGCTCGGTCCTGCTGCGCGCAGCCCTGGCGATCTGCACCGCCGTCCTTGTCCCGACGCCTTCAGTGATCGCGCAAGGTGTGACGGGCACGATCGCCGGCACCGTGAAGGACGCGCAGGGCGGTGTCATTCCCGGCGCATCGGTCACGCTCACCAGCGATACGCGCGGTACGACCGTCGCTCCCGTCATCACCAATTCGTCCGGCGACTTCGTCTTTCCGAACGTCGTCGCCGACACCTACAGCATCCTCGTGGAGATGCCGGCATTCCGGCCGCTCCGACGATCGGGAGTCGAAGTGAGTCCCGGTTCGCGAGTGGCGATCGGGACGCTGATCATCGAGGTCGGCGGCACGGCGGAGTTGATCACGGTCACCGGTTCGACGCCGCTCGTGCAAACGGCCAGCGGTGAGCGATCGTTCACCGTGGCGACAGAATCGGTTGCCAATCTTCCGTTGGCCAACCGCAGCTACGACGCCCTGCTGGCGCTGGCGCCCGGAGTGAACAGCACTCCCGGCGCGCTCACGCCAGCCACTCGCCTTGGCGGCGGTGGCGACGGCAACTTCATGCTCGACGGGGCAACCGCTATGGATCCTGGCGTCAATCGACCTGCGTCGCGCGTCAGCGTCGAAGCGATCGCCGAAGTGAGAGTGGTCACGTCGGGATATCAGGCGGAGTACGGCCGCTCCAGTGGACTGCAAATCAACGCCATCACCAAGAGCGGCACGAATCAGTATCGCGGTTCGCTCTACGACGTCGAGCGCAAGTCCGCGTGGAACGCGAACCGGAAGGTGAACATTCTCAATGGCGATCCCAAGCCCTTTCAAGACGAGCGCGACTGGGGATTCGCCATTGGCGGACCGGTCGGCAGGCCTGGCCGCGACAACAAGCTGTTCTTCTACTTCAATCTCGAGATGAACCCGCGGAACTATGGCAACACGGTCACGCGATACCGGATGCCGACCGCGCTCGAGCGACAGGGCGACTTCTCGCAGAGCCTCGACAATCTCGGCAACCCGTTTCCGTACATCAAGGATCCGTTGCTTCCGGGCGCGTGCAACGTAACCAACCAGTCCGGGTGCTTCCGCGACGGCGGTGTCCTCGGACGCATCCCGCAGGACCGGTTGTATCAACCTGGCCTGAACATCCTGCGGTGGTGGCCGATGCCGAACCTGACCGACGTTCCCGGCCAGGCCTACAACTTCGAGGTGACCGATCCCTCGATTAGGCTACTCGGTTACCAGCCGTTGATTCGCCTCGACTACCAGCCCACACCAAAGCTTCGCGGCAATTTCAAGTTCGTCGAGTATCAGCAACCGAACGATCCCATTGCAGGGATCCTCGGCGGCTTCAATGACACCAAAGAAGACGACTACGGCATCTGGATTCCTGCCGCCACGATCAACTGGACAGTGAATCAGTCCACCTTCATCGAAGGAAACTGGGGCGCAAACTTCCACCATCAGGAAGGCTGCTCCGTGACTGGCGGCGCTCCAAACTTCTGCCGCGATGGCCTCCCGGTCAACCCAAGCGCGAATCGCACGACAGCCGGTTTCGGGGCGATCCCATATTTGTTCCCCAACGCCACAGTGATCGATCCCTACACCTTCGCGTACGAGGTGCTGTCGCGAAGCCAATCGCCGGTGTGGGACGGCACCCGCGTGCTTGGCGCGCCGGCGTTCACGTGGGGCACGCGCATCGCGAACGCGCCGCCGAACCATCAAGGGCCATTTGGAAACTTCATTCTCGATACACGCGTCCAGACGGCGAACGGCAGCATCACCAAAGTTGCCGGGTCGCACACGATGAAAGCCGGCTACTACTATTTCCGGAGCTATCAGCGGCGCGGGCAGGGCGCCATCCTTGGCACGCTGAACTTCCAGAACGACACCAACAACCCGATCGACTCTGGCTTCGGCTTCGCGAACGCCGCCCTGGGCATTTTCAGCCAATACTCGCAGTTGTCGCGATGGGGCGAAGGCGCGTATCTGGCCACCAACCATGAAGCGTTTGTGCAGGACAACTGGAAGATTCGCAGCAATCTGACGTTCGATTTCGGTGTCCGCCTCGTGCATCAAGTTCCGCAATACGACTCGTATCTCAAGAGCTCCAATTTCCTCCCCGAGAGATGGGATCGTTCGCAGGCACCGCTCCTGTATGTTGCTGGATGCGTCAATGGCGTGTATCCGTGCACCGGAGCAAACCGTCAGGCCATGCACCCGATCACGGGTCAGTTGCTCGGCCCCAACTCTGCGATCGCCATCGGCACGCTCGTGCCGAATACCGGCAATCTCGCCAACGGCGTGTTCCCCGACGGCCAGGGCATTGCCGAGACGAACTACACCTACCCCTTCGTCAAAGTCGCCCCACGCGTCGGTGCAGCGTGGGATGTGAAAGGCAACCAGAAGTTCGTCGTCCGCGGCAGCGTCGGTCTTTTCTTCGATCGACCGCCCGCGCAAAACGTCTACAACACCGTGAACAATCCGCCGTTCTCGCGCAATGTCACGGTCCGCTATGGGCAGCTGCAATCACTCAGCAGCACCGGGCTGACGACGGAGGCACCGCCAACACTGACGGTGTGGCAATACGACGAACCCCTGCCATCGTCCACGCAGTGGAACACCGGCTTCCAGATGGCGACACCGTTCAACGCGACTCTCGACGTTGCCTACGCCGGACAGCACAGTTATGGATTCCCGCTCCAGGTCAACATCAACGCGATTGACATCGGGTCAGCGTTTCTCTCTGAGTCCCAGGACCGTACGCAGACGAGCACGGTTCCCGGTGCGGCATCGATCGCGGCACTCAATCCAGATCTCGCGCGCTATTTCGCCGGCTACGGTGCCATCAATATGCAGCAGGCGCGTCTGTCACGCACCTATCACTCAGTGCAGCTGTCATTGAACCGTCGGCTTGGCAGAGGAATCGCCTTTGGTTTCACCGATACGATCGGTCTGTACGATCGCCAGACCGCGCCGCTGCGGCTGGTGCACAACTCGGACGGATCGATCACGACTCGATCCGATCAAGCAGAGGCGCAGAAGCTGTTTGGCAACAACAATCCGCAGGCGCACATCGTGCGCGCCAACTTCATCTACCAGCTCCCTGGACTCGCAACACAGCATGGTGCTCGCGACATCCTGAGGCACGTCATCAGCGATTGGAGCGTCTCCGGAATCTGGTCCGGAGCCACACCCCAGGCGTACATCATCACGCCCCAGTACCAGGCGAACGGCCAGAACGTCAATGTCACCGGCTCGCCTGACTACGCGCCGCGAGTGCGACTGATTGGCGATCCGGGCAGCGGATGCAGTTCCGACCCCTACCGTCAGTTCAATGCGTCGGCGTTCGCGGGACCCGAGCTTGGCAGCGTCGGGCTGGAATCAGGCAACAGTTACGTGGAGGGATGCTTCATCAGTCAGCTCGATCTGGCGATCGCGCGCAACATTCGCATCGGCGGCAGCCGGACGCTCCAGTTCCGAGTGGATATCTTCAACGCGTTCAATCAGGCAGGTGTGACGGGGCGCAATACGACAATGCAGATGGCCTCACCAGCGACGCCAGCCGTCATTCAGAATCTGCCCTTTGATTCGGCGGGCAATCTGATCGACGCGCGCTCGCGGCCGCGCGGCGCGGGATTCGGTGTGGCGACCACGTATCAGGAACCGCGCACGATACAGATGCAGTTGCGGATGTCGTTTTGATGCGCACACGAACGCCTGCGGTTTACGCCAGGCCAACGGGCCGAACGATTTTCGCGAACCGTGGATCTTTTCGAAGCGAGGCAAATCGCGGATCGACATTGAGCGCGAGCAGCTCGAAACACCGGTCCTTCACGGCTCGCGTCAGGTACTTCAATCCCGTCTCGACCTCGTCCAGGGCAAGGTGGACCGTGGCGAATTCCACCGGTGAGACGTAGCGTTTGCGCGCCTGCTCCTCGAGCGTGCGGAGGATCCCCCGCGCCTCCTGCTGTCGTCCCGATCGCGCCAGCGCTCGCGCCAGGCCGGCGCGCATGCGTGGCGTCTCGGGCGACAGGTGCACAGCCCGCTGCAGCGCTGCGACCGCCTCGTCGTAGTCCTGCAGCTGTTCTTGAACGACTCCGAGCGTCAGGTACGCCGGCGGAAAGTGCGGATTGAGCTCGATCGTGTGATCGCATTGTTCGAGCGCGGCGTCGAGTGCGCCGCGGTACAAGTGAATCACCGCGACATCGCGGGCGATGATCGATGCGACCGGGTCCAGTGCCTGTGCGATCGCCATCTGCTCGCCAGCATCGGTCAGGCGTCCCATCGGTACCAAGCACGACATCGCATACCAGTGATGCGCGGTTGGACACCGGGCATTCAGGCCGATCGCCCGCTGAAACTCACGCTCGGACGCCGCCCAGTCCCACTCCTGAGTCGCCTTCATGTGCGCAAGCGAGGTATGGGCCTCGGCCGAATTCCCGTCGAGCATGACCGCGGTGGTCGCGCTCGATGCCGCTTTCGTCCATACGTCGGTGGGCGCGAGCACACCGTAGTGCGCGAGCAGCGCGTAGGCGTCCGACAGGCCGCTGTGCGCCAGCGCATAGTGCGCGTCCTCGACGATCGCCTTCTCGAAGAACTCGACGGCTTTATGCAGCCCTTCCTCGGTGCGCTGATTCAGGTGATACCGTCCCTGCAGATACAGGTTGTGTGCGGCGAGATTCTGAGTCGGCTGTCCCATCCAGCGCGCCTGATCGGGCTCGAGAAGATCAGGCTTGAGGCGCTCGAGGATCGTTTGCGCGATGCGCTCTGGTGCTGCCGCCATCTCCGTGGCGGGTACGTCAACCGCTTCCGACCAGACATAGCTGCCGCTGCCGGTATCGATCGCTTGTGCCGTGACGCGCAGGCCGCCGGCGGACCGCCGTACGCCGCCATTGATCAGCACCGCCGCGTCGAGCTGCACGCCGATATCTCTGAGATCACCAAACGTCTCGCGCGGTTCGGCCGCGACGACACGCAGGCTCTTGAAGCGAGTCAAGCCGTGGACGATCTCCTGGCGCAGGCTTTTGACGAAATGACGCAGATCGCCTTCGGCACTGTTGTCAGCGAACGGGAACACCGCAATCGTGTTGCGGCTGGTCAACGACGCACCAAGCGAACGATGTGGTTCCGGGCCGCGGACCTCCCGGTGGCGGACGAGCGGCGTGTATCCGCCCTTCGGGAGCTCGACGATCCACTCGTCGTGCTCACCCTCGGCTGCGTAGTAGCGCTCGAGCCGGGCGCGAAGGCGCCGCGCTTGAACGCGAACGATCGGGTCTGTCCGCGGATCGAACGACGACTCCTTGCCAAAGACCTGCACGCCGACGACGTACTCCTTCAACTCGTCGCCCCGCCCTTCGAGGTATTCCGAGACGATGAAATGCAGGAATCGCTTGAGACGATCGACCTGCTGGAAGGTGGCGCTGGACAGAATCCGATCGAGCTGCGCTCGTGTCGCCTTGATCGACTGCTTGGCGGCCGCCGGCGCCGCCCGTCGCGTCGCCATACCCGGATTATAGTGAGGCGCCATGGCCGTTGACATGCTGCAGCACATCAACATCCATGTCGCCGACGTGGACCGCTCGAAGCAGTTCTATACGCGCGTACTCGGCTTGCGCGTTGGTCCCCGGCCGCCCGTCGCTTCCGTGGGTTACTGGCTGTATCTCGGCGACCAACCGTTGATTCATCTGGTGCAGAGACCTGCGGCCGGCAATCTGCCCACGGCAGGCAACGGCGCCGTCGATCACGTTGCGTTCCACGGCATCGATCTCGACGCGACTCGGCGGCTCCTGAAGGCGGATGGTGTGTCGTTTCACGAAACGGTCATACCTCGCGATGGGACCATCCAGCTGTTCGTGCACGATCCTGACGGGGTCAAGATCGAGCTGAATTTCGATTCACCTTGGGCGTGAGACTGTAAGCGCGCACCGGCTCCGGCGCGGTGTTCAATTCGAGCCGGTGAATGTCGCCGAGGACGACGGTGTAGGAAATGGCGCCGACGAGCGCCACGGCGGCGATATAGATCAGCGGCCCGACAAACGACCCCGTCAGTTGAAAGAAGACGCCGATGACGATCGGCGTGACGATTCCGGCCAGGTTCGTGCTGAAGTTGAAGATGCCGCCTGTCAACCCGATCACGTTCTTCGGCGCGATGTCGGAGATCACGGTCCATCCAAGATTGGACATGCCTTGCCCAAAAAATGCCAGTGACAGAATGGCGATGACGGTCGCGTTGTCGGATGCGGGGACGTAATTCGCACCGACGATCGTCGCGGCCAGGACGAGCCCGCTGACGATCGGCAGCTTGCGCGCGAGATTGGCCGATTGAGTCCGCTTCAGCAGCGTGTCGGAGACGAATCCGCCAAAGATTACGCCGACCGATGCGGCGATGTACGGCACTGACGCCATCACCCCCGCGTTGATGAAGCTCATACCGCGTTCGGTGACGAGATACGTCGGAAACCAGGTCAGGAAAAAGACCAGTGTCGAGTTGCCGCCGAACTGACCGATTGACGCGCCGATCACCTGACGGTGGCGAAGCAGCGCCACGATGTGGCTCCAGTTGAAACGGGTCGGCTCTCCTGTGTATTCACCTCCGCCTCCGGCCTCGATGTACCGGAGCTCGGCCTCGTTCACGGTGTGGCTCTGCGACGGATCGCGATAGGCGCGCCACCAGAGAAGCCCGAATGCGATTCCGAGTGCTCCGGCGAGGAAGAAGAGGCCGCGCCATCCGAATCGCGCAGTCACGAAGAAGAGCGGCACGCTGAAGAAGCCGATACCCGCATACATGCCGACGGAGTAGATCGAGTTCGCCCGCGCGCGCTCGTGTTGCGGGAACCATGCGGCGAGAATACGACTGTTGGCAGGAAAGCACGGTGCCTCGAACGTGCCCACGCCGATGCGCGCCACAACGAGTGCCGTCACGTTGGTGACGAGGCCCATCACCGCCGTGAACGCCGACCAGCCGACGAGCGCGATCAGGTAGGTGAGGCGAGTGCCGAAACGATCCAGAAAAATCCCGCCCGGTATCTGCAGCAGCGCGTAACTCCATGAGAAGGCGGAGAAGGCGAGTCCCATCATCGCCGGCGTCAGCCCCAAATCTGCCGACAGCCTCGGCGCAGCGATGCCCAATACCGTGCGATCGAGATAGTTCAGCAGCGTGCCGAACGCGATCAGGCCGAGGACCGGGAACCACCGAACGTGGGTGCGCACGGTCACTCGCCCAGGCGGTAGATGTCATTGATGTTCCAGTGCCCTGGCGTCGGCGTCGGTGCGTTCTCCATCGGCGCCTGGATGACGGTCGGGCGGTCCGCGGTCAGCGCCTCACGCAGTGCCGGTGCGAGCTCGTCGGCGGCGTTGATCATCACACCTCGCGCGCCGCAGGCACGCGCCATCGCCGCGTAGTCGACGCGATACGGCCGCTGTCCGTCGCACTCGAACACACACCCGAAGTCGCTGCCGAAATGCGTCAGCTCGAGACCGGCAATGGTGCCGAATGCCGCGTTGTCCATGACCAGCCACACCACGCGCAAACCGGCTTCCATCGCGGTGGCCACGACCGACGGATTCGAACCGAACCCGCCATCGCCAATCAGGGCGACCGCTGCACGATGCGGCTGCGCCATCTTCACGCCGAGCACCGCCGACGGACCGAAGCCCATCGTCGCGAGACCGCTCGGGGTGATGAACGTGCCTGGTACGGTGATCGCGAACTGCTGCGCGACGCCGTTCTTGTTCCAGCCCACGTCGGTCACGACGAAACCGTCCTCTGGCAGCGCCGCCCGCAGCTCACCGAGAATACGCTCGGGGCGCATCGGGAACTGCGACGATTGCCACTGCGGCGCCCACTTCGACGTGAACGCCGCTCGCTCGTCGCGGATCCTCGTCCGCAGATCGCCGCGCGATCGATGAGTGCGGCCGCGTGCAGTGGCGACGAGCGCGGCAAGCGCCAGCTTCGCGTCGGCGACGATGCCCAGCTCGGTTGGCAGATTGCGGCCGATCTCCGCGAGGTCGGCATCGATATGAATGACGCGCGTCGGGGGCGCGGCAAACGTGTAGCGCGGATCCCAAGAGCTCGAGCTGGCCTCGGCGAGACGGGTGCCGATCGCGAGCATGACATCCGCATTGCGGCAGGTATCGTTGGCGATTGGCGTGCCCCAGAATCCCGTCATGCCGAGCAGCAGCGGATGATCCTCCCGCATCACGCCCTTGCCCATCAGCGAATGCGCCACCGGAACTTCGAGCGCATCGGCGAACGCCGTCAGCTCGCTGCTGGCGCGCGCCGAGATGACGCCGCCACCGGCATAGATGACCGGCCGCGTCGCGTTGGCGAGCAGATCGACGATCTTCTCCGCGGCGGCCGGATCGATCGCTGGCCGCGCGATCTCGGCCGGGACCTGTTGAAAGGCGTCGCGCGGCAGATCCGTGGAGAGAAAGTCCATCGGGATCGATACCAGCACCGGTCCGGGCCGGCCGGACTGGGCGAGGTGAAACGCACGCTCCATGACACGTGGCAGGTCGGGCGCGCGATCGACGCGGTACACACGCTTGCAGAACGGCCGGTAGATCTGCGACTGGTCGGCGTCCTGATGGAGGTTCACCTCCTGGTGAGGATGCCGGCCGTAGTAATAGGAGGGGATATCACCGGCGATCACCACCATCGGGATCGAGTCGAGCGCTGCGTTGGCCACCCCTGTCGTGGCGTTGGTCAACCCCGGACCGAGGTGCGTGAGCACGACGCCGACCTTGCCCGATGCGCGTGCATACCCGTCGGCCGCATGTGCGGCCACCTGCTCGTGCCGCGTCGACACAAAACGGAGGCGGCTCTTGGCCAGTGCGTCGAGGAAGGCGATGTTCGTGTGGCCGCACAGCCCGAAGATCACCTCGACCCCGAGTCGCTCGAGGTACTCCGCCAACAGATACGACGAGATACGTGTCCCGGCCTGCCGCCCGGTGAACGCCTCGGGTTGCGCCATCGTGCTCATTGTGCCCCCACCACTTCCAGAACGGAGCTGTTGAAGAACTCGCCGAACAGCTCTTCTTCGGATGGGCGATCCTCGGCAATTGGACGACTCACCCACGTCACGTTCATGTAGTGCTTCAACGAGATGTTCTCGTTGGTGATGTTGCCGCCCCAGATGCCGCAGCCCATGCTCGACGTCATCGGCATACCGTTGGTGAACGTGCCAGCGTTCGCGCGCGACTGCACCTGGCGCACCATGATGCGGCTGACCGGTGCCGTCTGCGCGAGCCGGTCGATGTGATCGTCATCGAACGAGTAGATGCCGCACGAGTGACCTTTGCCGCCAGTCTCGAAGATCGCTCGCATCGTCTCCAGCGCATCGTCGAAGCCGTGGTAGCGGAAGATGGCGAGCACGGTGCCAAGTTTCTCGGTTGAGAAGAGGTGCTGCCGGCCAATCCGATCCTCCTCGACGATCAAGAACGTCTTGTCGGGTGGAATGGAGAATCCTGCCTTGGCGGCCACGACTGCCGCCGCGCGGGCGATGGTGTCAGGAGTACGGCGGCCGTCGGCATCCCAATAGGCGGCACGGAGCAGCGTCTTCTCGCGTTCGTTCACGAGGTAACCGCCTTCTTTCTGCAATTGCGCCAGAAAGCGATCGTAGATTCGCGAGTCCACGAGTAGATTCCCGTCCGCGGAGCATCCGGAGCCGTTGTCGTTCGTCTTGCTGATGCGGGTGTTTCGCGCCGCGTCTTCGATGTCGGCGGTCTCGTCGATCACCATCGTGGCGTTGCCAGCACCGACGCCGTAGGCTGGCTTGCCCGAGCCGTAGGCTGCGCGGACCATCGGCTGGCCGCCGGTGGCAATCGTCAGATCGCATCCGGCCATCAACGCATTCGCCACCGGAATCGTCGGCCGTTCGATGCACTGCAGGAGGTCGGCCGGTGCGCCAACCCGCTCGAGCGCTGCGCGCATGAGTCGAACCGTTTCGTGCGTCGTGTTGCGACTGGCTGGATGCGGCGAGAAGATCACCGCATTGCGGCACTTGACGGCATAGATCGCGATCCCGATCGGCGTGACGTACGGGCTGGTCACTGGAATCAGCGCGGCGATCACGCCCGCGGGCTTTGCGTACTTGACGAGACCCTTCTCGGGGATCTCTTCGATCACTCCGATACTCTTCTGGCGCAGGGCGTCGCGAAGGATCCCAAGTACCTTGGCGCGGCGAGTGGGCTCGGGGCTGCCCATGCCGCTCTCTTCAACGCTCATGGCGGCGAGGCGCGTCGCAGTGCCTTGGTTCCCCGCCGCCCACGCAATCGCGCGGATCAGGCGGTCCACGGTTGCTTGATCGTACGCGTCAGCCACCTGCATCGCTCCGCGAGCGCGTGCGATGTGGGCGTTGACGATCTCCTGCTCTTCAGCCGTGATCGTTCTCACTGTCATGCCTGTCAGTCGCCAATCGGCGGCACGCCGTCGTACTCGACGGGGATTTTGATGCGCATCGGTTTTTCGCGCGCGTGTTCCTCGGCCACTTCGGCCGTCAAGCCGACCACGCGGGCGACGATGAATAGCAGCTTGCCGGCTTCGGCAGGGAATCCGAGGTCGTGGAGCAGAGCGGCGAGCGCACCGTCGATATTGATCGGCAAGGGTTTGACCGCCGCGGCGATGGCTGTGTGCAGTGCTCGAAGGAACAGCACACCATCGCTCTCACGCCCATCCTGCCTCGCGAGCTCGAACAGTACGTCGACGCGCGGATCGACGCTGTGCACTCGGTGGCCGAACCCAGGAATTCGGCGCGCCTCACGGCGCGCCTCGGCCACGATCTCGCTCGCGGCTGCGTCGATCGAGGTATTGCGCGCTTTCACTCGCCCGAGCCCGTCGGCGATAACCCGCATGCACGACTCACCGGCGCCGCCATGTTCGTCACCGATCGCAAGGACGCCAGCAGCGACGGCTGCCGACAGCGATTGCCGGTTGCCCGACGCGGCAAGACGCGCGGCGGCACACGACGGCGCTCCAGGACCGTGATCGGCCGACGCGGTGAGGATGGCATCGAGGATGCGGCGCTCGCGGGTGTCAGGAAGGCGTCCGCGATGGAGCAGAAAGATCGTGTCGGTGAACGTGGCGCTTTGCATCAGCGATGCGACGTCATGTCCACGAATCCAGATCCGGCCGTCGCGTGCGTGTACCAGTGCCGTGCGCCAAGGATCCATACGCTTCGGCAATTGTTGGTGAGCGAGCCCGTGTTTCGCACCGTTGTTACGGTATCGGCACGGTAACGTTCTTGTTGCCATTCCGCGCCGGATGTAGCGTCCAACCGCGTCCGTGTGTGTCGACGCAGGAGGACGGTCGATGTGGAAGGGAACGCTCGCTGGAATTCTGCTCGGCATCATCGCGCTGATATCGCCGGCGATCCCGCTGGCGTACGCGCAGGCTGTGGCCGGTTCGCAGGTGTCTGGCGTCGTCCGCGACGCGAGCGGCGCGGTGCTACCGGGCGCTGAAGTCACCATTGCCAAGACCGACACCGGTCTGACTCGAACGGTGTTCACCGGGAGCGATGGCAGCTACGTGCTGCCAAACCTGCCGGTGGGTCCGTATCAGCTGAAAGTCGTCCTCCAAGGGTTCACGACCTACGTTCGCGACGGCATCGTGCTCCAGGTCAGCACCAATCCTGAGATCAACGTCACGCTCACCCTCGGTCAGGTAAGCGAGCAGGTTACCGTCACCGCGAATGCCAGCATGGTCGAAACGCGCAGTACGGGTGTCGGCCAGGTTATCGACAATCAGCGCGTCGCGGAGCTTCCACTCAATGGGCGTCAAGCGACCGAGCTGATCTTTTTGTCCGGGCTGGCCACCAATGCCCCGGCCGGCGATCTCAATACGAATAAGAACTACCCGACGACCACGATCTCCATCGCCGGCGGTCAGGCCAACGGCATCACCTACATCATGGACGGCGGCACGCACAACGATCCGTTCAACAACCTCAATCTGCCGACACCATTTCCAGACGCCCTGCAGGAATTCAAGGTCGAAACCAGCGCGCTGCCGGCCCGCTACGGCCACCACGCGGCATCGGCAGTGAACCTGATCACCAAGTCGGGCACCAACAGCATTCACGGGGACGGATTCGAGTTCTTCCGTCACTACGTGTTCAATGCCCGCAACTTCTTCGCGCCGACGCGCGACAGTCTCCGCCGCAACCAGTTTGGCGGCGCGTCTGGCGGACCGATCTCTCATGATCGGGTGTTCTTCTTCGGCGGCTATCAGGGCAAGGTGGAACGTACCAACCCCGCCACGACGATCAGCTTTGTGCCGACGGCGGCGATGCGGGCCGGAGACTTCACGGCATTCGCCTCGCCCGCCTGCAACGGCGGAAGGCAGGCCACGTTGGTCGGCGGATTCGTGAACAATCGAATCGATTCGGCGCGGCTGAATCCGGTTGCGGTTTCGATGCTGCGGTACTTACCTGTGCCTTCCGATCCGTGCGGCCGCATTCAGTACGGCATTCCGAACAACAACACCGAGCATCAATCGCTGGCCAAGTTTGACGTCAATCTCACCAACAAGCAGACGATGTTCGGCCGTTACATGTACGCGGTCTACGAGAACCCGGCGACCTTCGATGGACAGAACGCCCTTACGTTGAGCCGGACCGGCCAGAAGAACCAGGTGCACTCCTTTGTGTACGGCCACAATTACGTGCTGTCGAACTCGACATTGAACGCGCTCCACTTCACCTACAACAAGACGCTGAACGATCGCCCGCTGCCGGAGTACTTCACCGCCACCGACCTCGGCAGCAGTGTCTACAGTCCGCTCAAGGGCTACGTCGGCGTCAACGTCACGGGCAACGGATTCGCGATCGGGACCGGCGCGACGAATCCCGGCTACTTCGATTCCCGCGGATTCCAGATCGCGGACGACTTCGACATGATCCGCGGCGATCATCAGCTGTCGTTCGGGGCCAATTGGATTCGCACGAAGATCGAGACGTTGAACAACCGCCCCACCAACGGTGCCTTTACGTTCAGCGGGCAGACCACCGGGCTGCCGCTCGCCGACTTCATGGTCGGTGCGGTCAGCAACTTCGTGCAGGGCAATCCAGTCTACGACTACGACAACAACGACTACGTCGGCGTATACGCGCAGGACAACTGGAAGGTGCGCTCGAATCTGAGTCTGAACTTCGGCCTGCGCTGGGAGCCGTTCCTCCCGATCAAGAACACCTACGGGTGGGTGAGCCATTTCGACCGCGCCGCCTTCGATGCGGGCCGGCGCAGCACGGCGTACCCACAGGCGCCCGCAGGCCTGGTCTTCCCCGGCGATCCCGATTACCCGGGCAAAGGGACCACGTTCGGCAAAGTCGCGACGTTTGCTCCGCGAGTGGGAGCGATCTGGACGCCGACCGGCGACGAATCCTTGAGCATCAGAACGTCGTGGGGCATCTTCTACGACGCGCCGCACCTGTTCTTCAACACACGGTTCGCGAACAATCCGCCCTGGGGCGCGCAGATTACACTCACCAATCCACCCGGCGGATTCACCGACCCATATGTCGATTATCCCGGCGGCAACCCGTTCCCATCGCTCAACACGAACTGGGCCACGGCGCCGTTCCCCGCCTTCGGCGTGTATGTGAATACGCCGCTCCATACCGAACCCACCGCGCTGCAGCAGTGGAACGTCAGCGTGCAGAAACAGATCCATCAATGGCTGTTCGCGACGAGCTATCTCGGGAATCACTCGAGTCATCTCTGGCGCGCTACTGAACTCAATCCGGCGGTCTTCGGATCTGGCGCGACGACGGGGAACACGAATCAGCGGCGCGTATTGATCCAGGCGAATCCGATCGAGGGACAGAAGTACGGCACCATCGCGCAGCTCGACGACACCGGCCGCGCCAACTACCACGGTGTGCTGATGTCGGCGCAACGCCGCTTCGGCGATGGCTTCAGCGCACTCTCGAACTGGACGATCTCCCGCTGCATGAGCGATCCGGCGACCACCGAGATCGCCGGACCGACGATCGTCAATCTAGACGATCCGGATCTCGACTACGCCTACTGCGCGTCCGATCGCCGTCATGTCGTCAATGTGTCGGTGGTCGCCAGCACGCCGGGCTTCCGCAATGCGACGATACGCGCGCTGTTCAGCAATTGGCAGTTGTCGCCACTCGTGCGATGGCAGTCCGGCGATCGGTCGACGGTCACCACCGGTGTGGACAACGCATTCACCGGCATGGGAGGCCAACGCGCCGTGCAGGTGCTCGACAACCCATACGGTGATGGGACACCCAACAACTACCTGAATCGGGCGGCGTTCAACTCGCCAACGAGTGGTACCTACAGCAGCCTGAAGCCGTTTACGATCGTCAATCCATCGCGACTGCAGAACGACATCGCGATCACGCGGTCGTTCCGGTTCGGCACCCGCACTGCGCAGTTCCGCTGGGAGATCTTCAACGTCATCAACCACGTGAATTTCAACGCCCCCGTGACGGCGCTGAACAACGCGAACTTCGGGCGCATTCTCACCGCCGGCGATCCGCGCATCATGCAGCTCGCCGTGAAGTACGAGTTCTGAGAGACCCTGACGGAGAACAGCCCGATGAAGCGCAGCCGAATCGACGTGATGACAGCCGCGGCGCTGGTGTTCAGCGTGTGGGCGGCGTCGCATACCGACGCGCAGCAGGGCGGCCGCGGCGGGCGCGGCGAAGGTCGCGTGCGAACGCGGAAGGTCGTACTGGCGTGGGCCGACACGCGGAACGGCATCGCGCAGCACGACTCCACGTCGCATGCGCTCTCGGTGATCGAGCAGCTCGGTTACGAGTCTGGCGCCTTCGACACCTACATCCGCACCGATTCGAACATCATTGCCGCACAGCCGCTGATGACCACCGGTGCGCGTGCGAGCGGTGGCCCCGACCTCACGACGGCGGACGCCATCTTCTTCATGGGCCACCGCGAGGTGGCGCTCGACGACAAGCAGAAGAGCGAGCTTGCCGCGTTCGTGCGGAGCGGCAAAGGCCTTGTCGCTGCGCACGTCGGCTTGACGGCATTCGAGTCGTGGCCGGAATGGGGCGAACTGATCGGTGCCCGCTACGACGGCCACCCGTGGGGTGGAACGAATGTCGGCACGGTGATCAATGAGGACCCGTCCTTTCCAGCAACGAAGCACTTCCCGCCGACGTTTCAGTTGCGCGACGAGTTCTATCAGGCGAAGGATGGTGGCCGTGACAAGTTTCGAGTGCTGCTGAGGCTCGATATCTCCTCGATGCCGCCGCACCCGGAGCTGCGCAACAGGGACTATCCGCTCGCATGGGCAAAGATGTACGGGAAAGGGCGAGTGTTTTATTCGTCGCTCGGCCACGCATCAGAGACGTGGGACAACCGCGATATCCGGCAGATGTACTTCGAGGCCATCAAATGGGCGCTCGGATTCACCGATGCGGATGTGACCCCTCGTCCGGCGCGTGCTCCTTAGATTGCCAAGCCTGTCCCTGACTGTTCGAGCCCGGCGCGAATCGCGACCACGTCGCGCTTCAAGTTTTCGATCACTTGTGAGCGTGGCAACGTGAGCGTGTCCGCCCCGTTCTCCGATCCGCCGTTCGGGTACTCGGCCTCCAGCTCCATCGGGCCGTCGAAGCCGATGTCGCGCATCACCGCGGCGTATCGAGCGATATCGACCAGGCCCGTCCCCATCGGCACGTAGGCCGAGCTCGTTCGACCGCCGCGTCCGCCCACGGCGCGCTGCTCTCCGGCGCGATCCTTCCAGCCGATCGCCACGACGTACGGACCGGCGGTTTGCATCAGGAGCTCCCACATGTTAGCGCCGTGCAGCGACATATGACCGGTATCCCAATGCAACCCCACGTGTTTGGGATCGAAATCCTTGAGCACGTACAACAGATCCCACACCACCGATCCAACGGCATTTGCCCCGGCCCGCGTGTGATACATCAGCGTCGTCCCGTGCTTCCGGTTGAGTGCGACGAATCGCTCGACCTTGGCTTTGATGGCATCGAGCTGCGGCACGATTGGCTTGGTGAGGTCGTACGTATCCGTGCCGAGCCAGTAGTGCGTCACGCCGAGCTGTGCCATCGTGCCGACCATCGCTTCGACCGCTGCATCGACCTGCGTCTGACCGCCCCCTCGCACTTGCTTCACGCGCAGTCCGTGCTTCTGCATCGTCTTCACGAATGCCGGCAGCTCTGTCGCAACGTTGGCTGGATTGATGTGACCAGGATGCGGTTGGATGGTTGGGTTGACGCCACCGCAGGTCATCGCGATCGCGGTTTCGGCGATCTCGTCTGCGCTGCGTATCCAGTGCAGATGGCGTGTGTAGGCATCCATGATCAGCCGCCGCGCGGCCGGCGCTGGAGCGCCACTTGCTGGACGTGACGCCGGCGCTTGAGCGCGTGCAAGCGTCGCGTCGCCCAGTACTTTGCCAGCTAGCGTGGCGACGACGCTCGCGTGAAGAAATTCTCGTCGGTCCATGGCGCGCGGAGGATAACAGAGATCATGCGGTCCGCTGATCGCGCGCCGTCGTCGTTACGGTGGCGTAACCGTTACATGCGCTGCCATGGCTCCCACAGACGCGATCGCAGCCATACACTGTGATCCCCGGCATCACAACACGAGGGCACCGGCGCATGGCTAGAGCACTGACAGATGAAGAACGAGCTGCCGCGCACGATCTGCTGACGCGCGCTCGAGCGGCGATGGCGGCGATCGCCCACTACGACCAGACGATGGTCGATCGGTTCTGTCAGGCGGTGGCGTGGGCGACGGCCAACGAGCAGACGTTCGGCAGGCTCACGCGAATGAGCGTGGACGAGAGCGGGATGGGAAGTGCGGAAGGTGTGCCGGCGCGACGCTGGAAGATTCTCGGCATCCTGCGTGACGCCCTCCGCACGAAGAGTGTCGGCATCATCGAAGAGCTACCGGACAAGGGGATCGTCAAGTACGCGAAGCCAGCCGGCGTGATCGCTGGTGTGCTGCCGGTCACCAATCCGTTGGTCACGATGGTCAACATGGCCATCAACGCGATCAAGTGCCGAGACGCGGTGATCTTCTCGCCGCATCCGATGAGCAAGGCCACGGCGCTCGAAACGGCGCGAGTGATTCGCGCAGCGTTGAAGAAGCAAGGCGCGCCGGAGGATCTGATCTTGTGTCTCGAGCGGCCGAGCATTCCCCTCGCTCAGGAGCTGATGGCGATCTGCGACTTAACCATCGCGACAGGCGGTTCCGCGATGGTCAAGGCCGCCTACAGCTCCGGCAAACCCGCGTTCGGCGTCGGCGCCGGCAACGCCACCGTGATCGTCGACGAGACCGCCGACGTGGCCGAAGCCGCCATGAACACGCGCATCAGCAAGACACAGAATCACGGATCCGGATGCTCGTGCGACGGCAATCTGCTGGTGGATGCTCGCGTGTACGCGGCGTTCCTCGAGCAGCTGCAACACCAGGGCGGATATCTGGCCAGTGCCGAGGAGAAGTGCAAGCTCGAGAGGGTCATGTGGGACGACCACGGACGCCGCACACTCGATACGGTTGCGCGTGCGGCAAGTGTGATCGCAACGAAGGCCGGTTTCCAACTGCCCGAAGGCAAGTCGTTCATCATCGTGAAAGAGGACACGATCGGGAAAGAGCATCGCTTCTCGGGTGAGAAGCTCTCGCCAGTGCTGGCGATCTTTCAGTTCGACAGCTTCGATCAGGCGCTAACGATGGTCTCTGACATCCTCGAGGTGGGCGGTAAGGGACACTCGGTTGGCATCGCGTCTCGCGACGATGAGCACATTCATCGGCTCGCGTCGATGGCTCCGGTCAGCCGCATCATGGTGCGACAGCCGAATGTACGGGGCAACGCCGGGTCGTTCACCAACGGGATGCCGCAGACAGCGAGTCTCGGGTGCGGGACCTGGGGCGGCAACATTACCAGCGAGAACATCAGCGTGAAGCACTACATGAACACGACGTGGGTGAGCCGGCCGATTGTCGAGGATCGACCCAGCGAGGAGGAGTTGCTCGGCGACTTCTACAACTCCGAGATCTTTTAGCAGGATGCTGAAAAAGACAGATCACGCAGAGACCGCAGAGGCGCCGAGAGCGCGGAGCCGCGATGGGGAACGGCCGCAGACAGCGGGTTCCACACAGAGTTCACAAAGGCGCGACCGTCGCCTCTGTGTGCCTTGTGATCTCCGTATGAAACCTCTGTGCGCTCTGCCCGCTCTGTGCCCGAGACCGCCGATATTCCCGACCGCCTGTTTGGCACCGTCGGTCGCCTCTGTGTTCTCCGCGTCTCGCCGATCTCTGCGTGATGCATTGGTCTTTTCTC
>Ga0075433_10000569_pt1 | contig 24373 bp, 22 predicted proteins | sample RhiMethybrSRZTD2_FD_75299 | JGI IMG/M metagenome (GOLD analysis project Ga0075433, IMG submission 75299) | Populus rhizosphere microbial communities from Tennessee, USA - Rhizosphere MetaG P. TD hybrid SRZTD2 | ecosystem: Host-associated > Plants > Roots > Rhizosphere > Soil | place: USA... | reverse complement strand
GAGATCGCGGTCCGCGCGATCAGCTCGAGCGAGGGGTCGTTCTTCACCCGCCCGTCCTCCACCACCCCGCAGTGACCGTGGCTCGTGTACTCGCACAGGCACACGTCGGTGATCACCAGGAGGTCGGGGATGGTGTCCTTCACCGCCCGCACCGCCTGCTGGATGATGCCGTCGTCCGCGTAGGCCTCGGTGCCGCGCGGGTCCTTGTCGCGCGGCAGCCCGAAGAGGAGCACCGCGGGGATCCCCATCGACGCGGCGTCCTTGCACTCCTTGAGCAGCTCGTCGATCGAGAGGCGGTACTGCCCCGGCATGGACCCGATGGGCTCGCGGATCCCGCGGCCGTGGACCGCGAAGAGCGGGTAGACGAAGTCGGCGGTGCGCAGCGTCGTCTCGCGCACCATCGAGCGCAGCAGCGGAGACTCCCGGAGGCGGCGGGGGCGGTAGATCGGGAACGGCATGCGCTAGCTCCTTGCGGGCTCGAAGTGGGCCACGATGGCGCGGGCGAGGCCCGGGATGGTGTACTCCGCCGGGACGATGCGGGGAACGAGCCCCCGGCCCTGCGCGGTGGCCCGGGTGATGGGCCCGATGCACGCGACGGTGACGCCGGCCATCAGCCGGGGCAGCTCGGCGGCCCCGAACAGGGCGCAGAAGCTCCGCACGGTGGACGAGCTGGTGAACGTGACCACGTCCACCCGGCTCGCCGCGAGCGCCTCGCGCAGGCCGGGCGCCACCTCGGTCGCGGAGCGCGTCTGATAGGCTGGCACCTCGGTCACCTCGGCGCCGAGCGCGGTCAGCTCGCGCACCAGCAGGTCGCGCGTCTCCGCCGCGCGTGGCAGGAGCACGCGCTCACCGGCCCGGATCGCGGGCCGCAGCCGCTCGACGAGGGCCTCCGCGACGTACTCGTCCGGCACCACCTCGGCGGTGAGCCCCCACTCGCGGAGCGCACCGGCGGTAGCGGGGCCGATCGCGGCGAGCCGGGCCCGCTCCAGGAGGGCGCGCCCCCGGCCGGTGGTCGCCACGCGGCGACGCACCATGGCGACGCCGTTCACGCTGGTGAAGACCGCCCAGCCGAAGTCGCCCTCGAGGGCCGCGTCGAGAGGAGCCCAGGAGTGAGGCGGCTCGATGGCGATGGTGGGGACCAGCAAGACACGGGCCCCGGCGGCCTCGAGGAGCTCGGCGAGCGCCCCGGCCTGCTCGCGAGCGCGAGTGACCAGGACAACCTTGCCGGTCAATGGTTTGGTCATCTCCGCTTCAGTCGCCACTTTGATCACTCGGGCCTCGCATCGAGCAGCGCCTTCGCTCCCCTGGCCAAGAGCTCCTCCGCCACCGCCGTGCCGAGGCGCTCGGCCTCGCGGGGCCCGCCGCTCGCCTGCCAGCGCAGGACCATTGCCCCGTCCAGGCTCGCCACGACGCCGGTGAGCGTCAGGGCGGCGCCATCTTGTCTGGCGTGGCCGGCGACAGGTGTGTGGCAGTCGGCCCCGAGCCGATCCAAGAACGCGCGCTCGGCGAGGGCCTCCGACCTGCTCCGAGTGTCGTCCAGCCGCTTCAGAAGTTCAAGCACTTCCCGGTCGGCTTCGCGGGCTTCGACGGCCAGGATTCCCTGCCCGACCGCGGGGACGAACTCGTCGACGGGGAGCGGGGTGCAATGCGGAGGATCGAGCCCGAGCCGGCGGAGGCCGGCGGCGGCTAAGATGGTGGCGTCACAGGCCCCGGCGCCGAGCTTCTCGATGCGCGTCTCCACGTTGCCCCGGATCGGCTCGGGCCGCAGGTCCGGCCGGCGCGCCAGCACGAGCGCCCGGCGGCGCGGGCTCGAGGTGCCGACGCGGGCGCCCCGCGGGAGCCCGTCCCAGCCGCCCGGCCCGCGGGTGAGCAGCACGTCGGCGGGATCCTCGCGGGCCGGGAACGCGGCGAGGGTGAGGCCGGCGGGCAGCGCGGCCGGCATGTCCTTCAGGCTGTGGACACCGACGTCGACCTGACCGGCGAGCAGCGCCTCCTCGATCTCCTTCACGAAGAGGGCCTTGCCCCCGAAGTCGGCGAGGGCGACCTGGGCCAGGCGGTCGCCGCTGGTGCGGATGACCACGATCTCGGCGCGGGCGCCGTGCGCGCGCAGCCCGGCCGCCACCTGCTCGCACTGGATCAGGGCGAGCCGGCTGCCCCGCGTCCCGAGGCGCACGTTCATTCCGATGGGCCGGGCCCGGATCCGCGCAGCCCGAACAGCTCCGAGATCATCTCCGTCCAGCGACGGCCGTGGCCCGCGCGCGAGGAGTCCTTGAGCTTGACCATGGGGGCGTGCAGCACCTTGTTCACGATCGCCTGGCTGAGCGCGTCCATCACCCGGCGCGTGTCCTCCGCCGCGCCGGGCAGGCGGGCGAGCGCGCGCTCGAGCTCCGCGCGGCGGATCGCCTCCAGCTTCTCGCGCAGCGAGACGATGGTAGGAACGACCTCGAGCTGCTGCAGGCGCCCCGCGAACTTGTCGACCTCGCGCTCGAGCAGGACCTGGGCGCGCTGCGCCTCGCGCTGGCGCTCCTTGAGATTGGACTCCACGACCGCGCGCAGGTCGTCGATGTCGTAGCAGAAGGCGCCCTCCAGATCGTTGACCGCGGGCTCCACGTTGCGCGGCACCGCGATGTCGATGAAGAAGAGCGGCCGCCCGCGGCGGGCGTGGAGCGCGGCCCGCACCTGCGCCGCGGTCACCACCGGCTCGGGAGCCGCGGTGGAGGTGATCACGATGTCCACCCGGGCCAGGGTGGCCTCGAGCTGATCGAAGGGCACCGGGACGCCGCCGAGCCCGCGGGCCAGCTCCTGGGCCCGGCTCCACGTCCGGTTGGCCACGTAGATCGGCAGCGCGCCGTGGTCGATCAGGTGCCGCGCGGCCAGCTCGCTCATCTCCCCCGCCCCGACCAGCAGCACCGCCTTGCCCTCGAGCCCCTCGAAGATCCGCCGCGCCAGCTCCACCGCCGCGTAGGAGATCGACACCGCGAGGCGGCCCACGAGGGTCTCCGACCGCACCCGCTTGGCCGCGCTGAACGCGTGGCTCATCAGGGCGTGGAGCACCGGTCCGGCGGTGCCCGCCGACTGGGCCAGCGCGAAGGCGTCCTTCACCTGCCCGAGGATCTGCGGCTCGCCCAGCACCATCGAGTCGAGGCTCGCGGCCACCCGGAAGGCGTGCAGCGCGGCCTCGTCGCCGGTCGCGGTGTAGAGCAGCGGCTCGAGCTCCCGCCAGGCCACGCCGCGGTGGCTGCCGAGCCGGCTGAACGCCTGCGAGCGCGCCTCGCCCGGCACCGCGGCGACCCCGTAGACCTCGACCCGGTTGCAGGTGGAGAGGATCATGACCTCCTGCAGGAGGCCGCGGCCCGACAGGTCGGCGAGGATCTCGCGGATCTTCTCCTCCTCGAAGGCGAGCTGCTCGCGCATCGCCACCGGCGCGGTGCGGTGGTTCATCCCCGCGACGAAGAGGAGACCGTCAGGAGCCATGGTGCCCGTGGAGGAACACGCCCGCGCTCAAGGTGACGAGCATCGCGCAGAAGCCGGCGATGGAGAAGTAGGCGGCCCGCCGGCCGCGCCAGTGCCCGAGCACGCGCCCCAGCAGCGTCGTGGCGTAGATGACCCACATCACGAGCGAGAAGAGGGCGAGCGGGTCGAAGGTCACCACGCTGCCCCACGCCCCGCGGGCCGAGAGGGCACCCAGCGCCAGGCCCACGGTGAGGAACGGGAACGCCACCGTGAGGGTGGCGATGGTGAGCCGGTCGAGCGCCTCGAGCGGGGGCAGGCGGTAGTAGGCGGTGCCCGGGCGCTTGGTCTTGAGCTGGCGCTCGACCAGCAGGTACATGAGCGCGCCGCCGAAGTTCAGCACCAGCGCGGCCAGCCCCACCAGCACCAGCGCGACGTGCACCACGATCCAGCCGCTCGGCGCCGGCGGTTCCAGCACGATCGAGCGAAGCCCGGTGGGCAGGCCGAGACCCAGCGCCAGCACCACCGGGAGCACGAAGGCGGCGAGCGGCCGGACGCGCCGGTGGCGCTCCACCCAGAAGTCGAGCAGGATCACCGCCCAGATCAGCAGGGAGACCATCTCGGCGAGGGTGGTGACCGGCAGCCGGCGCAGCTCGATGCCCCGCAGGATCACCGCGCCGGTGTGGCAGATCCAGCCGGCCTGGGTGAGCAGGAGCGCGATCCACGCGAGCTGGTCTCGTCGGCCGGCGAGGGAGGCGATCGCGGCCACCGCGGCCAGGATGTAGGCGGTCAGGGCCACGTCGAAGAGCACCGCGTTCACGGCGCGGCTCCCGGGTCCGGGGCGAGCCCGTCCGCGTCGAGCCCGTCGCCCGCGTAGAGGTTCAGGCCGTCGGGGCGCACGTAGCCGATCACGGTGATCCCGAGCTGCTCGGCCAGCCCCACCGCCATCTCGGTGGGCGAGGTGCGCGAGGCGATCACCGGCACCCCCATGCGCGCGGCCTTGAGCAGCATCTCGGAGGAGATCCGCCCGGTGGAGACCAGTAGGCGATCGGAGGTCGGGATGCCGCGGAGCATCGCCTCGCCCTTGACCTTGTCCACCGCGTTGTGGCGGCCCACGTCCTCCGCGATCACCAGCAGCCGCTCGCCGTCGGCCAGCGCGGCCCCGTGGATGCCCCGCGAGGCGCGGTAGTGGACCGCGCGGCCGTAGAGCTCCTTGAGCCGGGCCGCGATCTGCTCCGGGCGCACCCGCATCGACGAGCGCAGGCGCGGGAAGAGCCGCGGATCGATGCGGAACGTGATGCCGCCGCCGCAGCCCGAGGTGAGGATACGCTCGGTGGGCAGGGTCACCGGGCCGGTCAGGGTGACGTCGGCGCGGCCGTCGACCTCGGAAACGTCGATCCGGCTGATCTCGGACAGGTCCTCGATGACCTTCTCCATCCAGAGGTAACCCACCACCAGCGCCTCCAGCTGGAACGGCGAGCAGAGCAGCGTCACGAATCGCTCCCCGTTGACGTGGACGGTCAACGGCTGCTCGCGCACGACCTCGCCCTTGACCTCCTCGAGGTGGCCGCCCTTGACGCGAAAGTAGGTTCGCATGGTCCGCTGGCCGGCCGCCTCAGTATAAAGGAAAGAACGGCCGCCCTGGCATCACCGGTGCGGGCCCGGATCGGGCCCGTAGAGCACCCGGGCCAGGAAGAGGCCTTCCGGCGGCGCGGTGGGGCCGGCCCGGGTGCGGTCCCGCCCCTCGATCAGCTCCCCGATCCAGCCGGGCGGGCGGGCCCCTCGCCCGACCTCGACCAGGCTCCCCACGACGTTGCGGACCATGTGGTGCAGGAAGCTGTCGGCGGAGAGCGCCACCGCGACGAGGTGGCGCCGCGTGACCACGCGGGCCGAGCGCACCGTGCAGGTGGGGGTCCGCTCGCGGCCCGCGGCGGCGCAGAACGCGGAGAAGTCGTGCTTGCCGCGCACCGCCCGGAGCGCCGCGGTCATCGCCGCCGCGTCGAGTGCGAAGGGGACGTGCCAGGCGTGGCGACGGCGGAAGGGATCGGCCGGAAGCCCGCGGTCGATCACGTACACGTAGCGCTTGCCCCGGGCCCAGCGCCGCGCGTCGAAGCCGGCGGGGGCCTCGGTCGCGCGGGTCACCCGCACCGCCGCGGGCAGCAGCGCGTTGAGCGCGCGCGCGAGGGACGCGGCCGGCATCGGGGACGACGTGGCCAGGCTCGCCACCTGGCGGAGGGCGTGGACGCCCGCGTCGGTGCGGCTGGCCCCGGTGACCTTTACCGGCGCGCCCAGCACCCGCTCGGCGGCCGCGATCAGGAGCCCCTGCACGGTGGGCAGCCCGGGCTGCACCTGCCAGCCGTGCAGGTCGGTGCCGTCGTAGGCGAGGGTCAGGCGAACCGAGCGGACCGGGGTCAGCGGATCAGCAGCTCCGCGATCTGGATGCCGTTGAGCGCGGCGCCCTTGCGGAGCTGATCGCCCACCACCCAGAAGTTGAGCCCGTTCGGCAGGGAGAGGTCCTCGCGGACGCGTCCCACGTAGCAGTCGTCCTGGCCCTCCACCAGCACCGGCATCGGGTAGCGATTCTCGGCGGGCTCGTCCCAGAGCTTGAGGCCGGGGAAGCCCGCGAAGGCCTCGCGCGCCCGCTCGCGGCCGACCTTGCGCTCGGTCTCCGCGTTGACCGCCACCGAGTGGGCGGTGAAGACCGGCACCCGCACCGTAGTGGGCGAGACCGGCAGGTCGGGCAGCTCGAGGATCTTGCGCACCTCGTTGACCAGCTTCATCTCCTCGCCGGTGTAGCCGTCGGCCCCGAACTTGTCGACGTGGGGAATCACGTTGAAGGCGATCTGATGCTGGAAGAAGCGCGGGACGACGGCCTCGCCGCGCGCCCACGCGAGCGTCTGGCTCCGCAGCTCCTCCACCCCGTTGACCCCCGCGCCGGAGACCGCCTGGTAGCTGGTCGCCACCACCCGGCGCAGCCGGCCCGCGTCGTGCAGCGGCTTGAGCGGCATCACGGTGACGATCGTGGTGCAGTTCGGGCACGCGAGGATACCCCGGTGCCCCTTGACCGCGTGAGGATTGATCTCCGGCACCACCAGGGGCACCTGGGGATCCATGCGGAAGGCGTTGGACTTGTCGATCACGATCGCGCCCGCCCTCACCGCGAGCGGGGCGAGCTCCCTCGACTGGGCCGAGCCCGCCGAGAAGAGGGCGAGGTCCACGCCCTTGAACGAGTCCGGCCCCACCACCTCCACCCGGATCGCTTCGCCCTTGAAGGTGACGGTCTTGCCCGCGGAGCGCGCGGAGGCGAACGCGCGCAGCGCCCGGACCGGGAACTTGCGCTCCTGGAGGATCTTGAGGGTGGTCTGCCCGACCGCACCGGTCACGCCGACGACCGCCACCACCATCCCTGCCGCCATGGCTCCGCTCTCCTGTTTTTCGGGGACTAGTACGACTTCTCGACTTCCGAGACGATCAGATCGCCCATCTCGGTGGTGCCCACCAGCTTCGTGCCCGCGGAGTGGATGTCCCGCGTGCGGTGGCCCCGCTCGAGCACGCGCAGCACCGCGGCGTCGATCCGGTCCGCGTCGGCCCCGCGATCGAGCGAGTAGCGCAGCAGCATGCCGGCGGAGAGGATGGCCGCGATCGGGTTGGCGATCCCCTGGCCCGCGATGTCGGGCGCGGTGCCGTGCACCGGCTCGTAGAGGCCCTTCTTGCCGCCGGTCCCGCCGAGGCTGGCCGAGGGCAGCATGCCCATCGAGCCGGCGAGGATCGCGGCCTCGTCGGACAGGATGTCGCCGAAGGTGTTCTCGGTGACGATGGTGTCGAAGTGGGTCGGCTTGTGGACGAGGGCCATCGCGCAGTTGTCGACCAGCACGTGCTCGAGCGCCACCTGCGGATAGTCCTTGGCCACCCGGATCACGACCTCGCGCCACAGCTGCGAGACGATCAGCACGTTGGCCTTGTCGACCGAGGCGAGCCGCTTGCGCCGCTTCATGGCCACGTCGAAGGCGGCGCGGGCCACCCGCTCGATCTCGCGCGAGGTGTAGGCCATGGTGTTCACCGCGCGCGCCCCGCCGTCCGCGAAGTCCTCGCGGCCGCGCGGCTCGCCGAAGTAGAGGCCGCCGGTCAGCTCGCGGATGACCATCAGGTCGGTTCCCTCGACCACCGAGCGCTTGAGCGGCGAGGCGTCCACCAGCATCGGGAAGCACGTCGCGGGGCGGAGGTTGGCGAAGAGGTCGAGCTCCTTGCGGATGGCGAGGAGCCCTCGCTCGGGACGCTGCTCCTGGGGTAGGTTGTCCCACTTGGGCCCGCCCACCGAGCCGAACAGGATCGCGTGCGCGGCCTGGCAGAGGGCCAGGCTGGCCGGCGGCAGGGGCCGGCCGGTGGCGTCGATGGCAGAGCCGCCCACCAGCGCGGTCTCGAACTCGAATCCGATCCCGGTGGCCTTGGCAACCACCTGGAGCACGCGCTGCGCCTGGGGAGTGACCTCCTGCCCGATGCCGTCGCCCGGCAGTACCGCGATCTTGTACGTGGCCATGACGGGCCCTAGGGGCCGACCTCCTGGACGTCGCGCCCCTTGGCGGGGTGCACGAGGCGGTTCACCGCGTTGAGATACGCCCGCGCGCTCGCCTCGATCACGTCGGTCGAGGTGCCCTTGCCGAAGACGAGGGTGCCGTCGAAGTCGACCTTGACCGAGACCTCGCCCAGCGCGTCCTTGCCGGACGTGACCGCGCGCAGCTGGTAGTCCTGGAGCCGCCCCTTCACCCCGGTGATGGCGTCAATCGCGTTCAGCACCGCGTCCACCGGCCCGTCGCCCACCCCCGAGTCCTGGAAGACCTGCTCCTCCTTCTTGAGGCGCACCGTGGCGGACGGGATGATCCCGGTGCCGCTGATCGAGTGCAGGTAGTCGAGGGTGTAGGTCTCCGGCACCTGAGCGATGTCGTCCTTCACGATCGAGATCAGGTCGTCGTCGAAGATCTCCTTCTTCCGGTCGGCGAGGTGCTTGAAGCGCTTGAACGCCTTGCCGAGGGCGGCCTCGTCCAGCTCGAACCCCAAATCTTGTAACCGCGCCGCGAGGGCGTGGCGGCCGGAGTGCTTGCCCATCACGAGCTTGTTGGTGGCCCGCCCGATGTCCTGGGGCCGCATGATCTCGTAGGTGAGCTTCTCCTTGAGCACCCCGTCCTGGTGGATACCCGCCTCGTGGGCGAACGCGTTCTCGCCCACGATCGCCTTGTTGGGCTGTACGTGCACCCCGGTGACGTGGGAGAGCAGGCGCGAGGTCTTGAAGATCTCCTCGCTGCGCACCTGGGTCTCGACCCCGAAGTAGTCCCGCCGGGTGCGAAGCGTCATCACGATCTCTTCGAGCGAGGCGTTGCCGGCGCGCTCCCCGATGCCGTTGACCGCGCACTCCACCTGGCGCGCCCCCGCCCGGATCGCGGCCACCGAGTTGGCCACCGCCTGGCCGAGGTCGTTGTGGCAGTGCACCGAGAGGACCGCCTTCGCGCTGTTCTTGACCCGTTCGCGGATACGGAGGATGCGCTGGGTCCACTCCTCGGGGATCGCGTAGCCGACGGTGTCCGGGATGTTGATGGTGCCGGCCCCCGCGTCGATCACCGCCTCCAGCACGTCGCACATGTAGTCGAAGTCGGAGCGGGAGGCGTCCTCGGGCGAGAACTCCACGTCCCCGCAGTAGGCGCGCGCGTGCTTCACCGCCGCCACCGCCGCCTTCAGCACCTCGGCCCGGCTCTTGCGGAGCTTGTACTTGAGGTGGATGTCGGAGGTGGCCACGAAGGTGTGGATGCGCGGCCGCCGGGCGTACTTGACCGCCTCCCAGCAGCGGTCGATGTCCATGAGCCCCACCCGGCTCAGCCCGCAGATGATCGGCGCCCCGTCGAGCGAGCCGACCTGCCGGGCCACCTCGCGGGTGGCCTCGAAGTCCTCGTCGGAGGAGATCGGGAAGCCGGCCTCGATCACGTCGACGTTGAGGCGCGCGAGCTGCCGCGCCATCTCGAGCTTCTCTCCGGTGTTCATCGAGAAACCCGGGGCCTGCTCGCCGTCCCGCAGGGTGGTGTCGAAGATGAGCACGCGATCCATGTCAGACCCTCCGCTCGCGGTCGTGGGCCTCGCCGTGCTCGGCCGCGGCCACCGCGTCCCAGCGGCGGGCCCACAGCGGCCGGGTGGGCCCGCTCAGCACGTACACCGAGAAGAGCAGGAAGAGGAACCACTGGGGATGGGTGGCCACGATCAGGACGCCCAGCACCACCAGGACCAGCACGCCCGCCGGACGCCGCCGCGCGAAGTCGATCTCCTTGAAGCTGTAGTAGCGGAAGGTGGTCACCATGAGGATCGCCACCAGGTAGGTGCCCGCCGCGATGGCGGCGCCCAGCCAGCGCGGGATGTCGTCGTCGCCCAGGAGCAGCATCACCGAGGCCACGATGCCAGCGGCGGCCGGGATGGGCAGGCCGACGAAGTAGCGGCGGTCGGTCACCCCCGCGTAGACGTTGAACCGGGCGAGCCGGAGCGCGCCGCAGATCGTGAACAGGAACGCGCCCAGCCACGCCGCGCGGCCGAGCGGGGCCAGCGCGAAGGAGTAGAGCATGAAGCCCGGAGCCACCCCGAAGGAGACCACGTCGGCGAGCGAGTCGAACTCCACCCCGAACTGGGTCGTGGTCTTGGTGAGGCGGGCCACCTTGCCGTCCAGCATGTCCATCACCATCGCCACGAAGATGGCGACCGCCGACTCGGTGAAGCGCGACTGGGAGGCCAGGACCAGCGCGAGCAGCCCGCAGAACAGGTTCCCGGTGGTGAGCAGGCTCGGCAGCAGGAAGATCCCGCGGCGGGGCTGCTGGCGCAGCTCCTGCCACTTCCGCCGGCGGGGTCCCCGCCCCGCCTCCCCCGTATGTCGCCGTCTCATCGCAAGACCCCCATCACCGACTCTCCTCCCCGCACCCGATCCCCCACCCGCACCCGGATCTCGGTGCCGCGCGGCACCACCAGGTCCGTGCGCGAGCCGAACCGGATCAGCCCGTACCGCTGGCCGGCCTGCAGGTTATCGCCCGGGCGCACCCGGCACACGATGCGGCGGGCCAGCACCCCCGCGATCTGCTTCACCGCCACGCGCGCGGTCGGCCCTTCCACGCTGACCGTGCAGCGCTCGTTCTCCTCCGACGCCTCCGGTCGGTAGGCGGCCATGAACCGTCCCGGCGCGTACTCCACGTTCTTCACGAGCCCGTCGACCGGGGCGCGGTTGACGTGGACGTCGAGCGGGGACAGGAAGATCGACACCCGCACCGCCGGCCCGACCCACGGATCCGTGGCCTCGGTCACCACCATCACGCGTCCGTCGGCGGGAGCTACCACCGCCCCCGGAAGGGCGGGCGGCGTCCGCTCGGGATCACGGAAGAAGCCGAGGCACGCCAGCGCCGCGACCAGGAAGACCGCGGCGGCGGCCCACCAGCCCATCAAGGCCATGATACACGCCGCCGCCGCGAGGGGCAGGATGAACGGCCACCCCTCGGGGGCTACCGGAACGCGCAACCGGAGATCCGCGGACCGGCCGCCGTCACTCTCGCGGCGGCTTGATCCAGGACATCATCTTGCGCAGCCGACCGCCCACCTCCTCGATGGGGTGATCGGCGTCGCGCTTTCGCATCGCGAGGAAGCCGGCGCGGTGCGCCTGGTTCTCCAGCACCCACTCCCGCGCGAACTGGCCGGACTGGATCTCGGAGAGGATCTTCTTCATCTCGGCCTTGGCCCGGTCGTCGATGATGCGCGGGCCGCGGGTGTAGTCGCCGTACTCCGCGGTGTCGGAGACCGAGTAGCGCATGTAGGCGAGGCCGCCCTGGTAGAACAGGTCGACGATCAGCTTCATCTCGTGCATGCACTCGAAGTAGGCGACCTCGGGCTGGTAGCCCGCCTCGACGAGGGTCTCGTAGGCGGCCTTGATCAGGTGCGAGACGCCGCCGCAGAGGGTGGTCTGCTCGCCGAAGAGATCGGTCTCGGTCTCTTCCTTGAACGTGGTCTCGATGACGCCCGCGCGGGTGCAGCCCACCCCCTTGCCGTAGGCGAGGGCCAGGTCACGCGCCTTGCCGGAGATGTCCTGGTAGACCGCCACGAGGGCGGGCACGCCGGGACCCTGGGTGAAGAGGTCGCGCATCACGTGGCCGGGGGCCTTGGGGGCGATCATGGTCACGTCGACGTCGGCGGGGGACACCACCTGGTTGAAGTGGATGTTGAACCCGTGGGCGAACATCAGCATCTTGCCCTTGGTGAGCACGCCCTTGATCGACTCCTCGAAGACCTGGCGCTGGGTCTGATCCGGCAGCAGGATCATGACCACGTCGCCGGCGGCGGCCGCGTCGTTGACGGTCATGACCCGGATCCCGTCCTTCTCGGCGCGCGCCCAGCTCTTGGAGCCCTTGTAGAGGCCCACCACCACGTTCTGGCCGGAGTCCTTGAGGTTCAGCGCGTGCGCATGCCCCTGGCTCCCGTAGCCGATGATCGCGACGGTCTTGCCTCGCAGCAGACCGAGGTCTGCGTCCTGATCGTAGAAGATTCTGGCCGGCATGGCTCTCGCGCCTCTCTCTCCGTGTCTGTCGTTTGGAAAACGGTCGGTCGCTGACGTCAGTCCGCGAAGCCGACCACCCTCGGATCGTCGGCGGCCGGCCGCGCGCCCTCGCGCGTCTTGCCGAGCCGCTCCTCCACCTTGCGCAGCCGCGTCTTGGGCCCCCGCGCGATCGCCACCTTGCCGGTGCGCACGATCTCCTGGATGCCGAAGGGTCGCAGCAGCTCGATGATGCCCTCGATCTTCGACTCCTCGCCGGTCAGCTCGAGGGTGTAGGTGGTGGGGGTCACGTCCACCACCTTGGCCCGGAAGATGTCGCCCAGGCGCAGGATCTCGGCCCGGTTGGCCGGCTCCGCGTTCACCTTCAGCAGGAGCATCTCGCGCTCGACGTGGTTCTCCTCGCTGAGATCGGTGACCTTGATGACGTCGATCAGCTTGTGCAGCTGCTTGATCACCTGCTCGATGACGAAGGTGTCGCCCCGCACCACCAGGGTCATGCGCGACACCGACGGGTCGAGGGTCTCCCCCACCGACAAGCTCTCGATGTTGTACCCGCGCGCCGAGAACAGCCCGGCCACCCGGGAGAGAACGCCGAACTTGTTCTCCACCAGCACCGCGATCGTATGCTTCTCGATGTTCCCCGTCTCTGCCACCTCAGCCGTCCTTTCCTACGTGCTCTGGCCCGTGCTGCATCCACGCCTGGCTGGCCGTGGTGGGCGGACGCTCGGATCCGCCCCTTTTTCTAATGCGGGGGCCCAGAAATGGCCCCCGCACTCCCCCAATCCGCGGACACTCGTTCCGAAGGGGCCGGCTTGGGGACACTCGTTTCGGCGCTGGCGAGCCCGCGTCATCTAGAACCCGGTTTGAGATTTGGCGGCCTTGTCGCGGATCTCGCGGGTGGGCGGGGCGAGGATCATGTCGCGGTTGGCGCCGCCCGCGGGCACCATCGGGAACACGCACTCGTCCTTGTCCACGCACACGTCCATGACCACCGGGGCCGGCGTGCTCAGCATCTTCTCGAGCGCGGGCACCACCTCGCTCGGCTTGGTGACCCGGATGCCCACGCAGCCGTAGGCCTCCGCGAGCTTGACCCAGTCCGGGATGCCGGGCAGGTCGATCGCGAAGTAGCGCTCGTTGTAGATGATGCGCTGCCACTGGCGCACCATGCCGTGGCCGCTGTTGTTGATGATGATGGTCTTGACCGGCAGGTTCTCGGTGAAGCAGGTGGCGAGCTCCTGGCTGTTCATCGCGAACGAGCCGTCGCCGTCGATGTTGACCACGAGCTTGCCCGGGTGCGCGGCCTGCACTCCCATCGCGGTGGGCAGACCGTATCCCATGGTGCCGAGGCCGCCCGAGGTGCACCAGCGCCGCGGGTGCTTGAAGCGGTAGTACTGGGCGGCCCACATCTGGTGCTGGCCGACCCCGGTGACCACGTGCGCCTCGCCCCCGGTGAGGTTCGACAGCTCCTGGATCACGTACTGGGGCTTGATGACCTCGTCGTCCCAGTCGTAGCGGAGCGGGAAGTCCCGCTTCCACTCCGCGATCTGGGCGGCCCACTGCCGCCGTCCCTCGGTGACCGCGGCGGGCACCCCGTCCTTCAGCTCCTCGCGCACCGCCTCCACCAGCCGGCGCAGCACCCGCTTGCAGTCGCCCACGATCGGAATGTCGACCTTGATGTTCTTGGCGATCGACGAGGGATCGATGTCGATGTGGATGATCTCCGCGTTCGGCGAGAACGCGTCCACCCGGCCGGTCACCCGGTCGTCGAAGCGCGCGGCCACCGCCACCAGGCAGTCCGAGTGGTGCACCGCCATGTTGGCGTAGTAGGTGCCGTGCATGCCGAGCATGTCGAGCGAGAGCGGATCCGCCATCGGGAACGAGCCCAGGCCCATCAGGGTCTGGGTCAGCGGGATCTGGGTCAGGTCGGCCAGCTCGCGCAGCTCGGGGGAGGCGTCGGAGGAGATCGCGCCGCCGCCCACGTAGAGCACCGGGCGCTTGGCCCGTACCATCGCGCGGGCCGCCTTCTTGATCTGTCCGGGATGCCCCTCGTAGGTCGGATTGTATGAGCGCAGGTGCACCTTCTCCGGGTACTCGAAGTTCCACTCCTTGACCAGGATGTCCTTGGGCAGGTCCACGTGAACCGGCCCCGGACGTCCGGTGGCCGCGATGTGGAATGCCTCCTTGATGATCGGGGCCAGGTCCTTGCCGTCCTTGACCAGGAAGTTGTGCTTGGTGGCCGAGCGGGTGATGCCGACGTTGTCGGCCTCCTGGAAGGCGTCGCTGCCGATCCAGTGGGTCGGCACCTGGCCGGTGAAGGCCACGATCGGGATCGAGTCCATCAGGGCGTCCTGCAGCGCGGTCACCAGGTTCGTGGCGGCCGGCCCCGAGGTGACGAGGCAGACGCCGACCCGGCCGGTCGTCCGAGCGTAACCTTCCGCCGCGTGCCCGGCGGCGGCCTCCTGACGTACCAGGACGTGGCGCAGCCCCTCGAAGTCGTACAGAGCGTCGTAGATCGGCAGGACCGCGCCGCCGGGCAAGCCGAAGATGAGATCCACGCCTTCACGCTTGATGCATTCGAGGACGATCCGCGCGCCTGAGAGCTTCACCGCTTCTTCCCCCTTTTCGTGCTGCTCACGTGACTTCTCTTCATATTCGCTCGGCTCGCCTTCGGCTGCGCCTCGCCATGCAAGGGCCGGCTCGCCTTCGGCTTCACCTCGCCCCGCAAGCGAGGCTCCTTGATCTCACCCTGGGCCGCGGCGAGCCACGCCACCGGCACCATGTAGGGCGAGCAGGAGACGTAGGTCATCCCCACCCGGTGGCAGAACTCCACCGAGGAGGGCTCGCCCCCGTGCTCCCCGCAGATGCCGACCTTCAAGCTCGGCACGGTGCGCCGGCCCCGCTCGATGCCGATGCGCACCAGCTCGCCCACCCCGCGCTGGTCGAGCACCGCGAACGGGTCGTGGGGCAAGAGCTTCTTCTCGAGGTAGAACGGCAGGAACTTGCCGATGTCGTCGCGGCTGTAGCCGTAGGTCATCTGGGTCAGGTCGTTGGTGCCGAACGAGAAGAACTCGGCGTGCTCCGCGATCCGGTCCGCGACCAGCGCGGCCCGTGGCACCTCGATCATGGTGCCGACCGAGTAGCGCACGTCCCGGCCGGTCTCCGCCACCACCTGGCGGGCAACCCGGTCCGTCATCTCGCGGGTCAGCTTCATCTCCGCGACCGTGCCGGTGAGCGGGATCATGATCTCGGGCTCCACCGAGAGCCCCTCTCCCGCCACCTGGCAGGCCGCCTCCATGATGGCCCGCACCTGCATGTCGTAGATCTCGGGGAACGTGATGCCGAGGCGGCAGCCCCGGTGCCCGAGCATCGGGTTCGCCTCCTGCAGGGCCTCGAGCCGCGCCTTCAGCGCGCCCAGCTCCGCGTGCCGCTCCGGGTTGAAGCCGCGCGCGTCGAGACGCGTGTACTCCTCGAGCACCTCCTTGTACTTGGGGAGGAACTCGTGCAGCGGCGGATCGAGCAGCCGGATGGTGACCGGGTGCGGGGCCATGGCGCGGAAGATGCCGATGAAGTCCTCCCGCTGGAACGGCAGCAGGCGGTCGACCGCCTTCTTCCGGGCCTGGACGTCGAGGGCCATGATCATGTCACGCACGATCGGGATGCGCTCGTCGCCGAAGAACATGTGCTCGGTGCGCACCAGCCCGATGCCCTCCGCCCAGAACTCCCGGGCCTTGGTCGCGTCCGCGGGGGTGTCGGCGTTGGCGCGCACGCGGGTCGTGGCGCGGTCCCGCGCCCAGCCCAGGAGCGTCCTGAACTCGCCCGAGAACGTCGGATCCACGAGCGGCTGCGCGCCGACGATCACCTCGCCGGTGGCCCCGTTCAGCGTGATGACCTGGCCCTCGCGGACCACCGCGCGCCCGGCCCGGAAGAGATGGTTCTCCTCGTCGACGACCACGTCGCCCGCGCCCACCACGCAGCACTTGCCCCAGCCGCGGGCGACCACCGCCGCGTGCGACGTGAGCCCGCCCCGCGAGGTCAGCACGCCTTGCGCCGCGTGCATGCCGGCCACGTCCTCGGGCGACGTCTCGGCCCGCACGAGGATGACCTTCTCCTCCCGCAGGGCCATCTCGACCGCCTTCTCGGGGTCGAACACGACCTTGCCGACCGCGGCCGCGGGGGTGGCGGGCAGGCCCTTGGCGATCGAGGTGTACTTGGCCTGCGGGTCGACCGTCTTGACCAGCAGCTGGTGGAGCGAGGCCGGCTCCACCCGGAGGAGCGCGGTGTCGCGGTCGATGCGCTTCTCCCGGGTGGCCATCTCCACCGCGATGCGCACCGCGGCCGCGCCGGTGCGCTTGCCGGAGCGCGTCTGGAGGATGAAGAGCCGCCCCTCCTGCACCGTGAACTCGATGTCCTGCATGTCCCGGTAGTGGGCTTCCAGGCGGTCCTTGATCGCGGTGAGCTTGGCGTACACCGCCGGCATCTTCTGCTTGAGGGCGTCGAGCGGCTCGGGGGTGCGGATGCCCGCCACCACGTCCTCGCCCTGGGCGTTGACCAGGAACTCGCCGAAGAAGCGCCGCACCCCGCTCGAGGGATCGCGCGAGAAGCAGACCCCGGTGCCCGAGGTGGGGCCGAGGTTGCCGAACACCATCGCCATCACGGTGACCGCGGTGCCCCAGTCGTCCGGCAGCCCGTGGATGCGGCGATAGTCCACCGCCTTCTTGGCCCACCACGAGTCGAACACCGCGTCGATGGCCAGGCGGAGCTGCTCGAGCGGGTCCTGCGGAAACGGCCGACCGGTCTTCTCCTGCACCACCGCCTTCAGCTCCCCGACGAGGGCGCGGAGCGCGTCGGCCGGGAGGTCGGCGTCGGTGCGCGCCTTCGCGCGCGTCTTGGCCGCCTCCAGCAAGGCGTCGAGCGAGCGCCGGTCGATGGAGAGCACCACGTCCGCGAACAGGGTGATGAAGCGGCGGTAGCAGTCCCAGGCGAAGCGCTCGTTGCGGGTGCGCTGCGCGAGCCCCTCCACCGAGCGATCGTTCAACCCCAGGTTGAGGACGGTGTCCATCATGCCCGGCATGGAGGCGCGCGCCCCGGAGCGCACCGAGACCAGCAGGGGCCGCGCCGGATCGCCGAGGCGGCTGCCCGCGGCGGCCTCGAGCCGCGCCAGATGGGCCAGCACCTGCTTCCACAGGCCGGCGGGGTGCTTCTTGCCCGCCGCGTTGTAGGCGGCCCACGCCTCGGTGGTGATGGTGAAGCCGGGGGGCACCGGCACCCCCATCTTCGTCATCTCGGCCAGCTCGCACCCCTTGCCGCCGAGCAGCGGCCGGAGAGCGCTCGAGCCGTCCGCCTTGCCGTTCGCGAAGGCGTACACGTACTTGGGCGCGCGGGCAGACGACGCTCCGACGATCCGACGTGCGGTCCTTCGACTTCCGGCCATCGACGACCCCCTCGGCGTACCCGGGCGGTGGCAGAGAAAAAGACACAGGCCCGTTGGGGGGCCTGCGTTAATCGCTTATGCTAGGCCGCCGGGCCGTCGATGTCAACGATTTGATGTAGCTGCAACAGGTACTTACGGAGAGGCCCGGCACGGGCTTTCACACCTGCCCCGGCCCGGTCGGCTCAGGATCGCGGCTTGCGTCGCGCTCCCGCGGGGCCGGGAGACGGGTGCTCCTCGCCCTGCGCGCCGGTCACCAGCGTCTCCACCGCGATCAGATGGTCCAGCATCGCGCGGTGGGCGGCCACCTCGTCGCGCCGCTGAACGGCGGCGAGGATGCGCCGGTGGTCCTGGTGCGACCGCGTCGGCCGCCCGGGCATGTGCAGCGACTCCTCGCGACTCTGGGTCAGCAGGTCCATGAGCGCGTTGACGATGCGGGTGATGGCGCGGTTGTGGGCACTGTTGGCGATGGCGGCGTGCAGCGCGGTGTCCTGCAGCATCCCGGTGCGGCCGGCGGCCACCTCCTTCGCCTGGTCCTCCAGGATGCGCTCCATTTCCGAGATCTCCTCGCGGGTCGCCCGTCGCGCGGCGAGGGCCGCGATGGCCGGCTCGAGCAGCCGGCGCGCCTCGAACAGCTCGCCCACCGCCTCCCGGTGGGGCAGGATCACCAGCGCCAGCGGCTCGATCAGGGTCTCGACCGAGACGTCCCGCACGAAGGCCCCTTCCCCCGCCCGGATGTCGATGAGGCCGCGGCTCTGGAGCGCGCGCAACGCCTCGCGCACCGAGGTGCGGCTCACCATGAACTTCTCGGCCAGGTCCCGCTCGGGCGGCAGCCGGTCGCCCGACTTGAGCCGGCCCTCCGCGATCAGCTGCTTGACCTGGCGCACGATCTCCTCGTAGATCCGGGTCGACTTGACCGGCTCGAGGTCCATGCGATCGGGGGCGCGGGATCCGTCGGAAGGGCGGCGCGTCGGCCCGCTCATCGGCTCAGGCCTCCCCCCGCGCCGGCGGCCTCGACGCGGCGGTCCGGGCCAGCCACCAGCCCAGCAGGGCCAGGCCCGCGGCCAGCAGCAGGGACACGAAGTCGTCGACGGTGTCGGCGTGCGCGCCGAGCCACCCGCGCACCAGCGGGTCGTCGGTGATCATCTCCCCGGCCACGTAGCCCAGGATGCCGCCGCCGATCCAGATGATCCACGGCTGCCGGGTCATGAGCCGGGCGAGGAAGCCGCTGCCCCACACCACGATCGGCAGCGACAGCGCGATGCCGAACGAGACCAGCAGCATATCGCCGTGGGCCGCCGCGGCCACCGCGAGGACGTTGTCGAGGCTCATCGCGACGTCGGCCACCACGATGATCCAGATCGCCTCTCGGAGCGAGGTGCCGTGCCGCACGTGGCCCTCCGCATCCCCGCCCGGCCGCACCAGCCGGATCGCGATCCAGAGCAGGAGCAGCCCGCCGATCGCGCGCAGGAGCGGGATCGAGAGGAGCGCGCTCACCACCGCGATGAAGAGCAGGCGCAGCCCGACCGCGGCCGCGGTGCCCCAGACGCGCCCGAGCCACTGCTCGCGCGCGGGGAGCGAGCGCACCGCGAGGGCGATGACGAGCGCGTTGTCGCCCGCGAGCGAGAGATCGATGACGACGATGCTCGCCAGGCGGGCCCAGAACTCGGGATCGAGGAGGACGCTCATGCTCGTTTGGGACGCGCCATCCACCAGCCCACGAGGGCCAGGGCCACGGCGAGGGCGCCCGGAACAGGATACTCCAGCGCGGGCCCGACCGCTCCCAGCCAGTCCACCACCAGCGGGTCCTCCAGCAGCATGTCGCCAGCCACGTAGCCGAGTAGGCCGCCGCCCGCCCAGATGATCCACGGATAGCGGTTCATGAGCCCGGCCAGCACCCCGCTCCCCCATACCACGATCGGCACCGACATGGCGATGCCGAGGGTGACCAGCATCATGTCGCCGTGCGCGGCGGCGGCCACCGCGAGGACGTTGTCGAGGCTCATGGTGATGTCGGCCACCACGATGATCCACACCGACTCCCAGAAGGAGGCGGCGTGGCGACGGCCGGTCGCCCCCTCGCCGCCGGGGCGCACCAGCCGGTAGGCGATCCAGATCAGCAGCAGGCCGCCCACCAGACGGAGCAGCGGCACGCGCAGCAGCATCGAGATCACGCCCACGAAGAGGAGGCGCAGCACCACCGCGCCGACCGTCCCGCCGATCTGGCCCAGGAGGCGCTGCCGCCCCGGCAGGGCCCGCACCGCGAGGGCGATGACCACCGCGTTGTCCCCCGAGAGCAGCACGTTCAGGATCCCGATCTCGAGGAGCCGGCCCCAGAACTCGGGCGCGTCGAAGATCACCGCCGCGTCCGGAGCGACCCGGCGCCCTCACTCATCGTGCGGGGTCGCCACCTCGACGGGAGGCTTGCCGGCTCGCGCGCGCCGCACGTAGGGATTGATGATCGGCAGCGCGAAGAACAGCAGGGCGACCGCGCTGATGACGCCCGAGATGGGGCGCTCGAACAGGATCAGCAGTGATCCCTGCGACATGATCAGGCTCTGGCGGAGAGCGTTCTCGGCCAAGTCGCCCAGCACCAGGGCCAGCACGAGCGGAGCGAGCGGGTAGTCGAGCTTCTTGAACACGTAGCCGACCACGCCGAACAGGAGCATGTACCAGATGTCAACCATGCTGTCGTGGACCGCGTAGGAGCCCACCGCGCAGATCGCCACGATGACCGGGGTCAGGATCGGGAACGGGATGCGCAGGATCGCGGCGAAGAGGGGGACGAAGGCGAGCACCATCGCGACCCCGATCACGTTGCCGGTGTACATGCTCGCGATGAGGCCCCACACGAAGTCGGGCTTCTCCCGGAAGAGCATCGGGCCGGGCTGGAGGCCCCAGATGATGAGGCCGCCCAGCATCACCGCCGCGGTGGGGCTGCCCGGGATGCCCAGCGTGATCATCGGGAGGAGCGAGGCACCGCCCGCGGCGTGGGCCGCGGTCTCGGGCGCCACCACCCCCTCGAGCTCGCCCTTGCCGAAGCCCTCCGGGTTCTTCGAGAAGCGCTTGGCGAACGCGTAGCTCATGAAGGACGCGGGGGTGGCCCCGCCCGGCTTGAACCCCATCCAGAACCCGATGAAGGCGCTCCGGATGAAGGTGCGGTAGTAGCGCGGCAGCGTCTTCCACGTCTGCCAGACCACCTTCGGGTTGATGTGGGCGCTGATCCCGCGGAACGAGAGGCCCTCCTCCACCGAGAGGAGGATCTCGCCGATGCCGAAGAGCCCGATGACCGCCACGATGAAGTCGAAGCCCTTCATCAGCTCGGTGATGCCGAAGGTCAGCCGGAGCTGCCCGGTGACGATGTCGAGGCCGGCGGAGGCGAGGATGAAGCCGATGAGGATCGACACCAGCGACTTGATCGGGTTGCCGCCGCCCAGCCCGATGAACGAGGAGAAGGTGAGGAGCTGGATGGCGAAGAACTCGGGCGGGCCGAACTTGAGCGCGATCTCGGCGAGCAGGGGCGCGAACAGCGTGATCAGCACCACCGAGAAGAGCGCCCCCACGAAGGACGAGGTGAACGCGGCGGTGAGCGCCTCTCCGCCCCGCCCCTGCCGCGCCATCGGGTAGCCGTCGAACGTGGTGGCCACCGACCAGGGCTCGCCCGGGATGTTGAAGAGGATCGACGTGATGGCGCCGCCGAAGAGGGCGCCCCAGTAGAGGCTCGTGAGCAGGATGATGGCCGACGTCGGATTCATCGAGAACGTGAGCGGCAGCAGGATCGCCACCCCGTTGGCGCCGCCCAGGCCGGGCAGTACGCCGATGATGGTGCCGAGCGTGATGCCGAGCACCGCGAGCGCGAGGTTATTCGGCTGGAGCGCGACCTGGAAGCCGAGGAGCAGGTTTTCCCAGCCCACGATCAGTACCCGAGCCAGGCCTCGAGCGGGCCCTTGGGCATGGGCACCAGGAACCACTTCTCGAAGACCACGAAGGTGAGCACCGGGAAGAGCACGCCGATCAGGATCACCGGCACCCAGCCGTAGCGGCCGATCCAGCGCATGTAGACGCCGGTGAAGATCGCGGTGGCCACGTAGAGACCGACGAACTGGATCAGCACCACGAAGCCGGTCGCCGGCAAGAGCGTGGCGAGGACCGGGCGGAGCTGCTCGCGAGTGACGAACGGCACGTCGCGGGCCCGCGCGCGCGCCTGCCAGGCGATGACCGCGCACGCCCCCACCAGGAACACCGCGAGCCAGAACGGAAAGAATCCGCTCTGGGGACCGTCGGTGCCCCAGCCGACACCCAGCCGCAGGGAGTCCCAGACCACCAGGAGACCCCCCGCCACCAGGATCAGCGCCGTCGTCAGGTCGGCCGTGCGCATTGCACGCTCCGGAGCGAGGCTCCTACTTCTTGAGGAGCCCTCCCTTCGCCATGAGGTCGCGGTGCAGCTGGTCGGCCTCTCCCAGCCACTTCACGAACTCCGGCCCGGTCTCCCAGGCCGCCTTGAGCGCGCCCTGATTGAGGTAGTCCTTGAACTCCGGCGACTCGTAGACCTTCTTGAGCAGGCTCTGATACCACTCGAGCGCCTCCCGGGGCATGTCCGGCGGCCCGAAGATGCCGCGCAGCATCAGGTAGCTGATGTCGGCCCCGAGGGCTTCCTTCACGGTCGGGATGTCCTTCCACTCCGGCACCGCGATGCGCGCAGTGTCGAAGACCGCGAGGGGACGCACCCGCGACGCCTTCCAGTGGCTCACGCACTCGATCGGGTTGTTCACGGTGGAGTCGACGTGCTTGCCCACCAGGTTCACGCACACCTCGCCGCCGCCCTTGAACGGCACGTAGGTGAACTTCGTCCCGGTGGCCTGCTCGAGCTGGATGGTGAGGATCTGGTCCTCCTGGGCCGACCCGGTGCCGCCCATCTTCATCCGGTCACCCCCCGAGCGCTCCTTGACCGCGGCCAGGTACTCCTTGGCCGTCTTGTAGGGCGTCTCCGCGTTGACCCACAGGATGAACTCGTCGAGGGCCATGCGGGCGATCGGGGTCAGGTCCTTCCAGTTGAACGGCACCCCGGTGTGGAGCGGGGTCGTGAAGAGGTTCGACAGGGTGATGACCATGGTGTGGGCGTCGCCCTTCTTGCCCTTGACGTGCAGGAAGCCCTCCGCGCCCGCGCCGCCTGCCTTGTTGACCACGATGATCGGGCGCGGAGAGAACTTGTGCTTCTCGACGATGCCCGCGATCAGCCGCGCCATCTGGTCCGCGCCCCCGCCGGTGCCGGCGGGGATCACGAACTCGATGGGCTTGGTGGGCTCCCAGGCCGCGACCGCGCCGGGGATGCTCCACGTGCCGACCGCGACTACGACCGCCACGACCACAGCGAGACGCCGCCATTGACGGGTCATATCCCCTCCTCGGGGGCCGGGCGCTCGGGCGCGCGGGCGACGCAACCGTTAAGGTGGCTTGGCTCGAGGCTTACTTGGCGCCGGGGCGCTCCTTCCAGAACGGAATCACGCCCGGGATCTCCCACTTGTCCCACATCTGGTCCACCTTGGCCTGGAAGTACTCCAGATCCTCCTCGGTGAAGTGGGCGAAGCGGCCTTGCTTGAGGAGGTACTCCCGCACCGGCTTGCGCGGGCGGCCCTCTACGATGGCCTTGGTCTTGCCGTAGTGCCGCACCACCCCGTCCTCGACCTCGTAGAGCGGGAAGACGCCGGTCTCGACCGCCAGCTCGCCCAGCTCGTGGGAGAGCATCGGATCGTAGTCCCAGCCCTTCGGGCACGGGTCGAGCGAGTGGATGAACGTGGGGCCGCCGATGGTGAGCGCCTTGCGAACCTTGTTCATCATCTCGACCGCGTAAGAGGCGTCCACGGTGGCCACGTAGCGGCACTCCGGGTGGCCAGCCGCGAGCATGCCCGCGGTGTTCTTCTTCCAGCGGGTGTGGATGATGCGCTTCACCGATCCCGGCGGGCTGAACGTGGTGTTGGCGCCGTAGGGCGTCGAGCCCGAGAGCTGGATGTCGGTGTTGGCGTACGACTCGTTGTCGTAGAGCAGGATCAGCGAGTTGTATTCCTTGTGGGTCAGGGTCGCGGAGATCGCGCCCAGCCCCATGTCGGCCCCACCGCCGTCGCCGCAGAAGGCGATGACGTTGATCGGCTCCGACTTCATCTTGCCCTTCTTCATGAGCGCCTTCAGCCCCGCGGCGGTCCCGAGGGCGGCCGAGCCGGAGGAGCCGAGCTGGGTGTGCATCCACGGCACCACCCACGGAGTGGTGTAGTAGGTGGTGTTGGCCACGTACATGCAGCCGGTGGAGCCGAGCACGATGGTGCGCGGGCCCGCGGCCTTGACCATGAGCTTCATCACCAGGGCCGACTCGCAGCCCTGGCAGGTGCGGTGACCGGAGGTGAAGTACTCCTCGATCGTGACCTTCTTGACGCCCTTGAAGGGCTCGAGGATCTGCGTCGCGTTCGTGAATGCGGTATCGGCCATGAGGTTGATCTCCTCTCGCTCTCGCGCTACTCGCGCACGCCCAGCCAGTGGGTCTTGGGGTCCGACTTGCCGGACTTCGCCGCCGCGTAGCACATGTCGGCGGCCTTGGCGACGTCCTCCAGGGTGACCTCGCGGCCCCCGAGCCCGCAGATGAAGCTGAGCAGCGGCGGGCGCTTGTCCGCGTTGTACATGGCGGACCGGATCTCGTTGGCGACCACCCCCGAGTTGAAGGGCGAGCCGAAGGAGTAGTCGCGATCGATGACGCCGATGGCGGAGGCCCTCGAGAGCGCCTTCACGATCCGATCGGTCGGGAACGGCCGGAACCAGCGGGGACGGACGAGCCCGACCTTCTTGCCCTGGGCCCGCATGTTGCGGATGCCCACCTTCATCGGCAGCGAGATCGTCCCCATGCCGACCAGGATGATCTCCGCGTCGTCGGTCATGTACTCCTC
>Ga0075433_10000568_pt1 | contig 24386 bp, 21 predicted proteins | sample RhiMethybrSRZTD2_FD_75299 | JGI IMG/M metagenome (GOLD analysis project Ga0075433, IMG submission 75299) | Populus rhizosphere microbial communities from Tennessee, USA - Rhizosphere MetaG P. TD hybrid SRZTD2 | ecosystem: Host-associated > Plants > Roots > Rhizosphere > Soil | place: USA... | reverse complement strand
TCAGATCTGCAACGCCGTCGACCATGCGCATGGGGCCGGCGTGCTGCATCGCGATCTGCGACCGGGCAACATGCTGGTGTCGGAATCGGGCATCCTGAAGGTCACCGACTTCGGCACCTCACGTTTTCTCGAGATCGCCGCTCACGGCACGACCGTGATCGGCAGTCCGCCGTACATGGCGCCCGAGCAGTTTCACGGCAAGGCGGTGTTCGCGAGCGACGTCTACTCCGTTGGCATCACGATGTATCAGATGCTGACCGGATCGCTGCCCTACGACACGCCGACGCCGGCCGATCTGGCGCGCCTCGAACGCGGCGATCTCATCACCGCGCCGCGCATCAAGAACCCGCGGATTCCGCGATCGATCAACGACATCGTGCTGAAGGCCATGGCACCGGAGATCACGGCGCGCTACCAGCGCGCATCGGACTTGCTCAACGACATCCTCGCCGCGCGCGAGCCGGCGCCGCGCCGCGCCGGCCGCCGCATTTCCACTACTGCCGCCACCGCCGACGAGCACGTCGCCGAAATCCAGTCGCGCCTCAAGGCGCGCGAAGACACTCCGCAGTCGCGGTTCTGCTGGCACTGCCGCAAGCCGCTCCATGCGCGGTCCGATAAGTGTCCGTTCTGCGGGGAGAAGCAATAACAAGAGCGGTCCCGGTTCGACGTTCGAGGTTCGAGGTTCGAGGTTCGGCGCTACGAGTTCACGGTTCAGCTTGAATTCACCGTTCTCCCGTCATAGCCGTCCGTGCTAGCTTTCTTCGAACCACGAACTCGGGAACACGCGAACCGGGAACCATCGAACTTCGAACACCGAACATCGAACTCCGAACGATGCGAATCCTCCTCCTGTCAATGCCCGACTCCTTCGAGCACACCCCGACACTCGCGGTGCGCATGCCCAACGGAGCCTTGGCCTCGCTGGCTGGGAATGTCGACGATCACCATCACGTCGCGATCGCGGATCTGATCCTGGCGCAGAACTCGGTCCGCTCGACGGTTGAGCGCCTCGTCCGCGAGGAGCAGCCGGATCTCGTCGGCCTGTCGGTGATGACCTTCCAGCGCGCGACCGCGCGCAAGATCATCTCGCTCGTCCGAGCCATTCGCCCGTCGGTGCGGATCGTCATCGGTGGCTATGACCCGTCGCTGGCGCCGGACGCGTGGTCGCACCCCGCGCTCGGCGTCGATGTCATCGTCCGCGGCGAAGGCGACCTCACATTTCGCGACCTGCTTCGCGCGCTCGAAGGCGGTCGGCCACTCACGAGCGTGCCCGGGCTGCTCTTCAAGACGCCATCCGGCATGCAGGCCACGGCCCCACGGGCCGCCGCGGCGCTCGAGCGCGACGAAGTACGTCCGCCTCGCCGCGATGCGCGCGTACTCTCGGGTTACACGATGATGGGCGCGCCCGTCGACGTCGTCGAAACCTCGCGCGGGTGCACCTACGATTGCAGCTTCTGCTCGATCATCGAGATGCGCGGCCGCAACTTCCACCGGCTCGCGATCGATCGCGTGATCGCCGACATCGCCGACGCGCGGCACCGCGGCGCCCGCGCTGTCTTCCTGGTCGACGACAACATCACGATCGACGTGCCGCGGCTCGAGGCGCTGTGCCAGGCGATCATCGATGCCGGCCTCAACGACATCTTCTATCTCGTGCAGGGGATGACGGCGGCGTTCGCCTCGCACGGGCCGACACTCGCGCCGCTGATGCAGCGCGCGGGATTCCGCTATGTGTTCCTGGGCATCGAGAACGTGCTCGAGGACGATCTCGCGTTCCTCAAGGCGACGACCAAGAACAGTCGCAGCAAGGCCGGAGAAGGACGTCAGAACCTGACGCTCGCTGCCGTCGACGTCCTTCATCGTTACGGCATGTTCATCGTCGGCGGGCTCATCGTCGGCAATCCCGACGACACACGCGAGGCGATCAACACCAACCTGGCGTTCGCCCGCGAGTATATCGACTGGCCCTACATCCAGCACCCGACGCCCTATCCGGGCACGCCGATGACCAAGGACTTCCGCGAGCGAGGCCTGATCGTCAGATCGCGCGTGGATGAATACGACGGGACATCCGCGGTCACGCGAAGCACGCACCTCGAAGCGGACGAGATCGAGTATCTGCGTTGGAAGGCCGACCGGTGGATGAAGGTGCGCCACATTCCCGCGGCGTTCCGCCTGTATCCAGGATTCGTGTTGAAGAACGGCCGCCGCATGCTGGCGCACACGTTCCGCGGTATGACCTGGCGATCGCTCCTCGGCCTCGAGAGCTCGCGCGACGTGTTCCGCCGCTACCAGCAGATCCGCGAACGCGAGCGCAACTACCTCGACGCTCCCGATCCGCTGCCTGGTGGCTCGGAGCTCGCGTCGATCGCGCCAGCCGTTCCCGTCGCTCTTCTCCGCTGATAGGGACCGTGTAGGCCGGGCCTGGTGTTCAGGCCCGGTGTGCACGTCCGTCGCCCCCGCTCATCCGCACTCATCTTGACATCCTAAATGAGCGGTGCGATCATCGCTTTCATCTTGTTGCCCTAAAGGAACGCCTGTCGTCCAAGGAGCGTCGTGGAGAAGCTGGACATTCCGCAAGGCACGCTCGATCTGATGATCCTGACGATTCTCGCCCGCGAGCCGATGCACGGCTACGGCATCTCGCAGCGGCTGGCGGTGCTCAGTCACGATCAGTTCCGCGTCAACCCCGGCTCCCTGTTCCCATCGCTCTACCGGCTCGAGCAGGACGGCAAGCTGAAAGCCGAATGGCGCGGCACCGAAAACAATCGGCGCGCCAAGTACTACCGCCTCACCGCCGCCGGCAAGCGACAGCTCGAACAGCATCGCGAGCGATGGACTCGCGTCTCGTTCGCCGTCACCAGTGTGCTGGAGGGCGCATGACGCTCCTCCATCGCCTGGTGTCGGTGCTGCGATGGATCGTCGATCGGAATCGGGCCGAAACCGCCCTGGACGATGAGCTGCGAGCGTTCGTCGACATGGCCGCCGCCGACAGAATCCGCGACGGCGCGACGCCTGAAGAGGCGCGGCGTATGGCCCTGATGCACTTGGGCGGTGTGGAACAGGCGAAGGAACGCGTTCGAACCGCTCGCCACGGCGCGTGGCTCGACGAGGTCTCACGCGACGTGCGCTACGCGCTGCGGATGTGTCGGCGCAATCCCGGTTTCAGCGCCGTCGTCGTTGCCACGCTCGCGATTGGCATCGGCGCGAACACCGCGGTGTTCAGCGTCGTCGACGCTGTCCTGCTGCGCCCGTTGACCTATGCCGCACCAGATCGACTGGTCATGGTCCACGAAACGCTTCCGACCAGAGGAAGGATCCCCGTCGCAGCGTTCGAATTCGAGGAGTGGCGAAGAGCCGCGCACTCCTTCGAGCACATATCGCTCATGGCCGTGGCGCCAGTCGTCCTGACCCGAGCTGGCGATCCCGAGCGACTGGAGGCCGCGCGCGTCTCTGCCAGCCTGTTTCCGATGCTTGGGATTGAAGCGGCGATCGGACGCACCTTCAGGCCTGATGAAGAGATCGTGGGTCGTGACCACGTCGCCGTGTTGAGCGATGGCCTCTGGCGCACGCGTTTCGGTGCGGACTCCTCGATCGTCGGGCGCACCATCACTCTCAACGATGAGGCCTACCTCGTGAGCGGTGTGCTGCCGCCGCGATTCCGATTCCCCAGGCTGGAGCAGGTCTTCGTCATGGGCATCTCTGGTGGCCAACCACAGGTCTGGCTACCGTTTGCCATCACCGATGCGGACCGGGGCGAGAACAGTTTCGCCACGATCGCGAGACTCAAGATTGGTGTGTCGCCGGAACAGGCTCGTGCTGAAGCGACCACCATTCTTTCCGACGTGCTGAAGCGCATTCCGAACGCGCCACAGCTTGGCGTCGACGTCGTTCCGTTGCAACAGCAGATCACGGGGGCGTCTCGGCAGGCGCTCGCCCTGTTGTGGGCCGCGATTGCCGCCGTTCTCGTGATCGCGTGCGCCAACATTGCCAGCCTGATGTTGTCGCGGTCCGCGGCACGAGGCCACGAGCTCGCGATCCGCGGTGCACTTGGCGCAAGTCGCGGCACTCTGCTTCGTCACTCCTTACTCGATAGCATGACCCTGGCCGTGTTGGGCGGTGTTGGTGGCGTCGTCCTGGCGATCTCGATGCTTCCCCTCCTGCTGCGGCTGGCGCCACCGACCATCCCGCGGCTCGATGAGGTCACAGTCGATGGACGAGTCCTCGTCTTTGCGGCGATGGTCACGCTCGCGACGGGTGTCGTCGTCGGGCTATTCCCCGCTCGACGAGCGGCTCGGAGCGATCTGATCGAGTCCCTTCGAGTGACGACGCGCTCAGCCAGTCTGGGTGGTCGCCACGCCGACTTTCGTCGCGTCATGGTGGCCGCGCAGATCGCAGTGACCCTCGCCTGCCTCACAGCGGCCGGTCTCGTCATTCAGAGTCTCCGCAATGTGCTCAAGGTCGATCCAGGGTTCACCACAGAAGGACTCCTGACCGTCGATGTCAGCCTGTCACCCGGCCGCTACGGGAATCGCGACGCGCGAGCGGCATTCGTGCGTCAGGCCCTTCAACACGTTGAGAGCATCGCCGGCGTCACCTCCGTGGGTTTCGTCAACAGGCTTCCCTTCAGCGGGATCAGCATGAACAGCGTGCTTGCGACGGAAGGAACGGAACGCTCGGCCATTCTTATGAGCGAGCGGCCACTCGCCGATGTTCGCTCGGTGGACGCTGCGTACTTCCGAACGCTCGGTATTCCTGTCGTTCGCGGCGAGTTGTTCGAAGAAGCGGCTCGGAGCCGATCTGTGGCGGTGGTGTCAGCAGGCATGGCCAACCGCGCCTGGCCAGGAGAAAGCGCAATCGGCAAACGATTTCGGCTGTCGGCGCAGCCTGACCAGCTCATCGAAGTGATCGGTGTCGTGGGGGATGTTCGGAACATGGGATTCGAGGCAGGTCGGTCGTTGACTGTGTACCTGCCCTATTGGCAGGGATTTCTGAACGCGACCTCGTTCGTGGTGAGAACGGGCTCGGACCCCACTGCGGCGGCTTCCGCGGTCCGTGCCGCGATCTCGGTGGTCGACAACGATGTGCCGATCGATTCCATGAGCACCATGCGAGGCATCGTCGCCGAGTCTGTCGAGGCTCGCACGTTCCAAGTCACGCTTCTGACGTTGTTCGGCGCAATCGCTGTGGCGCTCTCGGGAATCGGCGTCTTCGGGGTGATGTCGTACGCAGTGGCCCAGCGCCGCAAGGAGTTCGGAGTCCGGATGGCGCTTGGCGCGACGCCCCTGTCGCTTCAGCACATGGTTGTCGGCAACGCGGTTCGACTCGTCAGCGCCGGTGCGGCTGTCGGCCTGCCGTTGGCCGTGACGGCTGCGTACTTCATGCGCGACTTGTTGTTTGACGTCGACCCGCGGGATGTTCGCGTGTTGGTCTCTTCATCGGCCGTGATCGTCGTCGTTGGCCTCATTGCCGCTTGGATACCGGCACACCGCGCAACGCAGACCGATCCCATCACGACGCTTCGATTCGAATGATTGAGACACTTGTGCATCGCATCGTCTCGATCTTCTACTGGCTGATCCGTCGGAAGAAGGTCGACCAGGAGCTGAACGACGAACTGGAGACGTTTGTTCAGATGGCCGCTGCGGATCAGATCCGCGACGGCGCATCGCCTGAAGAGGCGCGGCGTCTGGCCCTGATCCACTTGGGCGGTGTGGAACAGGCGAAAGAGCGCGTTCGAACCGCTCGCCACGGCGCATGGCTCGACGAGATCGGACGAGACGTTCGCTACGCGGCTCGCAACTGCGCCTCGAACCCGGGCTTCACCATCGTGGTCGTGCTCACGCTCGCGCTCGGCATCGGCGCCAACACCGCGATCTTCAGCCTCATCGACGCGTTGATGCTGCGCTCGCTGCCGGTGCGCGACCCGCAGCAGCTCGTGCAGGTCAAGATGGGAGAGCCCGCCAAACCCGACGTGCACTTCTCCTACCCCATCGCCCGCGCACTGGCGGAACGCCCTGACATCTTCAGTACGGCCGCGGGGTTCACCGCCGGCTGGCCCTTCAACGTCGGCTCGCCCGGATCGGTGATTGTGGTTCGCGGCGCTCTGGTCACAGGCGCCTACTACGAGACCCTTGGTTTGAATCCCGTGGAAGGACGCCTGCTCACGCGCGCTGACGACGAGATCGGCGCCCCGCTCGTGGCGGTGATCAGCTACGGGTACTGGGAACGTCAATACGGGGCCCGTCCCGATATCGTCGGGCAGACGCTCACGATCGGAGGCCAGGCCGTGACCATCGTCGGCGTCAGTCCTCGCGGCTTCGTTGGCGCCAACGTTGGCGAAATCGCCGACATCACGATGCCGATCGCCGCGATCCCGCGGATCCAGCCGGAGTCTCCGGACACCGCGCGGCTTCTCGAGCGAGGCAACTTCTGGCTTCGCGTGCTCGCCCGGCCCGCGGCCGGCGTTTCAGTGTCGCAGGCCACCGCGCGACTCGACGCGATGTGGCGGCAGAACTCGGAAACGCTGATCTCACCTGGCTGGCCGGCCTTTCTACAAAAGAGGGTGGCCGATTCCGTGTTCCAGTTGTCTCCTGGCGGAACCGGATGGACGATCTTGCGGGATCAATACACGAAGCCGCTGATGGTGTTGACCGCGGTGGTCTCTGTCGTGCTGCTGATTGCGTGCGCGAACGTCGCCAGTCTGCTGTTGGCCCGCGCGGCTTCTCGGCAACGTGAGATCGGCCTGCGTCTGGCGATTGGCGCCGGCAGGGCCAGAGTCGTGCGACAGCTCCTCATCGAAAGCTCGTTCCTGTCGCTCATCGGAGCCGGCGTGGGCCTCGCACTCGCCTGGCTCGGCGGCCGATTCCTAGTGACGCTGGTTTCCTCGGGACCATTCAGCGTGAAGATCGATCTCGCGCCTAACTGGCACATCCTGGGCTTCACGATGGCGCTCGGCGTCGCCACCGCTCTCGCATTTGGCACCGCCCCAGCCCTGAAAGCCACTGCGGCGACGCCATTATCAGTGCTGAGGGCCGATTCCCGGACGACGGCGTCGACGTCGCGGCTGCTGCCACTACTGGTGAGCGGACAGGTGGCCCTCTCGCTCGTGCTGCTCGTCGGCGCCGGCCTCTTCGTCCGCACACTGCAGAACCTGCAAGCCGTCGACACCGGCTTCAACTCCGAGGGTGTGCTGCTCGTCGATCTCAACACTCGGCGAGGCCCACTGCCGCTCACCTTCCTCGATGACCTTCGCCAGGTGCCCGGGGTCGTCTCGGCAAGCATGTCGACAAACCCGCCTTTCAGTGGAGCGATCTGGAGCGAGGCCGCTGTCCCGGCCGGACAACAAGTGCCCGAACGCGACAACGCGTTATTCGTCGGCGCCACGCCCGGCTTTTTTGCGACGATGCAGATTCGGCTCCTCGCAGGGCGAGAGTTCACCGACCGCGACAGCGTGGATCGCCCTGCTGTCGCGATCGTCAATCGCGCCTACGCGCGGCGGTTCTTTCCCGATCAGAATCCCGTCGGTCAGCATCTCTCGGCAATGGTGCGCGGTCAGCGTACCGACCTGGATATCGTCGGACTCGTTGAAAGCGCGATCAACGCCACGTTGCGCACCCCGCCACGCGCGACGGTGTACGTCGCCTACGCGCAATTGAGGGGAGATCTTCCGACCACAGTCGCCATCCGCACAGCCGGCTCGAGCGCGCAGATCAGCCGCGCTGTGCGCCAGCTGCTCCAGACCAAAGTGCCGAGCGCCCCCATCGACGTCCGTCCGCTCTCGGAAGAGGTGAACGCCAGGATGATGCGGGAACGGATGATGGCCACGCTCACCAGCGGATTCGGACTGCTTGCGGTGATCCTGGCGTGCATCGGGTTGTACGGTCTGCTCGCTTACGGCGTCGCGCGACGCGTCAAGGAGATCGGAATCCGAATAGCGCTCGGTGCCGAGCGCCGCCGCGTGATGACGCTCGTCGTCGGCCGGGCGGTTCGTCTGGTTTTGATCGGCATCGCCGTGGGACTGCCGGCAGCACTCTGGGCATCCCGCTGGATCGAGTCGATGCTGTTCGGGTTGAAGCCGACCGACCTCACGACGATTGGTAGTGCAATCGCAATGCTCATCATCACCGCGCAGGTGGCCGTTTACATTCCTGCGTGGCGTGCGTCCCGCGTGGATCCGCTTACCGCCCTACGCCACGATTAGGCCTCCCTTACTCCGATTTGCCCCTCGCCCCTTCCCCCTTCCACTGTCACCCTGACATTGGGCAATTCCCTGAAGACCCTGTTACGATCTACAGGAAACACTCACGAAGGAGCGACCTATGTCTTTTCCTGGGACCGGCAAGATCTGGATGAACGGCAAGCTCGTAGACTGGAACAACGCCACAATCCATGTCGCGTCCCACGTCGTTCACTACGGGAGCGCCGTCTTCGAGGGAGCCCGCTGCTACGACACCAAGCAGGGACCCGCCTGCTTCCGGCTCGATGCGCACATGCGCCGTCTCTACGACTCCGCGCGCATCTACCGGATGGAGATCCCCTACGACCAGCAGACGCTCACCGACGCGGTCATCGATTTGATTCGCGTGAACAACTTCCGCGCCTGCTACATCCGGCCGATCGTCTATCGCGGCTACGATTCGCTTGGCGTCAACCCCTATCCGTGCCCGGTCGACGTGGCGATCATGCTCTGGGAATGGGGCGCCTACTTCACGAAGGACGCGATCGATGAAGGCCTCGACGTCAAGATTTCCACGTGGGCGCGCAACGCCCCGAATACGACGCCGGCGATGGCCAAGAGCGTGGCCAACTACGCCAACGCGCAGCTGATCAAGATGGAAGCGATTGCCGACGGCTATGCCGAAGGGATCGCACTCGATACCCAGGGCAATCTCAGTGAAGGTAGCGGCCAGAACGTGTTCATCGTCCGCGAGAACATGATCCACACGCCGCCGATCGGCAGCTCGGTGTTGTCGGGCATCACCCGCGACTCGGTGATCACTATTGCACGCGAGCTGGGCTTCGAGGTGCGCGAGCAGACCATTCCTCGGGAGATGCTCTACATCGCGGACGAGGTGTTCTTCGTGGGCACCGCAGTCGAGGTGACCCCCATCAAGTCGATCGACCGGGTCAAGATTGGCCGCGGTCGGCGCGGGCCGGTAACCGAGGCTATCCAGCAGACCTTCTTCAAGATAGTCCGCGGCGAGACCCCCGATACCCACGGCTGGCTGCAGCCGGTCACCGCCCCCGAGACGGCTACAACTCGAGGGTAGAACCGCCGATAACCTGGGGGCCATGCACGTCAACGACCTCCTGAAGATCGCCGTCGAGAACGGCGCCTCGGACTTGCATCTCAAGGTCGGAACCTATCCGATGATGCGGGTCCGCGGCACCCTCATGCCCGCCACCGAAGAGCGCCGGCTCGAGCACGAAGACCTCGTCTCGATGGCCGCCGCCGTCCTGCCGGCCGGGCATCGCGACAAGTTCAAGGACAACCACGAGGTCGACCTGGCCTACAGCGTCGCCGGCCTGGGCCGCTTCCGCTGCAACGCGTTCCAGCAGCGCGGCACCATCGGCATGATCTTCCGCGTCATTCCGATGAAGGTGGCGACGATCGAGGACCTGATGCTGCCGAGGGTCCTGAAGAAGATCGCCGCCGAAGAGCGCGGCCTGGTGCTCGTCACCGGAACGACGGGTTCCGGCAAGTCGACGACGCTGGCCGCGATCGTCGACGAGATCAACCTGACGCGCACCGCGCACATCATGACGATCGAGGATCCGATCGAGTATCTGCATCGGGACAACCGATCGATCATCAACCAGCGCGAGATCGGCGTCGACACCAACTCGTTCGCGCACGCGCTGCGCAGCGCGCTGCGTCAGGACCCCGACGTCATCCTCGTCGGCGAAATGCGCGACTTCGAGACGATTCAGACAGCGCTGCTCGCCGCTGAAACCGGCCACCTGGTGCTGTCGACCCTGCACACGTTGGACGCAACCGAAACGATCAACCGCATCATCGCGGTGTTTCCGCCGCACCAGCAGAAGCAGGTCCGCATCCAGCTCTCGAGCGTGTTGAGGTCGGTGATCTCCCAGCGCCTGATCCCAAGGACCGATTCCAAGGGCCGTGTGCCGGCCGTCGAAGTGCTGATCAGCACGGCCTTCCTTCGCGACTGCATCATCGACAAGGAAAAGTCGCATCTGATTCACGGCGCGATTGCGCAGGGCACATCGCAGTACGGGATGCAGACGTTCGATCAATCGATCTTCAGCCTCTACGAGCAGAAGCACATCTCGTACGAAGAAGCGCTGCGGTGGTGCTCGAACGTCGACGAGTTCAAGCTCAAGGTGCAGGGCATCTCGACGACGGCGGAGATGGCACGCGATCAGATGGCGCGCACCAGCATGGCCGGCCCAGCGCCCAAAGCCGCCCCCACGATCACCCGATTCGGCTCGTAAGCCTCGCGTCAGTTCCGCCGGCCCTCGAGTCCAGGGCCGGCCTACACTGTCTAGATGAGCGCGTACGGAACGGCGTTGAAGATGCTTGCTGGGCGCGAGCTGTCGGAAGCGCAAGTCCGCCAACGTCTGGCGCGACGGAAGTACGATTCACGCGACATCGATAACGCGATCGAGCGTCTCATAGCCGGTGGCTACATCGACGATGCCCGAGCGGCAGCTGTCATCGCTCGACGCGAGACCACCGTACGTCGCCGCGGCAAGGCGCGGGTCAGCAACCGCCTCCGCGCCGCGGGCATTGCGCCAGCAGTCGCCGATCGTGCGATCGAGCAGGCCTTCAAGGACGTCGATGCCGACGCGCTGCTGGACGCGTCGCTCGAGCGCCGGCTGCGGGGCCGCACGCGCATCGAAGACGACAAAGAGATGCAGCGGCTCTATCGATACCTGATCGGACAAGGCTTCGAAGGGGACCGTGTGTTGGCGAAGCTCCGCAAGCTTCGCTGACCGGGCCGCCTGAAGGCGGCCCCTACGTGCACCGTCGTACGTAGAGGCCGCCTTGAGGCGGCCTACAATAGACGCAATGACCTCCAAGGAACTTCGCGCTTCGTTCCTGAACTATTTCGAGAAGAACGGGCACCGCATCGTTCCAAGCGCGCCGCTCGTACCACACGAAGACCCGACACTCCTCTTCACCAACGCTGGCATGAACCAGTTCAAGGACGTGCTGCTGGGCAAGGAGCGTCGCGACTACACGCGCGCGACGACGGTCCAGAAGTGCATGCGCGTGAGCGGCAAGCACAACGACCTCGACAACGTTGGGCCGTCGTTCCGCCATCACACGTTCTTCGAGATGCTGGGCAACTTCTCGTTCGGCGACTACTTCAAGAAGGACGCGATCCCGCTCGCGTGGACGCTCCTCACCCAGGAATGGAAGGTGCCGGCGGATCGACTCTTTGCCACGGTGTTCCGCGGCGAGGCCGGCGTGCCACGCGACAGCGAGGCCTACGACATCTGGCGCCAGTTCCTGCCGGCCGATCATCTCGCCGAGCTCGGCACCGACGACAACTTCTGGACGATGGGCGACACCGGTCCGTGCGGGCGCTCCTCCGAGATCTACTACTACCGCGGCGATCTGCCATGCGTCGAAGAAATGGCTGGCCGCGTGTGCCGTGGCCTGGAGTGCAGCTGCGACCGCTACGTCGAGATCTGGAACAACGTGTTCATGGAATTCGATCGTCAGACCGACGGCACGCTCAACCCACTCCCGGCCCGGTCGATCGATACCGGTATGGGTTTCGAGCGCGTCACCGCGGTGCTGCAGGGCGTGCTGTCGAACTACGACATCGACTCGTTCAAAACGCTGCTCGCCGCGATCGGCGAACGAGCCGGCACGACGCATCGCGGCACGATGTCCGAGAACGACGTCTCCATGCGCGTCGTCGCCGACCACATGCGCGCGATGACGTTCCTTATCGCCGACGGGGTCGTTCCCTCCAACGAGCACCGCGGCTACGTCCTGCGCAAGATCATGCGGCGCGCAATGCGGCACGGGAAGCACCTCGGGATGACGGAGCCGTTTCTCTACACGCTGGTCGACACGCTGGTCCGCGAGTACGGGGACGCCTATCCTGAGCTTCGATCGGGACGCGAAGCGATCGCGCAGGTCGTCCGCAGCGAGGAAGAGCGCTTCGATGCGGTATTGAGCGGCGGTTTGCCGCGACTCGAAGAGGCGCTCGAGCGCGCTGCGGCTGGCAACGGGACGTTGCCAGGTGAGGTGGCGTTCCGTCTCTACGACACGCATGGCTTGCCGCTCGATTTCATCGAGGACACGGTTCAGGCCCGTGGTCTGAGGTTCGATAAGGAGGCGTTCGAACGCGCGATGGAAGGCCAGCGCGAGAAGGCGCGCGCGAAGAGCACGTTCAAGAGCACCGTCAACCAGACGCTCACTATCAGCGACGACGTCCGCGGTGTGCTCGAAGCCACGAAAGATCAGGCGTTCAAGGGCTACGACTCGACGACGCTCAACACGCAGGTGCTGGTGGCGTTCGACGCGGAACGCGGGGAGACCGCGGCGCTTGGCGAGGGGCAGGATGGTTATGTCGTCCTCGCCGAAACACCGTTCTACCTCGAAGCCGGTGGCCAGGTGTCCGACGTCGGCACGCTGAGCGGAACGTGGGGCGAGGCGGCGGTCACCGGCGTGGTCAAGGTGGGCACGTGGCCGCGGTTTCATGCGGTCCACATCACAAAAGGCACGCTGAAACCGCGCGACTTCGTGACGGCGAGCGTCTCGGTGGACGTACGCGATGCGACGCGTCGAAATCACACCGCCACTCACCTGCTCCATGCCGCACTGCGGAGGGTGCTTGGTCCACACGTCAAGCAGGCCGGCTCACTGGTCGCCCCGGATCGGCTGCGCTTCGACTTCGTCCACTTCAGTGCCGTGACGCACGATCAACAGCTCGAGATCGAGCGCATCGTCAACGAGCAGGTGCTGAAGAACACACCGGTGCAGACCGAGGTGAAGAACACGCAGGACGCCATCGCGGCCGGAGCGATGGCACTCTTCGGCGAGAAGTACGGCGATCGCGTGCGAGTGGTGTCGATCCCAGGATTCAGCACCGAGCTGTGCGGCGGCACGCACGTGCGCGCCACTGGCGACATTGGCCTCTTCGTGATCGTCTCTGAAGGCGGCGTCGCTGCGGGTGTTCGGCGCATCGAGGCGATCACCGGCCTCGATTCGATGAACGCGTTCCAGCACACACGCGACGAGATCGGCGAGGTTGCCGAGGCGGTGAATGCGCGCTCTGGCGATGTCGTCGCCCGCATCGCTGCGTTGCAGGACGAGAACAAGCGGCTGGCTCGCGAGCTGCAACAGGCGAAGATGAAGGCCGCGATGAGTACCGGCTCGTCGTCAGGCGGCCAGGACACCGTGATCGACGTCGCCGGCGTGAAGCTCGTTGCCCGCGAGGTGAGCGGCCTCGATAAGGACGGCCTCCGCGCGTTGGTCGACCAGCATCGCAGTCAGATCCAGAGCGGCGTCGTCGTGCTCGCGTCTCCCTCGGATGGCAAGGTATCGATCGTCGTCGGCGTGACGCCCGATCTGACGAAGAAGGCCCCCGCAGGGCAGATCGTCAAGCAGCTCGCGCCCATCGTCGGCGGTGGCGGCGGCGGCCGGCCTGATTTCGCGGAAGCTGGCGGCAAGGACGCATCCAAGATCGGTGAAATGCTCGCCGCGAGCCGAAGTGTGCTCGAAAAGATGCTCGCGTCGTAGATCGTCGGCTGTGATATACGTCGCGCGTCCCACACCAGCGCGAGGTACATCATGAACCTGATCGTCGGCGCTACCGGCATTCTGGGCAGCGAGATCTGTCGACGCCTGGCCGCGGAACAGATGCCCGTCAGAGCACTCGTTCGAGGCACGTCGGCTCCAGACAAGGTCGCCGCGCTCGAGGCGCTCGGGGCCGAGTTGGTACGCGGCGATCTCAAAGACCCACGGTCGTTGAGCGCGGCGTGCAGCGGCGTGCGCACCATCGTCTCGACGGCATCGTCGACGCTCTCACGCCAGGAAGGCGATTCGATCGAGACCGTCGACCGCAAAGGACAGCTGGATCTCATTGCGGCCGCCGAGGAGGCGGGAGTCGAGCACTTCGTCCTGATTTCCTTTCCCACCGTCGAGATCGATTTCCCGTTGCAGCGCGCGAAGCGTGATGTCGAAGACCGCCTGCGGCGCAGCCGGATGACACACACGATTCTCCAGCCCACCTTCTTCATCGAGGTGTGGCTCAGCCCTGGGCTCGGTTTCGATGTTGCACAGGCGAGCGCGCGGATCTACGGCTCCGGCCACGCGAAGATCAGTTGGGTTTCCTTCCGGGATGTGGCCGCCTTCGCCGTGGCAGCGGTGTCGAATCGCGGGGCCGCGATGGCCACGATCAAGCTCGGTGGACCCGACGCGCTCAGTCCGCTCGAAGTGGTGCAACTGGTCGATGCCATGACAGGCCGTCCGATGACGGTGCAGCATGTCGGGGAAGACGCGCTGCGCGCTCAGTACAGCGCCGCCACCGATTCATTGCAGCAATCGTTCGCAGGGCTGATGCTCTACTACGCGAAGGGCGATCTCATCGACATGACCGACGCCACTCACGTCTTCGGCGCACGTCAGCTGCATTCGGTCCGGGAGTACCTGCAGACTGTTGCAGGAACGTCGGCTGTTTGAGCGCGTACGATCGAGAGATGACGCAGCAACAATCAGAGCGGTTGCCTCTCTCCAAAGCCGCAGTATCGGTTGATGACGATGGGGCGCGAGCGCAGCGAGCCTAGTGCGCCGCCGGCTTCCTGCCCCACGCCTGGTAGAACAGCGACCAGGTCACGAACGTACCGGGATCCTCGAGGTGCCCACGAAGCGACGTCGTGAGCTCGTTGTACTCCGCTTCACTGACGTAGCCCTTGTCGATCATCTCCTGACGATTGATCTCCGAGAACGCCAGCAGCAGATACTGATACGAATCGGCGTGGCCGAACACGGGCGCCTGTGCCCGCCACTGGATGTCGGTCAAGCCGGCGTCCTTCAGCAGACGCGGAAGGCGGCGGCCAATATTGACGTCCATGCCCCGCTTGCGCCAGATCTCGGCGTTAATCTCGAACAACCGGGCCCACGACGGGTGCATCGGATCGCACACCCATGAGATCCAGTCGACTTCCTCGGATGCGACGAAGCCACCAGGGCGAGTGATGCGCGCCAGCTCGGCGACGACGCCTTCGGGTTCGGGCACGTTGACGAGCAGCAGACGCGCGTGCGCGAGGTCGAAGCTCGAGGCAGGCAGGCCGGTCTGCCGTGCATCACCTTGAATCAGCCTCACCGACTCGAGCTTGCGCTCGGCCATCAGCTCGTGGCCAAACTCCAGCATGTTGGGGTCGCGCTCCAGTCCGATCACTTCGGCGCCCGCGCCGGTGCGTTCGGCGAGCAGATCGAGAATCCCGAGCGGACCGCAGCCCACGTCGATCGTCCACCAGTCGCGGCCGACGCCGATCCGATCGAGCATCTCGGCGGCCTCTGGCCGGAACAACTCACACTGTTTCAGCAAGCGCTCGCGCTCTGCCGTCGACGCACCGAGCACGTAGTCCGGTTTGCCAGGTTCGCGTAGATCGACGGCGCGGGTCACCCAGCGGCGACGCGAGATCTCGCGTTGCACACCGTCGTATCTCGCCTGACGTGCGACCGGTGCTTCAACAACCTCCTTGCTGACCGCAGAGTGGTTCATGCCGCTCTGCATAGCGGATTCGCTGCCAGCTGTCACGGGATGCAGGCGCACGCACGTTGTGCCACATCCGCACGCCGTCGTGTCTTATCTTGTCGTTTCTTGTCGTGTGGAGTGCCAAAGAATGGCACACGCCAGATGAGGCTTGCCGTTATGCGCAGTATCCGGCTTTTCTCAAGGCGGCAATGGACCGCACCGTCACCGCTTCGAGCTCTTCGAACAGTGCGGCTTCGGGCTTTGAGAAGTTGAAGCAGGTCTTGCCCTGCAGTCGCGCCTTGAGTGCAGGCGACATCGCACTCGACGCGGCTTCGAGTCCCATCAGGTGAAAACTGACGTAGGCCTTCCCGATCTCTGCCCAGGCGACGGGAATCGTCTTGCGTTTCACTTTGCCGCCCCACGACTTCACTGTCGCCGGGCCAATTGGGGCATCCAGGCAGTACCGCTTCGGCCCATCGTCGGACACCGAGAACGTGGCTGCCTGCCGTTCAAGGATGGCCCGGAGATCCCGGAAGACGGCGTCGAAATCCTTGCTCATTCCCGCACACCAACGCGGGTACTCTGGCTCGCCACACACTTCCACTGGCCGTCGCGATTCACCCACACGTCCATGTAGCGGTAATCCACCGCCACCGGCTTGCCCTTGACCGGGCCGACGAGGTGCTGCGTGAACCACACGACGGCGGTGTTGCCGAACACTTTGACGATGAACTCGTCGAGCTGTGAGGAGTCGACCTGCTGCCGGTCGTCGAGTGCGAGGCTCAGTTCCTTGGCGCGATCGCCGCGCGATCCGTCGCCGTAGGTGACGACGAACTCGTCGGCGAGCACGGTATCAATGAATTTCTGATCGTGACTGTGGAACGCCTCGTCCCAGCGCTGCTCGAGCTCGATCAGCGTCTCCTGATCCGATTTCACGCGCCGCTGCGCGGACGCCGTGGTCGCCGCCGTCGCAACGATCGCTACCACGCACCACGCTCGCTGATACCACATCGTCACTGCTCTCCTGACTACCGCCGCGGCTCTTCGGGCTCGTAGAACTCGACGTCGAGATCCGAGACCTTCTCTTGAAGGAACCCGCGAACGTCCTGGACCGCCTGATTGTAGACGGGCGCGCCGAGGTGGCGCACGAAGAAGTCCAGCAGGTTCTGTGCCTGGAACTCGCTGAGTGTCTGGTCGAACTCCGTCGACACGAAATGCCGAATCATCGCGATCAGATCCGAGCGGCGCTCGTCGGTCAGTTTGATGCGCCCCGTTCTCGCGTTCTGGCGTGCCATCGACCTAGTGTCTCACCTTCTCAACCTGCTCCATCACGCGAAGCAGGTTGCCGCCGAGGATCTTCTCCACATCGCGCTCGCTGTAGCCCTTCGCCAGCAGAGCCTGGGTGATCACCGGCAGCCTCGACGCATCTTCGAGTCCCAACGGCATCACCGCACCGTCGAAGTCCGATCCCAGGCCGACGTGATCGACGCCACCGATCTTCACCGCACGATCGATATGCTCGATGACCGTCTCCCAGCTGACGGTCGGCAGTTGCCCGGCACGCATCGCGTCGTGCTCGAGGCGCTGCCGCCCCAAGATCGCGCAGGCCTCATCGCCGGCGCACGCCTTGTCGATGGCGGCGAATCGCGCGGTCCATTCAGGTGTGCTGGCGGCGACTCGATACGGCTCACTCAGAAACGCGGCGTTGTAGTTGATCATCACCACGCCGCCGTTCTTCGCCAGCGCGCGCATCATGTCGTCAGTGACGTTGCGGGGGTGCTTCGAGATCGCCCGCATCGACGAATGAGAGAGCAGCACCGGCGCGCGGGTGACCTCGAGCGCATCGTAGAAGGTCTTGTCGGCGACGTGCGAAAGATCGACCATCACGCCGAGTCGATTGAGCTCTCGCACCACGTCGCGACCGAAGGCGGTGAGGCCGTTGTGCACGGGCGTGTCGCCGGACGAATCGGCCCACGTCGTGTTGAGCGAATGCGTGAGCGTGAGATAGCGGACCCCGAGCGCGGCGAAGCTTCTCAGCACGCCGAGGTCCTCGGCGATCATGTGGCCGCCTTCGACGCCCATGAGCGCCGCGATCTTTCCGGACGCGGCGGCACCTCGAATGTCAGCGGCCGTGGTGGCCAACACCAGATCGCGTGGGTGCGCGCGGACGGCCTCGCGCACGGCGTCGATTTGCTGCAACGCACGCCTCACCGCCGCGGAGCCTGTGACGTCGCCCGTGATCCAGATCGACAAAAAGATCGCGTCCAGCCCGCCATCGCGCATGCGCGGGATGTCGATGGAGCCGTCCGCATTGCGGGCGCCGATATCGAATGTCTTGTCGGAGATGAGCCGCTGAGTCGTGTCGTCGTGGGTGTCGACGACGACCGCACGGCCGTGCAACTGACGAGCGCGCGGCGACACGGTCGATTGACTCGAGAGCGCCGCCGGCAACGCGATTGCGAGCAGCGCCCCGAGCCACAACCGAGCGTTCATGCCTTTATCGAACCTCGAACGTCGAACCTCGAACCTCGAACCTCGAACCTACAACTACGTTTTTGCAGTCAGTTCGTCGTAGCACACCTGGAGCGCCGGCATGCCTTCGTTCTGCGCGAACGTCGGCAGCCCGGCTTTGACGATCTCGTCGGCCGACTTTCCGGCGGCGATGCCCTTCTGCACGTAGTCGAGCATCGCGCTGAAGTAGTCGCGAAGCGCCAGGAGATCCTGCTTCGGTCCGGTCACCGGCGCGCCGACCTTCGAATGGCCGAAGACGTAGATCGTGTCGTTGTTGTGATCCTTGACGACCTTCTCTAGCGAGACCAGCCAGTTGCGGATGGACGCGCCCGCCGGCCGATCGACGCGCGGATGCCGTTGATGCGACATCAGGTCGCCCATATGGACGATGTTGGCCTGCTGGAAGAAGATCACCGCATCGCCGCTCGTATGGCCGGGACCGTAGTACTTCGTCGACACCTTTTCCTTCCCGATGTCGACCTTCCATCCGTCCTTGAACGTCTCGTCGGCGTAGGCCTGCGCGTCCTCGGTCTTGGCTGCGGCCGCCTGCTTCTTCTGCAGCCCTGGCACGTTTTCGTGCGCGACGATTTTCGCGACCATGGGCCGCAGCACCTTGTTGCCGCCGGTATGGTCGGGATGATGGTGTGTATTCAGGAGCAGATCGATCTTGCGCGGCGTTCGCGTCTTGAGACCGTCGAGGAACATCTGCGCCGTATCCGCGAACTGGCTGTCGATGACGAGCACGGCGTCGGGCGTGACCAGCCACCCCATCGTTCCGCCTCGTGCGGTGAACGTGCCGACATTGCGTCGGATCGGCGTGAACACGGGCACGGTCGGCGGCTGAGGCGCTGCGGCCGGCGCCTGCTGACCGAACAGGTGCGTCGACCCGAGCGCGCCCGCGGCCACGGCCAATGACGATCTGAGAATGAACTCGCGTCGATTCTGCATGTGAGACTCCTACACAGTGATGACAACTTTTCCGATGAAGGCCCCAGAGGCTTGGTACTTGTATGCAGCCACCGCCTCATCGAAGGCAAAGATGCGATCCACGACCGGCCTGATCCGGTTCACCGCGACGGCGCGGTTCATCGCCTCGAACATCGGCCGGTCGCCAACGAAGATGCCGTGCATGCTGGCCGCTTTGCCCATCAGTCCGAACGGGCTCGTGTCGCCGTCTCGTCCCGCCAGAAAGCCGATGAGGCACACCTTGCCTTCACGCGCGACGGCCTGGATCGATTTCGCAAGCGTACCGGCGCCGCCGACTTCAATCACACAATCGACTCCACGACCGGAGGTGAGGCGCACCACTTCCTTGTCCCAGTCGGGCGTGCGGCGATAGTTGATCGCTTCGGATGCGCCGAGGCGTGTCACCCGATCCAGCTTCTCGTCGGTCGATGACGTGGCGATCACGCGCGCACCGGCGGCACGCGCGAACAGCAGCGCGAAGGTCGAGACGCCGCCGGTGCCCAGCGCCAGCACGGTGTCGCCGCTCTTGATCGGACGGCCGGCGTGAAACAACGCATGCCAGGCCGTCACGCCCGCGCACGGGAAGCACGCTGCCTCTTCGAACGACAGCGCCGGCGGTATGGGGACCCATCCGTCCTCGGACAACGTCACGTGCTCGGCGAGCATGCCGTCGAGCGGCGCCGCCCCGAGCGCCGCCGGCGCGCCGCCTGTCTGCCCATTCGTCGGGCGCTGAAAGAACGTGGCGGCAACGCGATCGCCGACACGAAGTCGCGAGACGCCGTCGCCCACTGCGATCACGTCGCCGGCACCGTCGGAGAGCGGCACGAGATCGCGTGTGACGGGCCCAGTGAAGTAGGTGCCGTTGACGATGAGATGATCGCGGTAGTTGAGGGAGACCGCGCGAACGCGCACCTGCACCTGTCCGGGTCCCGGCGCGCGGTCGGGCAAGTCGACCTGTCGCAGATTGTCAACGGTCGTCGCCCCAGCCGGAACCACCCAGGCGCGCATCAGGCCACCGCCTCATCGACGTTGACGTTCTGACGCTTCCGCAGCACGCGGTTCCACCACATGATCACGCCGGTCGCGAACATCATCGCCGGAATGAGGCCGACGAATGCCCAGATGGCCTTGAGCCACGGCAGGTTTCTCCAGCGACCGAAATGGAGGCGCGTGAGCCAGTTCAGGACGACGTCCCCGGGGCGATCGCCGAGAATGGCCTCAGGATCTGAGATGGCGTCGACGAGATTCGAGAACGGTTCGGGCACTCCGAGATAGAACCCCGAGATGCCCCACATCAGCAAGAAGAGAAACAGCCAGAACCCAATAGCGCTGTGCAGATCCCAGTTGAAGCGGCGCCATCCGCTGCTCCACTTGATGCCGAGGCTGCGCTTCCATCGGCCCGATCCCGGCCACCACACGATGAGGCCGGTGAACGCCGTCACCGTGAACACCCCGCTCAACGCCCCGTTCCAGTAGCGGCCGGGACGATCGAACAGCAGCTCGTCGTGCAGACGCGCGAGCCACAGGACGAAGTACTCGCCCTGCGTGACGGCGTCGCCCAGATCGGCGCCGGTGTAGGGATTGAACAGCCGCTCTTTCTTGTCGCTGCCGTGCTCGGCCCAGATCTCGATCGTCGGGTTGCGCCGCGTGACGCGATCGCCGACGTGCGTGATCGTGTAGCCGGGATAGAGCTTCTCAGCGATCGCTTGCAGTTCGTCCTTTGACAGCCGCTTGCCGTTGGGATCGAACGTCGGCTTCGGCGTCGCGAAGAACCGATCCATCTCGTTGCGGTAGACGAGCGCGCTGCCGGTGATGCTGAGCATCACGACGTACAGGCCGAGCGCGATGCCTGTCCACAAATGCACTTGAAAGAGCGCCCTGCGCAGCCACACACGCTGCGGCTGCCGAACCCACTGCTGCCACAACCCCACATGAGCCCCCTCGATGACTCGTAGTTTGTACACCAATGCGCACCCCTTCGTCCTCGGTTTGCGCAGTTCTGCCCGTCCCCGCGTGACCACCTACTCGACCACCACTCGCGCGCCGATAAAAGACGTGATCTCCACGAGAAGCATACTGCCCGATGTCGACTCGCGCGCTCCCTCTCACCGCCCTTATCTTTGCTGCCTCGCTGACTCCAGCGTGGGCGGCGGACAAGATCTACGCGACCCGCGACGCCAGCGGCACGATCGTGCTGTCGGACCACCCGATCGACGAGCCAACGGTGATTTACGCCGTGCCAGGTGCTCCGCGCTACGTCACGACGACACCGGTGGCCTCGGACGACGAATCGATCTCGGCGCGCGAGCGATACGAACCGCTGGTGATCGAGCACTCGAACAGACACGGCCTCCGTCCCGAACTCGTGCGGGCCGTCATTCAAGTGGAATCGGGATACAACCCGCGCGCGCTGTCACCGAAGGGCGCAATGGGCTTGATGCAGCTGATGCCGGAGACGGCGCGTGTGCTCGGCGTGCAGCGCCCGTACGATCCGGCGCAGAACATCGCCGGCGGCACGCGCTACCTACGGGTGCTGCTCGATAAGTACAACGGCGACGAGCTGCTCGCGCTCGCCGCTTACAACGCCGGCTCGGGCGCCGTCGATCGGCACGGACACAGGGTGCCGCCGTATCGCGAGACACAAGACTACGTCCGCAAGGTCACGCTGAAAGCCGGCGAAGCACCCGTCTCGCGCCGCAAGCTGACCATCTACAAGACGCTCGAGATCCTCGACGGCCGCGCCGTGCCGCGATATTCGAGCGAGAAACCGCCCTCAGGATCCTTCGAGATCGTCAGTCGATAAGCATCAGCACGCCGGGCCTAAACGCCAGGCCCGGCCTAGACTGTCACTGTCTGGGACGAACGCAGTGACGAGCTGACGTGGCCCGAAGAGACGTTGTCGTATAGTTGCGACATCGTGACTCGACGAGTCGGTCTCATCGTCATCTGCATCGCCGCGATCGCATCCGCGCGTCTCGCGGCGCAGAACCGTGAGCCGCTCCCCGAGGCGCTGATGCAGATGGTGGAGACCGAGCGCGCGTTCGCGGCTCGCGCGCTGGTCGTCGGCTGGAAGCAAGCATTCCTCGAGTACTTCTCTTATAGCGGCATCGGCTTCGCCGAGGGGCGTGCCGGCAACGCGCGCGAGCAGGTTGCCAAGGGCCCCGACCCGCCAAAAGATCTACAGTTGATCTGGGAACCGCGCTATGGCGACAGCGCCGCAAGCGGCGAGCTCGGGTACCTGACCGGGCCCGTGAAGAACATCCTGCCGTCGCGCAACAAGGGTCAGCCGCGACACTCCAACTACTTCTCGATCTGGAAGCGCGAGTCCGATGGATCGTTCAAGGTGGTGATGGACGTCGGCATCCAAACGCCAGGACCGGTGCCCTTCGCCGCTGGCTTCACACGCGCGCCGCATGCGACCCGCTTCACGGGCGACTACGACGACACCACTCCGCCTCTCGGCACCGCCGACGGCTTGCTGAACTCCGCGCTGCGCTCGAGCCAGGCGCGCGCGTATCGATCGCGCCTCGCCGATGGCGTCAGATTCCACCGCCAGAACCTGCTGCCGATCGTCGGGCAAACCGCGGTGCTGCAGTGGCTGGCGTCGCAGCCGTCGTACTCAAACGTCGAGGCGCGCTATGCCGAAGTGGCGCGATCGGGCGACCTGGGCTATACGTGGGGCACCTACTCGATTGCGCCCCGGCGAGTGACGGCCGCGCGCGGATCGACGCAAACACTCGACGCGCAGGTGGGCTTCTACGTGCGCGTATGGGTGCGCGACCGCAACGGTCAATGGAAGGTCGCGGCCGACGTGTTACAATGAACCCTTTGTCGGCGTGAGTTTTTCACGATAGAGAGGGGACGTTTCGACCGTGGCCAAGCGTACCAAGTCCGCCCTGAAGGCGAACCGCCAGAACATCAAGCACCGCGAGCACAATCGGCAGATGCGCTCCAAGCTGCGCACCGCGCTGAAGGCGATTCGCTCCTCGCTCGACGCCAAGGATCTCTCTGGCGCCAAGTCGGCCCTCAACAAGACCGTCTCGATCGTCGACAAGATGGCCGGCAAAGGCATCATCCACCGCAACACGGCAGGTCGCTACAAGTCGCGTCTCTCGGCGCGCTTCGCGAAAGCTAGCGCGTAACGCACAATTCAACCACCAACCGCTCGAGAAGGATCCGCGGGTCGCCGCCAGACGACTTGAGCGCGATGTCGGTGCGGAACACCGATTCGATCGCTCCGCGCAGGCGCGGCGGCGGAAGACGCTCGGCGGCCGAGCGCAGCTGACCGAGCACGAAGAACGGCATGGCTCCTCCGTCCAGGGCCAGCGTCAACTCCTTCAGCGCTGCGCGCACATCGTTGCGCTTGATCGCGTTCGCGATCCCGAAGTCCTCCTGCACTTCAGGTCCTGGCGGCACTGACTGCTTCACATCGTTGGCGGTGACCGCCGGCTGCCCCATCGCATAGAGCGATATGCGCTCGAGCCCGGCGCGAAGCCGCGTGAGATCGAGCCCGACGCGTTCGACCAGCGCCTTCACCGCCGCCGGCTCCAGCGTCACACCCTCGCGAGCGGCGCGAGCCTTGACCCAGCGCTCGGCCTCGGCAGCGCTTTCGATCGTGCCGCAGTCGACCACCTGCGCCAGTTTCAGCAGCAGCTTGACGACACGCCTGCGCATGTCGAGCTGACCGCACACGAAGACCACCGTGGCGTGTGTCGGCGCGTTCTGAATGAAACCCTCGAGCCGCTCGAGCTCTGCTTCCGCGGCTGCGCTCTCGCGTTTGGGGATCAGCAGCTTGTCGGCATCCCCAACGATGACGACCCGCCGGGGAGCCATCATCGGCAGCGTCCGTGCGGAGTCGATCAAGTCGTCGACTCGCACCTCACCACCGTAGAGGCGCTCGACGTTGAACGGGCGGAGGTCTTCCTCGACGATGTCGATGAACTCGCCGGCCACTGCCGTTCGCTCCACCGGATCGGTTCCCACCAGCATGTAGAGCGGCGCCGTGTCGCCGGCGGCCAATTGCTTTCTGAGGTCCGAGGCACTCAGTGGAGGCATCAGAACGCTTCGAGGATCGCGGTGACAACGCTTCGCGCGACGTCGGTGGCCAAGCGATCGACCGAGCCACGCTCCTGGTCGAAGAACGCCCCGGCGTCGATCGTGGAACCCGCAGACACGTTGCTCAGATCGTACTCCTCGCGAAAGGTCATCGCATCGTTCGACCAC
>Ga0075433_10000566_pt1 | contig 24404 bp, 16 predicted proteins | sample RhiMethybrSRZTD2_FD_75299 | JGI IMG/M metagenome (GOLD analysis project Ga0075433, IMG submission 75299) | Populus rhizosphere microbial communities from Tennessee, USA - Rhizosphere MetaG P. TD hybrid SRZTD2 | ecosystem: Host-associated > Plants > Roots > Rhizosphere > Soil | place: USA... | reverse complement strand
TTTGCACTCATGGACCTGCAATTGAAGGACCGTGTCGCGATCGTTACGGGATCGAGCCGCGGATTGGGACTTGCGAGTGCAAAGGCGCTGGTTGAGCAGGAATGTCGCGTCGCGATCTGCGGCCGGACATCGGACACGCTCGACCGCGCGCGGCAGAGGCTAGCCGAGGTGGCCGGCGGCGCGGAGCGCGTGCTGGCGGTGCAGGCCGATCTGACGCGTCTCGACGGTGTGCAGACCGTGATCGATCGAACCGTCGCGACGTTTGGTGGCATCGATGTGCTGGTGAACAACGTCGGGCTGGCCGGCGGTGCGGGATTGCTCGAGACCTCGGACGACGAGTGGCAGGCCGCGATCGATCAGACGATCATTCCCGCCGTTCGCGCGTCGCGGCTGGTGGTGCCTCACATGAAGCAGCGTGGCGGCGGTGCCATCATCATCATCGCCTCGATCTTCGGTCGCGAAGCCGGCGGACGCATGACCTACAACGCCGTCAAGGCGGCGGAGATCAGCCTCGCCAAATCGCTCGCGCAGCAGCTCGCGTCGTCGAACATCCGCGTCAACAGCGTGTCGCCGGGATCGATCCTCTTCGAGGGCGGCTCGTGGTGGAAGCGGCAGCAGGCCGATCCCGTGGGTATCGCCGAGTTCGTCACACGCGAGCTGCCGTTCGGCCGCTTCGGCCGTCCCGAAGAAGTGGGCGACGTCGTCGCCTTCCTCGCGTCACCGCGCGCGAGCTGGATCAGTGGCACGTCGATTGTGGTGGACGGGTGCCAGAGTAGAGCGTTCTAGGTTTCGTCGTGCTTGCTCGATCAAGATCGCGCCGGGTCTTGCTCTTTAGCCCCGGCGTTTCACAGACGCCGCAGCGCCACGATCGGATCGACTCCCGCCGCTCTTCGCGCGGGCACGTAACACGCCGCCGCGCCGACGAGGAGCAGAAACATCATCGTGCCACCGAAGGCGATCGGATCGACGGGACTCATCCCGGCAAGCATGCCGCGCGCCGCCTGCGCGAGCACGAATGCGATCGCGACTCCAATTGCGAGTCCAATCGCCACCAGCCTCATCCCCTGGCCGAGCACTCTCGTCAGGATTTGCGCTCTCGTCGCACCAAGAGCGATGCGCACGCCGATCTCGGATGTGCGTGTCGCGACAATGTAGGCCATCAATCCATACAGGCCAATCGTCGCGAGCAGCAGCCCGAGCGTGCCGATCGACGAGAGCGGCCGCATGCCGATCCGTCGTTGTGTCGCTTCGAAGCCGGTCGCCTCACGGAGCGTGCGCACGTCGGCCAGCACTGTGGCATCGACACTCGCGATCGCCGTTCGCACGTCTCGGACGAGAGAGGTCGGCGATGTGGTGGTGCGAATGTGAATCACGACTGGACGAATCTGTGTCGAGACGCGCGGCTGCTGCAGATATGACGTGTAGAAGATCGGTGTCGTCGAATCGCCGTAGGAGCCGTACATGTGATCGCGCACGACACCGACGATCTCGATGTACGGCTCCGAATCGGAGCGCCGCACGCGCTTCCCGAGCGCTGAGCGCCCCTGGAAGTACGCCCGCTCAAAGGACTGCGTCACGATCGCGACCGGCGCGCTGCCCTGCCGCTCACCAGGCGCAAAATCGCGGCCTGCGGCCAACGGGATCCCCAGCGTGGCGAAATAACGTGGCGCGACACTGTTGACGTACGCACGCGGCCCCACGGCCGTGGTCGCCGTTCCTTCGACATGCAGTCGCGTGCCGCTCCGATCCGTCCCGAGGGCGAGGATGTTCGCGAAGCTCACCGACTCGACGCCGGCAACCGCCTGTAGCCGCTCCGCGATCTGCTCGCCAAGCGCGAGCCCGCCATCGTCTGCATAGCGGTCCGGGTCGACGCGTATGCTGGCGACGATGCCGCGGTCGACGAGGAATCCCGTGTCCATCGTCGAGACATGGCTGAGGGTTCGGAGCATCAGGGAGGAGAGCACCAGAAGGACCAGACACACGGCCACCTGACCGATGACGAACGCGTGGCGCAAGCGCAGCCGACCCGTCGCGGTCTGGCTCTCGCCGCTTTGCATCACGGCTGTGATGTTTCGATTGGTCACGCTGATCGCAGGTGCCAGTCCGCACAAGGCACCGGTTGCCACCAAGAGCGCGACCGCATACGCTGCCCCGCTCAACGACGGTCCGATCGCAAGGGTGACCGGACCCGCATCAGGAATCGAGATGCCATTCAGCAGACGGGTGAGCCAGAACGCGAGCACCGCCCCTGCGGCCAGTCCGACGATCGCAAGGCTGAAGCTTTCCGTGAGCAGGAGCCGCAGGATGTGCGAGCGTTTCGCGCCAAGCGCGGCCCGCAGCGCGATTTCACGCTGGCGCCCAGCCGAGCGTGCCAGCAGCAGACCGGCGACGTTGGCGCATGCGCTGAGGAGCACGAGGCCGAACAGCATCATCAGCACGGCCGGTATGGCCACTTGTGCCGGGGACCCAGCGAAGTCTCCTCCTCGTACCGCTAGGATCTTCGCCGTCTGGCCCATGCCGGCGTTGTCGCCCGGATACTCCCGCTCGAGACGCTGGCCGAGTGTGATGACGGCGGCGAGCGCTTGGCTCTGTGTCGTCCCGAGGCGAAGACGACCGAACACCGTGAGCGCGTTTCCATTGCGTCGATCGCTCACCGTGGGCAGGACGAGGCGGCTGATCGGTATGTAGACGTCTGGATCCTGGAGCATCGTGACCGGACGAACCTCGGGGAGCACGCCAACAATCGAAAACGCCTCGCCGTTGATCGTCACCTCGCGACCGATCACATGCGGGTCGCTGCCGAACCGGGATCTCCAGAACGGCTGACTGAGTACCACGATGCGCGGGGTTCGCTCGGGCATCGCTTCCTTTTCGGTGAACGGTCGTCCAACAGCCATGGGCACGCCGAGGAACTCGAAGAAGTTTGGCGTGACCGCGATGCCGCTCGCCGCTTCGGGCGCAGCTCCCGCTCGCAGCGTCAACGCCACGCGCCGGTATCCCGCCACGGATTCGAAGACAGTGCTCTCGCGCAGATCGCGATAGTTCAAATACGAGAATTGGTTGCTGTTGCCGGGCTGTACCGAGACCACGCGGTCTGTATGGGCGACGGTCGGCTCGTACAGGAAAACCGCCTGAATGGCCGCAAATAACGTGAGATTGACCCCCAGGCCGAGTCCGAGCGAGAGCAGGCTCACTACCACCAGTCCTGGACTTGTCCTCAGCGATCGGATGGCATGACGGATGTCGCCCAGCAAAGTGCCCATGTCACCTCCGCGGGAGTAGACGCGCCGAGCGGCGCGAACGTTCGAGAGTGTGCGGTTCCGTCAGGTCCGAAGGACCCACTGTGACGTGCCTCGTGATAGCTCGTTGCTGACAGCGTATAACAGGGCAGATGGCCCTCGACCAAACGATGCCTGGACGCCTGGCGCAGTGGATCTCGACGGCCGAGCCCGATTGGGACGCCGTCTACGCGGAGCAATTGCCTCGGGTCTACAACTTTTTTCGGTATCGGTTCGGCAATACGGCCGATGCCGAGGACCTGACGGCGCGGACGTTCGAGAAGGCGTGGCGCTCACGCCATCGATATCGTCGCGATCTCGCGAGCTTCAGCACGTGGCTCTTGAGCATTGCCCGCAATGTCGGCACCGATCACCTACGCGCCCGTCGTCCGGTGGTGCCGCTCGAGGAAGCGGCGACGGTGGCGGCCGTGGACACGCCGGAAGACACGGCATCGAAGCGGTCGGATGCGGAGCGATTGGCGCTGCTGCTGGAGGGCCTCACCGATCGCGATCGCGAGCTCATTGCGTTGAAGTACGGCGCCGGCCTCACGAATCGCGCGATCGCTCGCGCGATCGGGCTCAGCGAGTCGAATGTCGGCACGATTCTCTATCGAGCCGTGCAGACACTGCGATCGCGTTGGTGAGCATCGAGCATCGGGCATTGAGCATAGGAATCATCATGACTGACGAACAGTTGTATAGCCTGCGGAGCGAACCGTCGGCAGCGTTTGCGGTCCGGCTCCGCGCGGACTTGAGCAAGGGTGAGGTGTCGGCGACGCCGACACACGCGCAGTGGCCGCTCGCGAAAATCGCGGCTGCCGTCGCCATCGTTGCGATCGTCGCTGGCCTGTTGACCGTGCCAGCTGTGCGCGCCTCGGTGCAGTCGTTTCTCGCGCTCTTTCGAGTGGTGAACTTCGTGGCGATCCGAGTGGACGAATCACGGATTGCTGCACTCAAGGCGCGGCAACTCGATCCGCCTCATCTCATCGCCGAGCGCATTCAGGTGCTGCGTGAGCCGGGTGCCCCCACCAATGTCGCGTCGCCGGAACAAGCCAGCTCGCTGGCGGGGATGGAAGTGCAGTTGCCGCACTATCTCCCGGCCGGCATGGCCATGAAGGAGATCGCAGTCAAGGGTGAGTCGGCGGCACAGATCATCGCCGAGACACGTCCGCTGCAGGACGTGATGGACACGCTCAGCATCACGGATCTCTCGATCCCAGATGGGCTCGATGGTCAGACGATGACCATTCGGGTGCCGCCGTCAGTGATCGTGAAATACGAGCAGGGTCGCCGCGTCACGAGCTTCTATCAGGCACGAACGCCGGAAGTCTCGATGCCGGCGAGTATCGACCTCGCATCACTCGGTGAAATCGGGTTGCGCATCCTTGGCCTTTCGCGCAATGACGCGCACGAGTTTGCGCGCGCCATCGACTGGCAGACCACGCTACTGGTGCCGGTGCCGCCGATGGTGAGTTCGTTCAAGCAGGTGGACATCAACGGCCACAGCGGGATCTCGCTCGAGCGGTTCGTGCCGAGTCCGACCGCCACCAATCGCACCGCCGTCCATGTCGTGCTCTGGGCCGCAGACGGACGCGTCTTCGGGATCGAGAGTACCCAGCGCGCTGAGGATGTCGTGCTCATGGCAAACTCCGTACGGTGAGGCACAGCAGTGTCGAACGATCGATCTTTGATTGTTGAATCGTTGTTGATTCCTGACTATCGATTCCGTGATTGAAAATGCTCCGAGCGAGTTCACGCCGCTCCGTGTCTCTGCTTTCAATCAACGATCGATAATCGCCATTCAACCACGATTCAAAAATCAAAAATCAGTGAATCATCAATCTCCAGGATCCACGTTCGTCATCGAGACCGACAGATTGCGCAAGACCTTTGGACCGACGGTTGCGGTCGACGACCTCTCATTGTCGGTAGGGTCGGGTGAGATCTTCGGATTTCTTGGTCCGAACGGCGCGGGTAAGACCACCTCGATCAAGATGCTGCTCGCGCTAGTCACGCCGAGCGAAGGGCGCGGCGCAGTGCTGGGCCGTCCGCTCGGCGATCGTGCTGCGCGTACGCGCATTGGATTCCTGCCCGAGCACTTCCGCTTTCACGACTGTCTAACCGGCCGCGAGCTGCTGCGCTTTCATGGCCGACTCCATCATCTGCGCGGGCTGGATCTCGAAGCGCGCATCGACACGCTGCTCGCGCGTGTTGATCTCATCGACGCCGCCGATCGCCGCATACGCGGCTACAGCAAGGGCATGCTGCAGCGGATAGGCCTGGCGCAGGCGCTCATCCACGATCCGGATCTCGTGTTCCTCGACGAGCCGACGTCCGGACTCGATCCGCTCGGGCGTTTGCTCGTCCGCGACATCATCTCGGAGCTGCGCGAGCGCGGAACGACGGTGTTTCTGAATTCGCATCTGCTGGGCGAAGTCGAAGCTACCTGCGATCGCGTGGCGTTCGTGAAGATGGGCCGGGTCGTCCACACCATGCCGCTGGCAACGACAACGGCCTGCCTCGATGTCGAGATGCGTATCGAGCCGGTGCAGACAGTGATCCTCGACGGACTGGCGCAGTTTGGGAGTCACGTCGCGTGCGCCGCACCGAACGTCGTGCGCATGCAGATCGGCGATGAGCAGATGCTGCCGTCGATCGCCGCGTGGCTGGTGGCGCGCGGCGTGAAGATTTACGCGCTGCATGGGCGGCGCAAATCCCTCGAGGAGTGGTTCGTCGAGGTGATGGGTGAAGACCAGCGGCCCGGTTAGTTGGGCAAGTGTCCACGACTATGCACGACATCATCACCATCGCGCACCTGACGCTGTTCGAGGCGCGTCGTAAGCGAATCGTCGCCGCGGCGATGCTGTGCGGCGTTGCCTTCCTCACCGTGTTCGCACTCGGGCTGTACGGTGTCTTCAACGACCTGATGCGCAAACAGGTCACCTTCATCGAGCGGCAGACGACGGTCGTGCTGCTCACCGTCGCGGGACTCTACGCGGTGAATTTCTTGTGTGTCTTGTTCGCGGTGCTGCTGCCTGTCGATGCGATTTCCGGCGAGATCGACTCGGGCGTCATGCAGACGATCGCATCGAAACCGATCCGCCGATCCGATGTCCTGCTCGGCAAGTGGCTGGGATACTGGGTCGTCGTGGCTACCTATCTGGCCATGCTGTGCGCGGGCGTGCTGCTGACGGGACGTCTCATTGCCGGGCACGTGCAGCCGAACGCGTTCGCGGCGTTCGGGTTGATGCTGCTCGAGATGACGCTGCTCATGACGGTGTCGGTTGCCGGAGGCACCAGACTGAGCACGGTGACCAACGGCATCGCCGCACTCGGTTTCTATGGCGTCGCGTTCATCGGCGGATGGGTGGAACAGATCGGAGGCTTGACGGGGATCGCCTCCGCGCGCACGCTCGGCATCGTCGTCAGCCTGATCAGTCCGCCGGACATCTTGTGGCGGCTGGGTGCGTACTGGCTGCAGCCGCCGATTCTGCGCGACATCGGCGACTCGCCATTCACGGCGACGACGGTGCCGTCGCCGCTGATGGTCTGGTGGGCGGCAGGCTTTACGGTCGTGATGCTGATCGTTGGGGTGCGATCGTTCAAGACGCGGCAATTGTGATCGCCGGGCTTACAAACCAAGCCCGGCCTACACTGTCGCCAAGCGCTTACAGACGGTGTAGGCCGGCCCTGGTTTTCAAGGGCCGGCGTGACCTATCGCGTCGCGTGGCGCCAGCCTGCCCCTGAGTACTCCGATCGCGCGACTTCGCTGTAGGGAACGGGGCTGACGATGGCGCGCATCTCCATCTGTTCATGCCGCTCGACCGTCGGCTTGGCGGTCCCGCCGTTCTCCTCGCCCCACACGAACGTCACTTCGTTGCCAATCTCCGCGTGTTCGGGATCGAGGATCGCCAGCGTCAGCATCCTGCCCTCGTTTGCGCTGTAGCCCACCCACGTCGAGACGCCGATCGTCTTGCCGTTCTTCGTGACCTTGTCGTACGGGTGCATCGAATAGACGGCAGACGGGAATTCGATGAACTTCGCTCGATGCTCCCTCTGGTACTGACTGCCGATGGCGTGCATCACGTCGTTGGTATCGAGCGCGAGCGTGACCTTCTTGCGGTGCGGACCCTTGGCGAGCTTCTCGAGCGCGTCGCGGCCGATGAAATCGTGATCGAACTTCACGTGCGGACCGTAGCCGAGGTCCCACGGCGTCAGGTAATAGTCTTCGATGTTCGGCGAGTTGAAGCTGCCGCCGATCGATGCCCTCGCTTCGTAGCAATCGGCAGGGAGCCACTGGCGATACGGCTTCATCTCGCTGCCGGTGTAGACAGCCGGCAACGGTGAGGGGATCCAACCCGATTCGAGCGTGTTGGCCGAATACGCGCGGCCGCCCACCTGGCGCAGGCCGAACTCTTCACCGGCCGTCACGATCGCCTCGCGCACCGCTTCGCCTTCCAAGTACGGTCCGAACATCTCGTACCCCGGTTGCCCGGCCATACCGTGTCTCAGCGTCCGCACCGACTTGCCCGCAATGGTGACGTGACCCATGTTGAAGAACTTGAGATCCGGCGGCCGTGTGCCGAGCACTTTCTCCATGACTTTCATCGCGTTCGGGCCCTGGAGTTGGAAGCGATACGACTTGCGATTGAAGGGATCGGGGCGCGCGGCCGAGCGTTCATCGAGCTCCACCTTCACGTCGTAACCGCCAGTGGCTGCATGGAAGCGAATCCAATTCAGCACCGGAATGCGGCCAACGAGATTGAACTGATTCGGAGCAAGCGCGAACAGGATGACGTCGCCAATCACATAGCCGCTGTAGCTGCAGGGCACGAACTGCTTGGCCTTGTCGGTGACGAAGCCAGCGAAGCTGTTGACGCCGAGACGCGCGAGGAGTTTCAGCGCGTCGGGTCCTTCCACCGCCAAGTCCGCCATGTGGTACGACTGGTTGAAGAGCACGCAGGTCTTCTGCCACGCCTGCGTCTCGTCTCGCCAGTTGGTGAATTCGGGCGGCACCCCGGGATAGGCGTTGGGTCCGGTCTGCTGATTGCGCAGCAGTTTGACCGGATCCCCCGCCGCTTGTAGAACGTCCTCGAGGCTCTTCTGGCTCATCCCTTCTCTCCCTCTCGCGTGGTTGGCATCGCTGGTCGCCGTCGCTTTTCGCCCTGAGAAATCAACGCGGGCGGACGGAACCTCTGATGATTAACCAGTTGGCGCTTTCGCGCAACGAGAGCGGGAGAAGAGCAGTTATCTCAGCTTGCGTTCGCGAACGAGTAGCCGCGTTCCTGCGCGCGGTTCACCGCGACAATGCCTGCCGCCACGAGATGCGCGTTGCGAATCAGGTTCGACGCGAGCTCCTTGTAGATCTCGTCGGCATTGCCCTTCGTCGCCGTCGCGATCGCGCCGGCGAAACGATGGGTGGCCATGTCGCACACCGCGAAGTGCACGCCGCGTCCGATGAGCGCGTCGAGGGTGACGCCGTTGTTCGGCAGCAGTCCGGCATGCGACTGCGAGTTGTAGACGTTGGCCGAGGGGCGCGTCTTCGTCTTCGGATCGTCGAAGCCGCCAGCGGCGTCGCCGATGGCCATTCCGTACTTTCTCCAGATCGCATCGGTGTAGGCGAACGGGGTCGAGTTATGGCGCACGACGAGAACCACGGCGGCATCGCCGTTGCCGAGCCCGTAGCCATTCTGGTTGGCGATGAAGAAGTTGTTCGCGTAGAGGAGCGCGTTGCCAAGCCCCAACGGACTCGTCGTGTCGATGACGAACCGGTGCCCGCCTGGGATCGAATCGAGCCAGTCGTCCTGGTTGTGACGGCTCGCTTTCCACGACCCGGCTGCAGGCGCCTGGGCGTTCGCTGCACGGCTGCTCAAGACGATGCCGCCAAAGGCAGCGGCCCCGGCCGCCACTCGCGACAGGAAGGAACGACGTTCCGACGCACGGGATGTTGTCGTCGACATAGTGCCCTCATTCTGCCTGATGCGTCCCTCGAACACCATCATCGTGTTGTCGGCACGCGTGCTTTCAGCTCTTCGAACCAGTTCAAAACGACGCGGATCTCCGAGTCTGGCGCTTGGCCGATTCCATAATCGACCGGCACGGGTCCGACGAACCGACCATCTGCAAGAACGTCGAACGCGCGTCGTAATCCCGACGTCCTCCCCGCGATCACCGCAGTGGAGAAGGTTTCGGGGATCCCGAACGTCAATCCTGATTGTGCCAGCACTCGGACGGCCGCAATGCGGCCATTGGCCGCCAGCGGCACGTAGTACAACTCCTTGCCGTCGTGCGACCAGAGCGGCTGGAAGTCGCGACCGACGTTCGGGGCCGGGTAGGTTGCGCCTGCCATGGGGAACGGCTGCACGTATGTCCCCCCGCTGTTCAGCGCTCGCTGACGGTCTTCCGCTCGGAGCGCGTGATAGGCGAGCCATCGGCCATCAGGAGAGAAAACCGAGCCCGGAGGCTCGACGGACTGCACATTGCCAAACGGGGCAATCATGTGATCGCTGAGAGTGAGCACCGACAGCGTGTAGATCGAGTCCTTCACGACGGACAGTGAGATGACACGGGCGTCTGGCGACCACGATTCGGGAACGTGCGCGACACCGGTTTCGGGTTTCGTCAGCCGCTCGACCGATCCGGTTCCGTCGGCGCGTTGCGCGAAGATCGCCAGGTCCCCTTCGCGATCGGATTGAAACGCCACACGCTCACCATTCGGCGACCAGATCGGGAAACGGTTCTTGCCTGTCGTCGTCAATCGTCGCAGTGCCGTCCCGCCGGCCATGTCGTAGATCCAGATGTCGGCCGTCTTCCCATCGTCGGTGTCGATCGCGAGACGCGCACCGTCCCGCGAGGCTCGTACGTGGACGAATTGGGCCGATGCAGGCGGCAGTGCTTTCACCGTGCCCATCCGATCGGTCACCGCGAGTTTCAATAGAGCACTCGAGCTGTCGGCCGGCCCTGGAAGATAGATCAACGTACCGGTGCTCGATGTGGCCATGTGCGCACCGCCGGTGCCGGCTGCAACCGGCGAGCGGCGTACGCCTTCGACAACGGGTACGCCAGCACCCACGGTGGCCTGCGCCGCCGCATCGAATGCTACGGCAAACAGCACACCTCGCAGCGTGTAGAGCAGGTGACCAGTCGGTACGTACCGGGCATCGCTTCCACCGTTGATGATCGTTGTACGCTTGCCGGTGTCGAGTGACTGAACGATCACTTGCCCCTTGTCCCACCGGTCGCTAGCGTCGCTGCCGTTGGCCAGCGTGAACAATACCGCCTTGCCACCGGGCAGCATTTGGGGAGACTGCGGTATTTCTTGCCGATCGACCTTGACGATCTGTTCGGCCATGCCGCCGCTCGAGGGGCACCGCAGAATGCCTCGGTAGCCGTCAGCGTACAGGATGCCGCTGTCGTCCCATGACATGCCGTACGGCACGCCCTGAGTGCGGCAGACTGTTACGGCAACTCCTCCGACGATGCTCAGACGCTTCAAGCTGTTGTCATTCAGCGCGAAGAATGCCACCGACGAGTCATCCGGTGAAAACACCGGATTGAGGATCACGCCGTTCGTGCTGTCGGATCCAGAGATGGCGCGCGGCTGCAGATCGGAGAGTGCGCGAAGATACAACCGGTTGTTCGCGACGTACACCACCTGCTTTCCGTCGTGCGACAGCGCGATCATCGTGCGGCCGGTGTTCGTGAATTGCTGGTCTTGCGGCAGCATGATCGAAAAGCGTGAGACCGGCGGCGGCTCCGCGTGCGGCCAGGCTCTCCACGCAACGATGCCAGCCAGCGCTGCGGTGAGCAGCACGGCGCCCGCGATCGCGAGTGCTCGGCGTACGGCTGGTCCGCCCTTCCTGACCTGAGCGGATTCGATGGCAGCCGGACTCGCCACACTCAGCTTCGATGCCTCTGCGAGCACGAACTGGACGACCGAAATGTCCGCGACGCGCGCGCGTCGATCCTTGACGAGACATCGTTGAAGGAGCGTCTTGATGGCGTGCGGCACTTCAGCGGGAAGCGCGCTCCAATCGGGCTCGCTCTTGAGCACCGACGCGAGCGTGTCGCTCACGTCCTCGCCGTCGAACGCGCGGCGTCCGCTGAGCATCTCGAACAGCACGCACCCGAACGACCACACGTCGCTGCGTTTGTCGGCGGCGCGCCCCTTCGCTTGCTCTGGGCTCATGTAGCCTGCGGTGCCGAGGATGATGCCTGCCTGTGTGGCGGCGAGTGTCAACGTCGGTGATTGCGTGAGTCCATCGATCGCGGCGTGCCCGCCCGACCCGCTCGCAGCCCCGGCTTCGAGCGATAGCTTGGCCAGACCGAAGTCGAGCACCTTGATCGTGCCGTCACTCCGCACCTTGATGTTCGTGGGTTTGAGATCGCGATGGATGATTCCTTGGTCGTGCGCCGCCTGCAGCGCTTCGGCGATCTGCTTCGCGAGCGCGAGCGCCTCGTCCACCGACAACGCGCCGATCCGCGCATCGAGCGTCTCGCCGTCGACGAGCTCCATCACCAGCGCTCGAACGTGGGTCGAGTCCTCGACGCCGTAGATCTGCGCGATGAGGGGATGATTCAAAGCCGCGAGTGTCTTGGCTTCGCGCTCGAATCGCGCGAGCCGGTCGGGATCGGCGGCGAACGCCGATGGGAGAATTTTCAGCGCGACGTCGCGATCGAGCTTGAGGTCGCGGGCGCGATAGACCTCGCCCATACCCCCAGCGCCAATGCTGGCAGTGACTTCATAGGCGCCGAGCCTCGTGCCGGCGGCGAGCGTCATCGGAGAGGATTCTACACGTCTCGAACGGCTTTCAACGCCGCCGCGGCCGCGTGTGCCAGGAACATGGTGTCGACGCCGACGACGATCATCGTGAACCCGCGCGCGATGTACGGCTGCACTGCTTCCGGCGTGACGCCGAAGATGCCGATGGGAAGCCCGGCCTCTACACACGCCTCTCTCACGCGCTCGATGGCGCCGGTCACGTCGGGATGGTCCACCGCGCCGGGTCGGCCCAGGCTCGCGGACAAGTCGTACGGTCCGATGAGCACACCGTCGACGCCCTCAACGCGCACGATGTCGCGAATGTCGGCGACCGCATCGCGGTGTTCAGCCTGGACTATGACGGCCGTGTCCTCATTGGCGCTCTGCATGTACTCGCGAACATGCAAGCCATAGCCATGTGCGCGGGCGATGCCGAGACCGCGTTGCCCGAGCGGTGCGTACTTCGCCGCCTGCACGATGCGCCGTGCGTGATCGACAGAGTTGACCTGCGGCGCGATGATGCCGGCGGCACCGATGTCCAGCGCCTTCTTGATCGAGACCTCGTCGCCGATCGGGAGACGAATGACACATGGCGTACGACCGGCGCCCTGGAGCAGCGCCTGCATCTGAAACGGCTCGAGCGGCGCGTGCTCGCCATCGATGAAGAACCAATCGAAGCCCACCGCCGACAGGAGCTCGGTGACCGCGGGCGAGTTGAGCGTCAGCAGGGGAGCGACCAGGCGCTCGCCCGATCGCAGTCGAGTGCGAAACGATGAAGTCATAGGGTCTGCCGTTGCTGTGCGAAGCACGTGAAATAAACCGGGATGCCGGTGAGCACGATCGCGACGGTCACGCCGGTCCACAGCGGATCGCCAACGATCGCGCTCGCGACGAGGTAGATGACGCCGGCAATGAAGATCGCCGGCACCAGTGGGTACCCGGGCACCGAGTACGGCCGCACGCGATCGACACGAGAGCGGCGTAGGCGGTAGAGACCAGCAACGGCGATGCCGTAGAAAGGCCAAATCGACAGCACGAACGTATCGGCGAGCTGCTCGAAGGTCCTCGTCAATACGAAGACGACGCCCAACGCCGCGGCCAGCGTGATGGCCACATACGGTGTCTGATAGCGTGCGTGCACCCGCGACAGCGCCGCGAAAAACACGCCATCGTCGGCCATCGCAAAGAAGATGCGCGGCGCGGTCAGCATCACGCCGGTCAGGGTACCGAGCGTCGACAACATCACCACCACAGAGATGAACGCGCCGCCCCAGCGGCCCACCAGCGCCTGCATCGTATCGGCAGCGACGAGTCTCGACCGGACCATCCCGTCGACGCCATTGACGTGCAAGTACGCGATGTTGGCCGCGACGTAGATCACGACGATCGCGAGCGTGCCGCCGACGATCGCGCGCGGGAGCGTCCGCGAGGGCTCGCGCACTTCGCCGGCCGAGAAGGACACGTCCGCGAATCCGTCGTAGGCCCACAACGCGGAAATGAGCGCCAGCCCGAACAATGAGGGATCGACCGAGGCCGGTGCTGCGAGTGCCGTTGCCTGCCGCGGTTCCGGCGCGAGCAAGGCCGACAGCAGCACGAGCACCACGAGGCCGCCGAACTTCGCCACCGATGACACACCGGCGATCGCCGCGCCGATCTGCACGCCGCGGACGTTCAGGAGCGCGGTGCACCCGATCGCGACCGCGGCGACGACGTTCACGAGCCCGGCGGGGATCGGCGAGATGCCGAGCGATCGAAGCAGGTACTCGCTGAAGACCGTGGCCACCGCACCCGTCGCGGAGGCGCGAATCAGCACGAGCTCGGACCAGCCGAAGAGGAATCCGGCGAGCCGGCCCCACCCTTCGCGCAGGAACACATACCACCCGCCCGTGTGCGGAAACGACGCGGCGAGTTCGGCCACCGACAGCGCACCGCAGAGCGAAATCGCGCCGCCCAGCAGCCACACCGCGATCATCAGCGTCGGATCGGGCACGCGCGTGGCGACGACGGATGGCGTTCGAAAGATGCCGGCGCCGATTGTGATGCCGACCACGAGACCGGTGGTGGACCAGACGCCGAGCCGGCGCACGAGCTGTGCATTGCCGTGCGCAGACCGCGCGGAAAGCTTCATCAGAAGAGATAGCCTACGCCAACTACAATCAGATCGTCGTGACCACGACGTCTTCGCTCACCGGCACCACCATCCTGCACTACCGCATCGGCCAACGTTTGGGCAGCGGTGGCATGGGCGACGTGTATCTCGCCGAAGATATGCGTCTGGGGCGTCAAGTCGCATTGAAGTTCCTGCGCGTCGAACGTCAGCGCGACGAAGAGAGCCGCGCCCGCCTGATTCGCGAAGCGCGCGCCGCATCGCTCCTGCAGTCGCCGAACATTGCAGTCACGTACGATCTCGTCGAACACGGCGACCTGATGTTCATTTCGATGGAGTACGTCGAAGGCGAGCTCATCGCCGAGCGCGTCGCGCGCGGTCCGCTGCCGGTGGTCGAAGCGGTGGACATTGCCGCGCAAGTGGCGAGCGCGCTCGAAGAAGCGCACGGCCGCAGCATCATTCATCGGGATATCAAGAGCGCGAATCTGGTGCAGACGCGGCGCGGGCTGGTGAAAGTGCTCGACTTCGGCCTCGCCAAGATGGAGCTCCCAGGTTCGAGCGAAGCCAGCCTGCGGTCGACTTCGCAGTTCCAGGTTACGGCGCCGGGAATGGTGCTCGGAACGATGGCCTACATGGCGCCCGAGCAGCTTCGTGGTGAGGAGATCGACTATCGCGTCGATCTCTTCGCCCTCGGCGTCGTGATGTACGAAATGCTGACCGGGCAGCTGCCGTTTCGCGGCAGAACACTGGCCGAGATCTTCGATGCCATCTTGCATCGCGACCCCGAGCCAATGAATCGATCGGGCGACATCCCATCCGATCTCGAGCTGATCGTCCGGCGATCCCTGCAGAAGGTCCCGTCGCGCCGCTATCAATCGGCGCGCGACGTCTACGACAACCTGCGCCACCTCGCCCGGAAGCTCGAGGCTGGCGTCAGTTCCACAGGTGTTCACGTGCCGTTGGCCGAGTCAGGACAACGCAGCCTGGCGGTGCTGACGTTCACCAACCTCACTCGTGAGCCCGCCGACGACTGGATCGGCACCGGCATCGCTGAAACGCTCACCTCCGACCTGCGCAACGTGCACAACCTCGACATGATCAGTCGGGCGCAGGTGTTCGAGATGTTGAACACGATGCAGACTGGCGCGACGCCCTTCGACGATCGGCTGGCGATCGAGATCGGCAAGCGGCTCGGTGCCTGGTGGGTGGTCTCGGGCGGGTATCAGCGGCTCGGCGATCGCATCCGCATCACCGCGCAGCTGATGGAAGTGTGGACCGGCACGCTGCTGCGCACGGTGAAGATCGACGGCCGCGTCGACGACATCTTCGAGCTGCAGGATCGCATCGTCTTCGATCTGAGTCGGAGTCTGGATGCCAAGGTCGGTCGAGAGGAAGCGGCGGCGATCGAGCACGACGACACCAAATCCGTCGAGGCCTTCGAGGCCTACTCGCGCGGCGTGCTCAACCTGCGATCCGCGGGACGAGAGTCGATCGATCGTGCGATCACGCTCTTCGAGCGTGCGGTGACGTTCGATCCCGCGTACGGCGTCGCCTGGGCCGCGCTCGGCGGCGCTTACAACCTCAAAGCGCAGTTTTCCGGTTTTCCCGATCTGCATCATCGAGCGATCGAACACCTGCGGCGCGCGTTATCGCTCAAGCCCTCGCTGGTGAGCGCGTACGTGTGGTTGGGGAGCTCGCTCTTGTATCTCGGGAACGTGGACGAGGGGCTCGACGCGCTGAAGCGCGCCGAGTCGCTCGACCCAGACGATGCCGATGTGCATCAGGCGCTGGCGCGGGCGAACTGGATGTGGCGTGCGGATATCGATGAAGCCGTCCGCGAGCTGCGGCGTTCGATCGTGTTGAATCCCGAAGCCGGGTACTCGCACCTGCAGCTCTCGTTTCTCGAGGCGTTGAACGGCCATCTGTCTGAAGCGGAAGCAGCGGCGCGTGAGGCGATCGAGTTGCAGGAGCGGGCGATGTCGGGCACCGAGGGGCTGTTGATCGTGGGCGCCCACGCGCGGCTTGGCTACGTGCACTATCGCCGGCGCGAGTACGACGCGGCGCTCGTCGAGTACCGGCGGGAGCTGGCCTTCGTGTCGACGAGCGATCACGCGCTGCGCGAGCGAACGCTCATCGAACTGCACCAGAAGCTGTCAGCGCTCCACGCCGCAAGAGGAGAGGCGGCGGAGGCGGCGCGGTTCGGCGATCTCGCCATCTCGTCGCACGAACGCCGCGTCGCCGCCGGCGCCGACGATCCGGCGACGAGGTATTACGTGGCCGCTGTCTACGCGCAGCGCGGCGACGTCGATCACACGCTGCAGCACCTGGCATTGCCGCTGCAGCGCCTACCTGCATTCACCCGCTGGCGGCTGCCGAGAGATATCGACTTCGATCCGGTGAGGGAACGTCTTTCACTGTAGGGGCGGAGACGCGAAAGAGAGGCACGGTTCGCAAAACCGTTTCTCCGCTGACTCCGTTGTCGCTCTCAGGCTTTCCGTCCGACGGCGACTAGTGACAATCCAATTGGCGGAGGAAGCGCACGTTCAATCGGTAGCGCCCATGGGGCGACGAGGGCGTCGAACAGTTTGACCTGCCCCAGGCTGTGCGTGCGAGCTTTGCGGATGTGCGAGTTGTACATCCACCCGACCAGACCGATTGGATTGGTGTAACGGAGTACCGGCACGTGGAGGCCGGCATCGGCGAATGCCTTGCCCAACGTGGTCTTCGAATATCGACGATGGTGACCGAGCTCGGCGTCGAGCGGGCCGTAGGCCGCCTGGACAGCCGGCACGAAGATCAGCACTCGCCCGCCTGGCACGAGGATGTCCTTGAACGTTCGCAGCGCTTCCACATCGTCGGCGATGTGCTCGAGGACGTTGACGCACACCACAGTATCGAAGCGCTGCCCGCGCAGCTCGGCGGCATCGCAGTCTTCCAAGTGGCATTCGCGCAAGGAGAATCGCGGATGATCGCGCATCGTGTTCTTGGCACGGGTGGCGCAGTTCTCGTTGGGCTCGATGCCGACCACCATCTCCGCGGCGTCGGCCAGCGGCCGGCTCATCGTGCCGATGCCCGAGCCGACTTCGAGCACGCGCCTGCCAACGTAGGGGCGGAGCAGATTGAACAGATGCGCGCCGTACCGCTGCGCGGCCTGCATGATCTCGAGATCGTCGGCCGCGTAGCGCTCCTGCGTCTGCGTATGACGACGATCGATATGTTTGACCTCGAACATGTCCGTTCGCACGGTACCATACGTACTCCCGATGTCCCAAGCGGACCCATTTTCGGACCTGCCCGCGGGCGTTGACGCGCCGAGGCTCGACGCCACCCAAGACCGTCCGTTGAGCCCCATTCGCCAACGACTCGCCGCGATTGCCAGCACCTTGCTGTACGTCGCCATCACCGCCTTTCTCGGCCGCCATCTCCTCGCGCATCTGAGTACGACGGTCGCCCATGATGCCGGCGATCCGCTGCTGACGGCGGCGATTCTGAAATGGAACGCCACCCATTGGCCGCTGACGGACGCATGGTGGCAGCTGCCGTTCTTCTACCCGACGCGCGACACGATGGCATTCTCCGAGCACCTGCTCGGTCTCAGCGCGATCGCGTCACCGATCTACTGGATGACGCGTGACACGCTCGTGACATCGAACCTGGCCACGCTGCTCACGTTTCCGTTGTGCGCGATGGCGATGTACGCGCTCGTGTTCAGACTGAGTGGCAGCGTGCCCGCCGCGCTGATAGCGGGATTCGCGTACGGCTTTGCGCCCTACCGGATCTCGCAGCTGCCACACGTACAGATGCTGGCTGCGTTCTGGGCGCCGCTCGCGCTGCTTGGACTGCACGAGTACATCAACACTCGACGCGCACGCTGGCTGGTGTTGTACGGCGCCTCATGGATGCTGCAAGGCGCGGCCAACGGCTATGCGCTCGTGTTCTTCTCGGTGCTCGTCGGACTCTGGATCGTGTGGTTCGTGATCCTGCGGCGCGATTGGCGGGCGTTCGCCGCCATCACGGCGGCAACGGTCGTCGCCGCGCTGCCACTCGCGCCCATTCTCTACGAGTACGTCATCGTCCACGCGCGGCATGGCTTCGTGAGAAGCATTGCCGAAATGGAGGGGTACAGCGCCGATGTGGGCGCCGTGTTGTGCGCGCCGAGCGATTTGACTGTCTGGGGATGGCTGCGCGTCGCGTGCCGAGGCGAGGGCGAGCTCTTCCCGGGACTTGTCGTCGTCGTGCTGTGGTGTGCGGCGTGCGCGCACCGCATGGCGCGCTTTCGCGCAGACATTCCGTCGAGGGGATCGCGCTGGCTCAATGTTCTGGTGCGAGTCGTCATCGGCATTGGCCTCTTGTATGCCATCGTCATCGCGTCGGTCGTGTTCGTAGGACCGTGGCGCATTGATTGGGGCGTTCTGCACGTGTCGGTCTCATCGGTGCGCAAGCCTGCCCTTGTGGCGATCGTGTGCCTCGTGCTCGCATTTCTGTTGTCGCCGTTCGCGAGGTCGGCGGTGCGGCGATCGTCGACGATCGGTTTCTACTTACTCGCCACGGTCGCGACGTGGCTGTTGGCGCTGGGTCCGACGATCACGTTCATGGGCACACCGTCTGGATACCCGGGTCCGTTCCGGTGGTTGCTCCATCTACCGGGATCGAACGGCTTGCGCGTGCCCGCACGCTTCTGGTTGGTCACCGTGATCTGTCTCTCGGTGGTGGCCGGACTCGCGTTCGCAGAACTGATTCGCGCGCAGCTTCGGCAGAGGCCAATGCTGGCGACGTTTCTCGTCGCATTAGGGATTCTCGCTGACGGCTGGATCGTCTCGATTCCTGCCGTTCCGGCGCCTGCTGCGGTTCCTGGCGAAGAGCTCCTGCGACGGGCCACGGTGCTGCAACTGCCCGTCGACGGTTCATTCCGTGATACGAGTGCGGCCTTCCGGGCCGTCGAAGGCGGATGGCACTCCGTGAACGGGTTCAGCGGATGGCAGCCGAACTACTACTTCGCCCTCGTCTTCACGAGCCGCGCCGAATCGAACGATGTGTTCATGCCGTTTCAGCGCATGGGCGACGTGCGAGTGCTCGTGGACAGCGACGCGCCGCGGCAGCTGGCCCTCGTTCAAGAGTATCCGGGAGCGACGCTGGTGGCGCAGAACGCATCGTTCACGCAATATCGCCTACCCGCGCTCACGATCGAGGACCCACAGGTCGCCGGAACCAAGCTTCGGATTCGCGACGTACGGTCCGAATGCTCGTCGATATACGCGCACGTTGCCAACGACGGCAACGAGGAGACGTTGTGGCAATGCTCACTCACCGATGAGCGGCAGCCGCTCATCGTCGATCTCGGCGAGGTGACGAGGGTGGGCGCGATCGTCCACAGCGTCGGCACGCAATACTGGCTGTATCCCGCGAGTCTCAGCATCGAGACGTCGGAGGACGGCGTCGCCTGGACCATGGCCCGCGGTGGAAGCGTTCAGCGGGATGTCATCGTTGCCGGGCTGCGCGCGCCCGGGCCGCTTCGCGTCGTGCTCGGGTTTCCGCCGCGCAATGCTCGATACATCCGGCTCCGTGGCCGTACCGGGGATCCGCAGTTCCCCTGGACCGTCGCGGAGCTCGAGGCGTGGTCCGACTCGCACGGATTCCATTGAACGGCGCCGGCTTTCGCTTTATGATCTCCGGCCATGCTGCCGGCGCGCCGAACCGATCCAGCTTCCGATCAGGCGCTATCCGGGGTCCTCGACCGACTCACGGGAGGGGTGACCGAACGGCCCGATAGACCCGACGCCTGGGTCACGGCGGTCCGCCGGCTGCCGGCCCTCGAGCCGAGATTCGCGCCCTTCAATGCCGGAATCGACGAGCGGCTGCGCGACGTGCTTCGGCAGCGCGGGATCGATCAGCTGTATACGCACCAGGCGATCGCGATCGAGCATGCGCTGGGCCGTCGCCACGTCGTCATCACGACGCCAACTGCGTCCGGCAAGACGCTGTGCTATAACGCCCCCGTCCTCAGCACGATCCTTCGCGATCCCTCGACGCGCGCGTTGTATCTCTTTCCGACCAAGGCGCTGGCGCAGGATCAGTTGGCGGAGCTGCACGATCTCTCCGATCAGCTGTCGCGACGCAGCGATCTCGAGATCGGCGTCTTCACCTACGACGGCGACACGCCGCAAGATGCGAGACGCGCCATCCGTGGCCGCGCGCACGTCGTGCTCAGCAACCCCGACATGGTGCACTCCGGCATTCTTCCGCACCATCCGCGCTGGGCGAAGCTGTTCGAGAACCTGCGCTTCATCGTCATCGACGAACTGCACGCGTATCGCGGCGTGTTCGGCAGCCACCTCACCAACGTGCTGCGCCGGCTCCGTCGCATCTGTCAGCATTACGGCTCCGATCCCACGTTCATCTGCTCGTCGGCGACGATCGCCAACCCGCGCGAGCTCGCCGAAGCGCTCGTCGAACAGCCGTTCGAGCTCGTGTCGGAGAGCGGAGCGCCGCGCGGCGAGAAGTACTTTCTGTTCGTTAACCCGCCGGTGGTCAACGAACAACTTGGCATCAGGCGTTCGTATCTGGCCGAGACGCGACGGATCGCCACCGAATTCCTGAAGCGCACACTGCAAACGATTGTCTTCGCCCAGAGTCGTCTTGCGACCGAGATCCTCACGACGTACTTGAAGGACGACTTCGGTGGACCGCCCGGATCGGCGGACGAGATTCGCGGCTATCGAGGCGGGTACCTGCCGCAGCGCCGGCGCGAGATCGAAAAGGGGCTGCGCGATGGGACGGTTCGCGCGGTGGTGTCGACCAATGCGCTCGAACTCGGGATTGATATCGGCGCGCTCGATGCCTGCGTGATGGCCGGCTACCCGGGCACGATCGCCGGCACCTGGCAACGTGCGGGGCGCGCGGGGCGGCGCAGCGGACGATCGGCGGCGGTGCTCGTCGCCAGCAGCGCGCCGCTCGATCAGTACGTGGTCCGCAATCCGTCGTACTTCTTCGATGCCTCACCCGAACACGCGCTGATCAATCCGGACAACCTGCACATCCTCGTCGATCACGTAAAGTGCGCGGCGTTCGAGCTGCCGTTCACCACTTCAGAGCAGTACGGTCGCCACGACGTTCAGGAAGTACTGAATGTTCTGCAGGAGGGCGGCTTCGTTCATCGGGCCGCCGAGCCTGGCAGCGAAGGCGTGTGGCAGTGGACGAACGAGTCGTATCCGGCCGACGCGGTCAGTCTGCGATCGATCTCCTCGGACAACTTCGTCGTCGTCGACACGACGAACGGGGCCGATGTGATCGGGGAGACGAGCTTCAACAGCGGACCACCGACGCTGCACGAGAAGGCGATCTATCTCCTCGAGGCGGCGCTGTATCAGGTGGAGAAGCTCGATTTCGAGGGACGCAAGGCCTATGTGCGTCGGATCGACTGCGACTACTACACGGACGCGATCACGTACACCAAGGTCACGGTGCTCGAGACGTTCGAGTCTGGTCGTGTAGGACAGGGACAGTGTAGGCCGGGTCCTGTGGACCCGGCGTCGCATGGTGAAGTACACGTCTCATCTCGAGTGGTGGGATTCAAGAAAATCAAGTTCTACACCAACGAGAACGTCGGGTCGGGGGAGTTGGATCTGCCCGAGCAGGAGATGCATACCACCGCGTACTGGCTGACCATTCCTCGCGAGGTCATGGCCGCGCTGCCGTACGCGCCAGACGATCGACGCGATGGCGTGGTCGGTCTGTCGTTCGCCATGCGCCATGTGGCGCAGCTGCTGCTGATGTGCGATCGCCAGGACATCGGCATCTCGATCGGCAGCGGCGAGCATGGCGAGCACACCGACCTGACACACACAGGCCGGCGTGCCCCGAGCGCCGTCGATGGGGTTATGCTGTCCGACGAGCCGCGCATTTTCGTCTACGACAACTATCCAGGCGGAATCGGGTTCAGTGCGCCGCTGTTCGCGATGGACGCTGACCTCCGTCAGCGCACGCGCGATCTGATCGCGGCGTGCGAGTGCCAGCACGGATGCCCGGGGTGTGTCGGCCCGATCGGCAACACAGGTCCGATGGCGAAGACAGTGGCGCTTCGCATCCTCGATCTGATCGGTGCCGCGCAGATCGAGTCAACCGATCACCGTGAGGTGGCGTCGCGATGACGTCGTTGACCGATCGTCTTCGGGGCGTTATCTCGGGTAGCGACGTTCGTAGGCCGGGTCCTTCGGACCCGGCAATCGGGGCGCCTCGAACAGATCACGCCGGGTCTAAAGAGCAAGACCCGGCCTCCGAGAGTGGGGAATTACTCGGAGGCGACTGGCACGAGTCGGACGGCGGTCGCTTCCTCGTGGTCGATCGCAGTTACTCGCCAGGCTATCGACACGGCTCGATGTCGATCGCCGATGGGCTCCCACCTTCAGACGGCGGGTGGACGCGCCTCTCGCTGCTTGCTGACGGGGCGCATCCTTGCAACTTGCTTTTTGTCGATCTCGAAACCACCGGCCTCGCCGGCGGTGCGGGCACGTATGCGTTCCTCGTCGGCTGCGGCTGGTTCGATGGCGGACGATTCCGCACCCGTCAGTTCTTTCTTTCCAGCTTCGTTGCCGAGCGGGCTCTGCTCGAGGGCCTCGTCGATCTCGCGCGCGCGGCTCACACGGTGGTTACGTATAACGGCAAGTCGTTCGATCTGCCACTCGTCGACACACGTTTGACGCTGCACCGCATGGAGACGCCGTTCGCGGCAATGCCGCATATCGACATGCTGCATCCGGCGCGGCGTTTGTGGCGGAAGAGCGACCCGGCATCGCTGCACTCCTACAGCGGGATGCCGATACTGCGCGATTCAGGCTGCCGGTTGAGCGCGCTCGAGCAGTCGCTCTGCGGCTACGTCCGCGACGGCGATGTGGCCGGCTTCGAAATACCTGCCCGCTATTTCCACTTCGTGCGGACCGGCGATGCCCGGCCGCTCGAGGCGGTACTCGAGCACAATCGACTCGATCTGCTCTCGCTTGCGCTCGTGACCGCGCGCGCGGCGCAGCTGCTCGACGACGGTGCGCCGGCGGTGCGCAGCGCTCGTGAAGCGTTGGGACTGGGACGTCTGTACGAGCGGGGCGCCATGTTCACTGACGCGTGGCGATGCTTCACGCGGGCGATTGAGCTCGATGACGATGATGTGAGCACGCGCGCAGAAGCGTTGCGCGCGCATGCGGTGCTCGCACGCCGCATGCGACGGTTTGCCGACGCCGCCGCATCCTGGCGACGGCTCCTAGATCTGCCGGGATGTCCGCGTGCGTTTGCGCGCGAAGCGTCAGAGGCGCTTGCAGTTCACCTCGAACACCGGTTGCGCGACTATCAGATGGCCCGCGGCTATGCGATGCAGTCGCTCTACAGCGATGCGAGCGCCGCGCGGAAACAGGCGACGCTGCATCGCGTCGCGCGCCTCGACCGCAAGATCGACGCGCTTCCCTTGGCTTTGTTTTGACAGTGTAGGCCGGGTCTTCAGACCCGGCTGTCGTGACGCGCGAATTACGCGGATGCTGCCTTGGCAGTCTTCTTCTTGGTGCCGGTCGGCTTTGCGGCGGCCTTGGCGACCTTGACGGCCTTGGCTGCGGTCTTGCGCTGCTCGGAGGTCTGCGCACCGAACTTCTTCGTGAAACGCTCGACGCGTCCCTCGGTGTCGATCAGCTTCTGACGTCCCGTGAAGAACGGATGACAGGCCGAGCAGATTTCGAGGTGCAGCTCTGGCTTGGTCGAGCGCGTCTTGAACGTGTTTCCACACGCGCAGCGAGCCTCGACCTCCTGGTACTTCGGGTGAATCCCTTCCTTCACGGTGTCCCTCTTTCCGGCGCCTTTGCATCCAACATGGATGGACTAGGCGCGCTTTTTCGTGGCCAGTACAAATGAAAATTATATACCAGCGCCGCAGGCTGACGGGGCGATGTGCCGGTTCTGAGCCGCGGTCAGCGACGGATCGGTCACGAATTCCGCCACAATCGCTGCTCCCAGACGCCGTTCGTCGTTGCTGCCATGGTCGGACGGCCGCCACGTCCTCGAGACCTGCAGACGCGCCTCGACTGCATCGGCATGCTCTGGCAGGGTTACGCCCAGGCTCAGCGGCATCGGCGATGCGAAGTCCTCACTCACTAGGACGCCGCAATTGGTTGTGAGGGTGACATGCACCGGTCGCGCGGACGCATCAGGATGCTGAACCCAGACGCGCACGACCAGCCAGCGTGTCGTGGCCGGCCAGACGAAGCGCGCGTCTCCTGACGTC
>Ga0075433_10000565_pt1 | contig 24419 bp, 24 predicted proteins | sample RhiMethybrSRZTD2_FD_75299 | JGI IMG/M metagenome (GOLD analysis project Ga0075433, IMG submission 75299) | Populus rhizosphere microbial communities from Tennessee, USA - Rhizosphere MetaG P. TD hybrid SRZTD2 | ecosystem: Host-associated > Plants > Roots > Rhizosphere > Soil | place: USA... | reverse complement strand
CGGCTTGCTAGGGTGAGGAGATGACCAACCCCGTGCCCCTTTTTACCTTGGCCGAGCTCGAAGCGGCCCTGCCGTTGGTGCGCAGCGTGGTGCCGGCGACCCCACAACACGCCTGGCCGCTGCTGGCGGAGAGGACCGGCGCCGCGGTATGGGTCAAACACGAGAACCACACGCCGATCGGCGCCTTCAAGGTGCGGGGCGGCGTGACCTATTTGGACGCGCTGAAGCGCGGCGGGCAAAGCTTTCAGGGCGTGGTGAGCGCCACGCGTGGCAATCACGGCCAATCCATTGCCTTGGCCGCCGCCCGCGCCAAGCTGCCCTGCACGATTTTCGTACCCCACGGCAACTCCCGGGAAAAGAACGCCGCCATGCAGGCGCTGGGCGCCAAGCTGGTGGTGATCGGCGCCGATTTCGACGCCTGCCGCCCGCACGCGGCCAGCTTCGCAGCCGAGCACGGCTACCACTACGTGCCCTCGTTCCACGCCGATCTCGTCAAGGGGGTCGCCACCTATGCGCTCGAGCTGTTTGGCGCCGTGGCCGATCTCGACGCCGTCTATGCGCCGATCGGCATGGGTTCGGGCATCTGCGGCCTAATTTCGGTTCGCGACCTGTTGGGTGTAACGACGGATATCATCGGCGTCGTGGCGGACAGCGCCCCCGCCGTTGCCCTCTCCGTCGAGCAGGGGCGCCTGGTCAACACCAATCATGCCGAAACCTTCGCCGACGGCATGGCCTGCCGCGTGCCGGTGGCCGAGCCAATCGAGATCATCCGGCGCGGGGCGGCGCGGATCGTGCGCGTCACGGAGGATGAAATCGCCGCGGCCATGCGGGCCTATTATACCGATACCCACAACCTCGCCGAGGGCGCCGGCGCGGCCCCGCTGGCGGCGCTCCTCAAGGAGCGCGCGCGCATGCAGGGCAAACGCGTTGGCCTGATCCTGAGCGGCGGCAACATCGACCGGGAACAGTTCTTGCGCGTCCTGGCCGGCGAGACGCCATCCCCTTGAGCGGCGATGCGAGCGCCGGCTCAGGCGGCAAGCGCCTGTTCCAGATCGGCGATGATGTCGGCAGCATCCTCGATGCCGATCGAGACGCGCACCACGTCGGCACCGGCCCCGGCCGCCTTGCGCTGCTCGTCGGTGAGTTGGCGATGGGTGGTGGAGGCGGGATGGATGATGAGGCTGCGCACGTCGCCGATATTGGCGAGATGGGAGAACAGCTTGACGTTGGAGACGAGCTTCACGCCGGCATCGTAGCCACCCTTGACGCCGAAGGTGAACACGCTGCCCGCGCCCTTGGGGCAAATCTTACTGGCGAGCGCGTGGTAGGGGTTGCTGGCAAGACCGGCGTAGTTCACCCATTCGATGCTTTTGTGCCGTTCGAGATAGTTGGCGACGGTAACGGCGTTCTCGCAATGCTTCGCCATCCTGAGCGGCAGCGTTTCGATGCCCGTCAGGATCAGGAAGGCGTTGAAGGGCGAAATCGCCGGGCCTAAGTCGCGCAGTCCCATGACGCGGCAGGCGATGGCGAAGGCGAAGTTGCCGAAGGTCTCGGCCAAGCGCATGCCGTTGTAGCTGGGGTTGGGGTCGACCAGGGTGGCGTATTTCTTCTGCGCGCCCAGCCAATCGAAGCTACCGCAATCGACGATCGCCCCGCCGATGGAATTGCCGTGTCCGCCCAGAAACTTGGTCAGCGAGTGCAGGACGATGTCGGCGCCGAATTCTTTCGGCCGACACAGGTAAGGGGTCGCCAGCGTGTTGTCGACGATGAAGGGCACGTTGGCCTGCTTCGCGATCGCGGCAATGGCCGGCAGGTCGACGACGATGCCGCCGGGGTTGGCAATCGATTCACAGAAGATCGCCTTGGTCTTGGAGGTCACCGCCTTGGCGAAGCTCTTGGGGTCCGTGGCATCGGCCCATTGCACGTGCCAGTCGAACTTCTTGAAGGAGTGGTTGAACTGGTTGACCGAGCCGCCGTAGAGCTGGCGGCCGGCGACGAAGGCATCGCCGGGCTCCAGCAAGGTGTGGAACACCACCGCCTGCGCCGCGTGCCCGGAAGCGACCGCCAGCGCCGCGCTGCCGCCCTCGAGCGCGGCGATGCGCTGTTCGAGCACGCTCTGGGTGGGCCCGCCGATGCGCGTATAAATATTGCCGAACACCTCCAGGCCGAAGAGGGCCGCGGCGTGGTCTACATCGTTGAAAACGTACGAAGTCGTCTGATAGATCGGTGTCACGCGCGCGCCGGTGGAGGGATCGGGTGCCGCGCCGGCGTGCACGGAAAGCGTCGCAAATCCCGGAGCGGTGTCGGGCGTGTCGGGCATCGGCGGCTCCTAAACCTCAAGTCGATCTTGGCTCAAGCGCAACGACCCCAAACGCGCCGACAAGTCAACGAGGAATTTGCGGCTCCATCGCCCCGGCTTGGCGCTGAGAAAGCCGCTGGCTCAGCGCGAGCGGATGCGCGCGTAGAGCCAGGCCCGATAGCGCCGGGTGAGCGTCGGCAGTAACAGCCGCGTCATGGTGCAGATCGTGCGCTCGCCCAGGTAAGGAAAGAGCCGGTGCAGCTCCTCGTGAAACAAGGTATCGATCAAGGACTCGCGTTCCCGTTTGTGCAGCTCGCGGTTGATGCGGATGATGCGCCGCCCATAGTTGATGGCGCCGTAGTCGCGCATGCGATTGTCCACCACCCAGCGCCAGCGCTTACCGGCGGCGTCGATAAAGACCGAGCGCACTTCGGGTGCGGCGGCGAGGGTGGCCTCGGCGAGCCCACGGCCGGCTTTGGCCTTCGTTCTTTTTGCTGTTCTTGCCATCGCTCAACCTCCTCGCGCATCTTACTCGAGGAGGCAAGGTGCTGACCGGTTGGGCACCCATGTGGCAATGGTTTCCTCAGCAACGCGCCGGCCTCGGGCCAAAAATCTAAGCCCCTCTTTCTACACGAAAAAACTCGGTTTTCTCGCAAAAATTGCTGAGCCTGAGTTCGGCGCCGTACGGTAGTAAAGGCCTCAGGGCAGGCCGGCGTCCCAATAGGCGCGCATGCGCTGGCGCTGGGCTACATCCGGCAACCGCCCGACCCCCGCCCCCAGGTTGTCGCGGGCGTGCTCGAGCTTCGCCGTACCAGGGATCACGCAGGTCACCGCCGCATGGCCCAGGATGTATTTCAGAAAGAACTGGCCCCAGCTGGCGCAATCGAACTCCGCGGCCCACTCGGGCAGCGTCTTGCCGCGCACTTTGCCGAACAGGGCACCGCTGTCGAAGGGCTGATTGATGATGACGGCTACACCGTGGTCGGCGGCGAACGGCAACAGGCGTGCCTCGGCGGCGCGCACGTTCAGCGAATAGCCAAATTGCACGAAGTCGAGCCGCTCGCTTTTGATGAGGCTGGCGAGGTGGTCGAGCTCGGGCACCGTATAGTGGGTGATGCCGATATAGCGAAAGCGTCCCGCCGCCTTCCAGGCCCGCAGCGTCTTCAGCTGCGTGCGCCAGTCGAGCAGGTTATGGATCTGCATCAGATCGATGCGGCGCGTTTGCAGTTTGCTGAAGGAGGCCAGCATCTGGCGCTGGCCGGCGGCTTCGCCGCTGGTCCAGACCTTGGTGGCGAGGAAGGCCTGCCCATGCGCCTGCATGTCGCGCAAGAGTTCGCCGACCACGGCCTCGGCGGTGCCGTACATCGGCGAGGAATCGATCACCTTGCCGCCGGCCTCGAACAGCGCGGCCAACACCTTCTTGCGTTCTTCGAGTTGACTGCGGTCGGCACCGATATCGAAGGTCTGCCAGGTGCCGAAGCCCACGACCGGCAAGGCTTCCTGGCTTTGTGGGATGGCTCGCGTCAGCATGGCTTGGCTCGTTTCTTGCGGCGCGCTCGCCGCGCGCTGCGGGCGGGCACAAACGGCGGCACAACAGGCCGCCGCGCCGAGGCCGATCAGGCGGCGGCGGTTGGGCGTGGAGCGACCTGCCGGGCGCGGGCTCATGGCTTGGGCCACAGGATCAGTTGCGTGTTGCGGAAGCGGGCGATCGGTGCCTCCTCGCCGGCGCGGCAGACGCTGGCGTCCCACACCTGCGTGGTGCGGCCTTGGTGCAGCGCCCGGGCGATGCAAACCACCACGCCCTGGCGGCTCGAGCCAAAGAAGTTGCTCTTCAGCTCGATGGTGGTAAAGCCGGTCGCACCCGCGGGCAGGCTGCGCAAGGTGCCATACCCACAACAGGTGTCGGCCAGCGCCACCACGCTGCCGGCATGCAAATAGCCGTTCCAGGCCTCGAGCGCGCGGCGCACCTCAAAGCTGGCGACCACCTCCTGCGGCTCGACTTTCTCAAAGCGCATGCCAAGGTGACCCGGCAGATAGGCGGCACCGGCCTCGTCCCACTCGGCGATCGATTGGGGAAACTTGGCTGACAAAAGAGCTCTCCTGACAGGGGGCCAACGGCGGGTTAGTCTCGCAGAAGGGTGGCCGCAGGACACCTCAATTCCGCGCGCGGGTTCGATCGAAAGGCCACGCCGGCGCGAAACGGCCGTCCCCACTGGAGGCAACCATGCCAAGCGAACGCGCGCCTCTCAAGCTTGCCATTGCCGGCCTTGGCGCCATCGGGCTCAGCGTGGCACGCCGCGTCGATGCCGGCGACGTCGGCGGCATCGTCTTGAGCGCGGTGGCGGCCCGCGACCATGGAAAGGCGCGCCGGGCGATGGCCGAATTCCGCTCGCCGCCGCCGCTGACGACGCTCGCCGGGCTGGCCGAGGCGGCCGATATCGTTCTTGAATGTCTGCCCGCGCGCGAGTTTTTGGCGCTGGCCGAGCCGGCCATCGCCCGCGGCCGCCTGCTGGTACCGCTGTCCGTGGGGGCGCTGCTCGATCACTGGCATCTCGTTGAGCGCGCCAAGGCCACGGGCGCCCGCATCCTGGTGCCGACCGGCGCGCTCTTGGGTCTCGACGCCGTGCGCGCGGCCGCGGAGGGCAACATCAGCGAGGTCCGCATGGTCACGCGCAAGCCCCCGGCGGGCCTCGCGGGCGCGCCGCTGCTCAAGGCGCGCAACATCTCGCTTGAGGGGTTAACGGCGCCGCGCCTAGTCTTTCAGGGCAGCGCGCGCGAGGCGATTGCCGGCTTTCCCGCCAACGTCAACGTCGCCGTCGCCCTCTCGCTGGCGGGCATCGGCCCCGATCGCACCCGTGTCGAAATCTGGGCCGACCCGACGCTGACGCACAACATACATACGATCGTGGTGACCTCCGATTCTTCCGACCTGAACATGAGCATCAAAAACATCCCCACGCTCGAGAACCCGCGCACCGGCCGCATCACGGCTTTGAGCGCGCTCGCAGCGCTGCGGCGCTTGACGGGCGTGCTGGTGGTCGGGACCTAGCCGCGGCATCCGCCGTGGGCTTGGCGCCCGCCGCTGCCTCCGCCAGCAGCCAGTCGACAAAAGCCTCAACGTGCGGGCGCGCGCCGGTGCTGGCCGAGGAGATGACATAATAGGAGCGCGTGCCGATCACGCTTTTGCTGAACGGGGCGATCAATTGCCCCGCCTCCAGCAACCTGCTCACCAGGCTGCTGATGCCCATGGCCACGCCCTGGGCGGCAAGCGCCGCGGCAATCATTTGCTCGTAGTTGTCGAAGCGCAAAGACGCGGCCGGTTTGAAGTCCGTCAGCCCCTGGGCTTCGAGCCAGGTCCCCCAATCCAAAAAGCCGTTGGGATCGTCGATGCGCAGCAAGGCGTGGTGGCGAAGGTCGTCCAGCGTGCGCAAGGGACGCTCCCCTTCGCTGGTGAGCTGTGGGCTGCAGACGGGGAACAGCTCCTCGCCGAATAAAAGCTTGGCCCCTTCCGGTGCGCCATCGCTGCGGCAGTAACGCACCGCCACGTCCACCAGGCTGCGCTCGAGATTGATGGTCTTGTAGGTGGCCGAGATGCGCACATCGACGTCGGGATAAAGTTGCGTGAACCGGCGCAGGCGCGGGATCAGCCAGAGCGAGGCAAAGCCGCTCGTCGTGGTCACGGTCAGGTGCCGCTGGCCGCCGTCGCTGCGCAGCGCATCGGTCACCTGTTGCAGGCGCTCGAGCAGCTCTGAGACCGCGCGATTGAGCACCTGGCCCTGCTCGGTCAGCGCGATGGCCCGCGCGCGCCGCTCGAACAGCGGCACGCCCAGATGCTCCTCAAGGCCCCGGATCTGGCGGCTGATGGCCGACTGGGTCAACAACAGCTCCTCCGCCGCCTTGGTGAAGCTCAAATTCCGCGCCGCGGCCTCGAAGCCCTGGATCAGGTCGAGCGGCGGCAGGTGAAAGCGCCTAGCCATTCGCAAAACTCATGCATGAGGTGAGAAATGATCGTTTGTCGCAGCGCACAAGCCCAGCTACTTCTACACGTTAGTAAGGCATGAGGGCAACCTCAGATGCGCGTGGCGCATGCAACAGGAGGCGGCAATGCTCCCAGTGATCCAGTCTGATGCTATCGCGCTGGCGGCGCGCAGCATTTATCGTATCGAGGACGGTGCGGGTTTGCGGATCGAATGCCTGAGCGGGGCACTTTGGGTCACCCAAGCGGCCGATCATCGCGACATCACGCTGGAGCGGGGAGAAACCTTCGAGCTCGACCGCGACGGCGTCGCCGTCATCTATGGCCTCGAGCCGGCACGCTTTCGCCTCGCCGTTGAGCCGCAGCAGGCACGGCCGATCGCAGCCGCCACGGCAAAGCGCGCGGCCTGAGCGGGAGGCGCGAGCCCGCGCGGCCAAGCGGAGGAGCGGTCATGACCTACCAGATCCATCGCTATCCGGCCGACCTCATCGACGTGGTTTGGATCGCTGGCGAGCGTGTGGTGATCCGGCCCGTGCTGCCGCAGGATCGGGAGCTGACCGCGGCCTTCTTCGGTGACCTCTCGCCGCTCTCGCGCCAGCAGCGTTTTCTCTCGGCAATGCGCGCGCTCCCGCCCGGCCTGCTGGAGCGCCTGACCCAGGTCGACTACACCTCGCATTTGGCGCTGGTGGCGGAGGTGTTCCGCGACGGACGTGAGAGCGTCATCGCCGAGGCCCGTTACGCCGTCGGCGCGGACCGCAGCGAGGCCGAGTTCGCCATCGCCGTGGCCGAGCCGTGGCAGGGCCGCGGCCTGGCCCGGCTGTTGCTCGAGACGCTGGCGCGCCAGGCGGCCGCCGCCGGCATCCGGCGCCTCACCGGTGAGACGTTGGCCAGCAACGAGCGCATGCTCACATTGGCGCAACGGGCCGGTTTCGCCATCAGGCGGAGCCTGGACGGCCGCGGCTTGATGCGCTTGGAGAAGACGCTTGAGCCGCAGACGTCAGGCCTGCCGGCCGCCAGCACGGCTGCCGCGGCCTGAGGTGGCGGCAGCGCAAATCGCCTCAGGGGACGCCGTCGTCGGAGCGGCGCCGCCCCCGCTCGAGCCGCCGTTCGAGCGCGCGGGCGAGGCCGATGCTGGCGAAGGAAACGACGCCAAGGCCGACCACCAACAGGGCAAGAAAGACCAGCACCGGGGCGAAGGCCCAGATCATCAGGCCGGCCAAGATCAGCGCCGTGCCGAGGAGCCAAAGGCGAAGGAGGCTGAGGCCCGCGCGCATCGCGTTGGCTCACCGCGCCGCTGGCCAAAAGCGGTAGGCCAGCGCCGCCCAAACCAGGCCGAACACGAATTCGCTCACGAACACGCCGGCGGTGGCCCGGCCGACGCTGACGACCCCGGGCATCCCCACGAACACCGCGGCGAAGACGAGCATGGAGCCGACGAGGGCGGCGGCAAAGGCGGCCACGGGCAGCTTCTGCCATTGATCGGCGTAGCGCCCTAGCCAGACGGCGACGAGCACCACGGCGGGATTTAACAGGGCAGTCAAAACCACGGCGGCGAGATTGACGGGTTCAACCGGCGGCATGCGCCACCTTTCAGCGTTTCAGCAACCGTTTTCAGCCGGAGGACTTGCTTTCCAGCTGGTCGCGCAATTTTTCCTCTTCGTACTGGATGAACCAGCCGATCATCTGGCGCCAGAGGGCTTCGCACAGGTCCGGCGGCACGCCCTTTTCGCTGGCGCGGGCCCGGACCTTGTCGATCACCTGCTGATTGCGCCAGGGCACGTTGGCTTCCTGGCGCAACTCAAGTTTGAGCTGCCAGGCCCGCTCGACGTAGCCGAGGCGCTCGGCGATGCGATCGATGAGAGCGTTGTCGATGCGGTCGATTTCGACCCTGACCTCGGCCAGATCCTTGCACTCTGCGGGGCCTCGCACGCTCATGTCCTGTCTCTCACCTTGCCAGCCGCGCCGACCGCTGCAGCCCCAGACGGGTTGCCACCGGCCAGGCGGGCATCCCACCAGCGCTCGGGTGCACGCAAGCGCCCGGCCGCATCCTCGATCACCTGGGCGACGCGGAACAAGGTCGCCTCGTCGAACGGTCTGCCGATCAGTTGCAGCCCCAACGGTGTCGCCTCCGAGGATAGTCCAGCCGGCACGGAAATACCGGGCAGCCCCGCCATGTTCGCGGTCACCGTAAAAATGTCGTTGAGGTACATCGCCACCGGATCCCCCGACACCTCACCGATGCCGAACGCCGGCCCGGGCGTCGTCGGCGTCAGCAGCACATCGACGCGTTCGAACACCGTCTCGAAATCGCGCTTGATCAGCGTGCGCACCTTCTGCGCCTTGAGGTAATAGGCATCGTAATAACCGGCCGACAGCACATACGTGCCGATCAGCACGCGCCGGCGCACCTCGGCGCCGAAGCCCGCCGCGCGCGTCGTCTCGTAGGTGTCGATCAAATCGTGGCCCGGCTCGCGCAGGCCATAGCGCACGCTGTCGTAGCGCGCCAGGTTGGAGGAGCACTCCGCGGGAGCGACGATATAATAGGCCGGCAGGGCATATTTGGTGTGCGGTAACGACACCTCCTCAACGCTGGCGCCGCCGGCCTTGAGCCAGTCGATGCCCTGCTGCCAAAGCTGCTCGATCTCCTTTGGCATGCCGTCCATGCGGTATTCTCTCGGCACACCCACTTTGAGACCCTTGATCGAGCGGCCGACGGCGGCCTCATAGTCGGGCACGGCGATGTCGACGGAGGTCGAATCTTTCGCATCCACGCTCGCCATGTGCCGCAACAGAATCGCCGCATCGCGCACGCACTTGGCAATCGGCCCGGCTTGGTCGAGGGAGGAGGCAAAGGCGACGATGCCCCAGCGCGAGCAACGCCCGTAAGTGGGCTTGATGCCGACCGTGCCGGTGATCGCCGCCGGCTGGCGAATGGAGCCGCCCGTATCGGTGGCGGTAGCGCCAAGGCAGAGGTCGGCGGCGACCGCCGAAGAGGAGCCGCCCGAGGATCCCCCCGGCACCAGGCCCACATTGGAACCCCGGCGCCGCCAAGGGTTCACCACCGGCCCGAAGCAGCTGGTCTCGTTCGAGGAGCCCATGGCAAATTCATCGTTGTTGAGCTTGCCCAGCATCAGGGCGCCGGCGTCCCATAGGTTCTGCGTGACGGTCGACTCATAGGTCGGCGTGAAGCCGGCCAGAATGTGGGAGCAGGCGGTGGTGCGTACGCCCTTGGTGCAATAGAGGTCCTTGATGCCGAGCGGCAGCCCCTCGAGCGGGCGTGCTTGCCCTGTCGCCAAGCGCTCATCGCTGAGCTTGGCACTCGCCAAGGCCCGCTCTGGCGTCGGCAGCACAAAAGCATTGAGCGATTTGTTGCTGGCCTCGATGGCGTCCAGGAAGGCCTGCGTCAATTCCGTGGCCGAGAAACGCCGCTGCGCCAGGCCGGCGCGGGCTTCAACCAAGGTCAGTGTCGTGAGGTCGCCGAGATCGCTCATGCTGGGCTGTCCCCGCGCGCCATGGTTTTGGCATAGAACACCGAGTAGGGGGACGGGGGATAGTCGAGCACCTGCGGGCAGCGGCTGAAACCGGCGCGTTCGTAAAGGCGCCAGGCCGCCGGGTGGCGGTGCCCCGTCTCCAGCACCAGGCGCATTAAGCCCTCACGCCGGGCCAAGCCTTCGATTTCGCCCAGAATGCGCGCGCCAATACCCCGGCTTTGATGCGCGGGCTCGGTATACATGCGTTTGACTTCGCCGATGCCGTCCGCGTGCCGGCGCAAGGCGCCGCAGGCGACCGCGGCCCCCTGATCGCGCGCCACGAACACCGTGGTATGCGGGGCCGCCATCTCCTCGACGCTGAGGTACGAACAGAATTCGGCCGGCGTCAGCGCCAACAGGAACGCATTGAGCTCGGCGATCAGGCGGCGCACGTCAGGCCTCAGGGGAGTTTCGACGGCCACGGTGATAGGCATGACTACTCCACCACCTTCGGCACCACGAAGAAGTGATCGGCCGCGGCCGGGGCATTGGCGACGATGTCATCGGCGATGCCCCCGTCGGTGATCTCGTCGGCCCTTTTCTTCAGGGTCATGGCGACGACGCGGGTCATGGGCTCGACCGCGCGGGTATCGACTTCATCGAGTTGCTTGATCCACTCGAAGATGCCCGATAGCTCCGTCTCCAGCGCCTTGGCCTCCTGAGCGGTGACCTTGATGCGCGCCAGTCGCGCAATACGCCGCACTGTTGCTTCGTCGACTTCCATTGCCTCTTCCGCGCCCATCATCGCGCCTGATTGCGCTGCACTCATAACGGCGCTAAAGGCCGGCTGCAACCGCAGCTCGACCCGCCCGCCGGAGGCTTCCCATGCCCGCCCTCAAACCTGCCGCCCAGCGCGTGCAGGATGCCCTCGCCGCCAAGGGGCTCGACAGCAGCGTGCGGCACATGCCCCAGGCCACCCGCAGCGCCGCGGAAGCCGCCGCCGCCTGCGGCTGCAGCCTCGGCCAGATCGTCAAATCGCTGCTCTTTCGCGGCGCCACCTCGGGCAAGCCTTATCTGTTGCTGGTCTCCGGCGCCAACCGCGTCAACGAACAGGGCGTCGCCGCGGTGATCGGCGAGGCTTTGCGGCGGCCGGACGCCGATGACGTGCGCGAGGTGACCGGCTTTTCCATCGGCGGCATTCCGCCGCTGGGGCACCGCACACCCCTCATCACCTTGATGGACGCAGCGCTGCTCGACTACGACCTCGTCTGGGCCGCCGCCGGCACCCCCGATGCGGTATTCCCGGTGGCGCCCGACCGGCTCGCCGCGGCCGCCGAGGCCCGCATCATCGCGCTCGCCTGAGGCGGCCGCCGCGTCGGCTCAGCCGCCGCGCTTTTTCATTTTGCTCAAAAACGGGCCGAGGATGTCGGAGTAGTCATCCGTCCATGGACGCAAGGCGCTCGCCTCGAAATCGCTGACCTCGTCCAGATCGCGGAAGGGATCGAGCGCCGCGGCGGTTTTGGCAAACAGCGCCACCGTCGAGGTCGATTGCGCGTAACTGCCGTCGGCAGAATCATCGGTGACAATGAAACCGTGCGCTCCCGGCAGCACCTTGATGGTGGCACCCAAAACCGCATCGAGATCGAGGTAGCGGTTGGAAATGTGCAACAGCACGATGCCGCTCGGCTTGATCTTGTCGAGGTAGAGCTTGATGGCCTCCGCCGTCATCAGGTGCACCGGGACGGCGTCGGAGGAGAAGGCGTCGATCACCAACAGATCAAAGCTGTCGTTGGCTTCCTTCGCCATGGTCAGCCGCGCGTCGCCGAGCACGATGTCCGGCTGGGGCTGACAGTGGGCGAGGAAGGTAAAATATTTGGGATTGCTGGCGATGCCGATGATCACCGGATCGATTTCGAAGAAACGCCAGGCCTCGCCCTCTTGCGAATGACAGGCAAGCGAGCCGGCGCCAAGACCCGTCACGCCGTAGCGGCCCTTCGCATCACCCAAGCTCTCCCTGACCTTGGCCACGGTACGGGCGATGGGACTGTTCTCGTAGTAATAGGTCGCCGGACTCGGGTCGTCGACGAGATTGCCTTTTTCGTCCCGCACACGCTGGGCCCCGTGCAGCGTCGTGCCATGAATCAAGGTGTGGTAGTCGCCGTCACTGGAGGTCTGCACCCGATAGACCCCGAAGTAGCTGCGCTGCGCGTCGCCGCGTTTGACCCCCGAGGGCAACAGCACCAGCGCGCAGAAGATCATCAGCGCCGTCACGAACTGGCGCACCGGCCAGCGGAACTGCGAAAACAGCACGAGCACCAACAGGCCCACCACCGCAGGTGTGCTGCCCCACTCGTTGAGGTCGAGGTTGAACCGCTGCATGGCCCAGGGCACCCAGTAGATGGCGAGCAGACCGCCGGCGATGATAAGCCAGCCGATCAGCATTTCTTGCTTGTCGGCCTCGCTGAGCCGCGGTCCCGGCTCGACCGGGCCGGCACCCTTGGCAACGCGCCCGCGCCAGGCACCGAGCGTGCCGGCGAGGCGCCGCAGCGCGGCCGGCGCGAACACGCCGGGACGGCAGGCCATCGACAGCGCCAGCAGCAGCGGATACTCGAACACCTCGCTGAAAATGCGAGGCGCCACCAGCGCGGCGGCGAGCCCGCCCAGCGCACCGCCGAAGGACATCCAAAGATAGAACTCGGTCAGATAACGCGCGGCCGGTCGCGCCTCGTAAAGCGTGCGGTGAGCAACCATGGCGGAGGTGAAGAACACGGCAACGCCGGTGGCGGCGGCCAAGAACCAGGTCTCGTGCTTGGTCTGGGAGATGGCAAGCAGGGCCACGGCAAGGGCGATGAGGTGGGCGGCGAGCAGCAGCGGCCGAGGCACCAACGGCCGTTCGCGGAATACCAAGACGAAGGTCAAGAGATAAAGGGAGAGCGGCAACACCCACAGCAGCGGCGCGGAGGCAATATCGGTTGTGACGTGGGTGGTGAAGGCGGTCAAAAGCGCCGCCGGCACCAGGGCCAGCCCAATCCAGCCCAGCCGATCCGACCAGGTGGGGGCGGCGCCGGCCGGGCCGGCTGCCGCGCTCTGGCGGCCGGCGGGGGCGGCCGCGCCGCGCCCCAGCATCAGCACGAAGGCCAAGGCGAGCGCCGCCAGCAACAAGACGTAGCCCGCCGCCCAGAACCGGCTCAGCGCCTTGAGACCAAAGGCGGGCTCGAGGATGAAGGGATAACTCAACAGCGCAATCAGGCTGCCGAGATTGCTGGCGGCATAGAGAAAATAAGGATCGCCGGCTTGTTGATGGCCCGTGCGCGCGAACCACGCCTGCAACAGGGGCGCGTTAGCGGCCACGGCGAGGAAGGGCAGCCCGATCGCCACCGTGAAGAGGCCGATTTGCCACAGGTAGGGCTCACCCGCCGGCGGCTCGGTCCAGCCGCTCGGCAGGCCGATCGGCAGCGCCAGAAAGGCCACGCAGCAGACGGCGAGATGGATGATCCCCGTGCTGAGCGCCGAGGCCTTGGCAATCAGCAGATGCGCATAGCAGTAGCCAATCAGGAGCGCGGCTTGAAAGAAAAAGATCGCCACCGCCCAGACCGAGGGTGAACCGCCGAGCACGGGCAACACCATCTTGGCAAACATCGGCTGCACGGAGAACAGCAGCAGCGCCGACAGGAAGGTGGTGGCGGTATAGGCCGCGAGCACGAAATGTGGATTGGGGTTGCCCAGAAAGGGGGGCAGGACGTCGGCGAGGCCCCGCCCCCCGCGCTGGCGCTCGGTGTCGCTCGCGCCGGGGTCTCGCACGCTGACATCGCCCATAAGCTCTCTCCTGTCTGGCGCCCGCCAAGGGCAAGGGCCGCGGCACTATATCTCCCGCGCCGTTGCCCATCAAAACGATCCCGGCTGCGGTTTGGTGCCCGCGCGCATGGGCCCTAAGCTTTTCGGCCTGAAGCCTGCGCTCAAATTGTGGCCAGGCGCCGAGGCTGGCGATTTGCGCGCCGTGACCGGGCGCGCTAAGAGGCGTTCCTGTTGCCCCCACTAAGCCAAAGGACGCTCCGCACGTGGCGGCTCAGGACACCGATCGGCAGGCGGCCCTTCTGGAGGATGCGGACGCGTTTGCGCGTCTGCTGCCGGCCGGCGCGCGCCTGATCGGTATCGATGTCGGCAGCAAAACCTTGGGCCTTGCGCTTTCCGACGTCACGCGTACCATCGCCTCGGGACTGACGACCCTCAAACGTGACAAATTCTCCCTCGACGTTGCGCGCCTGACCGAATTGGTCGCGGCGAACGCGGTCGGCGGCCTCGTCATCGGACTGCCGCAAAACCTCAACGGCAGCGTGGGGGCGCGTGCGCAATCGGCGCGCGCTTTTGCGCGCAACGTGGCCAAGCGCCTGCCGCTACCGATCCTACTCTGGGATGAACGCTTCACCACCGCGGAAGCGGAGCGGGTGTTGATCGCGGCCGATCTCTCGCGCCGCCGCCGTGCCGCCGTGATCGACAAGGTTGCCGCGACCCTCATCCTGCAAACGGCACTCGACCGCATGCAGCGCGTTTGAACCCCGCCGCGCTCAGCCAATTTCGCCGCAAGCTTGATCGGTGCCGTCAATGCGCAGCGCAGCTGTGCGCTTATTTTTTGCCCAGGCTCCGTAAGGCTCGCGCCAGCGGCAGGGGGCAACGCAAAACGGTCTTGGGCCGCCGACCGCGGCGCATGCAACGGGATGATCGACCGTGCAACGAGCAGTTTCGTGAATTGCTCGTCCTGCGGAGGATCGCCGGCGCCCGCGCTGCGGCCAGCCCAAGCCTGGCCCGACCGGGCGCGGCCGCTTTGCGCCAGTGCCGCGACCTTTTCGCGCGTCCAATACCACTTTTCGTTAGCGCTGGGTTTGCTAGCGTATTTTAATTGAGCCGTCGTCGGTCGAATTTTCATAGGCCGACGGATAAAGCCGCTGGGGTCCGTCTGGATCATTGCGGTATCGCACACTACGTACAGAGCCAGGTCGGCGCGAGCGCCCAACAGCTGCTCTGGCTTTTCTCATCAATATTGAGTGAGGTGGATATCCAAGCCATGAAGAACAACCATCGTTCAGGCCCGCTTGAGGCGTCGGCCCTGCACCTCCTGCACCGTGCTGGTCAGCGCGCAGAGGAACTCTTCACTAACGAAACGGGCAAAGTCGATCTAACCCCGCGCCAGTATGCCGTTCTCGCCTGCGTCGCCCACAACCCCGACATTTCGCAGACGGGGCTGGTCGAACAAACCGGCGTCGACCGGTCCACGCTTGCCGACATCGTGCGCCGGTTGGTGAAGAAGGGGCTGTTGCACCGCAAGCGTACCCGGCGCGACGCGCGCATGTATGCCGTGCGGCTGACCGCCAAGGGGCAGTCGGCGCTCGGTGCCGTCAAACCGGTCGCCTCGCGCGTCGATCAACGCATCCTGTCGGCCCTGAAGACCGATCAGCGCGGCGACTTTATCGAGGCGCTGGGCGAGATCGTCAAATCGCTGCACTCCTAAGGGCTAGCGCGAGGGGTGGGGGGCTAAGCTTAAGCTCTGGCGTTGGCGCTAACCGGCCAACGCCCGCTCAACGATGGCCCGGGTGTCGGCGCCCGCCAGGCCGCGCCCATAGGTGCGCCCGCTGGCGCGGGAAAAGCGCGTGCCCAGGAAGGCATCGCCCACCGCGGCGGGAGCCTCCGCGCGCAACAGCGCCCCGGCGGCCAAGCGCGCCAGGCTCTCGATCAGGTCGCGGCCGTGCGCCATAAGCCCCGCCGGGTCCTGGCTGAGGGCGTGCAAGCGCTCAAGCTCGGCCCGCAAGGTTGGCTCCGGGCCGGCCATCGCTGCCAGCGCCTCGAGCACGCAGGCGAAGGTCGCAGGCTCACGCTCGAGCACGCGCAACAGGTCGAGCGCCATGACGTTGCCGGACCCTTCCCAGATGGCGTTGAGCGGCAGCTCCCGGTAGAGGCGCGCGGCCAAGCCTGCTTCCACGTAGCCGTTGCCGCCCAAGCACTCGAGCGCCTCATAGCCAAGCGCGGGCCCCATCTTGCACACCCAGTATTTGGTGACCGGCGTCATCAGCCGGCGCCAGGCGGCCTCGCTCTCCTCCTCGGTGCGGTCGAAAGCGCGCGCCAGGCGAAAGGCGAGCGCGGTGGCGGCTTCCACGTCAAGCGCCATGTCGGCCAAGACGTGCTGCATCAGCGGCTGATCGATGAGATGCTTCTGGAACACGCGACGGTGCCGGCAATGGTGGATGGCGTTGGCGAGCGCCAAGCGCATCAGCCCCGCCGAGGCTACGGCACAATCGAGCCGCGTCAGGGTCACCATCTCCATGATGTTGGCAACGCCGCGCCCTTCCTCGCCGATCAGCCAGCCGTGCGCGGCCTGAAACTCCACTTCGGAGGAGGCATTCGAGCGGTTGCCGAGCTTGTCCTTGAGGCGCTGGAAACGCAGCGCGTTACGGTTGCCGTCGGGCAAAACGCTGGGCAGCAGGAAGCAGCTGAGCCCGCCAGGCGCTTGCGCCAACACGAGGAAGGCATCCGACATCGGCGCGGACATGAACCATTTATGCCCCGTGATCAGGTATTCGGCGCCGGGACCGCGCCCGCCAACCGGCGCGGCCCGCGTGCTATTGGCGCGCACGTCGGTGCCGCCCTGCTTTTCCGTCATACCCATGCCGATGGTGACGCTGCGCTTCTGGGCCACAGGCCGCAGCGCCTTGTCGTAGGTGCGCGCCAGGATCTTGGGCAACCACTGGGCGGCCAACTCCGGCGCGATCAGGAGCGTCGGCACGGCCGCGTTCGTCATCGTGATCGGACACTGGTGCCCTGCTTCCATCTGGTTGGCGAGGTAGCAGCCGGCCGAGCGCTCGACGCTGGCGCCCGGGCGCCTGCCGCCGCCGCCCGGCTCGGCCAGATGCTCCCAGACGGAGGCGTGCAAGCCTTGGGCCATGCTGATCTGCATCAAGGCGTGATAGGCCGGGTGATACTCCACCACGTCGAGCCTTGCCCCCTTGCTGTCGAAGCTCAACAGCCGCGGCGGATTTTCGTTGGCGAGCCGCGCCTGCTCCAGGGCCTCCGCGCTGCCGCAGATCCCCCCGAATTGGCTGAGCCGTTCGAGCGCGCCAACCGCGCCGCCTTCCCGCTTGACCGCCTCCACGAGCGGCAGATCGCTCATGAACAAATTCACGTCTTGGAAGGGCGGGCTCTGGTTGAAAACCTCATGCGTTTGGAACGGCTCGAGCATGCGCTGTGCTCCTTGCAGGAAAGCCTCAGCCTAGCAACCGGCACGGGCCGGCGCAGCCCATCTGCGACCTTCTCCACCGCTCGCAACCGAGCGCGGCTTGCGAGCCTGGCGGAGTCGGCGTATAGGAACGCCTTTAATGACCACCATTCATCCCGCCACCTTCGTCCGCCGCCATCTGTTGACCTGTGAGGGCCTCAAGGCCGGCGAAATCAGCGCGCTTCTGGATTTGGCCGACAAGGCCGCGGAAGGCAACCGCCAGGTCATCAAAAAGCGCGACGTGTTGCGCGGGCGAACGCTGATCAATCTGTTCTTCGAAGCCTCGACGCGCACGCAGAGCTCCTTTGAGCTCGCGGGAAAGCGCCTGAGCGCCGACGTCATGAACATGAACGTTTCGACCTCCTCGGTGGCCAAGGGCGAGACGCTGATCGACACGGCCATGACGCTCAACGCCATGCGGCCGGACATCCTGGTGGTGCGCCACCACGCCGCGGGGGCCGTCGAACTGTTGGCCCAGAAGGTCGACTGCTCGGTGATCAACGCCGGTGACGGGGCGCATCAGCATCCCACCCAGGCGCTGCTCGACGCGCTCACCATTCGCCGCGCCAAGGGCCGCATCGCCGGGCTGACGGTGGCGATTTGTGGCGACATCCTGCACTCGCGCGTGGCACGCTCCAACATCAACGTGCTGAACACCATGGGGGCCCGCGTCCGGGTGGTGGCACCCTCGACGCTGCTGCCGGCGCACACCGATCGGCTCGGCGCGGAGGTCTTCACCGACATGAATGCCGGCCTGGAGGATGCCGACATCGTCATGATGCTGCGGCTGCAGAAGGAGCGCATGCAAGGCTCCTACGTGCCCTCTACGCGCGAATACTTCCACTTCTTCGGACTAGACCACGAAAAGCTGGCCCGGGCCAAGCCCGACGCCTTGATTATGCATCCAGGTCCCATGAACCGCGGCGTCGAGATCGCCTCCACCATTGCCGACCACTCCCGCAGTGTCATTCGCGAGCAGGTTGAAATGGGTGTGGCGGTACGCATGGCCGTGCTCGAGGCCATGGCACGTCAGCTGCCCAACCATTGAGAAGTGTCGCGCGTATGAAGAAATCCGATCCGACCCCGGACGCGACCGCGTTTCTCAACGCCCGGCTCCTCGATCCCGCTTCGGGCAAGGACGAGCCCGGCGGCCTGTTGGTGCGGGGCGGCGTCATTGCCGATCTCGGCAACCACCTGCGCCGCAACGCTCCCGACGGGGCGGCGGTGATCGACTGCAAGGGCCACGTGCTCTGTCCAGGCATCATCGACATGCAGGTGTTCACCGGCGAGCCCGGGCAGGAGCACCGCGAGACCTTGAAGACGGCGAGCCAGGCGGCGGCGGCCGGCGGCGTCACCACCATCGTCGTCATGCCGGATACGCAGCCCGTGATCGACCAAGTGGCCTTGGTCGACTTCATCCAGCGCCGGGCGCGCGACAATGCCGTCGTCAACGTCCACATCATGGCGGCCATGACGCGCGGCCTCAATGGCCAGGACATGACCGAGATCGGCCTCCTGAAGCGCGCCGGCGCCATTGCCTTCACCAACGGCAAGTCCAGCGTGGGCAACACGCGGGTGATGCACAACGTGCTGCTCTACGCCAAGGACTTCGGTGCGCTGATCGCCCATCACACCGAGGATCCCCACCTGATCGACGGCGCGGTGATGAATGCCGGGGAGGTTGCTACCCGCCTCGGCCTGCCGGCCGTGCACAAGGCCGCCGAAACGATTGTGCTCGAACGCGACGTACGTCTGGTCGAGATCACCGGTGGGCGTTACCACGCCGCGACCATCAGTTGCGCGGAAAGCCTGGCCGTGGTCCGCGCCGCCAAAGCCCGCAAACTGCCGGTAACCTGCGGCATCTCCGTCAATCACCTGACGCTCAATGAGAACGACATCGGCCCCTATCGCACCTTTTTCCGGTTGCGCCCGCCGCTGCGCTCCGAGGAGGACCGGGCGGGGATGGTGCGCGGCATTGCCGCGGGCGATATCGACGTCATCGTCTCGAGCCATGACCCGCAGGACGCCGACGTCAAGCGGCATCCCTTTGCGGAGGCGGCCGACGGCGCCATTGGCCTCGAAACCCTACTCGCCGCGGCCTTGCGCGTGCATCATAGCGGGGAGGTCGGTCTCATTCCCTTGCTGAAGGCGATGACCGCCAATCCTGCCAAGCTCTTGGGCCTTGCCTCGGGCCGGCTGCAGAAGGGCGCACCGGCAGACTTGATCGTGGTCGATCTCGGTTTGCCCTGGGTGGTCGACAAGGTGCAACTCAAGGCGCGCTCGAAGAACTCCCCGTTCGATGAAAGCAAGATGCAAGGCCGCGTTCTCAACACCATGGTTGCGGGTGCCCTTGTCTACCAATACGCTGGCATGGACCGCAGCTGACATTTGTGTTGAGCCGAGCCACGGGGATGGGCATAGCCTTCATACTCTACGGCCTGCTGGCGCTGCTCGCGGGTTATCTGTTGGGGTCGATCCCGTTCGGACTGCTGTTGACGCGCTGGGCTGGGCTCGGCGACGTGCGCAGCATCGGCTCGGGCAATATCGGCGCCACCAACGTCTTGCGCACCGGCCATCGCGGCCTGGCGGCGGCCACCCTGGCACTCGACCTGCTGAAGGGGACCCTTGCCGTCCTGATCGTCTACGCCATGGCCAAGCGCGCGGTGGGCTTCGAGGCCTACCGGCTCGCCTACCTGGCCGGGCTAGGCGCGGTCTTGGGGCACCTTTTCCCGCTTTGGCTGGGTTTTCATGGCGGCAAGGGCATCGCCACCTTCATCGGCGTGCTGTTGGGGGTGCACTGGCCCGCCGCCGCCGTCTTCTGCCTCATCTGGCTCGGCGTCGCCGCCGTCTGGCGCTACTCCTCCCTGGCCGCGCTCAGCGGCACGGCGGGCGTCATTGTCTACTACCTGATTTTCGGTCAGGCGGGGCTCCCCTACGTGCTGGTGATGGCGGCGCTGGTCACCCTTAAGCATCACGCCAACATCCGGCGCCTGCTGGCAGGTCAGGAAAGCCGCATCGGGGCAAAGTCTTGACGGGCGGCTGCGCCTCAGTTGGCCAACGGGCTATCCGCGTCGCTCTGATCGCGCGAAGCGGTCTGGCGCCAAGGCAAAGCCCCGGCGGGGCGCCAAGCCCGGCACGAGCGGCTGCGGCCAGGCGGCCCTCGCCCTCCCAGCCTTGAGCGTTGCCGGGAGGAGGGCGACCAGGCCTAAGCGAAATCGCCACAAAATCGCGCAATCATTCCCCGCCAAAACCGCACATATCCAACCAAAAGACCAAAAAACTACGTTATCGTTGATTATCGGTCGAAAATAGCGCCGGGCGGGTGTTTGACACGCTCCCCGGCATCCACCATGTTCTCGCCGCCCATCGGGCAAAGGGTAGCAACAGCTTAAGGATCGCGGCCGCCCAGAGGGCCTGGGTCGGCGCTGCCGCAGAGACCTTTCATGAACGTTGTCATTGTTGAATCGGTCGCCAAGGCCAAGGCGATCAATAAATATCTCGGTTCCAGCTATAAGGTTCTGGCCTCTTACGGGCACGTGCGCGACCTGCCCTCCAAGGACGGCTCGGTGGAGCCGGACAAGGACTTTGCCATGCATTGGGACGTCGATGGCAGGTCCAGCAAGGTCATGCGCGAGATCGCCGATGCCGTCAAAACGGCCGACAAGCTGATCCTCGCCACCGACCCCGATCGCGAGGGCGAGGCCATCTCCTGGCATATCCTGCGCATCCTGGAGGACAAGAAAGCCCTGAAAAAGGGCGTCCCCGTCGAACGCGTCACGTTCAATGCCGTCACCAAGCAGTCGGTGCTCGAGGCCTTCAAGGCCCCGCGCGCCATCGATGCGCCCCTAGTGGAGGCCTACCTGGCCCGGCGCGCGCTCGACTATCTCGTCGGCTTTACGCTGTCCCCGGTGCTCTGGCGCAAGCTGCCGGGGGCACGCTCGGCCGGGCGCGTGCAATCGGTGGCGTTGCGCCTGGTGTGCGACCGCGAGGCCGAGATCGAGGCCTTCAAAAGCGAAGAGTACTGGAGCATCGAGGCGCTCCTGGCGACGCTGAAGGGCGAAGAGGTGCGCGCCCGGCTCAGCGCCATCGCCGGTCGCAAGCTCGATCGCCTCGACATCAAGGATGCGGCAAGCGCGCACGCCATCAAGGCGGCCGTCGAAGGTGCCCCCTTCCGCGTCGCCGCGGTCGAAAAAAAGGCGGTCCGGCGCAATCCCTATGCCCCGTTCACGACCTCGACCCTGCAGCAGGAGGCCTCGCGCAAGCTTGGCTTTTCCGCCAAGCAAACCATGCAAGTGGCGCAGCGCCTTTACGAGGGCGTGGACATCGAGGGCGAAACCACCGGTCTCATTACCTATATGCGCACGGACGGGGTCACCATCATTCCGGAGGCCATTTCGGCTATTCGCCGCTTGGTCGAGCAGGACTACTCGGCCCGCTACCTTCCCCCCTTCATCCGCGAGTACAAGACCCGAGCCAAGAACGCCCAGGAGGCGCACGAGGCGATCCGGCCAACCGACGTTCGCCGCCGCCCCGAGAGCGTGCAGCGGCATCTGCAGCGCGACCAGGCGCGGCTTTACGAGCTCATTTGGAAGCGCGCGGTGGCGAGCCAAATGGCCTCCGCCGAACTGGAGCAGACGACCGCCGAGATCGATGTCACCGGCAACGATGGCAAGGCCTACGGCTTCCGGGCCACCGGCTCGGTCGTGCTGTTCGAGGGCTTCCTTAAGCTCTACGAGGAAGGCCGCGACGACCGTGCCCGCAACGGCAAGGCCGAGGAGGCCGACGACGCGGACAGCCATCGCCTGCCGCCGCTGGCCCAGGGTGACCCCCTCAAGGCGCGCGCCATCGAGGCCAAGCAGCACTTCACCGAGCCGCCGCCACGCTTCACGGAGGCAACCCTCGTCAAGCGCATGGAAGAGCTCGGTATCGGTCGGCCCTCCACCTACGCCTCGACGCTCGCGCTCCTGCAGGAACGCGATTACGTGCGCATCGACAAGAAGCGGCTCTTGCCCGAGGACAAGGGGCGGCTCGTCACCGCCTTCCTGGAGGGCTTTTTCAAGCGCTATGTCGAGTACGACTTCACCGCCGACCTGGAAGAGAAGCTCGATCTGATTTCTGACGGCAAGCTCGAGTGGAAGGACGTGCTACGCGACTTCTGGCGCGAGTTCACCGGCGCGGTCAACGAGATCAAGGATTTGCGCGTCGGCGAGGTGCTCGAGGCCTTGAACGAAATCTTGGGTCCGCACATTTTTCCGCCCAAGGCGGAAGGTGGTGACCCACGCCAGTGTCCCAACTGCGGGGCAGGACGGCTCAGCCTCAAGGTCGGCAAGTTCGGCGCCTTCATCGGCTGCTCCAACTATCCCGATTGCCGCTACACGCGCCAATTCTCCGACACCCAGAACTCTGCCCCGGAGGCCTCGACACCGGAGGGGAAGCTGTTGGGGCAGGATCCCGAAACGGGTCTACCGGTCAGCTTGCGGAGCGGGCGCTTCGGCCCTTATGTGCAGTTGGGCGACGCGGAGGGCGAGGAGAAACCCAAGCGTGCCTCGGTGCCGCGGGGCATCGACGCGCAAAGCCTCGATCTCGAGCGCGCCTTGCAGCTGCTGGCGTTGCCGCGCGAGGTCGGCATGCATCCAGAAACCGGCAAACCGATCACGGCCGGCCTCGGCCGCTATGGCCCCTTCATTCTGCACGAGGGCACCTACGCCAACCTGCCCGGGGTTGAGGAGGTGTTTTCCATTGGCCTCAACCGCGCCGTCGTGCTGCTGGCGGAGAAAAAGGCCAATATCGGCAAGGGACGCTTCCAGCGTCCGGCCGCCACGGTCCTCAAGGAGCTCGGCGAGCACCCCAGCGAGGGCGGCAAGGTACAAGTGTTGTCCGGTCGCTATGGCCCTTACGTCAAGCACGGCGACGTCAACGCCACACTGCCGCGCGCCAAGGATCCAGCTACGCTCAGTCTCGCGCAAGCCGTCGAGCTGATCGCCGAGCGCATCGCCAAAGGCCCGAGTAAACCCAAGCGCCGCGGCAAGCCCGGCAAGGAGAGCCCCAGCAAGGGGGCCAAGGCCGCCCCCGCCGCCAAGCCGGCGGCCGCCGAGAGGCCCGAGCGGAGCGGCAAAAGCCCGGGCAAGACCAAGGCGGCGCCCAAGAGCCCGAAGGCCAAGGCCAAGAAGGGCAGCGGTACGCGCGAGGCGGCAGAATAGGCAGGACCGGCAAGACGGTGCCGCGCAAGCGCAAAGAACCTCGTCCGCGAGCGGGCCTGCCAAGCAAAGACGCGATCCTCGATTTCGTGCGCGGCGCACCGGGCAAGGTCGGCAAGCGCGAGATTGCGCGCGCCTTCCGCGTCGAGGGCGGCGACCGGCCGGCACTCAAAAGAATGCTGGCGGAAATGACCGAGGCCGGTCTCCTCAGTGGCAATCGCAAGACCTTCAAGGAGCGGGGGCAACTTCCCGCCGTGGCCGTGCTCGAGATCGTCTCGCGCGACGCCGACGGCGAGCTCATTGCGGAGCCCGTGGTGTGGGACCGCGCCGAGGGAGAAAAGCCGCGCGCCCTGTTGCTCGTGCCAGCACGGGCGCGCGGCTCGCCAGCGCCGCCGCTCGGACAGGGCGACCGCATCCTGGCGCGGCTGACGCGGCTTGAGGAGAGCGATGTCGCGGGCTGTCGCTACGAGGCCGAGCCGATCAAGCGGCTGCCCCGGGAAAGGCGCCGGCAGCTCGGGATTTTTCGGCACCGCGCCGGCGGTGGCGGTGTGATCGACCCGATCGACCGCAAGGAACTCAAGGAATGGCCGATCCAACCTGGCGATGAGGGGGAGGCTAGAGATGGTGACCTGGTGCGCTTCGATCTCACGCGCTCGGGTCGCTTCGGCGTGCCGCAAGCGCGCGTACTGGAAGCCCTTGGCAATCCCGAGGAGCAAAAGAAGTTCAGCCTGATTGCCATTCACGCGCACGGCATGCCGGACGAGTTTCCCGCCAGCGTGCTCGCCGAGATTGCCAGCCTCGAGCGGCCAACGCTCGCCGGCCGCAGCGATCTGCGCGGCCTCGATCTCATCACCATCGATCCCACCGATGCGCGCGATCATGACGACGCGGTGCATGCGGCAGCCGATAAAGACCCGCGCAATGCCGGCGGCTTCGTGCTGCACGTGGCCATCGCCGACGTTGCCCACTACGTGCGCCCCGGCAGCCGGCTCAACCATGAGGCGCGCCTGCGCGGCAACTCGGCCTATTTTCCGGATCGCGTGGTGCCGATGCTGCCGGAGAAGATTTCCAACGAGCTGTGCTCGCTGCAGGAGGGCCAGGAGCGCGCCTGTCTCGCCGTGCGCATCGTTATCGACGCCAAGGGCAACAAGCGCACACATAGCTTCTTGCGTGCCATTATGCGCTCGGCCGCCAAGCTCACCTACGAGGACGC
>Ga0075433_10000564_pt1 | contig 24437 bp, 22 predicted proteins | sample RhiMethybrSRZTD2_FD_75299 | JGI IMG/M metagenome (GOLD analysis project Ga0075433, IMG submission 75299) | Populus rhizosphere microbial communities from Tennessee, USA - Rhizosphere MetaG P. TD hybrid SRZTD2 | ecosystem: Host-associated > Plants > Roots > Rhizosphere > Soil | place: USA... | reverse complement strand
AGCAGGAAGCCCGGGGGCACGTAGGGACGAAGCCGGTCGAGGGGCGGATCCTCCTGGCCGAGGTGCGCCCCGGCCGCGCCGGCGGCGAGCGCCACGTCCACCCGGTCATTCACGATCACCGGCACGGCGAGCGCGCCCACGAGCCTTCGGGTGAACGCCACAACCTCGTCGGGCGGTGCATCTTTCAAGCGCACCTGGATGATCGTGGCTCCGCCGGCCACGGCCCGGCGGCACGCCTCGACCGGATCGCGCCCCTTGAGGACGCCCGGGTCCGTGATCACCATCAAACGCAGCTGAGACCCTAGTGCCATGAGCAAGACCCTGCGTGGACTGCGCGGCGCGACCACCGCCGCGGCCAACACCGGCCAGGCCATCCTGGAGGCGACGGCCGAGCTGTTGCGCGGGCTGCAAGCAGCGAACGGCTTCCAGCCCGAAGATGTCGAGAGCGCCATCTTCACGTCATCCCCGGACCTCACCGCGGAGTACCCCGCGCGCGCCGCGCGCCTGCTCGGCTGGAGCGACGTCCCGCTGCTGGGCGCGGCGGAAGTCGCGGTTCCCGACGGTGTACCACGCTGCATCCGCGTGCTGCTCCACTTTTACACGGCCAAGCCGCAGCGCGAGCTGAAACATATGTACCTGCGCGACGCGGCCAAGCTGCGCCCGGACCGGAAGAAATGACGGACAGTTCCGTCTCGACCCGGGTCGTCATCGTGTCGGCGAAGGGCGCCACGCGCTGGCAAGCGGGGCATCCCTGGATCTATCGCACCGACGTCTATGACGAGCCGCGTGACGCATCCGGCGTCGTCGCGGTCACCGACCGTCGCGGGCGGCACCTCGGCCAGGCCCTGTATTCCCCCACCTCGGAGATCCGGCTGCGGCTGCTCACCACCGGGCGCGAGGCCATCGATGCGACATGGTGGGCCGAGCGGATCGCTGCGGCCGCGGGCCGACGCAACGGCATCCCAGCTACCGCGTACCGCGTGGTCCACGGCGAAGCAGACGGCCTGCCGTCCCTGGTCGTCGATCGGTACGGCCCGTACGTCGTGGCGCAGCTGCTCTCGGCCGGGCTCGAGCAGGTGCGCGCGGACGCGCTGGACGGGATCGCCGCCGCCCTCACCCCCGAGGGGATCCTGCTCCGCAACGACACCACCGTGCGGCGCCACGAGGGACTGCCGCTCGAGGTCGTACCGGGGCGCGGCACGGTGCCCGACACCGTGACCGTCGAGGAGGCGGGCGTCCGCTACCTCGCGGCACCACACACCGGCCAGAAGACAGGGGCGTTTCTCGACCAGCGGGAGAACCGGCTGCTGGTCGCGCAGCACACGGGTGCGGGCCGGGCGCTGGACCTGTTCACCTATCACGGCTCGTTCGCGCTGCACCTGGCCCGGCGCGCCGGCGAGGTGGTGGCGGTGGACCAAAGCGCCGAAGCGTTGGCGCGGGGGCGCGAGAATGCGACTCTCAACCAGCTCACGAACATCACCTGGCGCGAGGCCAACGCGTTCGACCTGTTGCGCGAGCTGGAGCGGCGGGAAGAGCAATTCGACACGATCGTGCTCGACCCCCCGGCGTTCGCCAAGTCCAAGCAGAGCGTTCCCCGGGCGCTCGCCGGCTACAAGGAGATCAACCTGCGTGCCATGCGCCTGGTCGCTCCCGGCGGGGTGCTGTTCACCTGTTCCTGCTCCTACCACGTGAGCCGCAACGTCTTCCTGGACATGCTGGGCGACGCCGCGCGGGATGCGGGGCGGCGGCTCCAGCTGCTCGCCGTCACGGGGGCGGGCCGGGACCACCCGGAGCTGATCAACGTTCCCGAGACCGGCTACCTGAAGGGCACCCTGCTCCGGGCCGTTGACTAAACCGCTGTCCCTTACAACCTTGCAGTCCTGTCCATGCCGGCGTCCGCCCTGGTCCGCCGAGTCTTCATCGGCCTCCTCGTCGCCAACCTGGCGGTCGTAGGGGTCAAGCTGGCGGTGGGGATCACGTCCGGCTCCCTCGCCGTGCTGGGCGGGGCGGTGGATTCGTGCGTGGATGCGCTCAACAACGTGCTCGCTCTGATCATCGTCCGCGTGGCGGCGAAGGAGCCCGATGAGGACCACCCGTACGGCCACGGCAAATTCGAGACGCTGGGCGCGCTGGCGATCGTGGGATTCCTGTCGATCACCTGCTTCGAGCTGGTGCGGGGGGCGGTGAACCATTTCGTGAGCGGCAGCCATCAGGTCGACGTCAGCGACTTCCAGCTGGGGCTACTCGTGCTCACGCTCGGCGTGAACGTCCTCATTACGTGGTACGAGCACCGCCGCGGGATCGAGCTCGGCAGCGAGCTGCTGGTCGCGGACGCGGCGCACACCCGCGCCGACGTCTTCATCACGGTCGGCATCCTCGTCGGCATCCTGCTCACGCGCCAAGGGTGGTGGTGGGCCGATTCCACCGTCGCGATCCTCGTGGCCCTGGCCATCATCCTCGTGGCCTATCGCATCCTGGCGCGCACCGTGCCGGTGCTCGTGGACCAGCGCGCTATCCCCACCCGCGACATCCAGGATGCCGCCCAGGCCGTGCCCGGCGTAAAAAGCGCCTACGGCATCCGCTCGCGTGGGCCCTCCGACTTGCGCTACGCCGAGGTGACGGTGTGCGTCGACCGTCACGCGGACGTGGAGTCCGCGCACGCCATCGCCGACCAGGTGGAGGAGCGGCTCAAGCGGGACCTGCGGCTGCACGAAGTCACCGTGCACGTGGAACCATGCTGAGCCTCTCGGGGGAGCAGCGCTCTCGGACCGCGCGGCGGCCGCCGCGCTCGCTCAAGCAGGAGTATCAGGAGTTCCTGCTGCAGCGCATCGAGGAGTACAAGAACGCCCTCACTCGCGAAGGGCTGCTGGAGATCGGCGACGAGGCCGTGCGCGAGCTCGAAGAGAGCGCCACGGGTCAGTACCTCCTCACGGAAGTGCTGCTGCTCGAGCACGTCGACCGCATCATCGCGCGGCGGCTGCGCCTGCCGTCGTTCCCCCGCTGGCGCCAGAAGCACCGCGCCCTGCGCGCCGCGCAGCGCGCCCCGACGCATTGGGGCCTCGACTCGGACGGCCCGCTCGTGAGCGCGGTACGCCGCCTGGAGCCCGGCGACCTCGCCGTCGTGGTCGGCGCCGCCGCACTCCCCGCCGCCCTGTTCATCGCGGCCCACGACGCCGAGGTCTTTCTCGTGGATCACGATCTCGGAGCGGTCGAAGGGGCGGAGAGCCGGGCCGTCACCGAGCAGCTCGCGGGCCGGTTCCAGGCGCTCGTCGTCACGTTCGGCAGCTGGTTCCCGGACGTGGCGCCGAGCCTGGTGATCATCGATCCCTCCGCCCTGGCGCCGGCGCGCGCGCGCGACCGCCAGGCGCTGCTCAGCGAGCTGCAGCTGCGCACGCGCCCCGGCGGCGTGCACGTGATTCTCCCCAGTCCCACCGCGAGCGAGGTGATCCCGCTCGCCCCCGAGGCGCTGCAAGCCCAATACGGTGGCTGGGAGATCGTGCGGCGCCGCCGTAGCAAAGCGAGCGCCGGGTTCACGGCGACCAAGCCGGAGCGTCAGCTGGACACGGCGTTGAACGTGTCAGAGTAACCACTCGCCCGCCGTCCCCTGACGTTACACGTTACACGACAACAAGTTGCACGAAGGTCCGCGTGGCAGGCGCTTTGCTCTTGCAACGTGTAACCTGCAACGTGGAACGCGTGGAATGACCAGCCTGCCACTTGTTCTCGACGACGACGAACCGATCGGTATCATCTTGCGAGCCGGCCGGAAGATGCTGCGCCCGGCGAAAATCTGGGCCTACTGCTGGTTCACAGACGAGGCCGAGGGAGGAGCGGGCGACCACACGCATCGTCATCTTCCAGAACACATCGACTGACGCGCGAGCGGGGCCGGCCCAGAGCCGGCCCTTCGTGTTTCCGCACGTATCCTCCTTGCAGTTCAGGTAGTTGGCTGGTCGGCCGGTTGCCGTAGTCCCCCCGCCGGGTCTAATCTTCAAGGGTCATGGCCACCCTCACGATCAACGGCCGCTCCGTCAGTGCCGATCCCGAACAAACGATCCTCGAGGCGGCCCGCGCGGCGGGGATTCTGGACATCCCCATCCTGTGCTGGTATCCCAAACTGCCGGTCGTCGGAAACTGCCGTATCTGCCTCGTCTCGGTGGAGGGGCAGGCGAAGCTGCTCCCCGCATGCGCCACCAAAGTGGCGGACGGCATGGCGGTCCAAACCGAATCCCACGCGGCGGTCGAGAACCGCAAGGGCGTGCTGCGGCTGCTGCTCGAGCGTTACCCGGGCCAGCACCTGAGGAACGGGGGGCGCGCCCAGCCCCGCAACGAGTTCGAGGAGTACGTCGTGCGCTACGGGGTCGTTCCCACGCCCCTGGGGGAGCGCGATCTCGTGCTGCGCCACGGCGACGAGCGGCCCGGAGACCCGATGATCCGGCACGACATGAGCACGTGCATCCTGTGCACGCGCTGCGTGCGGGCGTGCGAGGACATCCAAGTGGTCGGCGTGCTCGACGTGGGCCAGCGGGGCGAGCACACGGAGATCATCGTCGGCGCGGACGGCGACCCGGACAAGGCCGGGTGCACCTGGTGCGGCGAGTGTGTGCGGGTGTGCCCGACGGGCGCGATCTTCGAGGTGATGCCGCGCGAGCGGTTCGCCCCCGAGAAGGTTCTCCACCCGGAGCAGAAGGTCCGGTCGGTCTGCCCCTACTGTGGCGTCGGCTGCCAGGTGGATCTGCACGTGGCGGGCGAGCACGTCATGCGCGTCACCTCGCCCGACATCGAGCTCGATACTCCCAATCAAGGCTCCACCTGCGTGAAGGGCCGCTTCGGCTATGACTTTCCCCAGCACCGCGACCGCCTCACGAAGCCGTTGATCCGCAAGGGCTGGGAGAAGGAGCAGGGCCGCTGGGTGTGGCGCGGCCGCACGGGGACGAATCGCCGCGGCGGGCCGTGGCAGACCATCGAAGGTGAGGGCCAGAACGCGAAGCCGGCGGGCCCGCCGCGCGCGGTGGGAAAGTCGGTGCGCGACCTGCCGCTGCTGGAGCGCGTAGACCTGGACATTCGCGATCGGGTGGCGACCCCACCGTCCTGGTACGAGCCGTTCCGCGAGGCCACCTGGGAAGAGGCCCTCGAGCTCACGGCGCAGGAGCTGCTGCGTCTGAAGCGCGAGCGCGGCCCCAACTCCCTGGCATGCTTCTCCTCCGCCAAGTGCTCGAACGAGGAGAACTACCTGATGATGCGGATGTTCCGCGCCGCGCTCGGCACCAACAACATCGATCACTGCACGCGCCTGTGTCATTCCACGTCGGTCGCGGCGATGCAGCGGGCGCTCAACACCTCGGCGGCGTCGGGCTCGATGCGCGAGGTCGAGCACGCCAGCGACGTCATCTTCATCGCCGGCGCGAACACCACCGAGTCGCACCCGGTGTTCGGCGCCGCCATCAAGCGGGCCCACGAGCGCGGCGCGACGCTCATCGTGGCCGACCCCCGCAAGACCGAGCTCGCGGCCCGGGCGGACATCCACCTCCAGATGCAGCCGGGCACCGACGTCGCGCTCTTCAACGCGATGCTGCATCACATCGTGATGCGAGACCTGGAGGACAAACGGTTCGTCGCCGAGCGGATGCGCGACTTCGATAGGGTGCGGGATTCGGTCAAGGCGATGACGCCGGACGTGGCCGCGAAGATCACCGGCGTCCCGGCGGACCGGATCCGCTGGGCGGCGGAGCTCTATGCCAAAGGGCCGCACACCAGCACGCTGTGGGCGATGGGGCTCACCCAGCACGCCAACGGGACGGATCTCGTCACGTCATTGCTGAATCTGATGCTCGCGTGCGGGATGATCGGGCGCTGGGGTGCGGCGATGATGCCCGTGCGAGGGCAGAACAACGTCCAGGGCGCGTCCGACGTGGGCGCGATTCCGTTCGTGTACACCGACTACCGGCCGGTCAGAGACCCCAAGATTCGCGCGGAATACGCCGCGGCGTGGGGGGTCCCACCGGAGTCCCTCTCGCTCAGCGAGGGGCTCATGGTGACCGAGATCGTGAAGCCGGAAAGCGGCGTCCAGGGGATGTACATCATGGGCGAGAACCCTGTCATCTCCGACCCGGACGTGGCGCATGCCGAGCACTGGTTTCAGGAGCTCGAATTCCTCGCGGTGCACGACCTGTTCCTCACGGAGACGGCCCGGTACGCGGACGTGGTGCTGCCCGGGTCGAGTTTCGCCGAGAAGACGGGGACGTTCGTGAACACCGAGCGTCGCATTCAGCTCGCCCACCAGGCGGTGCCGACGCCGGGCGACGCGCGCGGCGATCTCGACATCCTGATCGACCTGTCGAACCGCCTCGGGCTCAAGACCCGCTTCCAGACCGCGGAAGAAGTGATGCGGGAGATCGCGCGGGTGACTCCCTCGTGGCGCGGCGTGACGTACCAGCGGCTCGAAGGGGCGGGACTGCAGTACCCGGTGCCGACCGACGACTCCGCCGGCACCTCGTTCTTGTTCGACGACCGATTCCCGACGGCGGACGGCAAGGGCATCTTCGTCCCCGTCGAGTACGCGCCGCCTGTCGAGCTCCCCGACGAGGAGTATCCGTACGTGATGAACACGGGGCGCCAGTTGTATCACTGGCACACGGGCACGATGACCCGCCGCGCCTCGGGCCTCGACCAGCGTGAGCCCACGCCGATCGTCGAGATTCACCCCAACGATGCGCGCGAGCTCGGGCTGGAGGACGGCGACCTGGTGCGGCTCACCTCGCGCCGCAACACCATGGTGAGCTCGTGCCGCATCTCCGAGCGCGTCGCGCGAGGCCAGGTGTTCGTGCCGTTCCATTTCCGCGAAGCCGCGGCCAACCTGCTGACCAATCCCGTGCTCGATCCCTACGCGAAGATGGCGGAGCTCAAATGCTGCGCGGTGCGGCTCGAGCCGGCGCACGTGGTCGTCGCCGACTAGGAAACAAATGCGGAGTTCGGAATGTCGAATGCGGAATTGCGGTGTGAGTTCGTGTTATAAGCGACGTCCGACCTTACATTCCGCATTCCGAATTCCACATTCCGCATTGCACCCCTAATGGACCTAGGTCTCGCCGGCCGGGTGGCCCTCGTATGCGGCAGCACCAAGGGATTGGGGCGCGCCGTGGCGAAGTCGCTGGCTCAGGAGGGCGCCCGTGTGGCTGTCAACGGCCGCCACCAGGACTCCGTGGAGCAAGCGGCACGGCAGCTCTCCTCCGAGGTCGGCCAGGCGGTGATGGCGTTCGCGGCCGACGTGGGCGATGCGGCACAGGCCGCGGGCCTGGTGGACCGGGTGAACCACGAGATGGGTCGCCTCGACGTGCTGTTCTGCAACGCGGGCGGTCCGCCCGCGGCGCCGTTCACCCATCAGCCGGCCGAGGCGTTCGAGCAGGCGGTGGCGCTGAACCTCCTGTCCACGGTCAATCTCGCTCGCGCCGCCGTGCCCATCATGCGGAAGCTCCAATGGGGCCGCATCATCTGCCTCGCGTCGGTCGCCGCCAAACAGCCGCTGCCCGGGCTCATCCTCTCCACCACGGCGCGCGCCGGCGTCCTGGGCTTCGCGAAAGCCCTGGCCGACGAGGTCGCCCCCGAGGGCATCACCGTGAACGTGGTGTGTCCCGGCTACATCGTGACGGAGCGCATCACGGAGCTCACCGAGACCCGGGCGCGGCGCGAGCGGCGGGCGTCACAGGAGGTCGTGGGTGAGCTGGTCGCGGACATCCCGCTGGGCCGCATGGGTCGCACCGATGAGCTCGCGGCGGCCGTCGCGTTTCTCGCGTCCGAGCGGGCCAGCTATATTACCGGCGCAGTATTACAAGTGGACGGCGGGTTCACGCGGTCCATCTTCTGACGCATCCCGCAGCTCGCATCCCGCATCCCGAGCTTTCATGCAAGCGATCGTAAAGGAGAAGCGCGCTCCCGGTCTCAAGGTGACGACCGTGCCCAAGCCGTCGCCCGGCCCGGGCGAGGTCCTCATCGCCGTGCGGCACGCCGGGGTATGCGGCACCGACGTCCACATCGCCGACTGGGACGCGTGGGCGGAGGGCCGCATCAATCCACCGCTGGTGGTGGGCCACGAGTTCGCCGGAGAGATCGTGGCCGCGGGCGACGCCGTGTCCGAGCTCCGGCCCGGCCAGCTGGTGACCGCGGAGGGCCACATCGTGTGCGGGCGCTGTCTCCAGTGTCGCACCGGCAACAGCCACATCTGCAAGAACACACGCATCATCGGCGTAGATCGCGACGGGGCGTTTGCCGAGTACATCGCCATGCCCGCCACCAACGTGCTGCCGCTCGACGGCGTGCCAACCACGGTGGGCGCCATCATGGATCCCATGGGGAACGCTTTCCACGCCGTGTTGACCGCCGAGGTCAAAGGCAGCTCCGTGTTCGTGGTCGGGTGCGGGCCGATCGGCTGCTTCGCGGTAGGCATCGCGCGCGCCGCGGGGGCCGCCAAGGTGATCGCCTCCGACGTGAACGCGAAGCGGCTGGCGTTGGCACGCTCCATGGGAGCGCACGTGACGATCGACGCCGCCACCGACGACGTGGTGCGCACCGTGCTCGCCGAGACCGGCGGCGAGGGCGCCGACGTCGTGTGCGAGATGTCGGGCGTGCCGTCGGCCTTGCACCAGGCGTTTGCCGCCGTGCGCCTGGGGGGGCGTGTGCAGCTACTCGGCATCCCCAAGGGCGAGGTGCCCGTCGATTTTGCCGATGAGATCATCTTCAAGGGAATCACCGTGTACGGTGTGATCGGCCGCAAGATGTACGAGACGTGGCACGAGATGCGCCGCTACCTCACCGCCGGGCTGCTCGATCCCCGGCCGGTGATCACCCACCAGTTTCCGCTCGCGCAGATCGACGAGGCCCTCGCCGCCATCCGCGCGGGCGACGCGGGCAAGGTCATCCTGGAGATCGCATGAGCTTCGCCGCCCGGCTCGAGACCGAACTCGAGCAATTCAAGCAGGACGGGGTCTACAAGCGCCTCAACCACCTGGAAGGGCCGCAAGGCGCAAGAGCCAAGATGCAAGGGCGCGGCGAGGTGGTGATTCTCTCGTCCAACAACTACCTCGGTCTGTGCAACGCGCCGGACGTGGTCGCCGCCGGCAAACGCGCGCTCGATACGTTCGGAGCGGGCACAGGTTCGGTGCGGTTCATCTGCGGGACGTTCACGATTCATCGCGAACTGGAGGAGGCACTCGCCCGGTTCGTCGGATGTGAGTCGTCACTCACATACGTCAGCTGCTGGAACGCAAACGAGGGACTGGTTCCGACCCTGCTGGGCGAGCAGGACATCGTGATTTCAGACCAGCTCAACCACGCGTCCATCATCGACGCCATCCGGCTCGCGAAGACCATCACGAAATGCCAGACCGCCGTATACCGCCACTCGGACATGGCCGATCTCGAGGACAAGCTGAAGGCGGCACAGCAGGCGCGTCTCAGGCTCATCTTCACCGACGGCGTGTTCTCGATGGAGGGCGACATCGCCAAGCTGCCCGACATCGTGGCGCTGGCGCGGAAGTACGACGCGGTCGTCGCCATGGACGACTCGCATGCCACCGGCGTGCTCGGCCGCTCGGGCCGGGGCACCGCCGAGCACTACGGCATGCTGGGCCAGGTGGACATCATTACGTCCACGCTGGGTAAGGCCCTGGGCGGCGCCGCGGGCGGCTTCACGGCCGGCCCCGCCGCGCTGGCCGACTATCTCACGCAGCGCTCCCGCCCGCAGCTCTTCTCCAACGCCCTCCCGCCCACCGTGGCGGGGAGCGCCCTCGCGGCGGTGCAATACCTCCAGTCCCACTCGGAGCTCGTGACCCGGCTCCACGACCATGCACGCTACTTCCGCGAGCGCCTGCTGGCCCTGGGGTTCAAGCCGCTCCCGGGGCAAACCCCCATTGTGCCGGTGATTCTGGGGGAAACCGCGCAGGCGATCCGGATGAGCGAGGCGCTGCTGGACGAGGGGGTGTTCGTGACCGGCTTCGGTTATCCGGTCGTGCCGCAGGGGCATGCCCGGATCCGGTGTCAACTGTCCGCGGCGCACACCCGAGATGACCTGGACTTCGCTCTGTCGGCATTCAAGCGGGCGGGGACCAAGCTGGGACTCGTCTGAGCCGGGCCGTTTTCGGGGTTGATTCGGTCGTTCCTGGCTTCAAGCATTCTGCAACGGTTCCTGGCATATCGCGTATTCTGAGGGAAACTCCTATTTTGGGGGCGCGCCCGGTTTCAATACCCACCCTCAAGGAGTCCTCCCATGCGGGTGCTCACTGGCATTGGGCTGCTGCTGGCTGGCGGGATCGGGTCGCTCACCGCACAGCATCGCGGCCAAGTAGAAATCGGGGCGTTCGGGAGCTACACGCGGTATGACAGCGGCTTCCAACTCGACAACCAGTTCGGTAGCGGTGGTCGCCTCGGCTTCTTCCTCGGCGATCATTTCAGTCTCGAGGTCGACGGAAGCGTAACGCAGCCGCGTTCGAAGTTCAGTGGCGTGGGGACGACCACAGTCATGTTCGGCAGCGCGAGCTTGGTCATCAGCTCGGGCAGCGCTTACGTGCTTGGCGGCTATTCCCGGCTCCACGTGGGGCAGAATCCACCGAACTCTGCTTCCCAGCTAAACGCGGTACACGGCGGGCTCGGCGAGCGGATCTTTTTCGTCGACGACCGCGTGGCACTCCGTGTGGAGGCTCGAGCCTATTACCGCGGGCCGGGCGGCGGCATGGCCAGCCCGCACTGGGTCGGTCACTTCACCGGTACGGTCGGCCTCTCGTTCCTGCTGGGCAGGGGCGGAGAGAAGCAGGGCCACTAGGTCGGGCTCGCCCCAGCAGTCCAATGGAGGCGCGATGTAGGCTTGTTTTCGGGATTTCTTCGGTAGCGGGTTTCCCGCCAGCCCATCCTACTTCAAGTACTTTCAAGGTTCAGAGGCTTAAAGCGAAGGGCTATCGCGTTTTCCGGACGAATTCCCTATTTTGGGGGTCGCTTTTTGACCATCCAGGAGTCGACCCATGCGGGTAGTCACGGTCATCGCGGTACTGCTGCTGGGCGGGGCCGCCACCCTCGAGGCCCAGCACCGCTTCCAGTTCGAGATTGGCGGGTTCGGGAGCTTCACGCGGTTCGACCGGGCCTTCCAGCTCGACAACCAGATCGGCGGAGGGGGCCGGATCGGCTTCTGGATCACCAATTGGCTGGGGATCGAAGGGGACGGCCTGTACATGCGGCCACACCCGACGGGCGGGGGAGCGGGGACGGATTTCCCGGTGTGGATCGCTTCGGGGAGCCTGGTGCTGAACTTTGGCTCCGAGAAGAGCTTCTACATCCTGGGCGGCTACTCGGCCATCGACTACAACAGCAACGGCGTCGGGGGGTTCCGGGACGCTGCGGTGCATGGCGCCATTGGCGACCGCATCTACATCTCGGATCGCGCCGCGTTGCGGCTCGAAGCGCGCGCCTACTACTCGCCCAACACCCAGTTCCCTCTCGGGGGCTGGGCCGGCCATCTGGTGGGGACCGCGGGGTTGTCGTTCTTCCTCGGACCCAGTCACCGCGAGTCCGCGTATCCCGAGATCCCCAAGGAGAAGCGCGACTCGATCGTGGCGGCGGGCGGCAAGGTTCCCGAAGCGCGGCCGGTGGGCGGTCCCAGCTATGAGTCGCGCTCGAGTGATTGGCAGCACAAGTGGTATTGGGGCGGGCAGGCCGGGATCATGGTGTTCCGCACCAACTTTGACAGCTACTCGTTCGAGCCGACGTTCGGCGGCCACTGGCTGATCACCGGAAAGCGCACGGCGTTGTACGCCGCCTTCGAGCAATCGCTGTTCATTTCACCCCGACACGTGACCATCGTCGAGCCCAGCGGTGCGGTAACCCCCGGGAACGTGCAGTTCGACAATCTGCGCCGCATCATGGTCGGCGTGCTGGCCTTCCCGGCCCAGCTGCGGGTGGAGCCGTTCGCCGGCGGCGGGTTCGCGATCATGGAAGCCTTGAACGTTCAGGTAAGCTGCGCGAGCTGCACGGGAGCGCAGTTCGGCCAGCTGCAGGACGAAGCCGACCGGGCGGCCACCAAGGCGTTTTTCTGGTGGATGGGCGGGGTCGACATCAAGCAAGGCCGGCTGGCCCTGTACGGCCATTACATCCTGACCTCGGCGGCGGCCAACTTCTTGATCCAGGGCACCACCCATACGTTCCAAGGCGGCGTCCGCTACTCCTTCGGGACCTCCAAGGAAGGCGTCACGGACCGGCAGTAAGCACCCGCAGGAAGTTCTCACCCAGGATCTTGCGGACGTCCGAGTCCGAGTAGCCGCGGGCCACCAGGCCCCGGACCAGCTCGGGCAAGGACGTCGCGTCTTTCATGGGTCGGGGCAGCACGCTGATCCCGTCGAAATCGCTGCCCAGCCCAACGTGGTCGACTCCCATAACCTGGACCGCGTGATCGATGTGGTCGAGCAGGCGGTCGATGGTGGGCACGTCGAGACTCTCGGCGTGCTGGCCGATGAACTTGTCCACCTCGAACGCCGACTCACCGGGACGGCCGTGATGATGCGCCCGGATCGAGTCGGTCTGCGGCTTCAGGCGGCGCCGCATCTCTTCATACTGGTGCCGGAAGTGGTCGTCCAGGAACACGGGATAGAAGTTGATTCCCACGACGCCGCCGATGCGAGCGATGGCGCGGAGCTGCTCGTCGCTCAGGTTGCGCGGGTAGTGCGCCAGGGCCCGGCACGACGAGTGCGACGCGATCACGGGCCGCGTGCTGATGGCCAGCACGTCCCGGAACGTCGCGTCGGACACGTGTGAGACGTCCACCAGCATGCCCAGCTGGTTCATCCGTCCCACGACCTGTCGCCCGAAGGACGAGAGCCCGCCGTGCCGCGCGGGGTCGAGCGACGAGCCCGCCCAATCGTTGCCATTGTTCCAGGTCAACGTCAGGTAGCGCACGCCGAGCCGGTACAGCGAGTCGAGCTTCTCGAGCGAGTTCTCGATCGCATGCCCGCCCTCGACCCCCATGAGCGCCGCGATGTGGCCCCGCGCCGCCGCGGCGCGGACCTCGTCGGCCGTGGTGGCCAGCTCCACGTCACGGTTGCTGTCCGCCAGCGCGCGCACGGCCCCGATCAGGTCCAGCGCGCGCTGGAAGGCGGCACCCCGGGCGTAGTGCGCGTCGACCCAGATCGAGAAGAAGGCGGCGGTGAGCCCACCCTCGCGCATGCGCGGAACGTCGATGTGTCCGTCGGGGAGCCGGGCGGTGATATCCGCCTTCATATCGAGCATGCGCTGCGGCGTGTCGATGTGGCCGTCCACGATGATGGGCTGTTGGAGCACGAGCAGCAGTCCTAGCGGGAGACCCATGGTGAGCCCTCGATCAGGAACCGCAGCGGCCAGTCGGCGGCGCTGGTGATGCCGATACGCGGTGTCACTTTGATGGCGTGATGCTGTCGTGATTGGCTTCGGACGATGCGCAGCCGGCCCCGGGTGAGCGGCAGGCCGTCGTGCCGACCGGTGACGCCCAGCGCCTGGCACAGCTTGGCGGGACCCGAGCAAAGGTCGCGGTCGGCGACGCGCGCCCCCCCGCGCCGCCGCCGCATTATCGCCAATCCCTCGAGCGGCTCGAGCGCCCGGATCAACACCGCCGCCGGATGGCCGGCGCGCTCGGTCACCGCATTGAGGCACCAGTGCATTCCGTAGGTGAAATAGACATACGCGATGCCGGGGCGCTCGAACAGACTGGCGTTGCGGCGCGTGCGGCGTGCGCCAAAGCCGTGCGATGCGGGATCATTGGTCCCGAGGTAGGCCTCGGTCTCGACGATCCGCCCGGCGGTGCGCCGGCCGCCGAGCTCGCTCAGCAGAATGTGCCCCAAAAGCCCACGCGCGACCTCGGGTGTAGGTCGCGCGTAGAACGACGCCGGCAGTGCCGCGCTGCTCACGTCCCGCCGGTGAGCCCGCGCTTCACCTTCGACCAGAACGACTCGCCCCCGCCCCCGCTATCGACGTCAGGCTCACGGGGGGGGGCCTTCGGTGCGGGCGGCGGCGGGGGGGGAGGCTCGGCCCGGGCCGCGCGCGGCTCCGGGAGCTCTCGGGGCTCGCCGCGGTCCCGCTCAGATCGATCGCCGCGCTCTGCCCGACCTTCCGCGCCCCCGCCTCCGCCCCCGCCCCCCCCCGCGCTTCGACCCCGGCCGCCGCGTCCGCGACCGCCGCGCCGACCCCGACCGCCCCGCTCCCCTCGTTCTCCCCGTTCGGGCCGCTCGCCCAGGTCGGCGCGCTCGTCGCGACTCCCACCACTCCCGGCGCGCCGACCACGTCCACCCCGACCGCGTGCACCGCGCTCGGCGCCGCCGGCCGGCGCGCTGTCGCCGCCGAACGGCTCCGGCACCGCGGGGGCCGGGGGAAGGGGAAGCTTGGGCGGTACCAGCTCGATCCGAGGCTTGAAGTTCGGGTCCATTTCGACGACGCCGATCTTCGGCATGTCCGGCGGCGCTACCCGTGGCCCGCGCGAGCCCCGGCGGAACCGGGCGCTGCGCGACGGAATCCCGGCAGGCACGTTGGCCGGCCGCATCGACGGTGGGGCGGAGGACTCGGGCATCGGCGGATCGAGCGCCTCGTCGGCATCGGTTACGCCGGCGGGCTCGGCCCGCGGCGGTTCCGAAGACGGCGCCGCGTCCCGCAGCTTCACGGTGTAGGCTCCGTCGTCTTCCTTGGCGAGATCGATCAGCTCCCGATCGTGTGCCTGGCGCAGCAGCTTCTGCACCTGGGCCGGCTCGACCGGCTCTTCGTCGCCCTTGATCTCCGCCATGGCCTCACCCAGCTCCTGGGCGCTCACCGGGCGGGACTCCCCGCCCAACCGACCGATGGCCTGCTTGATGAGGCCGAAGGCGCCGTCCAGGGAGAATGCGCTGCGGCGCTCTTCCCGGGCGGGGGGGAGGGCGGCAGGCTCATCCGCCACGGCGTGCTCTTCGCGCCCTTCGCGCCCCTCACGCTCTTCGCGGCCGCCGCGACCGCGGCGCCCGCGACCACGGCCTTCGCCGCGCTCGCGCGGTCGGTCGAACGTCCCCACGCCCGACGGCTGGGCCGCGGCTCCGGGCACGCCCGGACCCAACCCGATCTCATACTGGCCGTTGTCGAGCTTGGTGAGGGTGATGAGGCCCTTGTGGGCCGCCTCGATCACGAACTTGGAAAAGCGGGAGAACCCCAGGTCCTTCTCGTTGAAGGCCGGATCGATCTCCTGCATCACCTGCTTCAAACGGTCGGACCGCATCACGTCGCTGTGTGCCGTCATCTGCTTCACGGCCTCGATCACCAGCTCCCAGGGATCGTGCCGCTCGTGCGTGACGTCGCTCTCTTTCGTGAGGCCGGCCAGCTCGTTGTAGGAGTAGTACTCGTCGCAATTCTGGATCAGCAGGTCGCTCGATGACTCGCGGATGCCGACGCCGATGACGTACTTCCCGTACTCCTTGAGCTTCAGCACGAGGGAGGAGAAATCCGAGTCTCCCGACAGCAGGATGAAGGTGCCGATCTCGGGCCGGGTGAACACGAGCTCGAGGGCGTCGACCGCGAGGCGGATGTCCGTCGCGTTCTTCTTGTTCGACCCGTACGCCGGCGCCCAGATCATGTCGATCGAGGACTCGGCAAGCGGGACGATGTATTGCGGGTAGCGGCGCCAATCGGCGTAGGCGCGCTGCACGGCCACCTTCCCCTTGATGATGTCCGACTGCAGCAGACGCCGCAGCTCTGACTGGAGATCCGAGCGGATCCCCATCGTCACGTTGTCGAAGTCGATCATCAGCGCCGCGTTGGGCGCGTGGGCGGGGGGTTCGTGGTGAACCGAGCGTGGCAAGTGGGCTTGCGGCGGTTGCGTCATGTGGTTGTGTCTTGCTCCTCGTGCCCTCGCCGCGCGTATGTCCCGCGTCGGACCGTCATTCGGTCGGACGCATGAGGGTGCCGCGGGCGAGCACGGTGGTCGCCGAGGGTCCCGAGACCGGGCACCTCGGCTGAGGCGACAGGTGTGTGAGGCGGAATCGTGTTATAGGTCGCCGGTCAAGGTCGTGCGCGGCGGGAACGTTGCTTGGGAAGGTCGGCCAAGTTGCCTCTCGGCGCGCCTGCTGCGAGTCCCGGCTATCGGCCGGGCTGGCCAGGCGCTGCCGGATTGACCTGCCACCGGCCCTACCGCCGCGCGATCAGTGCATTGAAAGTAAACAACTTGCAGAGAAAGGGACAGGCCGGGGATGGGGCCGTGCGGCACCCCCGCAGCGTGTAACGTTTTGTCCACCAAGGGCATTCGAGTCTGGGCTACTCCCCCATCACCTTGATGATCACTCTCTTCTTGCGCTGCCCGTCCCACTCACCGTAGAACACCCGCTGCCACGGGCCTAGGTCGAGCTTGCCGGCCGTAATCGGAACGATCACCTCGTGCCCGATCGTGAGGCAGCGCAGATGGGCCGCCGCGTTGTCCTCCCCAGTCTCATTGTGCCGATACCGCTTGGGGTCCCAGGGCGCGATGGTGGTCTCGAGCCACTTGAGGATGTCAGCCCATAGCCCCGATTCGTGATCGTTCACGAACACGGAGGCCGTGATGTGCATCGCGCTCACCAGCACGAGCCCCTCCGCGACGCCGCTCTCCCGCACCTGCTCCGCAACCTGGTCGGTGATATCGATGATTTCCTGGCGGGACTTCGTGTTGAACCACAGGTAGTGAGTGTGAGACTTCATGGTTCCTCAACTGTGGGAGCGGGGAGCGGGGAGCGGTACCCTCCGATGCACCGTAAGGTACCGCTCCCTGCTCCCTGCTCCCAATGTTGTGTGTCGATTTGTCACGCGAGCGCCGAATCCCTAGATTGCCCCCACAAATATGCCGCTCCCTTTCCGCCAGCGGATCTTCGCGATCCTGGTGGCCCTGACCGCCGTGCCGACCACCCTGGCCGTCGTGGGCTGGGCGCTCGCCGTGCGAACCGTGGCCCCGTCCGCGGGGGCGCGGGTGGCGCTCGAGGAAATGGCGGCGTCGGCGCGTCTGATGGTGGACCGCATGGACACGACCCACCTCTCGGTGCGGGAGCGGGCGGCCTTCCGGGAGCATCTGGCGCAGCTCTCGAACTCGGTGACCCTGGCGCGCCGGGCGGAAACGTACCTGCGCTACTACGCCGGTGGCTTCGCGGCGGTGGTCTTCGTGCTGGGCGCCTTCGCGGTGATCGCGGGCGTGCGCCTGGCGGGCCACCTCTCGCGCCAGCTGTCCCGTCCGATCGACGAACTGGTCGGCTGGACCCGCCTGATCCGGCGGCGCATGCCGCTGCCGGCGGGCCCGCCCACCCGCGGGGCGCCGGAGTTCGAAGCACTGCGGCAGGCGCTGCGCGAGCTCGCGACGGCGCTGGAGGCCGCGCGCGAGCGCGAGCTCGAGGCGGAGCGGCTGCGGGCGTTCCGCGAAGTGGCGCGCCGCGTCGCCCACGAGATCAAGAATCCGCTCACCGCCATGCGGATCGCCGTGGACCAGCTGCGGCGAACCGGCGGATCGGCGGACCGGCGGGCGGACGTGGCAGTGGATGTCATGGGCGCGGAGACGGAGCGGCTGGACCAGCTCGCCAAGGAGTTCGCCGAGTTCGGTCGCCTCCCCGAGGGACCGAAAAGCGAGGTCGATCTCGTGGATCTCCTGATGGACCTCGGCAAGAGCGCGGTGCCGTCGGAAGTGGATGTGTCGGTGCGCGCCAACGGCGCGCCCTGCAAGCTGCTGGGCCACTACGATCCATTGCGGCGGGCGTTCGCGAACCTGTTGCGCAACGCCGCCGAGGCCATGGGCGGACACGGATCGATCGAAATCGCGGTGAGCCGGGACGGGAACGGGCTGGCGGTGACCATCGCCGACCATGGCTCGGGGATCCCGGACGATCTGCGCCAGCGCGTGTTCGAGCCGTACTTCACGACCAAGAGTGACGGCACGGGCCTGGGGCTCGCCCTGGTGCGCCAGACGATCGAGGCGCACAACGGCAGCATCACCGTGGCGGAGACGCCGGGCGGCGGCGCCACGTTCTCCATCGTGCTGTCCGCCGCGTGAGCCCGCGCGTCCTGCTCGTCGATGACGAGACGAACATCCGCAAGATGGTGGCGGCGCTGCTCGAGTCCGAGGGGTTCGAGACGTCGGAGGCGGCCAACGGCAGCGCCGGCGTGGCGGAAGTGGAGCGCGATGCCCCCGACGCGGTGTTGCTCGACCTGATGATGCCCGGCGGGCCCGACGGCCTCGCCACGCTGGAGCAGCTCAAGCGCCTGGCGCCCGACCTGCCGGTGGTGATGATGAGCGGCAAGGCCAACCTCGCCGACGCGGTGCGAGCGACCAAGCTGGGCGCCTTTCAGTTTCTCGAAAAGCCGCTGACCCCCGAGGGCCTGCTCACCACGCTGCGGGCCGCGCTGCAGCTGTCGCGCACGCTCGCCGAGAACCGGCGCCTGCACGAAGCCCTGGGGCATGCCGACCCGCTGGTGGGCGTGAGCAAGGCGATGGAGCAGCTGCGTGCGCTGATCGCGCGGGTCGCACCCACGGAGGTGCGCGTGCTGATCACCGGCGAATCGGGGACCGGCAAGGAGCTCGTCGCCTCCGCCATCCACCGCCAGAGCGGACGCGCGGCGAAGCCATTCGTATGCGTGAACAGCGCCGCCATTCCGAAAGACCTGGTCGAGTCGGAAATGTTCGGCCACGAGCGCGGCGCGTTCACGGGAGCCACGGAGCGGCGCGTGGGGCGCTTCGAGCTCGCGGACCGCGGCACGCTGTTTCTCGACGAGGTGGGCGACTTGGGGCCCGAGGCCCAGGCGAAGCTGCTGCGCGTGCTCGAGTCCGGTGTGATCGAGCGGCTGGGCGGCGAGAAACCGCTCACCGTGGACGTGCGGGTCATCGCGGCGACCAACAAGGATCTCACCAAGGCCTCCCAGCAGGGGCAGTTCCGGGAGGATTTGCTGTTCCGCCTGAACGTGCTCCCGATCCACATCCCGCCCCTGCGCGAGCGTCCCGACGACGTTCCGCCGTTGGTGCAGCATTTCGCGGCCCGCCACGCGACACGGCTCGGGCGGTCGGTGCGGTTCGACGCGGGCGCGGTGCAGCTGCTGGCCTCCTATCCGTGGCCCGGCAACGTGCGCGAGCTGGCGAACATCATGGAGCGGCTCTCGATCCTCGCCGCCGGGGATGTCGTGACGGCGGATGACGTGGCGCGCGTGTTGCCCGGGGACGGCGCTCCTCCCGCTGCCGCGCCGAGCGAGGGCTGGAGCGATGTGGCGCTGGCGGAGGCCCTCGACGGCTTCGAGCGGACGCTCATCGCGCGCGCGCTGTCGGCGGCGCGCGGCAACGTGGCGGAGGCGGCCCGCAAGCTCGCCACAGACCGAGCCAATCTGTATCGCCGCATGCGTCGGCTCGGCCTCGAGCCGCCGCGGAACGTGGCGGGATGACACGACCGGCGGGCCCGGCGCCCGCGCCAGCGCTCGCCGCCGTGCTCCGCGGCCTCATCCGGGGGGCGGCACACCCCATGCACCTGCCTCCCGCGCCTCCAACCAGGATGCCTGTCATGCGCGCTCTCGTCCTCGTGGTTTTGTGTGCGCTCGGCCCGGCCGTCGCCGCCGCGCAGGACACCGCCATCGTGATCCAGCCCGAGAGCGCTGGGCAGATGGTGGTGCCGCCCGAGCTGCCCCATGCCATCGCCGAGGACGCGGTGCGCCGCTACAATGCGGCCACGACGACCCGGCTGGTGGGTCGCTCGCGCTTGCCGCACGGGAACGAGTGGCGCGGCGACGTCGCCGTGCGCAACGGCACCGTGGTGGTGGCGGGCCGCGTCGCTGGCACGCTGCTCGTCATCAACGGCGATGCGATCCTGGACTCCGGGGCGGTGGTCACCGGCGACGTGATCGTCGTCGGCGGCACGGTGGCGCGCAGCCCGACGGCCGCGGTCGCGGGCGAGCTGCGCGTGTACACCGCGCCGCTCGCCTACCGCACCAAGGGCGAAGAGATCGCGCTCGCGCCGCCGGACCTGCGCCGCTGGTTGCGGCGGCTGGGAATCGAAAAGTCGTGGGGCACGGCCGACTCGCGGTCGTCGCTCACCCTCGCCACCGGTGGCACCTTCAACCGTGTCGAGGGCTTGCCGGTGGTGTTCGGGCCGCTGTTCGACTGGAAGCTGCACCCGAACCTGCGCCTGCGGGTCGACGCGCTGGGCGTGTTCCGCACCGCCGGGGACTTTACCGACAAGCGCAGCGACCTGGGATACCTGCTGCGCACCGAGCTGCGAGCCGGGGAGGCCCCGGCCTACGGGATCGAGTTCCGCGCCTTCGACGACGTCACCCCGATCGAGGATTGGGGACTGCGCGCCGGCGAGGTCGGGTGGTCGGCGTTTCTGTTCCAGCGCGATTATCGCGACTACTACCTCAGCAAGGGCATCGCGGGCCGCGTCTTCGTCCAGCCCGAACGCTCGCTGCGCCTCGACATCGACGCGCGGCACGACGGGCAAACCACCGTCCGAGCCCGCGATCCGTGGACCGTGTTCCGCAACGACCAGGCCTGGCGCCCCAACCCGCCGATCGACGACGGGCACTACACCACCCTCGCCGGCACCGTCACCTTCGACACGCGCAACGATCGGGTGGATCCGACCGCGGGCTGGTTCCTGCGCGCCCGCTTCGAGAACTCCCGCTCCAAGGACGTGACCCCCCAGACCGGAGTACCGGCGGCGGTGCGCGCGCCGATCCCGACCGACGGCTCCTACGCCTTCAGCCGCTTGTTCCTCGATTTCCGCCGCTACACCCGAGTGAGCCCGTCGGGACGCGTGAACCTGCGGCTGTTCGCGGGCGGGTGGATCGGCGGCGATCCGCTGCCGCTGCAACAGCGGTTGTCGACGGGGGGACCCGATCCGCTGACGGGTTACGGCTTCCGGCACAGCGCGTGTAACGGCGACATCATCGACCCCGCGTTCGCGGGCACCCGACTGGCGGCGTGCGACCGCGTGATCCTCGCTCAAGCCGAGTACCGCGGTCACCTCTCGCTACACTGGTCGTATGGCTCGTCGGCGCCGGAGGACGAAGGTGCGAAGTCGCTGTTCACGCTCCAGGGCCCCGACCTGGTCGTCCTCGCGGACGCGGGACAGGCGTGGCTCGTGGGCGGCGGACCCGGTCGACTGCCGGCCGATCGACTCCCCACGCTTGGCAGCTGGCTCGCCGATTTGGGGCTCGGCATCGATTGGGGCGGGCTGGGGATGTACGTAGCCAAGGCGGTGACGGCCGGGGAGCCCCTGCGATTCACGCTGCGACTCGATCACCGCTTTTAGAGGTGAGGCCGGGCCTCGCACTCCTGGCCCTGCTCGGCGCGGCGACCGCCTCTCGGGTCGCCGCGCAAGCACCCGCGTTGACGGTCATCATCCAGAGCGGCGTCCCCCGGGTCCAAACCACGGGGCTCCTCGCCGACGGCAAGTTCGTCGGCCTGATGCGCTCCGGTTTCCCGCTCCGGCTGCACTACCGCCTCGAGCTGTGGCGCTCCCGCTCGGGGTGGTTCGATCAATACATCAGCCAGGCGTCGTGGGACGCCGCCGCGCGCCACGATCCGCTGGCCGACGATTTCGTGCTGATCCGCACCGGCGGCAGCGTGGGCCGGTACGGCACGCCCGAGGACCTCGAGCGCGCGCTCGAGCTTCCCTACCGCGTCAACCTGAAGATCAAAGGCTCGGGGAATTTCTACTTCCTGTGTCGCCTCGAAGTGACCACGCTCAACGATACCGACCTGGAACAGCTGACTCGCTGGCTCAAGGGAGACGTGAGCCCGGCGGTCTCCGGCGGCGGCAACCTGGGCGGCGCGCTGGCCCGCGGCGCGCAACGGCTGCTGGTGCGCATCGCCGGCCTCCCGCGGCTCACCCTCGAGGCGCGGTCGGAGACCTTCAGTGGGAGGGAGAACTAGGAGCCGAACCGCTGGTCGATCGCGCGGCGGATATCGTCCAGCGAGCTACCCTGAGACGCGAGGCTCGCCGCGAGCGTCGCTTCACCCATGCAGATGTCGCAGTGCGAGCCGTGGTCGGACTCGAAGCAGGTGAGCAGCGAGCGATGCCCGGAATGCTTGGCGCACTCGCAGTAGCAATGGACGCCGTCGAGCATGTGCGGAGCGCCGCGCGCCGCCTCGTACGCCTCGGCCGCCCCAGGCGTATGCGGCACCGTCCCGGGCGGCAAGACGCGTTCGGCGGTCACGCCGGGCCGAGGCTCGGGATGGACGACCACCCCGCTCGCGCGCTTCGTCCCCAGCAACCCCACAGCCGCGGCCCCCGCCAGGCCCGCGATGATCCAAGGGAGCTTCGGGGTCACAGTGCCTCGAGGGTCGCCAACACCTCGCCACCGTAGAACAGCCGGATGTACTTCGACTGGATGGTGGTGAGCCGCCGTACCGCCCATGCGAGGTGCACGAAGTGCGGCTCGAACGGCGGCCGCAGCGGGTGCATCCCGGCCTCCTCGGGCAGCAGGTTGCCCTTGCGGGTGTTGCAGCTCGAACACGCCGTCAGGACGTTGTTCCAACCGTTCGTGCCGCCGCGCGACAGCGGCACCAGGTGGTCCCGGGTGAGGCACTCCCGGTGCCGCAGCTCCTGCTGGCTCCGCCCGCAGAACTGGCAGCGGTAGTTGTCACGGGCGAACAGGAACGTGTTGGTCACCTGGCGGCGGAAGCGGCGCGGTACATGGACGAACTTGACGAGCCGAATGACGGCCGGACGGGGGATCGCCAGGCGCTCGCTCTTTACGACCGGTCCCTCCGCCTCGACGATCTCCGCCTTACGGTCGATCACGAGCCGCAGGGCCCGGCGCACGGGCACCATGGTCAGTGGCTCGAACGAGGCGTTGAGGGCTAGGCAGCGCAAAGGGACTCCCCCCGGTGAAAAGCGGCCGTCTCGCTCCAGTGTGAGCCAGACGGCCACTTATGCTACACAACCCGCTAAGGCGCGGCAAGACCTTGGGTTAAGTCCCTCCCCCCTCGGCGAATGCGAGTCGCAATGCGTCCAACTGCTCCGTCACCGAGTGGCGCGAGGCCCCCCCGGGAGTGGCGCGGCTCTCGACCGAGTCCTCCCACGTTCCCAGTTGGGACAGCGCCGCGGCCAGGGCGGGATGAATCCCGGCCGCCACCGGACCCGGCACGCGATCGAGGGGCACGCCGGAGCGCTCCGCCTCGCGCACCAGTCGTCCCACCAGCCCGTGACTCTCGCGGAACGGCACCCCGGCTTCCACCAGCAGGTCGGCGAGGTCCGTCGCGCGCAGCGCGGCGTCGAGCGCGGCCCGCATCCGCTCGGGATCCACGCTCAGAGCCGTGATCGCGCCGGTCGCGGCCGGCAGCACGAGCGCCAGCGTGTCGAATGCGTCGAACAACAGCGCCTTGTCCTCCTGGAGATCCTTCGAGTACCCGGCCGGGAGGCCTTTCAGGGTCGTGAGCAACGCCACGAGGTCGCCCAGCAGGCGACCCGACTTCGCCCGCGCCAGCTCGAAGACATCGGGGTTCCGCTTCTGCGGCAGCAAGCTCGACCCGGTGCTGAAGTCGTCCGACAAGCGCACGAAGCCGAACTCCGCGCTCGTATAGAGCACGAGCTCGGCCGCCAGGCGCGAGAGGTGTGTCCCCACCAGGGTCAGCCCGAACAGGACTTCGGCGACGAAGTCGCGGTCGCCGGTCGCATCCAGGGCGTTCGGGGAAACCGAGCGAAAACCCAATGCCTCTTTCAGGAGCACGCGGTCGACGGCAAACCCCGATCCTGCAAGCGCGCCGGATCCGAGCGGCAGCTCCGCCACACGCCGCCGGGCGTCGGCCAAGCGCTGGCGGTCGCGCACCAGCGGCCACGCGTGCGCGAGCAATACGTACGCCCAGCGCACCGGCTGGGCGCGCTGCCCGTGCGTGTAGCCGGGCAACAGGATGTCCACCCCGTCCTCTGCGCGCGCGACCAGGGCGCGCCCGAGCGCGGCGAGGTCCGAGTCGAACTGGTCGATCGCGCCCAGCGTCCACAGACGGAGATCCGTCGCCACCTGGTCGTTGCGCGAGCGGCCCGTGTGCAGCTTGCCGGCGACGCTACCTACCTCCGCGTACAGCAGCCGCTCCACCAGCGTGTGCACATCCTCGTCCGGGGCACCCACCGCGGCGCCATCGGCGAGCCGTTCCGCCACGCGGTCCAGGCCGTCGAGCAGCCGGTGCTCCTCGTCGGGCGTGAGCACGCCGACGCGGCCGAGGGCGTGCACCCAGGCCTTGCTCGCGGTGACATCCTGGGGCCAGAGCCGGTGGTCGACCGGCAGGCTGCGGTTCAGCGCGTCGAGCGCTTCACTGGGGCCGAGGCTGAAGCGGCCGCCCCACATCTGGTGCGCCGCCGGAGGTGGAGCGGGCGCCGGCGTGTCCGTGGGCTGGCGCGGCATCAGTCCGCCGCCGCGCCGACTTCTTGCTGGCGGCGCGCCGCCTCGAGGCCGGACCCGATCCGGATCGAGAGGCCGTA
>Ga0075433_10000560_pt1 | contig 24499 bp, 26 predicted proteins | sample RhiMethybrSRZTD2_FD_75299 | JGI IMG/M metagenome (GOLD analysis project Ga0075433, IMG submission 75299) | Populus rhizosphere microbial communities from Tennessee, USA - Rhizosphere MetaG P. TD hybrid SRZTD2 | ecosystem: Host-associated > Plants > Roots > Rhizosphere > Soil | place: USA... | reverse complement strand
ATCGCGGAGAAAGTCGGCGTGCTTCTCGAGCACCATCACCTCGACGCCGGCGCGCGCGAGCAGCAGGCCCAGCATCATCCCCGCGGGACCGCCGCCGGCGATGCAGCAGCGCGTCGTGAGGGTTGTCATGCCATTCTTCGGACCGGCCGGCGCCTCACCGGCCGGCGGGCGTCGGGGCGCGATTTGGAGTCGCCGGGCGCGCTTATAATGGCGCCGGCGTGGCGGATCCCATCTCGGCGGCGGACTTCTACGAGCGGCGGCGCGTTCCCGTTCTCGACAGCTACATGGCGTACGTCGAGGTTGGGGTCGGCGCACCGATCGTGCTGCTGCACGGCAACCCGACGTCGTCGTATCTCTGGCGCAACGTGATTCCACACCTCACGGGCCTGGGCCGCTGCCTGGCGCCCGACCTCATCGGGATGGGTCGGTCCGGCAAGGCCGCGGGCGGCAGTCATCGCTTCGCGGATCACGCGCGCTATCTTGACGCCTGGTTCGAAGCGCTGGCTCTGCGCGACGTGACGCTGGTGATGCACGACTGGGGCTCGGCTCTCGGGTTTCACTGGGCGCGCCGGCATCCCGAGCGCGTGCGCGCGCTCGCATACATGGAGGCCATCGTTCGACCGGTGACGTGGGCGGAGTGGCCGGAAGCGGGGCGAAAGATTTTTCAGGCCCTCCGTTCGCCAGGCGGTGAAGAGATGGTGCTGCAAAAGAACGTGTTCGTGGAGCGGATTCTACCGGCGAGCGTGCTCCGGGGACTGACGAACGAGGAGATGGACAAGTACCGCGAGCCGTTCCGGCAGCCGGGTCAGTCGCGCCTCCCGACGTTGACGTGGCCGCGCGAGATCCCGATCGATGGCGAGCCCGCCGACGTGACTGCCATCGTCTCCGCCTACGCCGAGTGGCTGTCCACCAGCCCGCTGCCCAAGCTGTTCGTCAATGCGCAGCCCGGTTCGATTCTGGTGGGCGCGCAGCGCGACTTCTGTCGCCGATGGCCCAATCAGCAGGAGGTCACGGTGCGCGGCAGCCACTTCGTGCAGGAAGATTCACCCGCCGACATCGGCCGCGCCATCGCCGCGTTCTTGCGTCGCCTCCCCCGCTGAGCGCGGGACATCGAGGGGCGCCGCGGCTTTGCCGGGTTAGCGAGACAGCTTTTCCAGGCTCACGACCAGCAGCGCGTCCGGCGTCTCGGCCAGCGCGAACGCGACGCGATCACCGGCCTTGAGACCGCGGAATAGATCGGCCGACGCGGCGATGAACGGCATCGACATGCGTTCCTCCATGAGTCCGTGGATCGGCTCGTGATCGAGGACGACCACCGGTCGCGTCGCGTGCAGGCTGGACGGCGCGGGAAGCAGTGCGACCACGACGCCAACGCCACGCCAGCGTGGCGGCTGAGCCCGAGCGGGTAAGGCGATGCTGAGGACGAGCAGCAACACGATCGGCCAGCGCACGCCGTCAGCATAGCGCCGCCGACGGTGTTAGCCGACGGTGTTAGTCGTCACGCCGCGCGCGGCGGCGCGGGTTGCGCGTGCACCTGGCGATATTGGACGATTCGCTCGCGTGCCTCGCCCAGCGTCGTGGCGACGTCCGTCGCGCCGGCATCGAGCAGGACTGCACACGTCGCGTCCGCGTCGTCGGGCGGTCCCCAGCACGCCGCGACCAACGGAAGCTCCTCGAATCGCGCGCGCAGGCGTTTGAGCATGTAGCGCGCGTGGGCCAGCCCCGGCTCGGCGAGCGACGCGACGACGACGACACCCGGCTCCGCGGCGGCGACGCGCTCGAGCACCTCGGCCGCGAGCGTGCCGGGGTTGACAATATCGACCCGCACGCCGTCGGCGAGCACGCGGCTGGCGAGCAGCCGGAGCGCCGCGGCGTCGACCTCGTCGCGCGCCGGACACGCGAGCACGTGAAGCGAGATCGTCGCTGCCGCCGGCTCGCCATCGTCGCGCCTGCGGGCCGCCGCCAGCGCTGCCGTCTCGAGCTCCTCGACGATGCGCTGCACGGCGGCGGCGATGCTGGCCGACTCGTCGGCCGTCAGCGCGCCCCGTACCGCGTCACGTCGCGCGCGCGCGAGTACCGGCAGCAGCACCTCCTCGTGCACGTCGGCGGCGGCGTGCTGCTTGATGTACTCCTCCAGCACGCTGCGCGCGCCCGGCTCGTCGCCCTTGAGTAGACGCTGATAGATCGCGACGTCCGTCGTCACCACCGGCTCGTCGCCGAAGAGCACGGCGATGAACTGCATCTCGGGAATGTGGCGCCCGAGCGCCACCAGACACACGGTCAGCGGCGTGCCGAGAATGAGGCCGATCGGGCCCCACAGCCACGTCCAGAATGCGAGCGTGATCAGCAGCGCGAGCGGCGACACGCCCGCGCTGTGGCTGTAAAGCAGCGGTTCGATGACGAGGTAGATGGAGAGCTCCACCAGCGTGAACAACGCGAGGACCATCGCTGGCTCGCGCCAGCCCTCGAACACGGCCAGCGTCACGAGAGCGGCGGACCCCGCGGCCACCCAGACGCCGACGTACGGCACGAAGCGCAGGAGCGCGGCGAGCACGCCGAAAAGCAGCGCGTACGGCACGCCGATGAGAAACAGTCCGACGCCGATGGCAATGCCGAACCCGGTGTTGATGAGAGACTGCAGCTGCAGGTAGTAGCCGATGCGCTCGGCCGCATCGGTGAGGATCTTCGTCGTGAGCGTCACGCGGCGCGTGCCGGCAAGCCTGATGAGCCGCTCGAGCAGCCGCTGCCGCTCCATCAACATGAAGATGACGAGGACGACGACGAAGCCGACGGAGGCGAGCACGCCGGTGACCGGGCCGAGCATCGCGCGCAGCCCTGCGAACCCGACCGGCGTCGGATTCTCCACGACGACTGGCTGGGGCGTCTTGCGCGCCGGCGCCGCGCCGTCCTTCTGCAGCTCGCCGATCACTTCTTTCACCGTCGACTGCGCCTTCTCGAGCGAGTCCGATGTGCCGACGCGGCGCAGCTCGCGCACCTTCGCCGTGAGATTGGACCGGTACTGCGGCAGATCGGCGGCGAGCGTCGTCACCTGCGAGGCGAGCAGCCAGCCGACGCCGCCGAGTACGGAGAACACGAGCGCCACGGTCGCGACCACGGCCACGACGCGCGGGAATCGCCAGCGTTCCAGGCGCTCAACGATCGGGGACAACACGAACGTCAGCATCATCGCCGACGCGATCGGAATGAAAACTTCCTGGGCGATGCCGAGGCAAAACAGCGCGAAGGCGAGGATGACCACCTGCAACAGCGGCTGCAGGCGACTGAGCGGGTCGCGTCGGCTCGTGGCCATCTCCAGCGTGTGGTGCACAAGCCGGGCCACCTAGCGGTACACTCTCCGAGCCGTGGACGTCATCGCCGCGCATGCCGCGAAGCATCCAGACCGGCCCGCCCTGATCGAGGGCGCGCGAACGCTCACCTGGGAAGCGTTTTTCCGTGTACGGAATCGGCTCGCCCACTCGCTAGCGTCGCTCGGCCTCAGCCCGGGTCAGCACGCGATCGTGTACGCCCACAACGCGCTCGAGAACCTCCTCAGCATCGCGGCAGTGCGCGCGCTCGGCGCCGTCGGCATCCCGATGAACCACCGCCTCACCGCTGACGAGGTCACGTACATCCTCGACAACTCCGAGGCGACGACCGTCTTCGTCGACGACGCGTTCCTGCCGATGGCGGAGCGCGTGCGCCCTGTCGCGCGCGTCAAGCACTGGATCACGCTCGGGACCGAGCGGCGGCCGTGGGCGACGGCGTTCGCGGATCTCCTCGCGCGCGGCAGCGACGCGCCGCCGGCTGTCGCGACCATGGGCGGCTCGATGGTCTACACCGCGGGCACCACCGGCAAGCCGAAAGGGGCGCTCCGCCGAACGATCGATCCCGCGTCCGTCGTGCCGCGACTGGCCGCGCTCAATTGTCTCGATCCCGAGCAGGTGCATCTCGTCGCGGGCCCGCTCTATCACTCGGCGCCCGGCGGCTTCGCGCTGTACGCCCACATGGTCGGCGGCAGCGTCGTGGTGATGCGCAAGTTCGATCCCGAGGAAGCGTTGCGGCTGATCGAGCGGCACCGCTGCACGACGACGTTCATGGCGCCGACGCTGGTGAAGCGCATCGTCGACCTTCCCGCCGAGACACGCGCGCGATACGACGTCTCGTCGATGCGCGCGCTCGTGATCGCCGCCGCGCCGTGTCCGATGCGTGTGAAGGAGCAGGCGCTCGCCCTCTTCGGTTCTGTGCTGTATGAGTTCTACGGCTCCACGGAGCTGGGCGTGAACACGGTGCTGCGCCCCGATGATGTGCTGCGCAAGCCCGGCTCGTGCGGCGCGGCGGCGCCCGGCGTGCAGCTCGCGATCCTCGACGACGACGGCCGCTCGGTGTCGCCCGGGACGCCGGGCGAGCTCTTCGTGCGGCGCTACGAGGGCGTGTTCGACGAGTACTGGCGCAATCCCGCGGCGACCGCGCAGACGGCGCGGGGTGAATGGATGTCGGTCGGCGACGTGGCGTGGATGGACGACGACGGCTTCGTCTACATCTGCGACCGCAAACGCGACATGATCATCTCGGGCGGCGTGAACATCTATCCGGCCGAGATCGAGGACGCGCTGCATCGCCATCCCGCCGTCGAGGACGCCGCCGTCTTCGGCGTGCCCGACACCGAATGGGGCGAGCGCGTGCACGCGGCCGTGCAGCTACGACCCGGCCATCGCGTCAGCGAGCGCGAGCTGATGGACTTTTGCCGCGCGCACGTCGCCGATTACAAGACACCTCGCGAGGTCTCGTTCCACGACGACTTTCCGCGTGACAGCGCGGGCAAGCTCGTCAAGCGCCTGCTGCGCGAGCCGTACTGGGCCGGCCAAAAGACCCGGGTGTAGCCGCCTTCCTACGCGCCGGGCGCCTCCGGCGCCGTGAGCTCGGCCGGTGAGAAATCGAGGCGCTCGCGCGTCGCCGCCTCGAGCTCGCGGCCGCCGAGCACCTGGCTCAGCTGCGCGACATCGGCGATCGGCCCGTGCTCGTCGCGAAAGCGCACGATCGTCTCCGCGTCCTCGGGCCGCAGGCCCGGCACTTCGAGCAGCTCCTGCTCGTTGGCGGTGTTGAGTCGGATCTGACCCATGGCCACCTCCTCGTTTGGCGTCGCGTCGTTCGCCTGCGCTTCGCCGCTCTCGTCGGCCTCGGCCTTGGCGGCCGCGCCGCGCAGGCGCAGGACGGCCAGCGACCGCGCCTGCATGTCGTAGACGTCGCCGCCGTGCAGCACGCGGCGCTTGGGCTTGCCGGTCGCCTCGCGCGTGTCCAGAACGGTCTCCCAGACGACCGAGCCGCGGTGCGCGGGCAGCGTGAACCCCATCGGCTCGTGGTGCGCGTTGAGCATCACGAGGAACGTGTCGTCCACGATACGCCGCCCCTGCGCGTCCGACTCGACGATCGCGTCGCCGGCCAGGCGCAGCCCCAGGCACCGCGTGATGGGATTCGTCCAATCATCCTGCGTCATCTCCTTGCCGTCGCTCCGGAACCACGTCAGGTCCTTCACCTCCGAGCCCTGAATCGGCCGGCCGAAGAAGAATTGACGACGGCGGAACACCGGGTGCCGGCGCCGCAGCTTGGCGACGAAGCGCGTGAAGGTCAGCAGGTCACGCGCCGGACGGTCAAGGTTCCAGTCGAGCCAGGAGATCTCGTTGTCCTGGCAGTAGGCGTTGTTGTTGCCGCCCTGCGTGCGTCGGATCTCGTCACCCGCGCACAGCATCGGCACGCCCTGCGACAGCAGCAGAGCCCCGAGCAGGTTCCGCATCTGGCGTTCGCGCAGGGCGGAGATCTTCACGTCGTCGGTCGGGCCCTCGACGCCGTGGTTCCAGGAGAGATTGTGATCGGAGCCGTCGCGGCCCTCCTCGCCGTTCGCCTCGTTGTGCTTGTCGTTGTAAGAAACGAGGTCACGCAGCGTGAAGCCGTCGTGCGCGGTCACGAAGTTGATCGAGGCGTAGGGACGGCGACCGCCGCGTCCATAGAGGTCACTGGACCCGGTGAGCCGATGGCCCATCGCGCCGGCCTGGCCTTCGTCGCCCTTCCAGTAGGCACGCACGCTGTCGCGGTACATCCCGTTCCATTCGGCCCACAGCACGGGGAAGTTGCCGACCTGATATCCCCCCTCGCCGAGGTCCCACGGCTCGGCGATCAGCTTCACCCTGGAGATGATCGGGTCCTGATGGATGATGTCGAAGAACGAGCCCAGGCGATCGACATCGGCCAGCTCGCGCGCGAGCGCGGACGCAAGGTCGAAGCGGAAGCCGTCGACGTGCATCTCCTGGATCCAGTAGCGGAGGCTGTCCATGATGAGCTGCAGCGTCCGCGGATGCGTCATGTTCAACGTGTTGCCGCAGCCGGTGTAGTCGACGTAGTGGCGTCGGTTCTCGGGCGACAGCCGGTAATACGCCGCGTTGTCGATGCCTCGGAACGAGAACGTCGGCCCGAGATGGTTGCCCTCCGCCGTGTGGTTGTACACGACGTCCAGGATCACCTCGATGCCGTGCTCGTGCAGCGTCTTGACCGTCGTCTTGAACTCGTTGACCTGGGCACCGAGCTGGTTGGCGGAGGCGTAGCGGAAATCGGGGGCGAAGTACCCGATCGAATTGTAGCCCCAATAATTCGTGAGCCCCTTGTCCTTGAGGTCACGGTCGGAGACGAACTGATGCACGGGCATCAGCTCGATCGCCGTCACGCCGAGCATCTTCAAGTGCTCGAGCGCGGCCGGTGAGGTCAGGCCCGCATACGTGCCGCGCAGCTCCTCCGGAACGTCGGGATGGCGCCGCGTGAACCCCTTGACGTGCAGCTCGTAGATCAGCGTCTCGTTCCAGGGGGTGCGCGGCGGCCGATCGCCGCCCCACGTGAACGCCGTGTCCACGACGATGCCCTTGGGCATGTGCTCGGCGCTGTCGTGCGTGTCGATCGTGAGATCGGCGTCCTCGCCGCCGCCAACCTGATAGGCGAACAGCGAGTCACCCCACGTGATCGTGCCGTCGACGGCGCGCGCGTACGGATCGAGGAGCAGCTTGGCCGGATTGAACCGGTGCCCGTTGGCCGGATCCCACGGGCCGTGCACGCGATAGCCGTAGCGCGTGCCGGGGCGCGCGTCCGGCAGATACACGTGCCACACCTGGTCGGTGTTCTCGACAACCGGCACCCGCCGCTCGCGGCCCTGGTCGTCGAACAGGCACAGCTCGACCGCGGTGGCGTGCTCGGAGAAGAGCGCGAAGTTGACGCCGGAGCCGTCCCAGACCGCGCCGAGCGGATAGGGTCGGCCGGGTCGATGCCGGACGGCGGACGAACGCTCACGTGGTGGGGTCATGGCTGGACCATTTGATGTGCGACCTACAAATGCGATGCCAGGAACGTCCGGCTGGTTTCAGTTCAGACGGCCGCGAAGCGAATGCAGGGCTTTGGCGAGGTCGGCGTCCGTGGGAGCCAGCTTGAGGGCCGCCTCGAACTGCTTGAGCGCCTCCCACCAGCGTCCCTGTTTGAGGTAGATCCGTCCCAGATTCATGAACGGAAACTGCCGCGGCTCGTACCGCGGCGCCTGCTTGGCGCGCTCGAGCCAGGGGATCGCCTCTTCGAGCTTCCCCTGCTGCATGAGGTAGACGCCGATGTCGTTATACGGATTGCCGAAGTCGGGGTCGACCTCGATGGCGCGCAGGCACTCGGCCGTGGCCTCCTCGAGGCGGCCCTGAAACGAATAAGTCCAGCCGAGGAATGTGTGCGCCTCTGCGGTCGGACAGGTGGCGATGGAACGACGATAGATCTCGATGGCGGCTTCGAGATCGCCGGCCATCTGCCGGCGGTAGGCTTCGCGCCAGAGCTCGATCGCGCGCTTGCGCGCGTCGTCGCTCATCGCGCGCCGCTCAGCCGGCGCCGGCGTCGGGCACGCCCGTGGGATCGACGGGCGCGATGTCGGCCATGTCGGAGCACAGCTGCAGCGTGTCGGCGATCTTCGTATACGAGGAAAACATCTGCGTGACTCCGATGATTTCCCGGATGCCGCCCTCGCCGACGCCGAGACGGCGGAGCTCGGAGAGATGGAACGCCGTCCCGAAGGCCGAGCGGGTGGTCAGCGATACGGCAAAGGCCAGCGCCGTCTTCACACGGCGTGTGAGCCTGCGCTCCGTGAACGCGTGCTTCACGGCCGCCCAGACGTCGGCCAGGTAGGCGGCATCGTGGGCGATGACTCCGAACGGCCGCGGGACCTCGCCACCGCCGGGGGCGGTGCCATAGAACGCGCGGATGTCCGCGAAGACGGTCGCGACGTCGGGCGGAGCCGTGGCGGGATCGACCGCGGGCATCACGGCGGCCCCGAGCCCGTCGGCCACGACGTTGAGCGCGTTGGTGATGCCGACCACGAACGCGGCCTCGTACCAGCGATCGTCGCCGGTCATCCCCTGCAGCTTCCCGGCTGCAGTGTGCGCCTCGACTCAGTAGGTGCAGGCGTTGGCGCCGCTGACGGCGGCGGCCACCATCTCCTTTTCGCCGCGCGAAAACTCGCCGGGCGCCATCGCGCGCTTCATCGCGCGGCCGTGCGGGCCGCCGAAGTGCGGGTCCCACGCCATCACGCGGCTCATCGCCGGCGGTTCCTTGAAGTCGTAGGCGAACCACTGGCGCGAGAGCTCGAAGAGTCGGCGCGCGGGCTCGGGATACTCGGAAGCGTCGCGCAGGCGGACGGTGGGCACGGCTAGCGCCTTCGGCGCTTGTTTTGTTGTAGCGGGTGCCGCGAGGCTTTTTGTAGCGAACGCCGCGAGCCCGGCTTGGACCGCGGCTGGCCCACCCTAGAAGCGCGTGGCGCCGCACGCCCGTTCGACGGTGCATGGCCGTCGGGGATCACCGCGGTGGCTTCGATCTCGATCAGCAGGTCGTCGCGGACCAGCCGCGAGATCTCGATCAGCGTGCTCGCCGGGCGATGCGCGCCGAAATACTCCTTCCGCACGGTGTTGACCTTCTCGCGGTCGGCGACGTTGCGCAGGAACACCGTCACCTTACAGACGTCGGCGAAGGTCGCCCCGGCCGCGGCCAGGCAGCGCTTGATGTTTTCGTGCACCTGACGCGTCTGGGCGACGATGTCGCTGCCGCCGACGGTCTTGCCGTCCTCGTCGCTGGCCACGCAGCCCGAGACGAAGACGATGTTCCCCGCGCGGACGACGTGCGTGAAGTGGCTGATCGGCTCCGACATGCCGGGGACGCGAATCTCTTCCCGATGCGTCTGTCTCATGTGCCCTCCGTCTGCTGACGCTCGAGCACCTTCGCGGTAGCGCGGCCCTTGTCAGGCGTCGGATCCTTCACGACGCCATAGGCGTGTCGTCCCTCGTGGTCTTCGGGCAAGTACTCTGTGATCGGCAGGCCCTCGGGCGTGACGAACAGCAGGCAGTGGCAGTACTTCCACTTCTGCATCTCGTCGCAGGCGCAGATCCAGCGCCGCAGCTTGGCTTCCGCCTTCGGATCGGGATAGAAGTTGCACGGGCACAGCGGTCGGCCCACTTCCTCGATGTGCTTGGCCAACCCCTGAACGACCGCTTCCGTCACGCTCACGTCGGGATGCAGCGAGGTCCCCGACTTCTCGGCGTACTTGCGGGCGTACGCCCACATCTTGTCGACGTTCGCCTGGGACGGTTCGGCCATGCGATGCCTCCTACGAAGCCGCGAGCGCCTCGTCGATCTTCGTGGGGTTGAAACCGCTGAGGCGCCGCTCGCCGATGAGGATCACCGGAAGCGAGGTGAGGCCCAGCTCCATCAACTCCTCGCGCGCGCCAGCGTCACGGCCGACGTTGCGCTCGGTGAACACGACGCCCTTCTGCGACAGATACTCTGTCGCTCGGTGGCAGGGCCCTCAGCCGACGTTCGTGTAGATGGTCACCTTCGGCGGCATCGTTCCTCCTCGTTCGACGTCACGGTGTCCTGCCGGCTCTCGTGCATGGACGGATTGTACTCGATGGCTCACGCGTCGGCGCGTCGGTGCCGCGCGCAGACGACAGCGCCCCGGGCGGCGCGAGGCCGGCCGGGGCGCTCACGGTCAGATAGCGTGACTTCGGATCAGCAGGGCTGCGCGCGCAGGGTGAGCTGAACGTTGTCGCCCACCTTGTATTCGCGCAGCGTCTCGGTGTCGCCCTTGAACTGGTGCGTGGTGCCGTCGTTGTTGCGCACGGTGATCATGCCCGTGCTCTGGTCAATGCCGGTGACCTGTCCGTCGATCTTCTCGGGCGCGGCCGTCTTGTGCCCTGACGCGTCGCCGCGCGGCGACGCCGAGGGCTGGCAATTGGCCTTGCCTTTGGCGAGCGCAGGCCCGCCGGCGATCAGCGCGGCAGCGAGGACCGCCGCCGTAAGCGTGAACGTCTTCATGTCAACCCTCACTATTTCTTGGTGATGTCGTAGATCGCGCCGGCCGCAGCGCCAACTCCAGCGCCGATCAGCGCGCCCTTGCCAGCCCCGTAGCCGGTGCCCGCGCCAATCGCGGCGCCTGAGCCCGCACCGACGGCGGCTCCGGTGGCGGTGCCGCATCCTGTGAGGGCGAAACCCAGCATGGATACCGCAAGCACAGGTGTGAGCAGTCTCTTCATGATTCGGCTCCTCCCAAAGGCCAGGGAGGGTGCAAAGGGTGGACCAGCGAGGCGGAAGGACAGCGCGTCAGCGCTCGATCCCGTACTCCTTGAGCTTGCGCCAGAGCGTCGTGCGGCCGATGCCGAGCGCCTCCGCAGCGCCGGAGTGATTACGGCCGAAGCGCTCGAGCGTCGTCAAGATGTGGGCTCGCTCAGCCTCGGCGAGCGTGATCTGCTGCGGCAGCGCAGGCGAGGGACCGAGCTGGAGGCCCGCCGAGACGTGCGGCGGCAAATCGTCCGGCTCGACGGCCTCGGTGCGCGCCAGAATCGCCGCGCGCTCGATCGCGTTCTCGAGCTCCCGCACGTTGCCAGGCCACGGATAACGCAGCAGTCGCTCGATGGCGCTGGGCGAAAGCCGCAGAGTTCGCCCGAGCTTCGCCGCGGCACGTGCCAGGAAGTGCTCGGCGAGCGCCGGGATGTCTTCGCGCCGATCGCGCAGCGGCGGAAGCACCATCTGAATGACGTTGAGGCGATAAAACAGATCTTCGCGGAAGCTGCCGTGCGCGATGCGTGCCGCGAGATCGCCGTTGGTGGCCGCGAGCACGCGCACGTCGATGGTCGCGGCCTGCGTCGCGCCGAGGCGTCTCACCTCACCGCTCTGCAGCGCCCGCAGCAGCTTCACCTGCAGCGCGGCGGGCATCTCGGCGATCTCGTCAAGGAACAGCGTGCCGCCGTCCGCTTCCTCGAACAATCCGAGCTTGCTCACAGCGGCGCCCGTGAATGCGCCTCGGACGTAGCCGAACAGCTCGGACTCCAGCAACGTCTCCGGCACCGCGCCGCAGTTCACGGCGACGAACGGGCGAGCCGCCCGCGCGCTCGCGTGGTGGATGGCCTTGGCAATCACTTCCTTGCCGGTGCCTGACTCGCCCTGGATCAGCACCGTGGCATCGGTCGGCGCAACGCGCTCGACGAGGTCGAGCACGGCGTGCAACGCGGGGGACTGCGCGATCAGCCCGGGCAGGCCGTAGCGCTCGCGCAGCTGCGCGCGGAGGTTCTCGTTCTCGCGACGCAGCGCTCGTCCGGCCAGCGCGTTGTCGATGCGGCGATAGAGCTCCTCGGGCTCCTGGCCCTTCTCGAAGTAGTCGAGCGCCCCGAGCCGGATCGCGTCCTTCGCGGACTTCCATTCCGCGTAGGCGGTCAACAAGATGACGTCGGGCGCGTCCGCCTGTGCACGCGCCGCCTGCAGCACGTCGAGGCCATCGCCGTCCGGCATCCGTAGATCGGTCACCACGACGTCGAACACTTCTTCGGCCAACCGCTTCGTCGCGTCGGCGACGGCCTCGGCTTCCGTCACGCGGTGGCCGCGCTTGCGAAGGAGCAGCGCGAGCGTCGTGCGGGCCGAGGGCTCATCGTCGACGACCAGCAGATGGGCCATCGTCACGACGCCTCGATCGGGAAGCGGAGCGTGACGCGCGTGCCGCCGCCGGGAGACGGGTCGATGTCGATCCGACCGCCGTGCGCCGCGACGATGCGCTCTGCGATCGTGAGGCCCAGGCCGCTGCCATTGGGCTTGCCCGAGTAGAACGGCTCGAACACCCGCGGCCGCACGTCATCCGGGATGCCGGGGCCGGTGTCGCTCACGGCGAGCGCGACGTGGGAGTCCTCGCGCGCGACGTCCAGAGACAGGCGGCCACGGCCGTTCATCGCCTGAACGCCGTTGAGGGCGACATTCCACAGCACCTGCGTCATCTGGTCGCGGTCGAAGGCGAAGCGTGGCACCGCGGGATCGACCGCAACCTTGACGTCGACGCGCGACGCGCGCGACCGGTCATCGCGAATGAGCGCGCTCACGTGCTCGACGACCTCGCGGATATCGGCCGGCGTTCTCCTCGCCTGCTGCGGACGCGCGAACTGCAGGAAGTCGGAGAGGATGCGGTTGAGGCGACGCGCCTCCGTGCGCAGCGCGGCCACGGTCGCGCTGCGCTCGTCGGCGGTGAGCCCGGCCTCGTCGGTCAAGAGCGCGGTGGCGTTGACGATCGCCGCGAGGGGGTTACGGATCTCATGCGCCATGCCGGCAGCCAGCTCCCCGGTCGTCGCCAGACGCTCGGCCTCGCTGAGGCGCGCATGGAGCCGTACGCTCTCCGCGCGCGCACGCTCCAGCACCATGATGATCACGGCGAACGTCGACAGGAAGTAAAGCGTGATGAATACGGCGTGCACGCACCAGTACTCGGCCGATCCCGGCGGCGCAGACACGAACTGCGACGCGATGCGGTGCAGGCCCCACAGGGTGAGCAGGCCGGCCAGCAACCGTTCGCCGCGCACGCGCACGCCGGCCACGCGATCGCGAGACGGCCAGAACAACACGCCGGCCGCCATCTGTACCGCGCCCAGGCCGACGCCGATCAGGCGCTCGTCGACACTGCTCACGTCGTTGGCCAGCGCCAGCCCGAGTGCGACAGCACTTCCCACGAGGAGATCACGGCCTCTGAGCCGGTAGTTCCAGCGATATGCGAGCGCGGCCGCCAGCATGAAGCCCACGGCGGCGACGGTGGCCACGCCGGTGGGCACACTCGTCTGATCGAGCCCAAAGACGAGCACGTCAACGAGCTTGAGGCCCTTCGAGAGCGTGTAGGCTCCCCACGCGAACAACAGATACTGAAAGAAGCGCACGCGGTGCGACGAGTAGAGGTACGCGAAGATCAGCAACTGGATCGCGAAGGCGACCGTCGAGACGAACGTCAGCAGCATCGGTAGCGACATCGAGATCCTCCGATTGGCGAGTGTACGCCGGCAAATCGCGTGCCGCACTCGTCTGCGCGCCATTCGGCACGTAGGCTGCGCGCCCGGTGTTTCATCCGGGAACGTTGTTTCAGAACGAAACACCGCCGACGAGGCCGCGCTGCCTCGACGATCGTTTCATCGTGAACCTCCAGGTTTCGAGCTGAAACCGGCCCGCGCCACGTTCGCCGTGAATCCCGCACATTTCTTTGGTTTTGCGTTTGGCATGCCGGCTGCTCTCCGACGGCTGCGAAGGAGGACGGCAATGGGTTGGCTGGACGCATACGAGTCTTACGTCATGGATTTCATCGCGCGGGATCGCGTTGACGAGCTCCGTTCCGCCGTGGAGGTGACGACAGCGCGCATCGAGCCCACCGCGCCGGCGGCCGTGGTTTCCGACGCGAGACACAGAGCGACCACGGGTGTGGCCCTGCGTCCCCACGCGCTCGCGAAGGCGTCACGATGACCGAGGCCGACGCGCCCACAGCCGTCGGCGACGACATGCCGTCAGAGCGGAGCGACGGCGAGCCCGGAGTGCTCGAAAAATTGCGCCGCGGCGATCCGGCGGCGGCCACCGAGCTGGTGGCACGGTACGCGACACGAGCCTATCGCGTCGCTCGTGCGATCACGCGCGATGCCGGCGACGCCGAAGAGGTTGTCCAGCGTGCATTGTGGAACGCCGTCCGGAACGTCGACACGTTCCGCGACGAGGCCGCGCTCGAATTATGGTTTCTCCGTGTGGTCACCAACGCCGCGTGCCAGAAGGCGCGGCCGACCGCTCGCACGCGGGACGATATCTGCCTGGAGGACGTCCTGCCGAGCTTCCACGAGGACGGAGGGCCGACGATCGTCGATGACTGGTCTCTCCGGCTGAACGACCCGGCGACCCGCACTCGCGTGCGCGCGGCGCTGAACGCCGCGATCGATGAGCTGTCCCCGGACTACCGCGCCGTCGTGGTCCTGAGCGACGCCGAGGGGCTGACACTGGCTGAGACGGCGAGCTCGCTGGGCCTGAGCGTTGCCGGTGTCAAGACGCGTCTGCACCGGGCGCGGCTGTTTCTGCGCAAGCGGCTGACGGCCGCCATGGGGGCCGCGGCCTAGCCGATTCGGAGGTCGAGCCAGCCGTGCGGCGTCACGCTCACGCGCTCGCCCGCACGAGCGAGCACCGTCGTGGTGGGCGATTCGAACAGCGCCGGTCCTTTCGTCTCCCAACCCGTGGGCAGCTCGTCGAGACGAAACACCGGCACGTCGACCCAGTCGCCGAGCCAGACGCGGCGGCGCGAGGCTTTCGGTGTCTCGCGGCGCGCGCCGTCGGCGCGCCCCGTCGCCAGCGGCGGCAGCTCGCCGACGACGGCCACACGCGCGTTGACGACCACGACTTCCTGCCCCGGCGCGCTGTACGCGTAGAGATCCTCGTGGCGGCGGTGGAACCGCGCGACGATCTCGTCCATCAGATCGGCGCGCGCGAGGTCCACGCCGTCGAGGCTCACGTTGATCTCGAAGATCTGTTCGCCATAGCGCATGTCGAGCGCGCGCCGGACACTGACCGGACCGTCGAACGCGCCAAGGCGCTTGCGGCCATCGGCCTCCATCGTGGCGAAGAGCCGCCGCAGCGTTGTCGGCGCCAGGCGCGAGACTTCGCTGACGTGGGTGCGGACGAGCTCGTAGCGCAGATCGGTTGCGAGCATGCCCCACGCTGAGAGCACGGCGGCCACGTTGGGGATCACGACGCGGCGGATCTCGAGCAGTCGCGCGACCTCGGAAACGTGTAGGCCCGCGGCGCCTCCGAACGCCATCAGCGTGAACTTGCGCGGATCCACGCCGCGGCGCACCGAGACGATCTTGATGCCCTCGGCCATGTTGGTGTCGACGACCTTCGCGATGCCCTCGGCCGCGGCCAACCGCTCGGTGCCCAGTGCGCGCGCGACACGATCGACCGCCGTCTCTGCGGCGCGCTTGTCGAGTGGGATGCGGCCGCCGAGAAAATTGCCGGGATCGAGGAAGCCCAGCACGACGTTGGCATCCGTGACCGTCGCGCGATTGCCGCCCTTGCCGTAGCAGGCCGGGCCGGGATCCGCGCCGGCGCTCTCGGGCCCGACGTGCAGGATGCCGCCGGCGTCGACGTGCGCGATGGAGCCGCCGCCGGCGCCCAGTGTGTGGATGTCCAAGGCTGGCAGCGCGACCTTCGCGATGCCGACCGTTTTCTCGCCGGTCAGCGCGGGCTCGCCTCGCTGGAGCAGCGCAATGTCCGTGCTGGTCCCACCCATGTCGAACGTGATCAGATTCGTGTCGTATCCTCCGCCCGGGGCGGGATCGAGTAGCCGCGCCGCATAGCGGCCCGCGGCGATGCCGCCGGCCGGACCGGAGAGCACGGCGCCCGCCGCCAGCCGCGCGGACTCGCGAATCGGCGCGACGCCACCGTGCGATTGCATGATCAGCACGTCGCCGCGGCCGCCGCGCGCGGCGAGGCGCGCGCGCAGCGCGTTCAGGTAGCGCGCGAGCGACGGTCCCACATACGCGTTCACGACCGTCGTCCAGATCCGCTCGTACTCCTTGATTTGCGGCAACACGACGGACGACAGCGAGACGTACACGCCGCGCAGCCGTCGCGCCACCGCTCGCGCCGTGAGCCGCTCGTGACGCGGGTTGCGGTACGCGTGCAGATAGCAGACGGCGACGGCCTCGACTTTCGCGCGCGACAGCGCCTTCAGGGCGGTCTCCAGCGAGCGCGGCGCCAGCGGCGTCGTCACGCGGCCGTCGGCCGCGATGCGCTCGCGCACGCCGAGCCGGCGCGCGCGCGGCACCAGCGGCACCGGCGGCGGCATGCGCACGTTGTAGCGGTCGTCCTTGAGACCTTCGCGCATCTCGATGACGTCGCGATGGCCTTCAGTCGTCAGCAGGCCAACCGTCGCGCCTTTGCGCTCGAGCAGCGCGTTCGTCGCGACCGTCGTGCCGTGCACGATTCGCTCGGTGCGCGCCAGCAGGCCCGTGAGGTCGGTGCCGCACTCGGCGGCGAGCAGACCGAGCCCCTCCATCAAGCCTTCCGATTGGTCACGCGGCGTGGACGCGCATTTCGCAATGACCACACGCCCGGTCTCATCCACGGCGGCGAGGTCAGTGAACGTGCCGCCGACGTCGATCCCGATCCGCCACATTGCGCTAGTAGAGTCCCGTGCGATAGCCGGTCGCGAGCCGGCGCTCGTAGTCCTCCACCGTCATGCCGGGAATCTTCACCTGATCGTGGAAGATCTTCGCCGAGCTGACGAGCCCGCTGATGTCGGGCCAGCGCGCCGGCTCCCACAGTCCCGATCGCTTGAACGCCTTCGCGCAGTGCAGGAACACCTCTTCGACCTCGACGCCGATCGCGAGGCTCGGAACCTTACCGTCGACGGCCATCGTGCCGAGCAGGTCGGGATCGCGCGTGATGCACGCGCGGCCGTTCACGCGCAGCGTCTCGCCGCGCTCGGGCACGAGGAATAGCAGCGCGACATGCGGGTTGGCCAGAATGTTCCGCAGGCCATCCAGCCGCTTGTTGCCCGGCCGGTCGGGCACGACGAGATGCGTGTCGTCGATCACGCGTACGAAGCCCGCCGGATCGCCTTTCGGCGACACGTCGCAGTGCCCGGCCCCATCGGCGGTGGCCAGCGCGACGAACGGCGCGTGAGCGATGAACGCGCGGCAGTGCTCGTCCAGCCGGGGGATCTGCTTTTTCAGCGCGACCTCGCTCGGGCTGCCGAGCAGCGCGCGCAGGTCCTTTTCGTCAGTGATCAGGTCACGGAACATCGCGCTCCTCCGATCGGATCAGTCGATCGCCGCATGCACGGCGTTGCTGACCAGGTCCATGCGGCGACTGTGCCACGGATCCGGCACGCGGTTGTTGGTGATGTAGGCGAACGACACACCGGAGTCGGGATCGGCCCAGCAGTACGACGAGCCGACGCCCCCGTGTCCAAAGGTGCGCGGCGACGCGAGCGAGCCGAGGCCGCGGATCGTATCGGTGGTGCCGCGCAGATGCGGACCGAGCCCGCGGTGCATCGGCATCCCCATGTAGCCGTCGACGCGATCGCCGGTGTAGTTGCGCACCACGTAGGCGATGGTGCGCGGCGAGAGCAGGCGCCGGCCACCCAGCGTGCCGCCGTTGAGCAGCATCTGATAGAACGCGGCCATCCCCCGCGCCGTCGCATAGCCACCGCCACCCGGCGTGCCGGCACGACGGAATGCAGCGTTGTTCTCGTCGGCGCGCTTGACGGGCCGCCCGTCCGGACCCGGCTCGTGCATGTCGACCGAGCGCTCGTGCTGCGAGTCGGGCAAACCGACGAAGATTTCTTCGCCCAACCCGAGCGGCGCAACGATCTCCTCCCGGATGAACGTCCGGTAGTCCGTCTTGGTGATGGCCTCGATCATGGCCGCCGCCGTCCAGTGCGCGCTCCGGCCGTGATAGTGCACGCGGCTGCCCGGCGCCCATTCCAGCGTGTACTCGCAGACCGTCTTGCGAAGCAGCTCGTGATCGTCCCACGCTTGCGAGGGCATGTCGGCGTTCGGGAACCCGCCCTGGTGCGTGAGCAGCTGGATGATCGTGATGTCGGCCTTGCCATTGGCCTCGAAACCCGGCAGGTGCGCGGCCACGGGGTCGGTGAACGTGAGCGCGCCTCGCTCGGCGAGCAGCCAGACCGCAGAAGCGGTCAGCACCTTGGTATTCGAGTAGAGCAGCCACAGCGTCTCATCGCCGGCGGGCGCCCGCGTGGGATTCAGCCGCGCGTCGCCGAAGGTGCGCACCAGGGCGAGCTTGCCGTGCCGCGCCAACGCCAGCTGCGCGCCGGGATACCGCGCCTCCGCGACGTGATCGCTGACCAGCGCCGTCAAGCGATCGAGCGCCGAAGGGTCGAGGCCGAGCTGCGCGGGTGTCGAGACGGCGAGCGGGAACTTCATGGAGACCTCCGAGGATAGCCGAGGATTTTGAGCGACTCGGTGATCTCGGTCAGGATCGCCGGATCGTCGATCGTCGCGGGCAACGAGTACTCGGTGCCCTCGGCGATCTTCTTCATGGTGCCTCTCAGGATTTTGCCGGAGCGGGTCTTCGGCAGTCGCTTGACGACCGCCGCCGTCTTGAACGCCGCGACGGGCCCGATGGTGACGCGAACTTTTTCGATCAGCTCGCGAACGATCTCGGCCTCGCCGCGCGTGACGCCGGCCTTGGTCACGACGAAGCCGACGGGCACCTCGCCCTTGATCTCATCGGCGACGCCGACCACGGCGCATTCCGCGACGTCCGGGTGCGCGGCGAGCACTTCTTCCATCGCGCCGGTGGACAGTCGATGGCCGGCGACGTTGATGATGTCGTCGACGCGACTCATGATGTAGAGGTATCCGTCCTCGTCGCGATAGCCGGCGTCGGACGTCAGGTAGTAGCCCGGATGACGGCTCAGGTACGACGCGCGAAAGCCGTCGTCGTTGTTCCACAGCGTGGGCAGGCAGCCGGGCGGCAGCGGCAAGCGGATCGCAATCGACCCGATCGTCCCCGGCGCCACCTCACGGTTGTCGTCGTCGAGCACGCGCACGTCGTAGCCCGGCACGGCCTTCGTCGGCGACCCGGGCTTCACAGGCAGCATGCCGAGCCCGACGCAATTCGCCGCGATCGGCCAGCCGGTCTCGGTCTGCCACCAGTGGTCGATCACCGGAACCTTCAGCCGATGGCGCGCCCACAGCAGCGTGTCCGGATCGCAACGCTCGCCGGCGAGGAACAGCGTGCGGAACGCGCTGAGATCGTGCTTGGCCATGTGCGCGCCGGCCGGGTCTTCCTTCTTGATGGCGCGAAACGCCGTGGGCGCCGTGAACAGCGCGTTGACTCCGTGCTGCGCGCAGAGCCGCCAGAACGCGCCCGGGTCCGGCGTGCCGACCGGCTTGCCCTCGTACAGAATCGTCGTGCATCCCTTCAGCAGTGGTGCGTAGACGATGTAGCTGTGGCCGACCACCCAGCCGATGTCCGAGGCGGCCCAGAACGTTTCGCCCGCGCCCATCCCATACACCGCCGACATCGACCACTTGAGGGAGACGGCGTGGCCGCCGTTGTCGCGCACGACGCCTTTGGGAATCCCCGTGGTGCCGGATGTATAGAGGACGTACAGCGGATCGGTGGCGGCGACCGGGACGCACTCGACCGCGTCCGCACCCGCCAGGAAATCGTTCCAGTCGAGATCGCGGCCCTTCACGAGCGGTGCGGTCAACTGCGCCCGCTGCAGGATCACGCACCGCTCCGGCTTGTGTCGCGACAGATCGATTGCGCCGTCGAGCAGCGGCTTGTAGGCGACGATGCGCCCCGGCTCGATGCCGCACGACGCCGACAAGATCAGCTTGGGCCGCGCGTCATCGATGCGCTTGGCGAGCTCATTGGGCGCGAAGCCGCCGAACACGACCGAATGCACAGCGCCGATGCGCGCGCAGGCCAGCATCGCCATCACGGCCTCGGGCACCATCGGCATGTAGATGATGACGCGGTCCCCCTGCTCGACGCCCTGTCGGCGAAGCGCGCCGGCGAGCCGCGCGACGGCGTCGCGGAGCTCGGCGTAGGTGAATTCGAGGATGGTATCGGTGACGGGGCTGTCGTACACGAGCGCGCGCTGCTTGCCGCGGCCGCGATCGATATGCAGATCGAGCGCGTTGTAGCAGGTGTTCAGCATGCCGCCCGTGAACCAGCGATAGAACGGCGGGCGGCGATCGTCGAAGACGCGATCCCAGCGGCGATCCCAACACAAGTCCTCAGCCGCGGCGGCCCAGAAGCTCTCCGGATCCGCCAGCGAGCGACGCCAGGTCTCGTCGTACATGGTCTTCATGGCGGAGCCCAAAGTAGGCGAAGTCCCGGCGCAAATCAACGTCGGCCACGGTCGGCGGCATGGCCGATGCACCACCTAGGCGGCTGAGGAGGAATTCCCATGGCTGACTACGACAATTGGCGGCCTTGGCCGATCTGGAGCGCCGTCTGGGTCGGCGCGCTCGCCGCGATCGCCGTTGGGCTCGTCATCGGGCTGATCGGCTTCGCCGTCGGCGCGCACCAATTGACGGCTCCACGTTTCACGACCTGGAAGAACGTCGGGGTCCTGGCGAGCACCTTCAACATCTGCGCCGCCTTCTTCGCCTTCGTCGTCGGGGGCTGGGTCGCCGCGCGGATCGCGGGACTGCGCCGCGCGGAGCCCGCGATGCTGCACGGGGCGGTCGTATGGCTGCTCACGATTCCGATGATGCTCGTGTTCGCCTCGCTGGGCACGACGGGGCACTGGGGCAGCTGGTACGGCGGCCTCGCGGGCTCACCCGCGTGGGTCACTGCCGTTCCGCCTGTAGATCCCGAAACGGCGCGCGCCTTCCGGAACACCGCGCTGGTGACCGTCGTGGCGCTGCTGCTAGGCCTGGTCGGCGCTGTGCTCGGCGGTTGGTTCGCCTCCGGTGAGCCGATGAGCTTGACCTATTACCGGCGCCGCGCGCTCGACGTGGAGCGGCCGCGTCGCGTGGCATGAAGGAGGAGGAATCATGGCGCTCGTTCTACTCTGGCTTCTGGGCGTTCCGCTCAGCCTGATCATCCTGCTGTTCTTGCTCGGCGTCGGACGCTGAGCCTCGAATGGGACGGCGCCCGCGCGGCGCCGTCCCGCCCGCTCACACGCTAGCGAGGGGCTCGATGCCCTGCACGCGGCGGTAGGTGATCGCGACGGTCGCGCCGCCGGTCTGCTCGATCAACAACCCGTCCTCGGTCGCCTCTACCAGCTTGCCCGCAACGTCCTGCGAGTTGGCGACCGTGATCTGCACGTGACGGCCGACGTGGGCGCGCGCCTCGCGCTGCCACAGCAGATCCATCGTGCGCGTCATCTCGCCCAGCTCCCAGATCGATCCGAGTCCGGCCACCTCGCGCGCGGCCGCGGGGGGTGGCGCAACGACAGCGGCGCCAGCCACGGGCGTGCCCGGTGGACGCGCCACGGCATTGAGGGCGCGGCTCATGCTCATCATGAGCTCGGACATCCGGGCGAGCATCGAGCGAAACAGCCAGTACCCGAGGAGCATGAGCGCCAACGTGAGCGCCAGGCTCACTTGCGCAAACGTGTACTGGATCGCGCGCAGATGCCAGAGCGTGAAGGCGAAGACGAGGAGTGGCACGATGCCCATCAGGGCGAACAGCACCGACGCCGCCTGCTGCAACCCCTGCTGCCGCTGGCTCGCCGAGCCGCCCGACGCCATCGCGCCCCCCTTGCAGGAACGATAGCAGAGCGTCGCGCCGGCGCCGAGAAATGTTCAGCGCGAGGTCGGCGGAGTCGGCGTCCGGTCGCCGAACGGGCCCGAGATGCGCACGATCTCGTTGAGCGACCACGCGCCGCGCCGGGTCACGACGACGAACAGGTCGCCGGCGATGCCGGCGCGCCGCGTCGCCTCCGTCACCGGCGCCCACGCCAGCGCGCGCGGCGCATCGCCGTCGGTGAATGTTACGACTTCGCTGGAGGCGCCGTCCGGGTCCACGGCCAGCACGCGAGCATTGTGGCGATCCGCGACGAACAGGCGACCGTCGGGACCCACGTCCATGCCGGCGACCAACGGGCCCGTCAGCGCAACGCGCCGCTCGTCACCTCGAACGGTCCACACTTCGCCGGTCCCGGTCATCCACGGCGCCTCGGTATCGCCGTCCGCCGCGACCCAGATCCGTTCGCCGCGGGCCGCGAGCAGGCGCGGCCGCGTCACCACGAGCCAGCGTGCGTCGAGCACGCGCCCGGCGCCGTCCAGCTTCACGACGACGCCACGCTGCCGGTCAGCGACGTAGATGTGGCCGGCGGCGTCGACGGCGGCGCCCTCCGGCTGTTTGAACAACGCCGGCTCTCGCGGTGGTGGCGTGCCGCCGGCAAGCATCTCCGCACGACCGTCCAGGAGCCGGTAGAGGACGCCGAGACCACGATCTCTGTCGAACGTCGTGATCAACAGCTCTTGACCTCGGACGGCGCCCAGCTGCGAGTTCAGCAGCGGCGGCCCGTAGAAGAACCGAGTGAGGTCGCTGCCGAGCCGCGCGCCGCCCGCGGGGAATCGGAGCAGCGGCCAGAGGTCCTCGATCTCACCATCGCGATAGCGGCGCCCGCTGCGTGAGGCGTAGAGCGCACCGTCGGCGTCGAACGCAAGCGACGTCGTCGATGGGATTCCGACTGCCGGGCGGCCATCCGGCGCCTCGCCGCGCCCGGTCACATAGACGGTGGCCGTGAAGCCAGCCGGCAGGCGCATCTCGGCGCGAGCGGCGATGGGAACGAGCAGCGCCAGCAGCACGAGGACCGCGCGCACTTAGCCTTTCACGCCTCCGGCGGTCAAACCCTCGACCATGTACTTCTGCAGATAGATGTACGCGGCGATGACCGGCAGCGTCGTGAGGACGGCGCCCGCCATCAAATAGCCCCACCCATAGACGTCGCCGGTGATGAAGCTGGCGAGACCGACGGGCAGCGTGCGGAGCCGCCCATCGGTGATGAACACAAGTGCATAGAGGAACTCGTTCCAGGCCTGGGTGAAGGCGTAGAGCGCCGCCGCCAGCACGCCGGGCGCGGCTAGCGGCAGCACGATCCGTGAGAAGGCGCCGAAGCGCGTGGCGCCATCGATCATGGCCGCCTCCTCGAGCTCCTCAGGGATCGACTCGAAGTAGCCCATCAGCAGCCACGTCACGAACGGCACCGTGAACGACGGGTAGGCCGCGATCAGACCGCCCAGGCTGTTGGCGAGGCCCAGGTTCCGCATCTGCGCGTAGAGCGGAATGAAGAGGATCGAGGGCGGCACCAGATAGGTGATGAGCGTCGCGCTGGCCAAAAAGCCTCGGCCCAGGAACCGCAGGCGCGCGAGCGCGTACGCCCCGATCGTACCGACCGCGGTGGCCAGCAGCGTGCTCGCGATCGCGACGGTAGCGCTGTTGCCGTACCACGCCACGAAATCGGTCTTGGACAGCAGCTGACCGTAGTTTTCGCCGACGAGGGGACGCGGCCAGAACATCGAGACCAGGCTGCGCATCTGGTCTTCGCTCTTGAACGACGTGATCGTCATCCAATAGAACGGAAAGAGAACCAGCACGGCCAGCGTCACAAGCACCGTGTACGCGAACGCCGTCTGCGCGCGGGTTGTGATGTTCATCGTCGGCGCCCCCGGCGCATGTAGCGCGCGAGCACCATGATGGTCACCGCGAGGGCGGGCAGCAGATAGAGCGCCACCGCAATCGCCTCGCCGAGACGCTGAGCACCGAACGCCGTCTCGTACGTCAGCACCGGCATCACCATCGTCGTGCCGCCAGGTCCGCCCTTGGTGAGGATGTAGACGATCTGGAAGTCGTTGAACGTCCAGATGGTGGAGAGCAGCACCACGATGATCATGATGTTGCGGATGCCGGGCAGCGTGACGTGGCGGAAACGCTGCAGCGTCGTGGCGCCGTCGACGGCGGCCGCCTCGTAGAGCTCGGCCGGAATGGCCTTCATCCCGGCCAGGAACGAGATGCCGAAGAAAGGAAAGCCGCGCCAGATGTTCACGGCTACGACGGACGCCATGGCCGTGCCGGGCTCCGACAGCCACCCGATGCCCTGCGGCAGGACGCGCAGGACGCGCACCAGCAGGTAATTGAGCACGCCGAGACTGCCGTCGAAGATCCACAGGAAGTTCAGCGCGGAGACGACCGTCGGCGCCACCCACGGAATCAAGAGCACGCCCGTCCAGAACGAGCGCCAGCGGATCGGTGACGTCAGCACCAGCGCCATCACGACGCCCAGCACGAGCTTGAAGCCCACCGAGCCGAACGTGAAGATGAACGAGTTGACGACGGCGCGCTGGAAGAAGCCGTCCCAGGTCAGCCGCACGTAGTTCTCGAATCCGACGAAGATCGGCGGCAGCCCCACGAGCTTGTGCGTCATCGACAGATAGATCGCGTAGCAGAACGGATAGCCGACCAGCGAGAGGACGAAGAAGAAGATCGGCGTGACGAAGAGATATCCCATCCGATAGTCGGGCCCGAGTACACGCCTGAGCCCACCGTTCAGGCGCCCATTGAACGCGGCCTTCGTCCCGACCGAGGCTGCCCGGACCGCCACGCCGGCCTCTCAGCCTCGGCTGCGGATGCGGTAGATGTCCTCCACGCGCTTGTGCGCTTCCTTCAGCGC
>Ga0075433_10000558_pt1 | contig 24524 bp, 25 predicted proteins | sample RhiMethybrSRZTD2_FD_75299 | JGI IMG/M metagenome (GOLD analysis project Ga0075433, IMG submission 75299) | Populus rhizosphere microbial communities from Tennessee, USA - Rhizosphere MetaG P. TD hybrid SRZTD2 | ecosystem: Host-associated > Plants > Roots > Rhizosphere > Soil | place: USA... | reverse complement strand
ACCAGCGTGATGCGGAAGCCTCTCCCCGTCCGATCAGCCATTGAACGATCTCCTGAGATTGAGGTGCGTGCCGGTCGTCTGCTGCCGCGCCGGCGGATCATGCGCGGCCGCCGCGCTCGCGCACGAGCCGCGCGAGGCGATCGGGTGCCAGCGGAAGCTCCGTGATCGCGACGCCGAGCGGGGCCAGCGCGTCGGCGACCGCGTTGGCGATGGCGGCGCCCGCGCCCGAGCTGCCGCCTTCCCCCACTCCCTTCACGCCGAGCGGATTGAGCGGCGTCGGCGTCTCCTCGAGGATCTTCACGCGCGTCGTCTCGGGCATCTCCATCGCCGTCGGCACCAGATAGTCCATGAACGTCGTCGTCAGCGGCTGGCACTGGTCGTCGTAGACCAGCTCTTCGAAGAGCGCGCCGCCCAGTCCCTGCGCGAGGCCGCCCGCGATCTGGCCGCCGACGATCATCGGGTTGATCGCGCGCCCGACGTCGTAGGTCACGACGTACTTTCGGAGAATCACGCGGCCTGTCGCCGGATCGACCTCGACGGCGGCCACGTGCGTGCCGTAGGGGTACGTCATCTTCGGCGCTTCGAAGAAGTGAGCGGCGTAGAGGCCGGGCTCCATGCCCGGCGGGCCGGGCACCGCCGCGCGGGCGAGCTGTCTGAGCGTGACCGCACGCTCGGGCAGCCCGCGCACGTGCACCTTGCCGCTCTCGAGCACCAGGTCGCCGGCGTGGGCCTCCAGGAGCGACGACGCCACCGTCAGGATCTTGTCTCGCACCTTGCGCGCCGCTTCGAGCGCGGCCGGCAGCGCGACCGCGGCGCCGCGGCTGGCGAAGCCGCCGATGCCGAACGGCACGCGCGCGCTGTCGCCGTGCACGACGGTGACGTCCTCGGCTGGCACCGCCAGCTCCTCGGCAACCACCTGCGCCAGGGTCGTCTCGATCCCCTGGCCGACCGCCGCCACGCCGGAATAGACGACGACCTTGCCCGAGGCGTCGACCTCGACGCGAGCGTATTCCCACGGCCCGAGCCCCGCTTTCTCCAGCACGCAGCCGAAGCCGATCCCGAGATAGCGTCCGGTCTGTCTCGCCGCGGCCTGCTCGGCGCGCATCGCGACGTAGTCCGCCGAGGCGAGCGCCTGATCGAACGCCGAGCGATAGTCGCCGCAGTCGTAGACGGTGCGCTGCCCCAGCGAGGCGCCGCCCACCTCGTAGGGCATCTCGCTCGTGTCGATGAAGTTGCGCCGGCGCACGTCGGCCGGGTCGAGGCCGAGCTCGGTCGCCACGCAGTCGATCAACCGCTCGCGGACGAACGTGCCCTCGTAACGCCCGGGACCGCGGTAGGTCCCCGTCGGCGTCTTGTTCGTCATCACGCACAAGGCCTCGCACTCGTAATGCGGGATCCGGTAGGGGCCGGGCAGCAGCGCGATCGTGAGCTCGGGAACGACGACGCCGTGCGTGCGGATGTATGCGCCGAGGTCCGCCATGAACCGATCGCGAAGCCCCACGATCGTGCCGTCGCGGCGCACGCCGATCTCGACATCGTGATATTGCTGACGCGAATGGTTGGCCGCGATCAGATGCTCGCGCCGGTCCTCGATCCACTGCACGGGGCAGCCCAGACGCATCGCCGCCCACGGCACCATGAAGTCCTCGGGATAGAACTCGCCGCGGACGCCGAAGCCGCCGCCGACCTCGAGCTCGAGGAAGTGGATGAGGTGCTCGGGATGGCCGAGGAGATCGGCGAGCACGCGCCGGTTGAAGTGCGGCACCTTCGCCACGCCCCAGAGCGTGAGCACGCCGGTCCCGGTATCATGCGCGGCGGTGAGCCCGCGTGTCTCCATCGGCACGCCGGTGTGACGCTGCACGGCGAAGCGCTCGCAGATGCGCCGCTCGGCCGACGCGAGCGCACCGGCCGGATCGCCCGCGCGGGTCAGGAGGCGCTCGATGACGTTGCCGCCGGCGGCCGGATGGAGAATCGGCGCGCCCGGATCGCTCGCGCGCCGCGCGTCGGCCACGATGGGCAGCGGCTCCCAGTCGATCTCGATCAGCTCGAGCGCGTCCTCGGCGAGATAGCGGCTCGCCGCGACCACGAACGCGATCGGCTCGCCGACGTAGCGTACGAGACCGGTGGCGAGCGGCGGCTGCAGGCACGCGGTCGGCCCGACGCCGGCGCGCTGCCCGAGCCTGACCGGAATGCGCGGTACCGTCCCCAGATCGTCCGCGGTGATCACCGCGAGCACACCGGGCATCGCGCGCGCCGCGCCTGCGCGAATCGCGGCGATGCGCGCGTGGGGATGCGGCGAGCGCAGAACCGCCGCGTAGAGCAGGCCGGGCAGGCGGACGTCGGCGGCGTACTTGCCGCGCCCCGTCAGGAGGCGAAGATCCTCCTTGCGCTTCATCGGGGTGCCGATCACGCGATACCCCGCCGCGTTCTCGAGACGGGCCGGTGGGGTCATGGGCCGAGGTGGAAGATCTGCGCCGCGTTCTCGCCGAGGATCGCGGCCTCGGTCGCCGGGTCGAGGCCGGCTTCGCGGACGATCCGCAGTGGATCGGGATCGCCCATCCAGAACGGATGGTCGCTGCCGAGCAGCACGCGGTCGTGGCCGACGAGCTGCACGAGATAGCGGAGCGCGTCGGATCGCTGCACGAGCGTGTCGTAGAGGAAGCGCCGGAGATAGCGGCTGGGAAGTCCGGCCGCGTCGACGCGCGCCTCGGGCCTGGTCGCGTGGGCGCGGTCGAAACGGCCGATGTGGTACGGCAGGAAGCCGCCGCCGTGCACGAGCACCACGGCGAGCCCGGGGAAGCGATCGAGCGTCCCGCCGAGGATGAGGCTGGCGGCGGCTAGCGTCGTCTCGAAGGGATAGCCGACGAGATTGTGCAGGTAGTGGCGTCCGAATCGCTCGACCGCCTCGAGCAGGAACGGGTGCAGCACGATCGGCGCGGCGAGATCCGCCGCCGCTCGCCAGAAGGGATCGAACGAGGCATCGCCGAGCGGCCGGCCGAGCGCGTTCGGGTCGACCATGGCGCCGCGCAGACCGAGCTCGCGCACGGCGAACCGAAGCTCGCCGGCGGCCGTCGCCGCATCTTGTAATGGCACCGTCGCCAGCCCCCGATGCGGGCCGGCCGCGTCGCGCAGCGCGGCGGCGAGCGCTTCGTTCTGGAGGCGGCTCCACGCCGCGCCCTGCGCGGGCGGCAACGAGTAGCCCGCGATGTCCATCAGCGGCCCGAACACGGCCGTGTCGATGCCGGCCTGGGAGAAGAACTTCACGTGCAGGTCGAGCGTGTAGAGCGCCGGCAGCAGCGGCCGGGTCGGCGGCTCCTCGCCCACCTGCAGGCGCACGCCGTCACCGGGCAGCAGCCGAACGCCGTAGGTGTCCGGGTGGCGCTGCACCGTGTCGAAGGCGCCCGGCGAGACGTAGTGGACGTGAACGTCGACGATCACGCCACGATCAGTCGAGCAGTGCCTTCCGCTGGCCGCCGTCGAGCGTGATGATCGCCCCGTTCATGAAGCTGGCGCGCGGCGAGGCGACGAACACCGCCACGTTCGCGACTTCCTCCGGGGTGCAGATGCGCCCGAGCGGGATGCTGCGCTCGGCGCGCTGCTGGGCCTCGTCGACGCTGATCTTGCGCATGCGGGCGATGCCGCTGATGAGCTGCCCCCAGCGCTCGGTGGCGACCGGGCCCGGGTTGATCGCGTTCACGAGAATGTTCTGCCGGCCGTACTGCTCGGCCAGTGCCACCGTCATCGCCAGGTCGGCGGCATTCGCCGCGCTCGGCGAGAGCTCGATGCCGATCGGCTTGACGCCGTCGTTGCCGACGATGTTGACGATGCGGCCGCCGCCGTGGCGCAGCATGTGCGGGATCACCGCTTTGATGCACCGCACGTAGCCCATGAACTTCAGCTGGAGGGCCTTCTGCCAGTCTTCCTCGGTCAGGTCGAGGATCTCGCCGCCCGGCGCGGCGCCGGCGTTGTTGACGAGCACGTCGATCCGACCGAAGCGCGAAGCCGCCGCATCGACGATGCGCTGCACGTCGTCGGGCCGCGTCAGGTCGCCCGCGACGGCGAAAATTTCGGCGCCCGTCGCTGCGAGCTCCTTCGCCGAGGCCTCGAGCGAGGCCTTGTCCCTGGCACAGATCGCCACCCGTACGCCCTCCTGAGCGAGACCGCGCGCGACCGCCTTGCCGATGCCCTTGCTGCCGCCGGTGACCAGCGCCGCCTGCCCCTTCAAGCCGAGATCCATGTGCCGCTCCTTCGCTCGCGCGGGATTGACGCCCGCGAGTCTATCAGACTATTACAGGCGCGCACGGCCTCGCCGGCTACCCGGCCCCGTGAGCCCGAGCGGAGGAGCCGCCGAAAGGAGAGGAAATGGCGAAGTACATCGAGGGGAGCGAGCGTCAGAAGAGCCGCGCGTACTCGCCGGCCGTCATCACCGAGGGCGGACGCACCGTCTGGCTCGCGGGGCAGGCGACGACCACGGACGCCAACGGCAAGGACATCTCCGGCGATTTCGACGCGCAGACGCACCAGGTGTTCGCGCTGATGGCCGACGTCTTGAAATCCGCCGGCGGAACGCTGGCGAACCTGGTCACGATGACGGTCTTCATCAAGGAGGCTCGCCACGGCGACCGGTTCGTCGAGCTGCGCCGGCAGAAGTTCCCGGACGGCAAGTATCCGGCGAGCGCGCTGATCACCGTGACGAACTTTGCGCGCCCGGGAATGGAGATCGAGATCCAGGGCGTGGCGGTCATCGGCGACCGCGCCTAGCAGGCTGCGGACGCCTGCTCACGCGCGCGCGGCCGCCGGAGCTCGCTACTTCAGGTCCTTCTGCAGCATCCGCGCGTGGTCGAGGTGGGCGGCGGCGACGCCGCGCACCTTGGTCAGCAGACCTTTGAGCTCGCCGTTCTGGGCGTTGGGGATCAGCGTGTCGTCGAGCGCCTTCACGACCGTCTCGTGGTAGCCGACCTCGTTGTCGACGTACGCGCGGTCGAACGCGTCGCCGTCGAGCTTGGAGAGCTTGGCGCGCGCGTCCTGGCCGCCCTTCACGAGCGCTTTGCTCGTCTCGTTCTCCTGCGGTGTCACCTGCAGCTTGCCGACCAGGTCGCTGGCCGCCTTGATGGCGCCCCCGTGGTCGGTGACCATCGTCTGGGCGAACTTCTTCACGTCGCCGCTCTTCGCCTTCGAGAGCGCGAGCTTGCCCGCGTCGACGTCGACCTGGTTGGCCGCGACGGCGACGGCGGCGATCTGGGCGTCGTTGATCTTGGACTGGGCCGACAGCGACGTCGCGCCGGCCACGAGGAGCGCGACGGCGACCGCGACAGCAACGCGTGTAGTGGCGTTCATAAGTGTCCCTCCACCCGAATAGAGCGCTGGCCGGGCGAAGGGTGACGCCGCCCGTCACTTCACGACGAGCACACCCTTCATGGTCGGGTGAAAGGTGCACGTGTACGGGAACCGCCCGCGCTCGCGAATGACGAGCGACCACTCGCCGGACGGCGCGAGGCTCCCGGAATCGAACTGCTTTCCATCGGCCGTCACGGTGTGGGGCACGATGTCCTGGTTCACCCACACGATCGTGTCTCCAGGGGCGGCCGCCAGCTCGGGGATCGCGAACGCCATCCCTTTGATTTCGATGCGATGCGTGCGCCCAGCCGAGCGCTCGCCGCAGCCTGGCACAAGGAGAAGAGCGGCCATCGAGAGCGCGAAGAGCAGCTTTCCGTTGCGCATACCTGTTTACTAGAGTCGGGTCCGGCCTCGCGGTGACGGGCGTTCGACGTCACCTTTGCGGCCGAGCCGGCTCTATTGGAGGGATAGCTATGCTGCTCCCCGTGTCCGCCATCGACCCGCTGGAGTCCGACGACCTGCTCGTGCGCCGCATCCTGGGCGGCGAGCCGGCGTTGTTCGAGCGCATCATGCGCCGGCACAACCAGCGATTGTTCCGGGCCGCACGGGCCATTCTGAACGACGACGCCGAGGCCGAGGACGTGATGCAGGAGACCTACGCGCGCGCGTTCGCCCATCTCGGGCAGTTCCGGGGCGACGCGCAGCTCGGCACCTGGCTCACGAAGATCGCGGTGCACGAGGCGCTCGCCCGAGTGCGCAAGCGGCGGCGCCTGGCTCCTCTGCCCACCGGCGGCGAGGTGGAGGCACTGCCCATGCCCGATCGACCGACGACGCGCGACCCCGAGCACGAGGCCCACAACGCGGAACTCCGCAGGCTTCTCGAGGGAGCGATCGAGGCGTTACCTGAGACCTACCGTACGGTGTTTGTGCTCAGGGAGGTCGAGGGCCTGTCGACCGCGACGACGGCCGAGTGCCTGGGCGTCAGCGAAGAGGTCGTGAAGACCCGGCTGTCGCGCGCGCGGCTGCGACTGCGCGACGGGCTCTACGAGCGGGCGGGCGTGGTCGCGGCCTCGGCGTTCACCTTCGGCAACGAGCGATGCGACCGCATCGTCGCCGCCGTGCTTCCTCGCCTGATCGGCGCGCCGACGCCTTAGGGCACCAGCACGATCTTGCCGTGGTGGCCGTTCTCCATCACGGCCTCGTGCGCGCGGGGCGCCTGCCCGAGCGGGAGCTCCTGGTGGATGATCGGTCTGAGCGTCCCGTTGCGCAGCCCCTCGACCAGCGCCGAATGGATCCCGACCAGCTGCGCCGGCGAGGCGTGGAAGAGCGCCACGCCGATGATCGCCGCGTTCTTGTTCATGGCCAGCCGCGGGTTGAACTCGATGGCGCCGCGGTTGCCGATCACCGCGATGCGCCCACGCATCGCGAGCGCGTCGAAGTCTTTCTGGAGATTCACGTTCGCCAGCATCTCGAGAATCACGTCGACGCCCTGCCCGCCCGTGAGCTTCTGCACCTCGGCCAGATAATTCGGCGCGGTGTGATCGAGGACGTGATGCGCCCCCTGCTCGGCGACCATGCGCCGCCCCTTCTCGGTCCCGGCGGTGCCGATGACGGTCATCCCGCGCGCCCGCGCGAGCTGGACGCACGCGATGCCGACGCCGCCGCTGGCCCCGTGCACCAGCACCGACTCGCCGGCCTCGCCGTGCGCTCGATGGAACAGGGCGTGAAAGGCGGTCGCGTAGGGCACGTTCATCGCCGAGCCCTGGGCGTAGCTGACGTTGCCCGGGAGCTCGTGCACTTGCGTCTGCTCGCACAGGGTCATCTCGGCGTAGGCGCCGGAGAGCGAGCCGCCCACATAGACGCGGTCACCCTTCTTCACCCGTGTCACCCCATCGCCCACCGCCTCGACCACGCCCGCCGAGTCGGAGCCCGGCGTGTACGGAAGCTTCGGCCCGCGATTGTCGGTGTTCGAGCGCAGATAAGTGTCGACTGGATTCACGCCGACCGCGTGATTGCGGACGAGCACCTGGGTGGACGCGGGCTGGGGCGCGGGAATCTCTTCGAGCTTCAGGACCGCGGGGCCGCCGTACGCCGAGACGCGAATCGCTTTCATGCCGGAAGGCTCCTTGATTTGCCTAGCGTGGAATCCACTGGATCGATGAGACCTCACCGAACTCGCGCCAGAGCTTGCGCCACGAGTCGCCGCCGTCGTCGCTGCGATAGAGATAGCCGTAGCGGCTGGCCGCGAACATCGTGTCGGGCGCCGAGGACGAGACGGCCACCGTCCACACCGCGGAGTTCGGCTGCACGGTCAGCGCGAGCGGCTCCCAGGTGACACCGGCGTCGCGTGAGCGCACCACCGTGCCGATGCGTCCGGGCGTCGAGTCGCCGAGCGTGAGGAACACCGTGCGCGGATCACCCGGCTTGGCCGCGATGCCGCGCGGGTAGTGCCACGGGAACACCTCGCGAGCGCGCGCGGCCTGCCACGTCCGGCCGTCATCGGTGCTGCGCCAGATGTCGTCGTTGACCACCGTGAACACCGTCTTGGGCGGGCCCTCGATCACCAGCACGTTGTGCACGTCCTGATTCGGGATCTGGCCGTTCACGCGCGCCCAGGTCTCGCCGCCGTCACGGCTGTAGCGCACGCCGTCGACCTCGAGCCCGACCCACACGTTGCGGTCGTTGGTCGGATCGATGGCGATGCCGGTCGGCCGCGGGACGCCCACGTTCGGGCAGTCGTCCGCGATGTCGACGCGCAGCCGCGACCAGCTCTTGCCCGCGTCCGTCGAGCGGAAGATGCCGGGCGCGTTCGGCGTGCCCACACCGGCGAACAGCACGGAGGGATCGAGCGGATCGATCGCGATGCTCCAGACGGCGGAGCCCTTCATCGGATTATCGAGCAGGCGCCACGCACCGCCGCCGTCGTCGCTCCGATAGAGCCCGAAATCGGTCCCGGCGTACACGACCTCGGGGCTCCTCGTGTCCGACCGCAGCACGCGCACGATGCAATCGGAATGCATGCCGTGGCGGACACTCGCCCGGGTCCAGCTCTCACCGTCATCGGCGCTCATCATGACGCCCTGACCGACGGTCCCGACCAGGATGGTCCCCTTGCTCGTCATGGCTCACCTCCCGCGGCTATCGATCTCCCGCGGCTATCGATCGAATCGTTCGCCCGTAAGGGCCTGACTATACACCGCCGGCCACGGCTCGGCGCGCCGCGGCGATCTCGGCCTGCGCCGCCTCCTTGCCCGGAAAGTCGCGCTCGGCTCGCTTGTACCAGCCGCGCGCGTTGTCGAGATCACCCTCGAGGATGTGCACGATGCCGTGAACCCATGCCGCGAGGGTCGACTTCTCTTTCTGCACGATCTCGTGCGCCGTCTTCCAGTCGCCCGTCGCCAGCAGCTCGACCGCCCGTCCGAGAGCTTCGCTCATGTCCGTCCTCCTGAATGCGATCCAGAATCCGGCCCCCGCTAGGGTTCGCCGGGTGTCTGCGACACAGGGCGCCTCCGCTGATCGCGGGCGCCGTCTAGAGACCGGGCGCCGCCCCGCGGCCGAGGACGTCCTCGCACCACGCCGACGCCGAGAGCAGCGACGCCTCGCTGAAGGCGCCGCTCACCAGCTGGATTCCCAGTGGCAAGCCGCTCGTGGTCAAGCCGCACGGCACCGTGATGGACGGCAGGCCCGAGAGCGACCACGGGACCTGGAACTGCGGGTCGCCCGTGGCCATGCCTTCGGGCGCGGGCGCCGGCGTGGTCGGCGTCAGTAGCACGTCGTAGCGCTCGAGCAGCGGATTCATCTCACGGCGGAACTGTCGCCGGATCCTGAGCGCGCGCACGTAGAAATCACCCGGGATAAGCATGCCCATCTCGATCGCGCTCCGGATCGCCGGACGATAGAGTTCGGCCTTCACGGCGAAGCGCTCGGCGTGGATGCTTGCGGTATCGCTGCGCGTGATCAGGTAGGCCGCGGCGTACGCCGCGCGAAAGGCCGGCGGCAGCTTCGCCTCCTCGACGACCGCGCCGGCCCGGGCCAGCCGGTTCACGGTCTGCGCGGTCACGTCCGCGACCTCGGGCGTGGCGCGCTCGAAGAACTCCCGCAGCACGCCGATGCGCGGCGCGCCGCGGCGCGTGAGCGCCGCCAGATAGTCGGGCACCGGCGCGCGCGCCGAGCTCGGGTCGGCGGGGTCGTGACCGGCCGTGATCGAGAGCCCGAGCGCGACGTCCTCCACGCTGCGGGCCATCAACCCGACGTGGTCCTGCGTGTAGCTCAGCGCCATCACGCCGCGCGTGCTGATCCGCCCGAACGTCGGCTTGAGACCGACGAGCCCACAATAGGACGCCGGGCGCACGTTCGAGCCGATCGTCTGGGTGCCGAGCGCGAGCGGGATCATGCGCGCGGCCACCGCGGCGGCCGACCCGCTCGACGAGCCACCCGGCGTACAGGCGAGATTCCACGGGTTGCGCGTGGGCGCCGGATCGTAGGTGGCGAACTCCGTGGTGTGCAGCTTGCCGAGCAGGATCGCGCCGGCGGCCTTGAGCCGCGCGATCGCTGCCGCGTCGTAGTCGGGTACGAAACCAGCCATCACCTTCGAGCCGCCTTCGGTCGGCAGGCCCGCGCTGTAGAAGATGTCCTTGGCGGCGAACGGCACGCCGTGGAGTGGGCCGCGGAACACGCCGCGCGCAGCCTCGTCGCCGGCGCGACGCGCCGCCTCGCGCGCACCCGCGCGATCGACGAGCGTCCACGCCTGCACGCGCCCGTCGAGCCGGTCGATACGCTCCAGCAGCGACTCGAGAAGATCGGCGGGCGACAGCACCTTCTCGCGGATCGCCCGCGCGGCGTCGATGGCGTCGAGGGTGTGCAGGCTCACGCCGAGGGCTCCGGCTCGGCGTAGAAGGCCGGCGCCTCCTCGGCGCCGACGGGAAAGGTCGCCACCTCGAGCATCCAGCCCGCGACGTCCTCGATGGTCTGCGTGAGCTCCGCGGCGCGCGCGGCGCCGAACCGCTGCTCGGCGGCGGCGCGCAGCGCCGCGGCGTAGTCGGCGCGCTGGGCTTCTCGATCCATGCGGACACCTCGCTTGTCGGGGTTGCGCTCGGCCTACCGGATCATCTCACGCTTGCCCCATGCTCGGCGGCGCCGCGTCGCCGGGCCTATCGGGTCTTGAGCTTCACGTCTTCGTATGGGCCGGACCACGCGAATCCCGCGATGAGCCCGATCCCCGATTCCTCCACGCGCGGCCCGAGCCCCGACAGGCCGGCGTTGAGCCAGATGGGCGCGACGATCACCTTGTCGTGGATGAGCTGCTGGATGCGGTGCAGCGTCGCCTCGCGCCGCTTCGGGTCGACTTCGGTCGCCTGCTCGCTGAAGAGCCCATCGATGTCGGCATAGCCGCCGTAGACGTACGTGCCGCCGCCGGCGATGAACGCCTCGATTCTCGTCGCGGCGTTGCCGAAGGCGCCGCTGGCGCCGTGGATGAGCCCCCGGTACTTCTTCTCTGACCAGCCCCTGAAATAGGCCGCGCGCTCGATCGGACGCAGCTTCACGCGGATGCCGGCCGCGTTCAGATAGTTCACCACGGGCTCGCCGATGTTGACGATCGCCGCGTCGCAGAAGTAGTCGCCGGCGTCGAACCCGTTGGGATAGCCGGCCTCGGCCAGCAACTGCTTGGCGCGGGCGCGATCGTACGCGTAGCCCGGCGGCTGCCAGTAGAACTCGAAGCTCGACGGAATGATGCTTCCGGTGAGCTTGGCGAATCCCAGCGCGTCGGCCTGATTCATGGCCGGCCGATCGATCGCGTGGTTCGCGGCCAGGCGGACGCGCCGGTCGTGCCACGGCGATTTCGAATCCCACTGGTCGGCGAAGTAGACCCAGTGCGTGGCCTGGCCGACGTTGGGCTTGAGCGTGAGTCCCGGTGTCCGGCGAATCTCCTGCGCCAGCTCGCCGCGAAGGTTGTAGGCGATGTCGACCTCGCCCCGCTTCAGCGCCGCCAGGCGCGTCGTGTCGTCGGGGATCGATCTGAGAACCACGCGTTTCACGTTCGGCGCCTTGCGCCAGTACTGATCGAAGGCTTCGAGGACGAGCTCGATGCCCGGCGTGAACGAGACGAACTTGAACGGTCCGGCCCCGATCGGCGCCTTCTTGAAGCCTTCGTCGCCGACTTTCTCGACGTACTTCTTGGGCACGATCCACGCGGCACCGGTCGCGCCGAGATAGAACGTCATGAAGTCGGGCCACGGCCGCTTGAGGCGAATGCGGACCCGCCCGGGATCCGGCGTCTCCACCGCCGCGACGCTGTCCTTCAGGGGCCGGGCGGCCGCGCCGCGGTACCGCTCGAGCGAGAACTTCACGTCCTCGGCGGTGACCGGATCGCCGTTGTGAAACTTCGCGTTCTTCCGGAGCACGAACTCGTAGACGAGCCCGTCGGGCGACACGCTCCACGACTCGGCGAGACCCGGCGCCACAGGGTTGCCAGGCATCGGCTTGAGCATGGCGTCGTGCAGGGCGTAGATCACCATGAACGGCGTGATGATCCCCGAGGTCTCGGCGGGGTCGAACCAGGTCGGAGCGAGCGAGATGTGAACGCCCCAGGTCATCTGCGACGTATCGGACGTCGCGGCGCTCGGTGCGGTACCGGCGAAAGTGATCGCAAGAACGAGCAACGAAACGAAGAGGCCTCGAACGTGTCTCATGGAAGCCTCCGTGATTGTCGAATCCGGTTCAGGTGTCGGTCATTTGCCTTTGAGCCGCACGTCTTCGTAGGGAGCGGAAAACGCCCAGCCGGTGATGAGTCCGAGACCCGATTCGGCCACGCGCGGACCGTGGGCGTGGATGAAGCCGAGCTCCCAGACCGGCGCGTACATCGCCTTCTCGTACATGAGCTGCTGGATCCGATGCAGGGTCGCCTCGCGGCGCTTCCGGTCGAGCTCACCGGCCTGCTCGCGGAAGAGGCCGTCGATGTCGGGATAGCTGCCGTACACGTACGGGCCGCCGGCCGCGGTGAAGACTTCCAGCCGCGTGGCGGCGTTGCCGAAGGCGCCGCTCAGGGAATAGAGCAGGTTCTTCAGCTTCTTTTCCTGATACGACTTGAAGAAGGCGGCGCGCTCCAGCGGACGAAGCTTCACCTTGATACCAACCGCCTGCAGATACCCCATCAGCGCCTCGCTCATCGTGGCGGTCGCCGCGTCGCACCAGAGGTCGCCCGCGTCGAAGCCGTTGGGATATCCGGCCTCGGCGAGCAGCTGCTTGGCCTTGGCGGGATCGAAGGCGTAGCCCGGCGGCTGCCAGAAGAAGTCGAAGCTCGCCGGGATGATGCTCCAGGTGATCCGCGAGAAGCCCAGGGTGAGCGCCTCGTTGACGGCCTGACGGTTCATCGCGTGGTTGGCCGCCAGACGCACGCGCCGGTCGGCCCACGGAGACTTGGGATCCCACTGATCGAGGAAGACGAGCCAGTGGGTCGACACGATCGGTGTCGGCTTGAGCGTGAGCGACGGCGTGCGCTTCACGTCCTCGGCGAGCTCGCCCTGGAGCAGGTAGATGATGTCCGCCTCGCCGCGCCTGAGCATCGCCAGCCGCGTGGCTTCGTCCGGCACGGCCTTGATCACCAGCCGCTTCACGCTGGGCATCTTGCGCCAGTAGTGCTCGTGCGCTTCCAGCACCAGCTCGATGCCGGGGTTGTACGAGACGAAGCGATACGGGCCGGCGCCGATCGGCGCTTTCTTGAAGCCGTCGTCGCCGACCTTCTCGAGATACTTCTTGGGCACCACCCAGCCCGCGCCGGTCGTGAGACTGCCGTAGTACGTCATGAAGTCGGGCCACGGCTCGCGCAGCTTGAAGCGCACCCGGTGCGGGTCCACGACCTCCACGGCACCGACCTTGTCGCGCAGGAGCTTGGCGGCGGCACCGCGATAGCGCTCGAACGAGAACTTCACGTCCTCGGCGGTGACGGGCTCGCCGTTGTGGAACTTCGCGCCCTGGCGCAGCACGAACTCGTAGCTGAGCCCATCCCGCCCGGCGCTCCACGATTCGGCCAGGCTCGGTGCCATCGGGTTGCCCGGCAGCGGCTTCACGAGCCCGTCGTGCAGCGCGTAGAGCACCATGAACGGCGTAGCGATCCCCGGCGTTTCGGCTGGGTCGAACCAGGTAGGCGCCAAGGTGATGTGGACGGCCCACGTCATCAGGCCCGCTGGCGCGTCGGCGCGCCCCTCGGGCGCGGCGACGGCCGCCGGCGCGAGGCTCAGGACGAGCGTGAGCGCCAGCAGCGAGGCCCGACGGATCATCGCTACGCTCTCTCAGACCGGCTCGGTCCGGCCCCACACCACGGCCAGCACCGTCGCGCCGTTCTTGGTCGTGACCGTGTGCACGCAGCCGTTCGGGCGGTAGTTCATGTTGCCGGTGGTCACCGGGCCCGACTCGTCGGCGTTGGCGCCCTCGATGACGAAGATCAGCTCGTCGCCGACGTGACGGTGCGCCGCCAGGACGGCACCCGGCTCGAACTGCGCGAGGATCGCGCGCCGCTCGGGCGTACTCGTCTTGTCGTCCCAGATCGGCTTCTGGCGTACGCCCGGCCGCGCCTCGATCCAGGCAAGCTCGCTGACCGCGATCACCTGCGAGGCGGGCCCGCTGCTCCGCTGCGCGAGCGGCTCGACGCCGCCGGTGAGGATCGCCAGCACCGTCGCGCCGTTCGGCGCCGAGACGGTATGGACGCAGCCGTTGGGCCGATAGCCGACGTTGCCGGCGGTCACCGTGCCGAACTCGTCGGCGATGGCGCCCTCGATGACGAAGACCAGCTCGTCACCGACATGGCGATGCAGCGGCAGCTTCGCGCCCGGCGCGATCCGCGTCATGACCGCCTTGCGCTGGCTCTCGGGATGCTCCCAGATCGCCTTGGCGCGAACGCCGGGCTGGCGCTCCTGCCACGCGAGGTCGGCGAGCGAGATGATCTGCGACAGCGGCGTCTTGGTCGTGCTCATCGGGTTTTCTCCTGGCTCGAGGTGGAGCGAGAGTAGCGCGCGGCACAGCACCGGTCAACGCGGGCCGCGCCGTCACTTCGCCTTGAGCTTCAGATCCTCGTAGGGCGCGGAAAAGGCATAGCCCGCGATGAGCCCGAGCCCCGATTCGTCCACGCGCCGGCCGACGCCGTTGACGAAGGCGAGCTCGTACATCGGCGCGACCATCACCTTCTCGGCCACGAGCTGCTGCACGCGGTGCAGCATCGCCTCGCGCTTGGCGCGATCGAGCTCGGCCGCCTGCTCGCGGAACAGGCCGTCCACGTCGGCATAACCGCCGTACGCGAACTGGCCGCCCGAGATCGCGTACGCCTCGAGCCGGGTGGCGGCATTGCCGAAGGAGCCGCCGATGATCTGGACGAGGTTCTTGAGCTTCTTCTCGGCGATGCTCTTGTTGAAGGCCGCGCGCTCGAGCGGGCGGAGCTTGGCGCGGATCCCCACGCCCTGCAGGTAGCCGATCATCGCCTCGGCCGCGTCGGCGGAGGTCATGTCGCAGTAGTAGTCGCCGGCGTCGAAGCCGCCGGCGTACCCCGCTTCGGCGAGGAGCTTCTTGGCACCAGCCGGATCGAACACGATGGCCGGCGGCTGCCAGAAGAAGTCGAACGAGCTCGGGACGATGCTGAACGTGATCCGCGAAAGCCCCGACGTCCGGGCCTGGTCGATGGCGCGCCGGTCGATCGCGAGATTCGCGGCGAGCCGCACGCGCCGGTCGTGCCACGGCGACTTCGTGTCCCACTGATCCACGAACGAGAGCCAGTGCGTGGACGGGTAGACCGCCTTCACGGCGAGCCCGGGCGTCCGCCGGAGCTCGTCGCCGAGCTCGCCGATCATCGAGAACGCGATGTCGGCCTCGCCGCGCTTGAGCGCGGCCAGCCGCGTCGACGGGTCGGGAATCGTCCGCAGCACGAGGCGCTTCACGCCCGGGCTCTTGCGCCAATAGCCCTCGAAGGCTTCCAGCACGAGCTCGATGCCCGGCGTGAACGACACGAACCGGTACGGGCCGGCACCGACCGGTGCCTTCCGGAAGCCGTCCTCGCCGACGCGCTCGACGTACTTCTTGGGCACGACCCAGCCGGCGCCGGTGGCGAGCGTGCCGTAGAACGTCATGAAGTCGGGCCAGGGCTGCTTGAGCCGGAAGCGCACGCGGCCGGCGTCGGGCGTCTCGACGTCGGCCACGCGGTCCTTCAACCCGCGCGCGAAGATGCCGCGGTAGCGTTCGAACGAGAACTTCACGTCCTCGGCGGTGACCGCATCGCCGTTGTGGAACTTCACCCCGCGGCGCAAGACGAACTCGTAGACGAGCCCGTCCGGCGAGGCGGACCACGATTCCGCCAGGCTCGGCGCCAGCGGCTTGCCCGGCATCGGCTTCACGACGCCGTCGTGGAGTGCGTAGAGCACCATGAACGACGTGATGATCGTCGTCTCGGCCGGATCGAAGTAGGTCGGCACCAGGGTCGTGTGCACGGCCCACGTAATCTGGCCCTCGGGCGCGGCCGCGCGCCCCTCGGGCGCGGCCGCGACTGCGCCGGGTGCCAGCAGGAGCAGCGCGACGACGATCGCGAGCAGCTTCATCGCGTGAGCTGACGGCCGATGAAGTCACGCATCAGCGCAACCGCCTTGTCGCCGTCGGCGCTGGGCGAGCCGATGAAGCCGTGGCGCGCACCCGGGAAATGGACGCGCTCGATCGAGCCGCCGGCTTTCTGGTAGGCCTGCACGAACGCGTCGGTGATCGCGGCCGGCACGTTGTCGTCGAGCTCCGGATGCGCGAGCCAGACCGGCGGCAGCGCCCGGGCCTCACCCGCCGCCACGATACGCGTCACGCTGGCCTCGGCCATCTGAGCTTCGCTCGAGAAGTAGCCGTGGTGGGCGGCGATCAGTCGCTTGGCGTCGAAGCCCGAGCCGTCGTCCTCGCGGCCGATCACGTAGCGGAAGCGCGCGAGCGGATCCGCCACCGGATAGAGCGCCAGGACGAACGCGACCGATTCGTCACCGGCAGTCGCATCGAGCGAGCCGTCGTGCCGCACGATCGGTGTTCCGGCGTAGGCGCCGGGCTTGAGGCCGGCGAGCAGCGCCAGCTGGCCGCCGCTCGAGCTGCCCGCGATCCCGATCCGCCGCGGATCCACGCCGAGCCGCGCGGCGTTCGTGCGCACGTAGCGCACCCCCGCGGCAACGTCGGCGCTCGCCGCCGGGTGCTTGGCTTCCGAGCCCTGCCGGAAATCGAGCGAGACCACGAGCAGGCCCGACGCCGCGAGCGCGCAACCGTGAAACGCGCCGGCGAGTCGATCGCCCCGGCTCCACGCGCCGCCGTGGACGTCGACCAGCGCCGCCAGCGGCCTGTCCGCCTCGCCCTTGGGCCGATAGAAGCGCGCCTGGAGCTCCTTGCCATCCACCTTGGCGAAGACGACGTCCGCCTCCTCAACTTCGTACGGCGCGGCTTGATCGAATCGAACTTTCATCGGTGCCTCCTCATTTGTCGTTGGCGGCTCCGCCTCTCGCGTCAGCTGCGGAGCGCCGGCAAGACCTCGGCAGTGAACCGCTCGAGCTGGGCGAGCTGATCGTCGCCCACGAATCGCACGCACAGCTCGCTGACGCCGGCCCTGGCATATCGCTCGAGCGCGGCGATCACCACGTCGGCCGGGCCCAAGCCCATCGTGCCGCGCGAGTGCACACCGCCGCCGTAGTAGGTCGCGAGAAATTCCGCCGTGACGCGCTCGGCCGTCCGCGGATCGTTCTCCATCCGCACCGTGGTATAGACGCAGAGCTCGAAGCTCGTCCCGGCGCGCCCGTGCCGCGCGAGCGCTTCCTCGGCGCGCTCGCGCACGATCCGGCACTCCTCGGCGTGCACGTAGGTCGTGATGATCCCGTCGCCGAGCCGCCCGAACCGCGTGAACTGGGCGTCGAGCATCTCGCCGCGATTGGCCGCGGTGATGAGCACGGGCGGCCCCGCGGGATTCCACGGCAGCGGGCCGATGGTGTGCTCAGTGAGCTCCACGTCGCCGTGATGATGGGTGACCGGATCGCCGCGCCAGAGCCGGCGCCAGAGCTCGACGTGCTCCTCGAGCCGGCGCACGCGCCGCTTGTGGTCGGCCCCGCACGCCGCCCATTCGCGCTCGGCCGATGGCAGGCTCCAGCCCACGCCGAGCCCGAGCACGACGCGCCCGCGCGAGATCTGGTCGACGTTGGCGATCTGATGAGCGAGCACGACCGGGTGGCGCAGCGCCGGCAGCAGCACGGCCGTCCCGAGTCTCACGCGGCTCGTGATGCCCGCGAGATACGCCAGCGTCGTCAGCGGCTCGAGCCGTGGCTTGGCCACGATGCTGTCGCCTACCCAGACCGCGTCGTACCCCGCTCGATCGGCGTGCCGCGCCATCGTCCAGCACTCCTCGACGGGAGGCCGCTGGGCGGACTGCATGACGACGCCGCGGGTCGGAATGAGGATGCCCAGTCGCATGCCGGGCGCTAGTGTACTCCGGCTCCGGAGCGAGGCGGTCTCAGCTCAGCAGCTTGCGAAGGGAGCTGACCAGCCGCTCGGGATCGAGCTCGAGGTCGGTGCGCCGCTCGGCGATCCGACCGTTTCGATCCACCAGCACCACGAGATTGCCGTGCATGACGCGCTCGCGGGCCACGGCGTGGAGACCGAACGCGCGCACTACGCGACCCACGTCGTCGGACGCGCCGGTCAGGAAGTGCCAGGTGGCGAGATCGATCCCGTAGCGGGCGGCATAGCGGCGCAGCACCTCCGGGCGATCGGTGGCCGGGTCGAGCGTGATCGAGACGAAGCTCACGCGGTCGCCGAGGTTTTCCGAGCGCACCCGGCCCTGGGTCCGGGCGAGCTGCGCCGTCACCAGGGGGCACGCTTCGACGCATGTCGTGAAGACGAAGCTGACGACGAGCGCCCGCCCCCGCAGGCTTTCCGATTTCAAGACCGCGCCGCCCTGATCGACCAGCGCAAAGGCCGGCATCATCTCCGCGCGACCGCGTGAGCAGCCGGACAGGAGCAGCAAGCACGCCAGCACGGCGGCCGACGCTCTCAGGTCACGGCCGATCACGTCGAGGCCACCGACCACTTCGGGGCAAGCGCTCGGGCTCGCGCGACGATGGCGAGCACGATCAGCGCGTAGCCGGCGGGGATCAGCACGGGCTCGAGACCCTGGAACCACTGGAGCGTGGTCGCGGATACGCCGGACACCGCAAGCAGCACGCCGAAGGAGCCGAGCCCGCAGTGCGTGAGCGACGACACGCTGGCGCCGAGCAAGCCGACGATTCCGGCGCCGCTCAGCGAGCCGACGGTGCCCCAGCGCGCCGCGAGACCGCCCATGCCGAGATAGAGGCCCACGAGCGCGGAGAAGGACACGAAGAAGAGCAGGCTCGACCACGTGAGCTCGAAGCTCCACACCGCGATGCCGAAGACGGGGTGCCGGCGCCCGTACTCGATGATCGGCTCGCGCCCGACCAGGACGATGGCGTCGGCGACCGACGGCGTGAGGCGGACGATGCGGCGCGCGTTCTCCCACGCCGGGTAGAGCCGGATGTAGTTCGGCACGCCGCCGAGGCCGGCGACCAGGATGGCAAGGATCAACGCCTGATACGCCGTGAACACCGTGAGCGTGGCGGCGGCCACCGCAGAGCGTCGCGCACGCGCCTGTGTCCCGAGTGTGGACAGCGCGCTCACGGGCGCGGCTCGATCCACGCGCGGCCGCTCTCCTCGCGCACCTGCGCCAGCACGCGCGCCTTGAGCGCCATGAACTCGGGCGTCGCGATGATCTCGGCGGGGCGCGGGCGCGCGAGCTTCACGGGCATGAGATCACGGATCTGTCCTGGACGCGCGGTCATCACCGCGACACGATCCGACAGGAAGATCGCCTCGTCGATGTCGTGCGTGACGAACAGCACCGTCGTCTTCACCTCACGCCAGACGCCGAGCAGCAACTCCTGCATCGCCAGCCGCGTCTGAGCGTCGAGCGCGCCGAAGGGCTCGTCCATCAGCATCACGCGCGGCCGGTTGACGAGCACGCGCGCGATGCCGACACGCTGCTGCATGCCGCCGCTGAGCTCGCCGGGATAGGCGCGCTCGAAGCCCGCCAGCCCGACCAGGTTCAGGTAGGAGCGCGCCTGCGCCATCCGCTCCTTCGGCCCGATCCCGCGCATCTTCAGGCCGAACTCGACGTTGGCGAGCACGGTCTTCCACGGAAACAGCGAGTGCTGCTGGAAGACCATCCCCCGATCGGCCCCGGGCTCGATCACGGGCTCGCCGTCCACCACGATGCAGCCGACCGTCGGCGCGACGAAGCCCGCGACCGCGTTGAGCACGGTGGTCTTGCCGCACCCCGACGGGCCGAGCAGCGCCACGAACTCGCCCGGCGTCGTCATCACGGTGAAGCGGCGCACCGCCTCGACCCGGCGATCGCCGGCGCCGAAGACGATCCCGAGATCGGTGATCTCGATGCGCCCCGTGGGCCCGCCGTTCATTGCCACCGGCTCACGCGCCTTCCTTGCCGTGACGCGGCAGCCACGGCATGCAGCGCGCGCCGATCCACCGGATGAGCGCGCTCGACAGCATCCCGAGCACGCCGATCGTGAGCATGCCGACGACGATCTGCGGATACTTCACGATGCCGTAGGCGACCCAGGTGAAGTAGCCGACGCCGAACTGCCCGGAGATCATCTCCGCCGAGATCAGGCAGATCCACGACACGCCCATGCCGACCGAGAGCCCCGTCACGATCGACGGCAGGGCGCCCGGCAGAACGACCTCCCGAAAGATCGCCGCGCGCCGGGCGCCCAGACTCGTCGCGGCACGCACGAGCTGGCGGTCGATGCCCTCGACGCCGTGGATCGTGTTGAGCACGATCGGGAAGAATGCGCCGAGCGTGGTGATGAACACGATGCTCGAGCGCTCCGTGGGCCAGAGCATGATGCTGATCGGCACCCACGCCACCGCGGGAATCGGACGGAACAGCTCGATCGGTGGAAACAGCGTGTCCTCGGCGAACCCGAAGCGCCCGATGACCAGGCCGAGCGCGACACCGAGCACCGTGGCGATGCCGAAGCCGAGCCAGATCCGCTCGAGGCTCGCCAGGATGTGCACGTAGAAGCCGGCGCTGCCGAACAGCTCGAGCGCCTCCGCAAGGACCTCGCCGGGCGACGGAATGTTCTGGAACCGAACGTAGAGATCCAGATCCCACCGGGTCGCGACGTGCCATGCGAGCAGGAAGAGCCCGATCGACAGGGCCCGCAGCGCCGGCCGGCGCCAGCCCGACACCCGCGCGATGGCGGCGGCGCCCGACCGCACGGCCGGCGCGCCGACGAGCGTGGCCATCTACTTCGGTGCCCCGAGCTTCTTCGCCTCGTCGAGCGAGAGGACCCGGCCACCGTGCTTGGTGGCGAACGCCTCGGCCTCTTCCTTCCACGCGAAGGCGATCAGCGACGCCGGCACGGCCTTGCCGGTGCCACCGGCGACATAGAATGCCCGATGGGCGAAGAGCTTGAGACCGGTCGAGGAATCGAAGACGTAGGCGGCGTTGACGATGCGGCCGCTCGACTCGGCCTCACGCAGCGCGCCCATCATGGTGGCCAGCGAGGCGTAGGGCCGGATGGTTTCGCCCTTCAGCCAGAGCTCCGCCGCCGCGCGGGGATCCTTGATCGGCGCCCCGGTGCTGGCGTCCTTGCCGTCCAGGGGCGAGGTGCCCGCCACCATCGCGCGCTGCTCGCGGGTGTAGTCGCGGCCGAGCTCGCGATAGGCTTGCTTGATGAAGCGATCGTCGACGAAGCCCTCGACGTCCGCGCCCTTGATGATGTTCATCTTCTGCAGCACGGTCGCGTCGTACTTCAGCACCTCGATCCACTTCGGCTTGATCGTCGCGTCGAGCGTGAGGAAGCCGCCGCGGCCGAAGTAGAGGTAGAGCACCTCCTTGGGGATCGACGTCCACTGCTCCTGCTTCGTGGTGGCTTCTTCGGGATTCCGGGTGATCCACTCGTTGGCCTCGACGACGGCCTTGAGGTACGCGACGACGATCTCGGGGTATTTGTCGACGAAGTCCTTGCGGACGACGGGGCCGTGCAGATACGCGACCGAGGCCTGGCTGCCGTCGAAGATCTTGCGCGCGAATCCCTTGAACTCCATCAGCTCGCCCCACGGACAGAAGTCCGCGTGCGCGTCGATCTTCTTCTCCTGGATCGAGGTGGCGCCGATCGGCGGGGCCTGGTTGATCAGGGTGAAGAAGTCCGCGCCGAGCCCGCGGTCGACCAGCGCCTTGAGCAGCATCCCGTGCGCGGCGGAGCCGAACGGCACCGAGACCTTCTTGCCCTTGAGGTCCTCGAACCGGTAGATCGGCGCGTCCGCCGGCACCACGATCGAGTTCCCGGAGCCGTACATGTTGTAGCCGGTCATCGACACGATCACCGACCGCAGACTGTTCGTCTCCTGGAACCGCGCGAGGTTGACCAGCAGCGGATAGTCGCCCATCACGCCGATGTCGAGCTTGCCGGCGAGCATCTGGCTGGTGATCGGCGGCCCCGACGTGTAGTCCTCCCACACGACGTCGTACTTCACGCCGGCATACTTGCCGGTGCGCGGCAGGTGCTTGTCCAGGAGTCCGAGCTGCTTGACGGTGATGCCACCTGAATAGGTGTCGGTGCAGAGGCTCTGATGGCCGATGCCGATGCGAATCGTCTCTGGCGCGGCCCCGGACGACGAGGCGAGCCCGAGCACGGCCGCGAGTCCGGCGAGCGACGCGAGCAATCCAGGCCTGATCATCGTGATTTGTCTCCCATCCCCGTTCCGGGCGCGGCATGGACGACTCCCTACCCGTCGGCTCGTGCGCGGGGTGGGCCAACAGTCGGAGACGGCGTTCCGCCAGTCAATGTCTGGGGCTGTGGAATTTCTGTAGGGGACTGCGGTGTCCTGTGGCAGGCTCTGGACGTGAAAAGCCACCGGAGTCCATTGCAAGGTCCCGTCGTCCAGAAGGAAGTCGAGTCGCATCCGCACGATCGTCCCGTGGTGCTCGTCGTCGACGACGACGCCGGCGTCCGCGAGGGTCTGCGCTTCGCGCTCGACGAGCACTACACGGTGCTGGATGCGTCGCAGGGGCGCTCGGCCCTGAGCATCGTGCAGACCGAGCGCGTCGATCTCGTGCTGCTCGACATCTTGATGCCCGAGGTCGACGGGCTCGAGATACTCCAGGAGCTCAAGACGCTCGATCCGGATCTCCCGGTCATCATGATGACCGCCGTGAAGACCGTGCGCACGACCGTCGCCGCGATGAAGCTCGGGGCGTGCGACTACGTCACCAAGCCGTTCCAGGAGGACGAGCTGATCGCCGCGATGCGCCAGGCGCTCGAGCAGCGCGTGCGGCGCCACGGCGCGCCGGTCGAGCGCGAGCGCGACGTGCGCGTGCCGCGCACGCACCGGCTCTTGCTGGTCGGCGGCGACTCGGGATGGCGCGCGGCGCTCGCGGTCGTGCTCTCGCGTGCCGCCGGCGTCGAGACGAGCGCGAGCCTCGCCGACGGGCTCAACGACATGCTCCGCTTCCGCCCGACGTGCGTCGTGCTGAACGTCAAGCGCTCGACCGCCGAGGCGGCGCGCTTTCTCGGCGCGCTCGGCGCGCAGCTCCCCGCGTGCCCCGTGCTGGTCGTGTGCGACGACGTCTATCTTGGGGGCACGCCGGTGTGGGAGACGTTGAACATCCGCGGGGTCCTGCGGCCGCCGGTCACGTTCGAGGAGCTCGTGGAGCGGATCGGCGCCGTCGTACCGCCCGGCGACGGCGCCTGGCCGCGGCTCGGCGACTCGGTGGGCCGCACGATCGACCACCTGAGCCGTCACTACGACCACGACTTGACCGTCGAGAGCATCGCGGAGATCACCGACATCTCGGCGAGTCATCTGGCCCACCTGTTTCGCTCGGAGATCGGGATGAGCGTTCGTGACTACCTCACGCGCGTTCGCGTCACGATCGCGCAGGAGCTCCTGGCGAACACAGACGAGAAGCTCGAGTCGATCGCCTCGAGCCTGGGCTTCGCCGATACCTCGCATCTGGCCCACGTCTTCCAGCGGATTACCGGAGGGCCCCCCGGCGCCTATCGCCGTTCGCCGCGCTGACGCCACGCCCGCGCGATGCCGCCGCTGCCCGCGATGCAGCATCCAGCATCCCGAGACAGCGAGCCGGCAGTCCTGGACATCGTTTCTGGCGCGCCGAGAGGAAAAGTTCGCCGATACTCGCACTCTCGCCCGAAAGCGAGAGATGAGGGAGAGACGCGTGGACCAGTGGGTGCTCGTGTACGTGGCGATCGGCGCGTTCATCGGATTCTTCGCCGGCATGCTCGGCATGGGCGGCGGCGGCATCCAGGTGCCGCTGACGACGATGGCGTTCGCGGCGCAGGGCTTTCCGCGCGAGCACATGCTGCACGTCGCGCTCGGCACCGCGATGGCGACGGTGATCTTCACCTCGCTCTCGAGCCTGCGCGCGCATCACCGCCACGGCGCGGTGAACTGGAGCGTGCTGCAGCGGCTCTTGCCGGGGATCGTCATCGGCACGGGGCTCGGCACCTTGCTGGCGCGTCACATTCCGACCTTTCCGCTCGCGGTCATCTTCGTGGTGTTCGTGCTCTACATGGCCTCGAGCATGCTCTTCAACTGGAAGCCCAAGCCGACGCGGCAGCTGCCACCGCCGCCCGGGCTCTTCGTCGCCGGCACCGTGATCGGCGTCTGCTCGGCGCTGGCCGCCATGGGCGGCGCGACGCTCACGATTCCGTTCCTGGTGTTCTGTAACGTGCCGTTTCACACCGCGATCGGCACGGCGTCGGCCGTCGGCTTTCCCATCGCGGTCGTCGGCTCGCTCGGCTATCTCGTCAACGGTTGGGGCGCCGAGGGGTTGCCCGCCCACAGCATCGGCTACATCTACATCCCGGCGCTGATCGGCTTCACGCTCGGGAGCATGGTGCTGGCGCCGTTCGGCGCGCGGCTGGCGCATCGGACCTCCGAGCGCTCGCTCAAGCGCATCTTCGCCGTCGTCATCGGCGCGCTCGGGCTCAAGATGCTGGTGGCGCTGGCGTAGCGGGAGGCACCGGCGTGGACCAGAAGATCGCGGGCCTACTCGTCGCCGACCGGGGTGAGATCGCCATCCGGATCATCCGTGCCGCGCGCGAGCTCGGCCTGCGCACGGTCGCCGTCTTCTCCGAGGAGGA
>Ga0075433_10000555_pt1 | contig 24602 bp, 17 predicted proteins | sample RhiMethybrSRZTD2_FD_75299 | JGI IMG/M metagenome (GOLD analysis project Ga0075433, IMG submission 75299) | Populus rhizosphere microbial communities from Tennessee, USA - Rhizosphere MetaG P. TD hybrid SRZTD2 | ecosystem: Host-associated > Plants > Roots > Rhizosphere > Soil | place: USA... | reverse complement strand
CACCGCCTCGCGCATGCGCGCGGGCAGGCCGGCAATGGCGTCGATCGCCGCATCGCGCAGTTCCTGCGTGAGCGGCATGACCGCCTTGAAGCGTCCGATGGGATAGCGCAGATCGTCGGAGACGGTCATCATGACCCCTTTTACACCAGCCAAGGCCTCGCTAGATATACCAACTGAGTCCTTGGCTGGTGTGCAGTGTCTCTTGGCGCGCTTCGCGCGCGGGACCGCTATGCGGGTTGCATCGGCCATGATACCGACAACGATTCGCACAGCGGTCCAATCGTCCTATGAGTGCGACCGTTACAATCGATGCTCGACCCGCATGACGATCCTCATTGCCGACGACGCGCTGCGCCAGCGCATTCTCGATCACACGTTTCCGATCTGGAACGAAGGACTGTCGCGCGAGGCGTACAGCCGCTGGAACGAGGCGCAGCTGCGAACCGAGTGGGGGCGCACGCATCTGCAGCGGATCGCGCTCGTCGACGACAGCGGTGAACTGCTGGCGACCGCGAAGCGCTATCGCTTCGACGTGCGCATCGACGAACGCGTGGGATGGATGTGCGGCATCGGCGCCGTCTTCACTCCTGCCGATCGCCGCGGACGCGGATACGCGTCACGCCTGATCGAGAGGATGCTCGCCGAGGCTCGACGTGAGGGCGCACTGTTCGCGTCGCTGTTCTCCGAGATCGGTACTGCCTTCTACGAGCGGCTGGGTTTCACCACGCTGCCCCTCGACGAAGTGACGGTCGGCGTCACGCGAAAGGGCGGTGCGCCGGCGATGCTCGTCCGCGCCGGCGAGGATCGCGATCTGGTGAACGTCGCGGCGATGCACCACGTGCGCTCGGCGGGCGCACGCGTGGCGCTGCGCCGGAGCCCGGCGCTCGTGCAATACGCGATCGCCAAGAAGCGTCTGCTCGCCGGGCTGGGCCCTGCGGACGGGCGTCAGATCGAGTTCTTCGTTGCCGAGGAAGGCGCGTCGGCGGTCGCCTACGTGCTGCTGCACGAGAACGCCAACGGATGGACGCTCGAGGAAGCGGGCGACCGCGATCCCGCCGGCGCGCGGCTCGGCGCCATGCTGCAAGCGCTGCTTGCCCGCGAGCCGCATCGCCCGGCTCCCCTGATTCGCACCTGGTGGCCGCGCCCGTTCACCGTGCCGCCGCAATTGGAGCTGCGCGATCGCATCGATGCGCGCGATGTCCTCATGGTGTGTCCGCTTGCCGATGTCGCGATGCCGATCACCGCGGACGATGTGTTCTATTGGCGCAGCGATTACTTCTAACGCGTGTAATTCAGAATGCAGAATTCAGAATGCAGACAGTACGTGTGATCCACACCTGAGTGTCTGCATTCTGCATTCTGCATTACGTCTATCTCTCGACAAGCGTCAGCTCAAAGTTCTTCGTCTCCGCCTCGCCGAGCGTCACTTCGGTCGCCCGCGCTTTCATCTTCTGCAGAAACTCCGGATCCTGAAACTCACCCTGCTCCAGATAGTCGACCGCTACCGCGAGGTAGCGTTGACCCGCAGGCAGCGATCGGATCCGAAACAGTCCGTTGCCGTCGACACGCGCCGTGCGCACGCGACGCGACGGAAACCCCCACTGCGCCGGATTGTCGGGGAAGATCACCACGTGTGCGCTGGTGACTGTCTGTCCGCCGCTGCGCACCGTGCCGGTCAGCTCGTTGATGTGATTGGTCAGTACCACACGTGCGGTGAACTGATCGGTGCCGCGAACATCGATCGGCAGATCCGACGCGTCCTTGCCGTTGACGGTGATCGACTTCACCGCCCATCCATCAGGGACGCGATCCACGCGCAGCACGTACGATCCCGCTAGGCCCGACAGATCGAATGCGCCAGCCGCGGTGACCTGCGACACGCCATTGCCGCGCAACAGCCCGCCCAGCGACTGCATCGAAATCTGCAGACTGTTCATCGCCAGGCCCGACCCGCCGTCGGCGACCACGGTGCCACGAATGGTGCCGCCCTTCGAGGTGGTGATGGTGAGGCCGGTCACGTCCTCGCTGCCGACGACGAGCGGCAGCGACGCGACGTCGAATGACGCGCCGCCACCTCGCCCGCCACCCCGCCCGCCTTGACCGGTCATCACCTCGAGCGTGTATTCGCCGGGCGCGACATTGCGAATCGTGAACGACCCATCGGCCTGCGAGCGACCTTGTGCGCCTGCGCCGAACGGTCCGTCGATGGAGGATGCCGATTGCAGCATCACCGTCGCGGCCGCAGGTGCGCCACCGCTATCGAGGACTGTGCCCGACACGCGGACCGCGCCCACCGACGTCAACGCGAAACTGATTCCCGACTGCTCCGATGACGCCTCCACTTTGATCCGTTGTGCCTCGGCGACATTCGTGGATCCGGGATAGAACGTTGCGGCAAACACCATCGGACCGTCGCCGAAGTCGAACGGCATCGGCTGCTGACGCGCCGAGATGTAGTAGTCGCCAGGCGCCAATCCGAATACGCGGAATGCGCCGGTATCGTCGGTTTGACTGCTCACCGACACCGGCGTGAGGCGGCGCCGGCCTTGCGTCATCTGCGATCGCAGCACCTCGACACGCGCCCCGGTCACCGCGTCGCCGTACTCGTCGGTGATGCGACCCGTGATCACGCCGCCGCGCGGCAGCGTGAAGTTTGCGGTGACGCGCTGGCCATCACCGAGATCGAGCGGCTCGACCGACTCGAACGCACGCCGCTGTCCGTACTGCTGCGACACGAATCCGCCCTTCGCGGCGGTCACCGTCCATCGACCGGCGGGGAGATTGAGCAGTTCGAATCGGCCGGTGGCGTCGGTGGTCGCCGACCGCGACGATCGCGTCTCTGGCGAGAGCGCGGTGACCTGCGCGCGCCGCAGTGGCGTGTTGGTGTCGCCGGCGGTCACCAGTCCGCGAATGCTCGACGTACCCTGCACGTCGTTCCCGCGGCCACGCGCGAACCCGCTTTGCGCCCCGCGTCCCTGCGGCGCTATCGCGCCGCCGCGCGCAGCACCGCCACCGCCGCCGCGACCGCCCCCACCCTGGCGTGCGCCGCCGTCGCGCTGCGCGGTGAGGGGAACGACCAGCGCGATTGTCAGCGCCACGACCGACAGAGCAATAACGCGTCTCATTGCCATGTCTATTTGACGGTGCCGATGGACGCGGTGTCGTTAGCGATTTGTTAAATCAGCGAGAGGTCGTTTCGAGGATCACCGAGCGTTGCTCGCCTTCGGTCAGGGAAAAACTGCTGGCGCGGGAACGAAGCTTCTCCAAGAACTCGGTGTCTTCCTGCTCGCCGTCCTCCAAATACGGAACGGCCGCCGCGAGATATCGCTCGCCAGGCGGTAGGTCGACGACGCGAAAACGTCCGTCACCATCGGCCCGCGTCGTTCTCACGTAGCGCGACGGGAAGGTCCACTTCGTCGTGTCGTCGGGAAACACGATCACGGCGTGATCGACAGGCTCGCCGCGCGACAGCACGGTTCCAACCACCGACGCCGGGCGATCTGACATGACGACGCGAAGCGTGGCGTTCTGGCCCTGGAGATCGATCGGCTCGTCGATCACATCGCGGCCATCCAGCAGCATCGCTTTCACCGTCCATCCTGGTGGGACGCCTTGCACGGTGAGGTTGACCGGTCCTGTGAGACCGAGCATTTGGAAACTGTCCTGACCGATCCCCATTGTCATCATCATGCCCAAGCCGATGGAGCGCACCGTCACGCGAAGTCCTTGTGGCAGGCGCCCGGTGACACCGGTGTCGGGCACGAAGGAACCGTTCAATATTGCTGGCGGACGCGTGACCAGCGTGACGTCCCCAATATCGTCACCGTTCACGACGAGCGGCGTCGCCGCGCTCTCCGGTATGCGCTTGATCATCTCGCGCGGTGATGGCGGACCCGATCCTCCGACCGGGTCTGGTCCCATCAGTGGCATCGTCAACATCGCGCTCAACGTGTACGGTCCGGGCGGAACGTTCTCGAGCGTGAACCGTCCGTCAGGTCCCGCATCGGCGTGCACGGCGAGCGATCCGGCGAGGCCTTCCATTGCCGGACCCGCGTTGACGACGTCCGAGTTGAGATTCACCATCGCCGACACCGGACTACCCGACGAATTCACGACGATGCCGGATACTCGCGCATTGCGAACGCCGGCGATTTGAAAGTCCGCGGCCGCTTCGAGCCCCGGAGCCAGCGTGAGAGTCTGTGCCGCCGCAAAGTTCGCGGTGCCGGGGAAGTAGGTGGGCGGATCCCGCTTCGCCTGCTCGCCCAGTCCCGCGGCAGCCAGGACGTAGTAATCACCGGGCGGCAATCCGTAGATGCGGAACGCGCCGGTGTCGTCGGTCTGGTCGGCTGCGCCAACGGTCTGTACCCGCCGTTGCCCCTGCACCGTGCGCGATCGGAGCACCTGCACCCGCGTGCCGGCGAGCGGTTCGCCAAATTGATCGAGCAGGCGTCCGTAGATCACGCCGCCTCGAATGAGCGCGACGTTGGCTTCGGCAGTGCCGCCCTCGACGAGAACGATCAGGCTCGAGGCCTCGAACGGACGCCGTTGTCCGTACTGCATCGTGATGAAGCCGGTGCGCGAGACGATCAGCCGGTATTCGCCGGCGGGGAGATCGCGCAGCTCGAAGCGGCCGTCGCCGTCGGTCGTGCCGAGGCGGCTGAAGTGTCCGTCGCTCGACAAGCGCACTTCGGCGCCGCGGATCGGTGTACCGGTGTCGGCGGTCATCACTTTTCCGCTGATCCTCGCGGTCATCGAATCGACGCGCTGCGTGCGTCGCTGCGGAGCGCGCTGTGCGGCTGCCACGTGTGGCCACGCCAGCGCGGCCACCACCCCGAGCACGACCGCACGCATCATCGTCGTCATCGTTCGATCAGCGGCAGTTCGAGTGCACGCGCGTCAGCCCCGGGAAGTGGAAACGACAGTGCCATGCCGCGCATGCGATCGAGGAACTCGGGATCGTTGTGTTCGCCGTCTTCGAGAAAGTCCACCGCGATCGCCAGATAGCGATCGGACTCGGGCAGGCCGGTCACGCGAAACTGGCCTTTCGCGTCCGCGGTCGCTTCGCGCACGAATCGGGACGGAAACGCCCATGTGCTCTGATCGGCCGAGAAGATCACCACGTGCGCGGCCGCGGGCTTGCCGCCAGACATGACCGTGCCGCGAACTTCGGACAGCCGATCGGTGATCACGATGCGCGCGTCCGTCTGTTGTCCCAGCGGCACCGAGATCGAGCGCGAATCGGTAACGTCGGTGCCGCCGATTTCAATGCTTTTGACGGCCCAGCCCTCCGGCACCTCGACACGAAGATAGAAGGGCTCCCCGACGTCATTGAGCACGAACGGCGATCCCGTGTCGCGGCTGATCTGTGTCCCATTCACGTGCGCAGCCCTGGCGGTCACGTCCAGATCCTGCGGTAGCGGACGCGACACGCCGCTATCGACGACGAAGCGGCCTTGAATGCGACCTGGTCGTTCGGTCACGAGTGTGACACCGGTGACGTCGTCATCGCCGACCAGCAATGGCATGCTCGCGATCTCCGATGGACCGTCGCTGCGCAGCGAGGCCGAGAGCGTGTAGCGCCCCGGAGGCACGTCTGCAAGCGTGAACGATCCGTCGCGACGCGTGACGCCGCCGAGGCCGAGCGGTATGCCGAGCTCGCTGTTCGCGGAAGTGAGTGTGAGCAGCGCGTCGGCTGGTGCACCCGACGACGAGAGCAGCGTGCCGCTGACGCGGACGCGGCGCACCGGCAGCAGCGGGAATACTGCGGTGGCCTCGGTTCCGAGTGTGATCCTGATGCGCTGCGCCTCGCTGAGGTCTCCGGTGCCCGGATAGTACGTCGGCGCGTACGTCGTCTCGACGATCGAGTCGACGGGCGCCATGCGGAGGCTTGCCGCGACGTAGTAATCGCCGGGTGGAAGCGCGTAGATCCGATACGCACCGGTGTCATCCGTCCGATCGGGTACCCCCACAGTTTCGAGACGACGATAGCCCTGCGACATGCGGGCGCGGTACACCTTCACTTGCAGACCAGCCAGCGGTTCGCCGCTCTGGTCGAAGACGCGTCCCGCAATGACGCCGCCGCGCGACAACGGAATGTCGACCTCGAGGCGCTGCCGCGCAGCAAGGGTGACAGGTGGTGGAATGTCGAATGGCCGCCGCTGGCCGATGTACCACGGGTAATAGCCACCCTTCGAGACGGTGACTTGCCATGCTCCGGCGCGAAGGCCGTTCAACTGGAAACGTCCGTCATCGTCGGTCGTGCCGTCGATGAACAGTTCGTTATTCGTCGCTTGGATCTGGGCGCGGCGCACCGGGGCGTGCGTGGTCGCATCGAATACTCGGCCGACGATCGTCGCGCCGTTCGCGAGCGGAGCTGGTGGACCTCCGCGTCGTCCCGCAAGCGCACGCTGTTGGGCGTCGAGCGCGGTGCCGCTGGCGGCAGCGATGAGAAGCAGGGCAAGGGCTGCGACAGTCCTGTGTGTCATGCACCGAGTCGTCTGCGCCTGTGACTAAGTATCGTCACAATGGCACGTGACTTCAACGAAGTACGCCGGACGAAAGCACACGCCGTGCCGCCAGGCGTCCGCTTGCTCCGGTGAGGAATCCTCCGGGATGGGTGCCGCCTCCGCACAGGAAGAGGCCGGGGATGGGTGAGTCGTAGCGAGCGAAGCCAAGCACGGGACGCATCGCATACAACTGATCGATCGCCAGCTCGCCGTGGAAGATGTGTCCTCCGGCGAAACCGAAGTCGGTGTGAAGGTCGGCCGGTGTGAGCACCTGTGTCGCGACGATCAGCCGGCCAATCCCTGGTGCGTACTCTTCGAGCACGCGCAGCACGGTGGTGAGGAGCGCGTTGCGTGACGCGCTCCACTGGACGTGCCGCAAAGCGTAGGGGGCATAGTGCACGTAGATCGAGACGACGTGCGCGCCTGACGGCGCCAACGACGGATCCAGTACCGAAGGGATGGTCAGATCCAGCCACGGCCACGTGGAGTACTCGCCGTACTTCGCGTGATCGAACGCGCGCTCGAGGTAGTCGAGATCCGGGCCGAGGTGCACGCGGCCGGTGAGCATGGCCGAATCGGTGACGCCGGCAAACGAGGGCAGCGCCGACACTGCCAGGTTCACCTTGGCGATCGTTCCAGCGGCGCGGTAGTGGCGGATGCGTGCGGCGAAGTCCGGAGCTAGGTCGAGCGGCTCGATCAAATCGAGAAACGTCGTCTTCGGATCGGCGCTCGACAACACTGCCGATGTCGGGATCTCGTGACCGTTGGTCCGCACCGCGACGACGCGTTCGTTGCGCGTGACGATCCGGTCGACGGCAGCGTTGGTGCGAATCTCCGCGCCAGCATCGATGGCGGCGCGCGCCATAGCGCGCGTGAGCGCGCCAGGCCCGCCCTTGACCGCGAGGCTGCGACCGCCGGCCAGTTTGCGGTGCGCTTCGCGCAGGAGCAGCACGAGCGAGCTACCCGACGACCGCGGACCCAGCATCGTGCCCGAAACGGCGGGGCCGGCAATGGTGGCGCGCAGGAGGCTGCTCTCGAACCATTCGCTGGTCAGATCGGCGACCGGCATCGGCAGCCATCGCAGCAGCCGATGCTCGTCGCGGCGGCCGAGTGCGCGAAACGCGCGTCCGGTTTTCAGCAGACGCCACAGATCGCCCGCAGTGGGGTCGTTGATGCCAGGTGGTACGGCGGTGAATGTGGTGGCGATCACCGACGCCACGCGATCGATCGTGGCGCGGAAGTGAGGATACGCCGCGGCGTCTTTCGAGCTCATCGCCGCGACCGCTTGAGCGGTCTGTGCGGCATCCTCTGTGAGCACGAGCGCCGGACCCTTGCGCGACGGGGCGCACACGCGTGCCTGGGGCGCGAGCAACTCGAGCCCGTGACGCTGAAGATTCATCTCCGACGCGATCCGCTCGTGCAGGAGTACTTCGTGCGAGAGCGTTGGTGCGTGAAACCCCGGATGAAGCTCTGATGTGACCGCGCCGCCGCCAACCTCGGCGCGCCGCTCGAGCACGAGAGGCTTGATCCCCGCTTTGGCGAGATAGAACGCCGCGGTCAGCGCGTTGTGTCCCCCGCCCACGATGATCGCGTGATGCATCGTGCCGAGATATACACTGGCGCGTGTCAATTCCCAACTCCCAATTCCCAACACCCAAGGTCAACAGATTCTTGGGAGCTGGGAGTTGGGCTATTGGGACGTGACGCTACGACTGCTTGCGGCTCTGTGCTGCTGCTGCCTGTTGCTGTTCGTTCTCGCGGCCGAACGGACGCGAGCGTCGCCGGCCCGTAATCGTCACGGTGTTCTGCACGTCGTTGATCGCGGGGATGGCCCAGGCGAGCTCGCCGACGTCTCGCTTGATGCGCTTGTGCGGTACGTTGCCCGTCAAGGTGACGCGTCCGCTCTCGCACCGCACTTCGACGTCGCTCGACCCCGGCAGCAACTCCATGGCGTCGTACAGCAGCTCCTCGACGTCGTGATCGTTGGTCGGACCTTGCGGCAACCCTCGTCGCACGGCGATCGACGCCATGAGTACTGGCGCAGTCACGCTGTCGGGCAGCACGAGCGGCGTGCTCAATGGAAGCGGCGAGATCGCGGGTCCTGTGCTGATGGGGCTTCCCGGCCAGCCGAACGTGCGCGATGTCATCGGGTCGGGTGCGGCAAACGGGGTCGCGGCGCCTGACGCCCCGCCGAAGGACATCGGCGTCTGCGGCCACGCAAACGCGGGCGACGGCATCACCGGCCAGCCGGGTGTCGTCGATCCGAAAGGTACCTGAATCATGTTGTCTGCTCCTTCATGCGATCGCGGCGAACACGATCGCAAAGCAAAGAGGGCCCGCGGACTCCGTCGCCCGCGGGCCCCGTTCGTCGCGTGCTACATCACGTACCCGCTCTGTCCTCCGAAGCCGCCCTGGCCGCCGAAGATCTGCGGCTGGCTGCCCGGCGACGACCCAAGCCATCCCGACGGAACTCCGAACGACGTCAGTGGATACCCGACGTTCGGAGGGAATGACTGGCTCTGCCACGGCGAGTTCTGTGACGTCTGCTGCGCGACGAACTGAATCAACTGTTGAATCTGATAGAGCTGCTGCGGGACGACGTGAAGGAGCTGCTGAATCTGCTGCTGCTGCACGAATTCCGTCTGCAGGAGATGGTGCACCGCGACCTGCAGCTGCTGGAGCAGCTGCGGCACTTGCGGTCCATACAGACTGACACCGCTCTGGCCCGTCAGCTGGGGCGTGAATCCCCATGGCAGCGTCGGCGTGGGATAGCCAGTCGGTGTTCCGATTCCTTGTAATACTCCACCCATTTGTATTTCCTCCTCGATCGAGAGCCGAAGCTCTTTCACACGGATCGAGACCGCTCGCAGAGCCCGCCTCGAGGCGGACACTACGCACGACGTGGCGCGCGTGAAATGCGCGCGTCACGAACATGACGCATTTGACTCGTGTGAAGTCACCGGTCGCTGGGACGATCCGGTCGATTGCTTCGGAGCCGCGATGCGGGAGGCAACGGTCGTACCTTCATCGCGTGGCGATGGGCGTCAGGTTGGTGTGGTGGCGCGAGAAAGATCGTGAGCGCCGTGCACAACGTGCACGGGAGTCTTGAGTGCTGAGTACGGGCTGAATACTGAACCATCGGTCGCCTCGCCGACGCCCGAGGCGGAGATCGCGAGCTTGCGTCAGCCGCGTCGACGCCGTAGTCTGCGCGGAACGGATGGAGGCTCCACGGTCCGAACGCGCGGCGCTGCCGCGCGATGTGAGCGAGTTCCTGCTCGAGTTGTCGATCGCACTGCATCGGCACACGATGTACCCGAGCGGTCACCCGTCGCTCGAGCCGGCCTCCAACGGCGTGGTCCGCGCGGCCGAGCAGGTATTGCACGCACGTGCGTCGCTCGCCATCGGCGTGAGCCGGCGCCAACTGCTCGTTGACGAGGTCTCGACCGATCCCAATCAACCAGTGCTGCGACGTCTCGCTGATGCGCTTCATCGCCATCACATCGGCGCGGTGAGCGTCACCCGCGGCCTTCAGCCGAGCGAGATAGCGGACGCGCTGCGTCGCCTCGCGCGCGACCCCGAACGCGAGGGCGCACTCGCCGCGACGCCCGACGCGGTGACGAGCTGGCCACACCTGAAGCTTCATCCGCTCACGTTCGATCGGCTCTCGATCGGAGACGAGGGCGCCGATGCGGAGGGACGAGCCAGATCGCGGCCGACCGACTTGTGGGCCGGGCTGGCGCGCGCGGCATTGGCGCTCGACACCATCGACGAGGGCGGCCAACCGATGGCGCCGGCGGCGATCGCACGCGCGATCAACGGACATGCCGAGGAAGGCGCGTACGACCAGCCGGTCGTCCGATACCTTCTCGAGATCGCGCACGAGCTCACCACCGCGACCGCTGACAACGCCGCCGAGTTGCATGAACAGACGATGGAGCTGATCGGCGCGCTCGATCCCGCGACGCTTCGTCGTCTCGTGGGGATGGGCGGTGACACCGAGCAGCGGCATCAATTCGTGCGCGATGCCGCTCACGGCATGGCGGCCGACGCCGTGCTCGAGATCGTCAAGGCTGCGGCAGACGCCGGTCAGCAGACGATCTCGCATGGTCTCCTGCGAATGCTGTCGAAGCTCGCCAGCCATGCGAAGCAGGGCTCGGAGCTGGCGCGGCCGCGCGCCGATAGCGAGTTCCGCCAGCAGGTCGGTCGTCTGCTCGACGACTGGACCCTGATCGACCCCAATCCGCAGCCGTACGGGCGCGTCCTCGAACGGCTTGCCGCGAGTGCGGGAGACGCAAGCGCAGGGGACCACGATCGCGCCGAGGCATCGGCGTCGATGCGCGTCGTTCAAATGAGCCTCGAATCGAACGTCTTCCCGCCGCTCGCCGCGCGCGCGATCGACGACATCGTCAAGTTGGGACGTCTCAACGAGCTCTTCGAGGTGTTGGCGGCGCCGCCGTCCACCGCGACGTCAACGGCGGATGCCATGCTCGCCCAGTTGACGAGCCCCGAGGCGGTGACGGCGCTGCTGGCGCAGGATCGCATCGACATGACGGGGCTCGATGCGTTGTTGCCACGCTTGTCGATCGAGAGCTTCGGGCCGCTGCTCGATGCCATCGGATCGTCGCCGAGCCGCGCCGTGCGAAGGCGTCTGCTCGATTGGCTTGCGCAGTCGCCCGTCGACATCGGTCCGTTGGTGATCGCCCGCTTGAACGATCAGCGGTGGTACGTGCAGCGCAACATGCTGGTGCTGCTGCAGCGCTCCGGGCGCATTCCCGCGGGCTTTTCTCCAGGTCCATGGACGCATCACCCCGATGCTCGCGTGCGCACCGAGGCGATTCGCCTGCAGGTGTCGCTGGCGGCCGAGAAGATGGATGGTGTGCGCGCCGCGCTGAATGACAACGATCCGCGCGTCGTCCGTCTGGGTTTGGCGGCGATTCCGCCCGACTGCCCTGACGATGTGATCGATCGCGTGATTGACTGGGCCATCGACGTCACCGCGGCCGACGACCTGCGTCAGTTTGCGGTGACCACCCTGGGTCGCTTTCGCGACGAAGCGTCGTTGAGTGCGCTGCTGCATCTCGCCGACGGAGGGCGCACGTGGTTTGGACGTCCACGCCTTCCGGCGAAGACGCCACTGCTGATCGCCGTGCTGCAGGCGCTCAACGAGACCTGGCGCGACAACGCGCGAGCCGCTCGCGTGCGCGCAGTTGCGGCGCGATCCTCGGATCCCGACATCCGTCAGGCGGTCTCATGAACGATCCGATCGCGTTTCTTCATGCGTTCGCGCACGTGCTCGGCCTCGCCACGCTGTACCCCGAAGGCCATCCTTCTCGCGAACGTGCGATCGATGCCGCCTTCGAGGCGCTCGACGGCCTTCCCGTGCCGACCGCGATCACGGTGCTCGATGACGAAGTGGTGTTCGGGCGCGAGCGTGTGCGCGGCTTGAGGTCGTGGGACTGGGGCCCTCGTCTGGTCCACGCTGGCATCCAGCGCATCGAGCTCGAGCGGCGGGTGTCGCGCGACGAGTTCGAAGGGTTCCTCCAGGAAGTACTGCTGCGTCTGTCGCAGGGAACGGTGGATACCAGCGAGGCGCGACAGATGCGTTCGCTGGGCATCCGATTTGGCGCGATCGACCTGGACGGCGTCAAAGATGACGCCACGTGGGCTGAAGCGGCGGCGACACTGGACGTCGTGCTTGGCGAGGAAGCGGAGACGTTTCGATGGCTGCTGCATGAGGTGCAGTCGAACGGATCGGTGCCGCTGCTGGAGGCGGAGGCGGTGGTGCGATCGCTGTCGGTCGCCATGTGCACCGACACGCCGATGGTGCTGCCGCTGCTCAAGCTGAAGGAGTTCGATCAGTACACGACGACGCATTCGCTCAATGTCTCTGTGCTGTCGATGGCGCTCGCCGAAACGCTCGGCTTCCGCTCGCTGGATGTGCGCGCGATCGGTGTGGCCGGCTTGCTGCACGACGTCGGCAAGGTGCGGATACCGATCGAGATTCTCACCAAGCCCGGCAAGCTCACCGACGCGGAGCGCGAGGTCATGAATCGCCATCCGGTCGACGGCGCGCAGTATCTGATGGAGAGTCACGACGATCTCGGTCTGGCGGCGACGGTCGCCTACGAACATCACATCATGCTCAACGGCGGCGGCTACCCGAAGCTGCACTACGCGCGCGAGTGTGCTACCGCCAGCAAGCTCGTTCACGTGTGCGACGTGTTCGATGCGCTCAGCACCACGCGTCCCTACCGTGCCGCGTGGCCGATGGACGACACGTTTGCCTATCTAGAAGTGCGCGCTGGCAGCGAGTTCGATGCGGATCTCGTGGCGGCCTTCATCCGCACGATGAAACAAGGCCGCGCTCAGATTCGCATGCTCACTGACGATCGATCGGCCCCTCAGACGTAGCGTCCGCCCTCAGGCGGACCATCGGACTTACTCGGCGCGCAATGCCGCCAGAGGCTCGACCCGCGACGCGCGATACGCGGGGAGCGCACAGGCGATGAGCGTCATCATCGCGAGCACGACCGGCACGGTCGCGAACGTGACCAGATCGTGGCTCTCGGTCTGAAAGAGCAGCGACGCGACCGCCCGTGCCATCACGTAGGAGACCACGACTCCCATCAAAAGGCCGACCGACACCAGCGTGAGTCCCTGCCTGAGGACCATGCGAAGAATTCGTCGCGGCTCGGCGCCGAGTGCGAGGCGCACGGCGATCTCCCGGCGGCGCTCCCGGACGGTGAATGCCAGCAGGCCGTACAAACCGATCGCCGCGAGCAGCAGCGACCCACCGGCGAACGCGCCAAGAGTCATGACGCTGAAGCGTCGCGGGGCAACCACCTCGCTCACACGATCGTTCATGGTCGCGATCGATTCGATCGCGAGCTGCCGATCGATCCTGCCGATTTCGGTGCGGACGGCTGACGCCAGCGTGAGCGGATCGCCGCTGGTACGGACTGCCAGTTTGACGGTTCGTCCGAATGTGGTCGGAATGTCGTTCCAGATGACGTCGGGAAACTGGCTGAATGGCTCGTACGCATGAATGAACGGCTCCACGCCGAGCGCGCCGTCGGCGACGTCGGCGATCACGCCGACGACCGTGAGCCATGGGCTCTGGTCGAGCGGAAGGTCGCGACCCCAGCGCAGACGTTTACCGACGGCATCCTGCCCGGGCCAGAACAGTCGCGCCAACCGCTCGTTCACGATCACGACACGTCTGGCGTCGACGCTCTCGACTTCCGAGAACACTCGTCCGCTCGTCACTCGGATTCCGAGCGTGTCGAAGTACGGACCATAGACCCACGAGAGATTCGTGCTCGGAACAACCGCGCTGTCCTCCGCGCCCTCAGCCGACACGACGCGGCGCTCGTACCGCTCGAGCGGCAGATCGGTCATGAGCGCCGCCGATCGAACACCCGCCAGCGAGGAGGTGTGGGTCAACAGCGAATTGTGGAAGGCGCGAACGCTGGCCGCGTTACCGTAGCCCGCTCGCGGGAGCATGAGCGATGCCGTGAGCACACGATCGGCAGTGAAGCCGGCGTCCTGTGCCATCAGCGCCGAAAAGCTCCTGATGAACAGACCGGCGCCGACCAGAAGGACGAACGCGAGGACGACGGTGGAGACGACGAGGACATTCTGCAGACGGTGTCGCCGGGTGCCAGGTGTGGCGCGCAACGCCTCTTCCTGAAGCGCCGCCGCCGGTGCTCGCCGCTCGACAGCGACGAGCGGGATGAGCGCGAACAGAATCGATGTGGCGATCGCCACGACAGTCGTAAACGCGAGCACTCGGATGTCGATCGAGACCCCACGCACAATCGGAAGCGCCTCGGTGACGACAGCCGGTAGAGCGGAGACGGCCATGCGCGACAAGAAGACGCCGAGCAGCCCGCCGGCGCCGGAGAGGACTGCGGCCTCGGCCAACAGCAGCTGCAGCAGGCGCCTCCGGCTCGAGCCAAGCGCGGTTCTGACGGCGATTTCACGCGAACGCGCCGCGGCCTTGCTGAGCACGAGGGTTGCGACGTTGGCGCACGTCACGAGGAGCACCAGGCCCACCGCCGCAAACAGCAACAACAGCGGCCGCTCCATCCGGCCGGCGATCTCCTCTGCTAACGGTGTCGCACGCAACTCGATCGGCGGTCGCCCGTTGCGCGGCGGGTACGCGTCGTAGATTCGGCGCGCCAGAACGCCGAGCTCGGCTCGGGCGTCGGCGATCGACCGGCCGTCCTTCAACCGGCCGACGACACTCTGATTGAACTCGTTGCCGCGCACTTGGATCTGGCCGGCGGTGAACCCCATCGGCACCCAGAGACTGGCTGGCTTGTTGTTGGCCTGCGGTCCACGCCGTGGGAACTCGAAGGCCGCCGGCATGACCCCGACGACGGTATAAGGCCGGCGATCGAGCGTCACCGTTCGACCGACGATCGAGGGGTCTCCTTGAAAGAAGGTCTGCCACAGGCCCCAGCTCAAGATCGCCACGTCCACACCTGGCCGATCGTCGTCAGCGGTAAAGCCGCGGCCGAGGACTGGTGCGACGTCGAGGACTGCCAACAGGTGTGCCGAGACTCTTGCGGCATTGATGCGGATCGGCACGCTCGGTCCCGACAGCTCGAACGGCACGTTCCGGTACGCTGCGACAGCCGTAAACGATTGCTGATCGCGCTGGAGATCGAGGAAGTCCGGTGGAGAAAACGGGACGGCCTCCAATCTGGCCCATGGCACGTCCTCGTGCAGAGCCACGAGACGCTCCGGCTCGGGAAACCCCAGCGGTCGAAAGAGCGCCGCGTTGACGACGCTGAAGGTCGCCGTGTTGATGCCGATGCCGAGCCCGAGCGTCAGGATGACGACAGCGCAAAAGCCCGGATAGCGTCGTAGCGTCCTGAGCGCATGCCGGAGGTCGTACACGAGGCTTGTCATGGACTCCTTAGACGACAAACGTCTGCCTTAGTTGGCGCGCCTCCGAGCTGGCGCGGCATAACATCGGCTTGCAGCCGTCGGCGGCTGATGCGATGCTGCACCACCGATTTCAAGGAGAGACACTCGTGGGACTCAAGACGACTATCGTGACAGCGCTCGTTGTGAGCGGCCTCCTTGCTGGTCTCAGCGCGCAGCAGGCGGGATTCAAGCGGACCGTCCTCCAGCAATCGAAGCTGTCCGTGCCCGGCCGCGAAGCCGTGACGGCGGTTGCGGAGTTTCAGCCTGGCGCAACGGTCGGCCGCCACACGCATCCAGGCGAGGAAATCGGCTACATCCTCGAGGGGATCGTCGTGCTCGAACAGGAAGGACAACAGCCCGTGGCGCTCGGCCCCGGCAAGACGTTCTTCATTCCCGCCGGCACGGTTCACAACGCGACGAACAAGACCTCGAAACGAGCCCGCGTGCTCGCCAACTACATCGTCGACCCTGGTAAGCCCCTCGCCACGCCGGTTGCGACGAAGTAGCACCTGCCGTGTCGCGCAGCGACAAGGACTTAGCTAGCCGCGCTCAGAATTCTCGCCGCGGCATTGCGGCCCGGCGCGCCCATGATCCCGCCGCCAGGATGCGTTGCCGATCCGCACATGTAGAGACCTGCGATCGGCGTGTTGTATTGCGCCCATCCTGGAGCAGGACGCAAGAAGAACAGCTGCTCGAGCGTCAGCTCGCCCTGGAAGATGTTGCCTTCCGACAACCCCCACTCGCGTTCGAGATCGAGCGGCGTGACCACCTGACGATGCAGGATGATGTCGCGAAGGTTGGGTGCGTATTCCGCGAGCGTGTCGACAACGACGTCGCCGAACGCGTCGCGCTGGTTGTCCCAGGTGCCGTCGATCAGGTGATAGGGGGCGTACTGGACGAAGCACGACATCACGTGCTTGCCTGGCGGCGCGACGCTGGGATCGGTGAGCGACGGAATCACGATGTCCATGTACGGCCGCCGCGAGTAGCGTCCGTACTTCGCGTCGTCGTACGCGCGCTCCATGTAGTCGACACTCGGTGAGATCGAGATCGCGCCGCGCAGATGCGCACCGAAGCCCGGCCGACAGGTGAAATCGGGCAGCCCATCGAGCGCGAGATTGACCTTCGCCGACGACCCGCGGAACTTGAATCGGCTGACGTCGTCGACGAACTCGTCTGGAAGCAGGCCCTTGTCGAGGAAGCGCAGAAACGTCAGGCGCGGATCGACGCTCGAGGCGACGATCGTGGCGTCAATCTCGTCGCCGTTGGCGAGCACGACGCCGGATGCACGGTTCCCTCGCACGAGGATCTTCGCCACTTCGACACCGGTGCGAATTTCGACGCCGGCCGCGCGCGCCGCACTCGCGATCGCAGTCGAGATGGCGCCTGTGCCGCCGCGGGCAAAGCCCCACGACCGGAACGCGCCGTCGATCTCGCCCATGTAGTGGTGCAGCAGCACGTAGGCAGTGCCCGGTGACCGCACGCCGAGAAAGGTCCCGATAATCCCCGACGCCGACATGGTCGCCTTGAGCACGTCGGTCTCGAACCACTGATCGAGGAAGTCGACCGCGCTCAGCGTCATGAGCTGCAGCTGGTTGTATTGATCCTGCCGCGGCAGCGCGCGGAATCGCTGGAGCAGGAACAGCAGCTGCTTCAGCCCGCGCGGATCGAGCGACGTGGGATCGGGCGGCAGCATGCCGAGGATCGGCTTGACGAAGCGCCCCATCTCCACCATCGCGCGGCCGTATTCGTCGTAGGCGTCGGCATCGAGCCGCGAGTGCCGCGCGATCTCGCGGCGCGTCACGTCGTGATCGTTCACGCGCCACAAGTGGTTGCCATTGGGCATCGGCGTGAACGTGCCGTCGAGCGGGAGAATCTCGAGTCCGTGATGCGGCAGATCGAGCTCGCGGATGATCTCGGGGCGCAGCAGCGACACCACGTACGAGCACACCGAGAAGCGGAATCCCTTGAACACCTCCTCGGTCACGGCGGCGCCGCCCACGAGATGACGACGCTCGAGCACGAGAACCCGCCGTCCGGCCCGCGCCAGGTAGGCGGCGGCCGTCAGCCCGTTATGGCCGCCGCCGATCACGATCACGTCGTACACAGGGATAGTGTAGGCCGGGCCTGGTTCTCAGGCCCGGCGTTCGAGCTAGACGCCGGGCCTAAAGTCCAGGCCCGGCCTACACTATCTATCCATGCCTTCACTCATCGAAGCGATCGATATCAAACGCAAGACGTTCTTCGAGCTCGACAACGCCCCCTACGTGTGCGTGGACGTCGAAGTGTCGCGTCCGACGGCGCGCGGCGGACAGACGCTCGTGCGCCTCAAGATGCGCAATCTGATCACACGCGCGGTGTTCGACAAGACCTTCAAGGCTGGTGAGAAGTTCGGCGAGCCCGACCTGGTGCAGGTTTCGGCGACGTTTCTCTATTCAGACGGCGACGGCTATCACTTCATGGATCAGACGAGCTTCGAGACGCTCACGTTGAGCGACGATACCGTGGGCGACGACAAGGATCTGCTCGTCGACAATCTCTCGGTGCAGATTCACAAATACAACGGCAACCCGATCGCCATTCAATTTCCCGCGCACGTCGAGCTCGCCGTTGCCCACACCGAACCCGGCGTGCGGGGCGACACGGCGTCCGGCGGTGTTACAAAAGCGGCCACGCTCGAGACCGGACTCCAGATCCGTGTTCCACTTTTCATCAAAGAGGGTGAAAAGGTGAAGGTCCACACGGAAACGAAGGAGTTCGCTGGCCGCGCGTAGCTCGTCTTTCCGCGACGCGCACCCGACAATTCGCGCATGAGGCCTTGACGAGGTAGCGCGGCAGGGATAGTTTCCAGCCTTCGCAAACGGGGCTTCGTCCCCGTTTTGGAGGGATACATCCCATGACGCGCCGCCTTCCCCTCTCGGTCGTTCTCGCGATCGCATGTCTCGCGATCGAGGTTCCCAACTATCAGCTTGTCGCACAGGATCAGCAGGATCAGCAGGATCTCGTCGAGCCGTCAGCGTCTCAGGTGCGCGAGGCTCGGGCGGCGGCCCCTCAGCGCACCAACAACCTCTATGTCGTCAGAATGGTGGATCAGCCCGTGGTGTCGTACGAGGGCGGTCTTCAGGGTTTGGCCGCCACGAAACCTGGCCGCGGTCAAAAGATCGATCCGAACAGCGGAAGCGTCGGGGCCTATGCCGGTTATCTCGACGGGCAGCACGCGCGCGCGCTCGGGGCTGTCGGCGGCCGCAAGGTGTACGACTATCGCTACAGCATCAATGGATTTGCCGCGGAGTTGAGCGAAGCACAGGCCAGCGCGCTCGCTGGCGTTGCCGGCGTACTCAGCGTGACCAAAGATGAACTGCAGACCGGCGACACATCGTCGACCCCGCAGTTCCTCGGTCTCAGTGATCCCGGCGGTTTGTGGGATCAACTCGGCGGCGTCGGACGCGCCGGTGAAGACATCATCATCGGTGTCGTCGATTCGGGTGTGTGGCCCGAGAGTCTGAGCTTCTCCGATCGCACCGGCACGAACGGAAACGCGAGCCAGGATGGCAAGCTCAGTTACCACCAGATTCCCGGCTGGCACGGCAAATGTACGCCCGGCGAAGCGTTTCCCGCATCGAAGTGCAATCAGAAGCTCATAGGCGCGCAGCACTTCAATGCCGCGTGGGGCGGTGATGCCGGGTTGAAGGCGCAGCGCCCGTGGGAGTTTGCTTCACCTCGTGATTACAACGGCCACGGTACGCACACATCGTCGACGGCGGGTGGCAACCACGGCGTGGCCATGACCGGCGATTTCTCGGTGTTCGGGCCGATCAGTGGGATGGCCCCACGTGCACGCATCGCTGCCTACAAAGCGCTCTGGTCGACGCAGGACGGTTCCACCGCGAGCGGCTTCACGTCGGATCTCGTGGCCGCGATCGATCAAGCGGTGGCCGACGGCGTTGACGTGATCAACTACTCGATCAGCGGCACGACGACGAATTTCCTCGACCCTGCGGAGGTGGCCTTCCTGTTCGCTGCGGATGCCGGCGTGTTCGTGGCCGCGTCGGCGGGCAACAGCGGTCCAACGACGGGCACTGTCGCGCATCCAAGTCCGTGGCTGGCGACGGTCGCGGCCGGCACACACAACCGCAATGGTGAGGGGTCGGCGGTCCTGGGTTCGACGACGTTTCACGGTGCGTCGCTGGCGAGAGCCGTCGGCCCGGCACCGCTGATCGATTCGACGGCGGCAGGTCTGTCCGGCGCCGACCCGACAGCGGTGGCCTTGTGCTTCACCGCCGCCGACAACGGCGGCATGCCGGTGCTCGATCCGGCCAAGGTGACGGGAAAGATCGTGGTGTGCGATCGCGGAACGAACGCGCGCGTGGCCAAGAGCGAGGCCGTGCGAGATGCAGGAGGCGTCGGGATGATTCTCGTCAATCCCACTCCCAGCTCGCTCAATGCCGATCTGCATTTTGTGCCCACCGTGCACTTGTCGGATACCGATCGCCCGCTCGTGAAAGCGTACGCGGCGACGGCAGGCGCAACGGCGCGCATCAATCAAGCGACGATCGTCTACAACGTTCCGGCGCCGCTGACAGCGAGCTTCTCGTCTCGCGGTCCGCTCTCTGCCGGAGGCGGCGATCTGCTGAAGCCCGACCTCATCGCACCGGGTCAGGATATCGTGGCCGCGGTTGCGCCGCCCGCCAACGGCGGTCTCGACTTCAACATCTACAGCGGCACCTCGATGTCGAGTCCACATGTAGCGGGTCTTGCGGCGCTGCTGAAGGACCTGCATCCCGACTGGTCGCCGATGATGATCAAATCGGCGCTGATGACGACTGGCACGGATGTCCTCGACGGCGGTACGCCGGCGCCGAATACCAATCCGGTGCTGATCTTCAGGCAGGGTGCGGGCCATGTGAAGCCGAATGCGGCGGCCGATCCCGGGCTCGTCTACGACGCCGGCTTCAACGATTGGCTCGCGTTCCTGTGCGGCGCGACGACGGGCGTGAATCCAGCGGCGTGCAATGCACTCTCGTCGACTGGCTATTCGCTTCGTCCGAGCGATCTGAATGTGGCGTCGATCGCCATCGGTTCACTGCCAGGCGCGCAGACGATCCGCCGCAGGGTGACCAACGTGGGATCGAACACCTCCACCTATACAGCGAGCGTCAGCGGCATGGTTGGCTTCACCGTCAGCATCAATCCCGCGACGTTGACGCTGGCCCCCGGAGCGACGGGATCGTTCAACGTGACATTCACGAGAACGTCGGCGACCCTCAACGGCTACACCGGCGGACAGCTTCGTTGGACCGATGGGAACCACACGGTTCGCAGTCCGATCACGATTCGCCCCGTTGCATTGACTGCACCGACGCAGGTGTCGGGCACCGGCGGACCGATCAACTACAACGTCACGTTCGGGTACACCGGATCATTCACGGCAACCGGGCGCGGTCTCGTCCCGGCGACGACGACCAACGGGACGGTCGTCGACGATCCGGGCGATTCGTTCAGCCCGACTGGCCCTGGTGTTACGGCCATTCCAGTGACCATCCCGGCCGGGACGACCTACGCCCGCTTCTCACTGTTCGATGCCAACGTCTCGCCAGCCAGCGACATCGACCTTTACGTCTTCCGCGGCAGCACGCTCGTCGGCGCGAGCGGCGGCGGCACGTCGAGTGAAGAGGTCAATCTGGTCAACCCGACAGCCGGGGCCTACACGGTGTATGTGCACGGCTTCGCCGTGACCGGCACCGCCAACTTCACGCTGTTCTCGTGGCTCCTGGGATCGGCGAGCGCCGGCAACATGACGGTGAGCGCGCCGGCGTCGGCAACGCTCGCGGCCACGGGAACGATCAACCTGACGTTCAGCGGGCTGACCGCGGGAACGAAGTATCTCGGATCGGTGGCGTACTCGGGTGTGGCGGGACTGCCGAATCCGACTATTGTCCGAGTCGACCCGTAGCGAGAATTCCGAAGTTCCGGAACTTATTGTGCTCCGCGGGTCGCGGGAATGCGCGTCGCGATCGCCTGCTTGGCAGGTTCGGTCGCGGCGCGATCGCCTTCGAGCTTCAGCAGCATCAGCACGCCAGCGGCGACCAGCGATCCCAACGACATGATGAGCGAGACGATCGGCAGCAGGTAGCCGGCGTTGAATAGGAATCCGGCGACGATCGGCGCGATCACCGAGCCACCGCGTCCGACGCCAACGGCGAAGCCCGTGCCCGACGCCCGCACGTGCGTGGGGAACGCTTGCGCGATGATCGCGTACATGCCGACAATCGCCGCGTTCGTGCAGAAGCCGGCGCCAAACAGAATGATCGACAGCTTCTGCAGGTCGGGCGGCGTTCGCCCGAACATGATGACCATCACGGTCGACAGCACCATCACCACGATGGTGAGCGGCTTGACCCCATAGCGCCGCGTCAGCAGACCGAACACCGCGCCGCCGGTGGCGCCGCCGGCATTGGCCCATACCACCACGCCGGCCGCAGACGACGCCGGGAAGCCGAAGTCGGCGACGATCTTCGGCACCCACTTCATGATGAAGTAGAACGTCGTGATGTGGAAGAAATAGGCGGCCGTGACAATCATCGTCAACGCGAAGAAGGCCGGCGCGAAGATGGTGGATCCGGCCAGGCGTGCGTTCTCGGCGCGGATGTCGGGCAGCGCATTCACGGCGGCGTGACCCATGCGCGTGAGCGTACGATTGATCTTCTGCAATGCGCCCCTGGGCTGCTTGCGCGCCAGCCAGTGCACCGACTCGGGCACCACGAAGAACACGATCGGAATCAGCGTCGCCGTGACGGCGGAGCCGAAGTAGAACACCGATCGCCAATCCTGCGTGCGCAGCAGACGCGCCGCGACCATGCCGCCAAAGACGACGCCGAGCGGATAGCCGATCGACATCATCGACACGCTCATGTGCCGGTTCTTGTTGTTCGAGAACTCCGCCGACACCGCGTTCATCGATGCGAGCATGCCGCCGATCCCCAGACCGGTGACGACACGCCACACCGAGAGTGTCACCGGGCTCGTGGCCGTCGTGGCCATGAACATCCCCGATGCCATCACCACAAGGCATCCCAGCGTGGTCGGCCGCCGGCCGATCTTGTCGCTCACGCCGCCGAGGATGATCGATCCGAGCGCCATCCCGATCAGTTCCATCGACAGCACGAAGCCGAGCGCCGCCGGGTTGATCCCCCACTCCTTGGCGATGCCGGGCGACGCAAAGCTGATCGACAGGATGTCGAAGCCGTCGAGCGCGTTCAACGCGATCGTGATGCCGATGACCACGATCTGCATCGAGGTCATCGGCGACAGGCCGATCACATCTCGGGGATCGGTGCTCCTACTGGGGGCGCTCATGGGCGAAGGGTATCACGGGGTGTCGAGCACGGGCATCCTGCCCGTTCGGGGCGGGATCCGGCATAGGATCTCGGCGTGCACATCCTGTGGCGGCTGGTGATCAACGCGCTCGCACTCTGGGTGGCCACGCAGGTCGTCAATGGCATTACGTTCAAGGGCGACTGGCTGCTGCTCGTCGGTGTCAGCCTGGTGTTCGGCGTGCTCAACGTCGTCCTCAGGCCGATCCTCAAGTTCCTCACCTTGCCGTTCTTCATCGTCACGCTTGGCCTCTTCACGTTCGTCCTCAACGCGTTCATGCTGTGGCTCACCGGGGTCGTGTCGATGGCGCTTGGATTCGGCTTCGACGTCGCCGGCCCGGGTGCGGCGCTCGTCGGCGGACTGGTGGTGACGGTGGTGAGCTTTGCGTTGTCGCTGTTCGTCAAAACGAACGACAAGAAGAAGAAGGACGAGTAGGCCTACTTCTGCTTGTCGAGAACGAAGCGCGTCTTGGTGCGTGGATGCGGATCGATCCAGGTGGCCAGTGATTGCAGCGTTTTGAAGATCGCAAACGCCCGGCGTGCCGGCCCACCGCCGTATTGTTCTCTTTGATTGCCGTAGCGAAAGCTGAACTCGACGGCCTGTGGTCGGGTGCTGGCTTTGTCGTCGTCGTACCAGACGATGAGCGCACACTCGGCTTCGACTTTCGGCCCGCGGCCGATCTGAAACGTGGTGCCGGTAATCAACAGCTCACGTGCCGTGAAGCCGCCGATGGCCGCGAGCGTCAACCTGGCCTTGGGGTCGTGGAGACGCCGCGAGAGGCTTGGAAAGATCTTGACCAGCTTGCCGAGATCCGCGGGCGTTTGCCGCTTTCCGACGGCAGCGGTCGCCGAAAAGCTGTAGAGCGACATGAACGGCGCTTTGATGTCCTCCTCGAACTTGACGTCGGCATCCGGCACTCTGGTCCTGATGCGACGGCTTTCCGACAGATACCGATCCTCGTGCCTGAACTTCAACGTCACGTCAGGGCGGCCGTCTTTCAGATCGCGGCGCACCCGAACGATGTAGCCGGCAGCCGTGAGATCCGCTGATTCCGTATCGAGGAACTGGATCCGCCGGCGCTTGGTGATCGTCCGCAGAGAGCCATTGATATCGATGACCTGCGGCCCGATCGATCGCGCGAAGTCGCTCCAGAATGTCGCCGCTGCGGCGAGCAGCGCCGGCTCGCGACCGGCAAACTTCGCCGAGCGCAGCATGACCTTATATTCACGCGAAACAACGTACGCGCGTTTCACATTCAGGCTCCTCAGATCCGCCTGACTGGCGAGCCAACGTACACCGCGCCGGCGTCGAGCGCGGTGTGCTTGGGAACGAAGCTCAAGGCACCAATCTGACAGCGGTCGCCAGCCACGACGCCGATCTCGATCGTCGTTCCCAGGCCGACCGTTACCTGGTCGCCGAGACGTACGTTTCCCGTCTTCACGACGCCGCTCTCCACTGTGTGACCGGACACGTGCACTTCTGAGCCGATAATCACCTGGTCGCCGAAGTCGAGCAAGTTGTGATCGCTGATGTGCAGGGTGTTGATGTAAACGCCGCGGCCCAGGCGGGCGCCGTTGAGACGCAGGTACGCGGTCCAGAAGGGCGAACCGCGGAACAGGGTTCCGGCGAAGACGCGAACGATGTGGATCGCCACCATATAGCGCGCCCACGTCATCAGCGGCCAGCTCATATCGGCAATGCGCAATTCGAGGTTCGCTGGTGTCCGCGTGCGCGTCACCCAGGTTGCGATCGGCGAGACGATCAGCAATGTCACCGCGAAGGCGACGT
>Ga0075433_10000550_pt1 | contig 24733 bp, 26 predicted proteins | sample RhiMethybrSRZTD2_FD_75299 | JGI IMG/M metagenome (GOLD analysis project Ga0075433, IMG submission 75299) | Populus rhizosphere microbial communities from Tennessee, USA - Rhizosphere MetaG P. TD hybrid SRZTD2 | ecosystem: Host-associated > Plants > Roots > Rhizosphere > Soil | place: USA... | reverse complement strand
GGCGGCGCCGTTGCCATGTGCCGCCATGCTAGCACGGCCGGCCCGCGCCTTGCCTCGATGACGTCGGGTCCGCTACGATACGAACATGATCGCCGCGGTGCTGCGGGGCCCTCGCGCGCTGGCGCTCACCACCGTTCCCATGCCTTTCCCGGGACCCGCCGACGCGGTGGTGCGGGTCAAGGCCGCCGGCCTCTGCGGCACCGACTACCGGATCTGGACCGGGGAGCGGCCGGTGCAGTACCCGCGCGTCATGGGGCACGAGTTCGTGGGTACCGTCGCGGCCCTGGGCGCGGAGGTCCGGCACCTGGCGGTGGGCCAGACGGTCGCGGTCGAGCCCAACTACTCCTGCGGCACCTGTCCGCTCTGCCGCGAAGGCAACCGGAACCTCTGCCTCTCGCGGGTGGCGGTGGGCATCGACGTGGACGGGGGCTTCGCCGAGCACGCCATCGTGCCGGCTCGCTGCTGCTGGCCCGCGCCCGACGGCCTGGCCGACGAGCGCCTGCTCCTGGCCGAGCCGCTCGCGGTGGTGGTGCGCGCGGTGGGCCGCGCCGCGCCCGAGGCGGGCGAGACCGCGGCGGTCCTCGGGCTGGGATCGCTGGGGCTCCTCGCGGTCCAGGTGCTGCGGGCCCGCGGCGCCCGGGTCCTCGCGGTGGCGCGCTCCACCCGGCGACTGGGGCTGGCCCGGGAGCTGGGCGCGGAGGCGGTGGCGCTCTCCGGGGCCGACGACGACACCGCGGCCGCGCGCGCTCTCTCGGGCCGCGAGGGCGTCGATCTCGTCATCGAGACTGCGGGGACCGCGCCAGCGGTGGAGCAGGCCACCAACCTGTGCCGGCCGGGCGGGCGAGTGGTGCTGACCGGCCTGCCCCACGAGCCGACCCCGCTCAACTTCTTCTGGGTGGTGCGGCGCGAGCTGCGCATCATCGGATCGATGATCTACCAGGACGAGTTCCCGGAGGCGATCCGCCTGCTCGCCGGGGGTGCGGTCCGGGTGGACCGTCTCCTGTCGCAGACCTTCCCCCTCGCGCGCATCGATCAGGCCTTCGAGGCACACCGGTCGCCGGATTCGATCAAGGTCGCGGTGATCCCCTAGCCGGGCCGCCCGGTCCGGCCGAGCCCTCGGGCTCGGGCCTTTTCTCTCCCTGTAAACGTTAAGATACGGGGAGACGTCTGCTCCTCATGGAGGCCCGCATGGGTAGGTGGCGACGTGGTGTCTGGGCGATCCTGGTGGCCCTCGCGAGCGCGGCCTGCTCCTCGGCGGCCCCACCGGCCGGCGGGCCAACCGCCGCCGGTGGCCCCGCTCCCGCGGTCGCTCCGCCCCGCTCCGGCCGCGGTCTCGCGCTGCCCGTCTCGCCGCTGACTCCGGACCAGCAGATCCTCCACGCGCTGAACCGGCTCGGCTACGGGCCGCGGCCGGGTGACGTGGAGCGGGTGCGCCGCATCGGCGTCGGCGCCTGGATCGAGGCGCAGGTCAACCCGAGTGACCTCGCCGACCCCGCGGTCGAGCAGTCGCTGCCCGCCTACCCGGTGCTCGCGCGGAGCGCGGCGGACCTGGTGCGCGAGTACCCGCAGCCGTCGCCGCAGGTGCGCCAGCAGCTCGCCTCCGGCCAGATGAGCCGCCAGTCCGTCGTGGAGATGTACCCGCCGGAGCGCAGGCCCGCGGTGATCACCGCCCAGATGCAGGCGGCGCGGATTACCCGTGCGGTGCTGAGCGAGCGCCAGCTCGAGGAAGTGCTGGTCGACTTCTGGTTCAACCACTTCAACGTGTACGCGCAGAAGGGCGCGGTTCGCTGGATGCTCCCCGCCTACGAGCGGGAGGCGATCCGCCCCCACGTCCTCGGGCGCTTTCGCGATCTGGTGCTGGCCACCGCCCGCCATCCCGCGATGCTCTTCTACCTCGACAACTGGCTCAGCACGCGGGCCGACCTCACCATTCCCCGCGGGCCCAACGCGGGCCGCCGCGCCGGCCTCAACGAGAACTACGCGCGCGAGCTGATGGAGCTGCACACGCTCGGCGTCGACGGCGGCTACACCCAGCAGGACGTGGTGGAGGTGGCGCGCTGCTTCACCGGCTGGACGATCGACCGGCCCCAGCAGGGCGGGGGCTTCGTGTTCCGGACGGTGGCGCACGACCGCGGCGAGAAGCGCGTGCTCGGCCAGGTCATCCCGGCCGGCGGCGGCCGGGATGACGGCGAGAAGGTGATCGACATCCTGGTGCGGCATCCCGCGACCGCTCGCTTCATCGCCACCAAGCTCGCCCGGCGCTTCGTCAGCGACGATCCGCCGCCCGCCCTGGTCGAGCGCGCGGCCGCCACCTTCCAGCGCACCGACGGGAGCATCCGCGCGGTGCTGCTGACGATCTTCACGTCGCCCGAGTTCTGGTCGGCCGAGGCGTATCGGGCCAAGATCAAGACCCCGCTCGAGGTGGTGGCGAGCGCGGTGCGTACGCTCGACGGCCGCGTCGGGGCCGATCCGGCCGGGCGCGACGGCTCGGGCGACGGGGGCATGGTGCTGGCCCGCGAGGTGGCGCGTCTCGGCGAGCCGCTCTACGAGGCGCAGCCGCCCACCGGGTACCCGGACCGCGCGGAGTCCTGGGTCAACACCGGCGCGCTGCTGGCCCGGATGAACTTCGCGCTCGGGCTCGCCCACAACCGGCTGCGCGGGACGCGGGTGGACCTCGCCGGGGCGGTCGCGGGAGCCGACCGCGGCCAGCCCGGCCAGGTGCTGGATCGCCTGCTGGTGGCGGTGCTGCACGGCGAGGCCTCGCCGGAGACCCGCGCGGTGCTCGCGGCCGAGCTCGACAGCCCGGAGATCACCCGGGTCACGCCCTACGACCGGGTGGCCAAGGATACCGACGTGGAGAAGCTCGCCGCGCTGGTCCTGGGCTCGCCCGAATTCCAGCGGAGGTAGATCGATGTCGGAGTGCACGCGGCGATCGTTCGTGAAGGGCGGCGCGCTCGCCTTGGTGGCGCTCGGCTCCGTGCCCCGGTTCCTGGTGCGGACCGCGCTCGCCGAGGAGCGGGCGGGCCGGCCCAAGGTGCTCATCGCGATCTTCCAGCGGGGCGCGGTTGACGGCCTCAGCATGGTGGTGCCGCACGGCGATCCCGACTACTACGGGGCCCGCGGCTCGATCGCGATCACGCGGCCGGCGCCCGGCGCGGCCGACACCACCGTCGACCTCGATGGCTTCTTCGGCCTGCACCCGTCGCTGGCCCCGCTGAAGCCGCTTTGGGACGACCGGCGCCTCGCGGTGGTGCACGCGTGCGGGTCCACCGACACCACCCGCTCGCACTTCGACGCGCAGGACTACATGGAGTCGGGGACGCCCGGGGTCAAGAGCACGCCCGACGGCTGGCTGGCCCGCGGGCTCGCCGCGATGCCCGCGCGGGAGCCGGTCTCGCCCTTCCGCGCGGTCTCGCTCGGCGCGGCGCTGCCCCGCATCCTGCGCGGCGACGTGGGCGCGGTGGCGATGAGCAGCGTGAGCGACTTCGACGTGAAGGAGGGCGGGCCCGCGATGGGCGGCCGCCCCGGCGCGCGGCAGGGCTTCGAGTCGCTGTACGAGAAGGGCGTGCGCGATCTCCTGTACGGCACCGGGCGCGAGACGTTCGAGGCGGTCAAGATGCTGAAGGCGGCCGCGCCCCAGCGCCTGGCCCCCGCCAACGGGGCGGTGTACCCGCGCGGCCGCTTCGGCGAGAGCCTCCGGCAGATCGCCCAGCTGATCCGCGCCGACGTGGGCCTCGAGGTGGCCTTCGCCGACGTGGGCGGCTGGGACACCCACGCCGGTCAGGGCAACGAGCGGGGCCAGCTCGCGGCGCGCCTGCGCGAGTTCGGTGAAGGCCTGGCCGCGCTCGATCGCGACCTCGGTCCCCGCATGAGCGACGTGGTGGTCCTCACGATGTCGGAGTTCGGCCGGACCGTGCGCGAGAATGGTAACCGCGGGACCGATCACGGACACGCCACCGCGATGCTGGCCCTGGGCGGCGGGGTGAAGGGCGGCCGGGTCTACGGGCGGTGGCCGGGCCTCCGGCGCGAGCAGCTCTTCGAGGGCCGCGATCTGGCCGTCACCACCGACTTCCGCGCCCTCTTCACCGAGGTCGCGGTCCGCCACCTCGGCGCGCCCGCCGCGCCGCTCTTCCCCGGCTTCCAGGCCTCCGCGCGGCCCGGCCTCTTCGCCTAGCCGAGGCGCAGGCGGCGGAGCCGCGCGCCCGCACGGCGGCCCTCCGCCGCGAGGCGGGTAGCGAAGCGCTCCCCGGCGGGGCGCCGGCGGAAGCCCGGCCGGTGCACCAGCGTGACGGTGAGGGCCGGAGCGGCCGCGCGCTCCCACTCGTAGTCGCGCGGCCCCGGCCCGCCCTCGGTCAGGGCTAGCGCGGGCGCCAGCCCCACCCCGAGGCCTCCCGAGACGTAGGTCAGCAGCAGGGACACGCTCGGCACGTCGATGGTGGAGACGGGGTGGATCCGCTCGCGGGCCAGGTAGTCTTCGAGCAGGCGCCGGCCCTGGCTGCCCGCGCCCAGGCGGAGCAGGGGCTCGCGGGCGAGGCGATCGACGAGCGAGGCGCGACGCCGCGGCCGCCGCGGCCCCACCCAGACGAAGGCTTGGTCGAAGAGCCGCGTCGCCTCGATCCCGAGCGGCGCATCCTGGCCGGTCACCACCGCGCAGTCCACCTCGCCCTGGCCCACCAGTCGCACGCTCTCGCGTGAGTGGGTGGTGGCGATCTCGAAGCGCAGCCGCGGCTGCTCCTCGAGCAGCTCGTGGAGCACCGGGACGAGCAGGGCCCGGCCGAGATAGTCGCTCACCGCCACCCGCAGGGTCTCGGGTGGGCGGCCGGAGAGCTCGGCGAGCTGGGCGAAGAGGGCCTCGGTCTCGGTACCGAGCTGGAGGATGCCGGGGAGCGCGGCCTCGCCGGCGGCGGTGAGCCGGACGCCGCGGCCGGCGCGCTCGAGGAGCTTCACGTCCAGGTGACGCTCGAGCTTGCGGATCTGCTGGCTGATCGCGGAGGAGGTGCGGTGGTGCTGGCGGGCCGCCGCGCCCACCGATCCGGTCCGGGCGATCGCGAGCAGGCTCAGCAGGGCGGGGAGCAGGGTGGTGTCTATCATTAGGGCAGCTTACGTGACCGAGAAGAATATTTCACTATACTTAACGGTCGGGTCGCGGCACACTCGGCGCCCACGGAGGATGCCAATGGCGCCATCACTGCTCGACAAGGTGTGGGAGGCCCACACGGTCCGGACGCTGCCCTCGGGGCAGACGCAGCTCCTGATCGGACTCCACCTGATCCACGAGGTCACCTCGCCCCAGGCCTTCCAGGCGCTGCGGGAGCTGAAGGTGCCGGTGCGGATGCCGGGCCGCACCTTCGCGACCCTCGACCACATCATCCCGACCACCGCCCAGCAGCGGCCGTTCGCGGACGAGGTGGCGGAGGAGATGACCGTCCACCTCGCGCGCAACGTGCAGCAGGCCGGCGTGCCGTACTTCGGCCTCGACAGCGGCAAGCAGGGGATCGTCCACGTGATCGGGCCCGAGCTCGGCCTGACCCAGCCCGGCATGACCATCGCGTGCGGCGACAGCCACACCGCCACCCACGGCGCGGTGGGCGCCATCGCGTTCGGCATCGGGACCAGCCAGGTGCGGGACGTGCTGGCCACCCAGTGCCTGGCCATGGCCAAGCCGAAGCTCCGCCAGGTGCGGGTCGACGGCGCCCTCGGAAAGGGCGTCTACGCCAAGGACGTGATCCTCGCCATCATCCGGAACCTCGGGGTCAACGGGGGGGTGGGCTACGCCTACGAGTACGCGGGGGCGGCGGTCGAGCGGATGACCATGGAGGAGCGGCTCACCCTCTGCAACATGTCGATCGAGGGCGGCGCCCGCTTCGGCTACGTCAACCCGGACCAGACCACCTTCGACTACCTGCGCGGGCGACAGTACGCGCCGCAGGGCGCCGCGTTCGACCGCGCGATCACCTGGTGGAAGGGCGTGGCCTCGGACCCGGAGGCGCGGTACGACGACGTCAAGCGGATCGACGGCGCCACGATCCCGCCGATGGTGACCTGGGGGATCAACCCGGGGCAGTCGGTGGGCGTGGGCGAGCGCATCCCCAGCCCCGAGTCGGCGCCCGAGCAGGAGCGCGCGACCTATCGCGAGGGCCTGGCCCACATGGGCTTCGAGGCCGGCCAGCCGATCGCGGGCGCCAAGATCGACGTGGTCTTCATCGGCTCGTGCACCAACTCGCGGATCTCCGATCTCCGGGTGGCCGCCGCGGTGGCCAAGGGGAACCGGGTGGCCAAGGGGGTGCGGGCCATCGTGGTGCCCGGCTCGCAGCAGGTGGCCAAGGCGGCGGAGGCGGAAGGCCTGCACGAGGTCTTCCGCGAGGCGGGCTTCGAGTGGCGCAACGCGGGCTGCTCGATGTGCCTCGGCATGAACGACGACAAGCTGCGGGGCCGCGAGATGAGCGCGTCCACCAGCAACCGTAACTTCATCGGGCGGCAGGGGAGTCCGACCGGGCGCACCCTGCTGATGAGCCCGGCCATGGCGGCGGCGGCCGCGCTCAACGGCGCGGTCACCGACGTGCGGGAGATGCTCCGATGAGCGAGAGCGTGCGGCGGCAGGTCGCGGGGCGCGGCATCCCGGTGCCCGGCAACGACATCGACACCGACCGGATCATCCCGGCGCGGTTCCTCAAGACGGTGACCAACGAGGGGCTCGGGCTCCACGCCTTCGAGGACGCGCGCAAGCACGACCCCGAGCACCCCTTCAACCAGAAGGCATATGAAGGAGCCTCGGTGCTGGTGGCCGGGCTCAACTTCGGGTGCGGGTCCTCCCGCGAGCACGCCCCGGAGTCGCTCAAGCAGTGGGGCATCAAGGCGATCGTGGGCGGCTCGTTCGCGGAGATCTTCTTCGGCAACTGCACCATGCTCGGCATCCCGTGCGTGAGCGTCGACAACGAGGACGTGCTGTGGCTCCAGCGCGCGATCGGGCGCGATCCCCGGCAGTCGGTGACGGTCGACGTCGAGAAGCAGGAAGTGCGGGTGGGCGACCGGGTTATCAAGGGACGCGTCCCGGACGGGGCGCGCAACCAGCTCGTCTCGGGCGCCTGGAACCAGACCGGGGTGCTCCTCGAGGCCGGGGACGCCATCGAGGCCGCCGCGAAGCGCCTGCCGTACGTCAGCGGCTTCTAGGCCCGGCCCCCGGCCGCTCGTGGCGACCGTCGGCACGCCGAGCCTCGAGATCGCCTACGAGGAGCACGGCCCCGCCACCGGGCCGCCCGTCGTCTTGCTCCACGGCTTCCCCGACGACGTCCACGCCTGGGACGGGGTCACCGGGCCGCTGGCCGCGCGGGGCTGCCGGGTCCTCGTCCCCTACCTGCGCGGCTACGGGCCCACCCGCTTCCGGGATCCGGCCGCGCCGCGCATGGCCCAGCAGGCCGCGATCGGTCAGGACCTCCTCGACTTCATGGACGCCCTCGGGCTCGAGCGGGTGAGCCTCGCGGGCTACGACTGGGGCGGGCGGGCCGCGTGCATCGCGGCCATCTTCGCTCCGGCGCGGGTGCGGGCGCTCGTCACGATCGGCGGCTACAACGTGCAGAACACGCTCGCGCCGCCGCGTCCCGCTCCCGCGGAGGACGAGCGCGGCTACTGGTACCAGTGGTACTTCAACACCGAGCGCGGCCGGCTCGGGCTCGAGGCGAATCGCCGCGCGATCTGCCGCCTGCTCTGGCGCGACTGGTCGCCGGGCTGGCGCTTCGACGACGCCACCTTCGAGCGCACCGCGGCGGCGTGGGACAACCCGGACTTCGTGCCGGTGGTCATCCACTCCTACCGCCACCGGCACGGCAACGCCCCGAGCGATCCGCGCTTCGAGGCGATCGAGCGGCGGCTCGCGGCGGCGCCGCGCATCGAGGTGCCGAGCGTGATCCTGCACGGGCGGGACGACGGCGTCGACCGCCCGCAGAAGTCGGAGGCGCACCTCGCCCGCTTCCCGGAGGGCACCGAGCGGCACGTGGTGCCGGACGCGGGGCACTTCCTGCCCCGCGAGCAGCCCGGCGCGGTGGTCGACGCGCTCTCGTCGCTCCTGGCGCGCACGCGCTAGGCCGCCTCCCATGTGGTTCGTCCTCGCGCTGGTGGCGGCGCTGTGCCAGGTGCTGCGCAACACGGTGATGAAGCGGCTGGGGCACTCCCTCGACGAGTACATCAACGTGTGGGGCCGCTTCACCTTCCTGCTCCCGTTCGCGGCCGGCTTCGTGCTCTGGAGGGGTGTGCCGGTCATCAAGCCGGGCTTCTACCTCGCGTGCGTCTCCTTCGCGATCTGCCAGACCATCTCCACGATGGCGCTCTCCAAGGCGCTCAAGCTCTCCGAGATCTCGATGGTCACCGCGCTCTGGAAGGTGAGCCTGCTGGTGCTGGTCGTCCTCGGCTACTTCACCCTCAAGGAGCGGCCCACCCTGCTCGGCATCCTCGGCATCCTGATCAGCATGAGCGGCGTCTATCTGCTCAACGTGAACCGGGCCCACATCGCCTGGTGGGCCCCACTCGCGGTGCTCTTCACCGACCGGGGGCTGCGCTACACGCTGCTCGCGGCTCTCTTCTTCGCCCCGTCGGTGGTCACGATCAAGTGGGCGATGCAGTGCTCCGACCAGTACATGGGCACCCTCGGCGGCTACGCGGCCGCGAGCCTGCTGGTCACCCCCATCGTGCTGGTGACCTCGCGGCGACGCTTCGTGGAGATCCCGCGCTACTGGAAGGCCTTCGTGAGCTTCGGGCTCTTCGCCTCGCTCACCACCGTGAGCCAGGGCACCGCCTATCTGATGACGCTCTCGTCCTACGTGGAGGCGGTGAAGCAGGTGGAGATCCTCTTCGCGATGGTCATCGGGACCCTGATGTTCCACGAGAGGCAGAGGGTGCGGGACATCGCGCCCGGCGCCCTCGTGATGCTGGCCGGGGTGGTGCTGCTGAGCCTGGCCGCCTAGATCTCCGGCCGCTTGCCGTGGGTGGCGCGCACCACCGTCTTGATGCCCCCGCGCACCGTGAAGTCGCCGATCACCTCGATGAAGCGCGGGGCCGCCGCGGCCACGAAATGGTCGAGGATGCGGTTGGTGACGTCCTCGTGGAAGGCGCCCTCGTTGCGATACGACCAGATGTAGAGCTTGATCGCCTTCAGCTCGAGGAGGAGCCGATCGGGCACGTAGCGCACCCGGATGGTGGCGAAGTCGGGCTGCCCGGTGCGCGGGCAGAGGCACGTGAACTCGGGGATCTCGAGGCTGACCTCGTAGTCGCGCTCCGGATGCGGATTGGGCACCACCTCGAGGGCCTTCGACGGCTGGCTGGGCATGGCCCGACGCTACCGCGCGGGGCGGGGCCGGTCAAGACGACCGGCGGCGGACGGTGAGGCCGATGCCGGCCGCGACCATGACGGTGGAGAGCACCAGCAGCGGGTTCAGGCGGTCTCCGGTGACCGCGGCCGCGATGAGCACGCCGAAGAGCGGGGTGGTCAGCGAGCAGGTGGCGAGCGCGCTGGCCAGATACTTCTGGTAGAGGTAGGAGCTCACCACGAAGTTGAAGCCCGCGATCACCACGCCCTGGTAGAGGAGCGACGCGGCGAGAGCCCCGGTGGAGCGGGTGGGGCTGCCGTGCTCGAGCGCGAGGCTCGCGAGCAGGAAGCACGCGCTGCCGATCGCGGACTGGAACACGAGCAGCTTGAGCGGGTCCAGGCGCTGTACCGCGCGGGCCATGTAGACGACCCGCTCGCCCAGGAGCACCGCGCTCCCCATCACGACCAGGTCACCCAGCAGGGTGGCGCTCTGGAAGGAGAAGTCGCGCGCGAAGAGGAGCACGATGCCGGTGTAGGCGACCAGCACCCCGCCGACCTTGGCGGGGGTGAGACGGTCGCCCGGGATCATGAAGTGGGCGAGGACCACGGTGTGGACCGCGTAGGAGTTCAGCAGCACCGCGCCGTGGGCCGCGCTGGTCAACCCGAGCCCCACGTTCATGGTGCCGATCTGGATCGAGAAGATCACGCCGAGCGAGAGCAGTACACGCCACTCGCCGGGGCGCACGTGGAACAGACCCGGTTGCCGGCGCCACCACGCGTAGACGAGGACGACGAGCCCGCCCAGGAGGAAGCGGAAGAAGGCGAGGCGCAGCGGCGGAGCGTCCGCGAGCCCGATCTTCACCGCCACCGGGTTGCCGCCCCAGAGTGCGGCGAGGAAGAGGGCGGTCGAGGCTCCGCGCCAGTCGAGCGGACGGAGCGGAGTCGGCACTAGGAGGCGCGCGCGCGGCGCCGGCGGACGGCCATGTCGAGGCCATGGTAGCATGCGCTCCATGAAGATCGGGCTCGTCGGGCTTCCCAAGAGCGGCAAGACGTCGCTCTTCAACCTGCTGACCGGCGCGAGCGTGGCCACCTCGTCGTTCGGCACCGCGCGCGGCGAGATGCACGCGGGGGTGGCGCGCGTCCCGGACTCGCGCGTCGACCGGCTCGTCGTGCTCTTCAAGCCCAAGAAGACGACGCTCGCCACCTTCGAGGTGGTGGATCTGGCCGGCATCGCCAAGGGCGAGCGCCAGGGGCTCGAGGCCAAGGAGTTCCGCAACGCGGACGCCCTGCTCCACGTGGTGCGCGCGTTCCCGGACGCGGGCGGCGCCGCGCCCGATCCCGCCGGCGACATCGACGACCTGGAGACCGAGCTGATCCTCGCCGACCTCGAGGTGGTGGAGCGCCGGCTCGAGCGGCTCGAGGCGCAGATCAAGAAGAAGCGCACCGACGCCGACGTGCACGAGCAGGCGGTGCTGACCAGGGTGAAGCCCGATCTCGAGGCGGGGCACCCGATCCGCGGGATGGGGCTCTCCGACGACGAGAGCCGCGCGATCCGCGGCTTCACCTTCCTCTCCCAGAAGCCGATCCTGCACTGCCTGAACCTGGCCGAGAAGGAGATCGGGCGGGGCCAGAGCCTGGTGGAGAGCTTCCACCTCGCCGCGGTGGCCGCGCGCCCGGGCACCGGGGTCGGCTGGGTGTCCGCGGTCATCGAGGCGGAGGTGGCGCAGCTCGAGGGGTCGGAGCAGGCCGCGTTCCTCGCCGATCTGGGCCTGACCGAGCCGGCCATCCGACGCGTGCTCGAGGACTGCTACCGGCTGCTCGGACTCATCTCCTTCTTCACCGTCGGCGAGGACGAGGTGCGCGCGTGGTCGATCCCGCGCAACACGCGCGCGCAGGACGCGGCGAGCGCCATCCACTCCGATATCGCGCGCGGCTTCATCCGCGCCGAGGTGGTGGGCTACGACGACCTCATGGCCGTGGAGGGCTCGATGTCCGCGGCCCGCGATCGCGGCCGCCTGCGTCTGGAAGGCAAGGACTACCCGGTCCAGGATGGCGAGATCTGTCACTTCCGCTTCTCGGTCGGGAAGTCGTGAGCTTGCGTGAAGTCATGACCTTGCGTGGACCCCCGACCACGGTGCTTCATGACGGCCGGATTCTCATGCGGGTCTTAGGCTGCGCTCATCGTCCGGCGGTCTCATGGGTGGAGGAGGACTCGCCATGAGACAGAGAATCGCAGCAGGACTCGGCGCCGGGCTCGTTGCCGGCGTGATCTTCGCGGTTGTGATGCGCATCATGCGGGGCTGGGCGCCGGGCGGACACCACCTCGCCATGACCGCCTTCGCGGCCACACTCGTCCACGCCGGTACCCCACGGCTCGGCTGGCTCGTCTACATCGCCTACGGAATCGTGCTCGGCGCCCTCTACGGCGCGGCCCTGCCCCCGGGCCGGACCGGGTGGCTCCGGGCCGCCGGTCTGGGCGGCGCGTGGGGCCTCGCCTGGTTCGTGCTGATGGGGTTCGCGGTGGTCCCGGCGCTGCTGGGCGAGCGCCCGCTCTCCGGCACGGCACTGCACGAGATGGCCAACATCGGCGCGCCGCTGCTGGCCGGACACATCGTCTACGGCCTGGTGCTGGGAGCGGCGTTCGACTGGACCCTGGGCGCGTTCAACCGGCCCCGTGGCTCGCATCACACGCTGCCCGGGTTCCACCGCGCAGCGTGACACCACTCGGGTTCGTCAGGACGATAGGGCTCCATGCCCGGCGTCGATTTGGGCGTCCGCCGTTCGACTATGGGTGGAAGGGGGCATGAGGCCTCCGATGGAGGGGTTCGAGCCGGCGGTGACGGAGGTGGCGCAGACCGGTCACACGCCAGAAGAGGAGAGCGACATGGGAGCCAAAGGCGAGGCACTGGCGAAGCAGTTCGAGGTGAAGGCTCACGAATCCTGGGCATACGTCGAGAAGCTCGGTGACGCGGATCTGAAGAAGGTCACCGAGGCCGAGAAATGGACGGTCGCGGCCACGGCGCATCATCTCTTCGGTGCGTACGATCGCGTTCCCGACATCGCGAAGGGGCTCGCGGCTGGGCGATCGCCGGCCAATTTCTCGACGAAGGTCCTCGATCAGATGAATGCCCAGCACGCGAAGGATTTTGCCGCGTGCAGCAAGGCGGATCTGATGGCGGCATATCGCACGGGATCGGCCAAGGCCGCCTCCACACTGCGCGGGCTGAGCGACGAAGAGCTCGTCAAGAGCGGGGTGATCTTCCAGGACGCGCCGCCGTTCACGGTGGAACAGCTCGTGACGCGCGCCCTCATCGCCCACACCGACGAGCACATGGGGAGCATCAGGAAGACGGTCGGCAAGTAGGGATTCGACCGGCGCACTCCAAGCACGCTGCCCGATGAGCTCCCGCGACGCGCGAGGTCGCCAACCAAGGGACCTCGCGCGTACATCGGGGAGCGGTTACCGCGTCGCCCCCCAGGCCGCCCAGTGGCGGTCGCTGACCATCTCCGCGCGGAAGCTCTCGAGCCCCGCCTCCGCCAGCTGCGCCCGCACCTCCGGCAGCGTGAACGCGGCGCAGAGTGAGTGGAAGAAGTCCCGCTTCAGCACCTCCGGCTCGGCTCCCGAGTAGGTCTCCACGATCTCCCGCGCGTGCTCCACGGACTCGGGCCGGTGGAGATCGGCGACCAGGACCGGCGCGCCCGCCGCCCCGATGCGCGCGATCTCGTGCCACAGCACCGCCGGCTCCGGAAGATGGTGGATGAGGCTGTTGGAGACGACCGCGTCGTAGCCGGCGGCGGGCCGCTCGATCCCGGGCAGCCGCGCGCAGAGCAGCCGGATCCGGGAGGCCAGGCCGGCGGCGGCCACCGCGGCGCGGCCGGGCGCGAGCATCGCCTCCGAGCCGTCGACGCCGGTCACCGCGACGTCGGGGAGCGCGCGGCAGAGCCGGATCGGAATGTCGGCCGGACCACAGCCCAGGTCCACCACGTGACCGCGCGTGAGGGCCGGGAAGAGCGCGCGGAGCCGGTTCACGAAGCCTTGGTTCACCGTCGCGAAGTCGGCCGCGGCGTAGGCCTGTGCCTGCTCGGGGTCGGTCATCAGCTCGGGCTCGAGCACGCGGTTCATCGGCGGGCGTCCGCGGCCCCGTGGCGGCAGGCCAGCGGCCAGGTCAGGGCGAGCCGGTCGGTCGGATAGGCGCGCGCCGCGTCGAAGCAGCCGGCGATCAGCGGGATCGGGTCCTGCGTGCCGCGCAGATCGCCGTCGCGGTGCGAGGCGCAGGCCGCGGTGCACACCTCGAGGTGCACGTGCGGGACGTTGGCCGAGTTGCCCGAGGTGCCGGAGAGGCCGATGGGCTGCCCCCGCGAGACGAGCTGGCCGGACGCGACGAGGGCCCGCGTGAGGTGGCAGTACACGGTCCAGCGCTTGAACGCGAGGTGCGCGAGCACCACGCCGTTCCCGCAGCCGAGCTCGTAGTCGACGAGCTGGGACACCGTCCCGTCGGCGGAGGCCAGCACCGGCGTGCCCACCGCGGCGGCCAGGTCCACGCCCGCGTGGGGCCGGAGCCGCGGCCGCTCGTTGGCGCCCACCAGCGACCGATAGGCGGAGAGGATCACCACGTCCGGCGCGTCGGCGGCGCGGGCGGCGCCGAGGGAGGCGAGCAGGAGCACGACGCCGAGCATCGCGCGCACCGGAGCCATGGGCTACTGGGGTCGGATGAAGCCGAGCTTGGGGGCGCCGCCGAGCGCCCGGATCACGCCCACGAGCGTGGCGTCGGAGGCGCCGCTCGGCAGGACGCAGCCGCCGCTCACGATGAGGCCGCGCCCGCCGGTCTGCTCGATCGCGTCGCGGACCTGGGCCTGCGCCTCCTCGGCGCCGCCGTCGCGCAGCGTGCTCCACTGGTCGAGGCCGCCCACCACCGCGCCCGGCACCCGGGCGGCGGCGTCGCGCAGGGACGGCCCCGCGCGCCGGTCGTCCCAGTTCCACGCGTGCGCGGGCAGGGCGGCGAGGCGGTCGAACATGAGGTGCTCGCCGTGCGCGTGGAGGATGGTGAGCTTGGACCGGGTCTGCACCGCCTCGAGGATGCGGCGATCGTACGGCTCGCCGAAGCGGCGGTACTCCTCCTCGGTGTGGAAGTCGGTGCTGGCGGCCTGGATCGAGTAGAAGAAGCCCTCGGTCCCCTCGCGAAAGCAGGCCTCCGCGAAGGCCAGGATCGTCTCGGTGATCGCCTCCAGCGCGTCGGTCACCGCCTGCGGGTTCTCCTTGAGATCGTAGTTGAGGCGATCGCCGGAGAGCTTGCGGGCGAGCGAGAGGGGGCTGAACACGGTGGGCATCGTCGAGCAGTCGGCCCGCCGGTCGACCACGCAGCGGATGATGGTCTCGAGGTGCGAGGCCCAGGCGGTCGACTCCATCCGCACCGGGCGGATCTTCTTCCAGTCGTCCGGCGCGTTGACCGCGTGGCGCGCGCACGGCCGGTGGCCGTCGGGGCTGACCTCGTCGCTCTCGACGCAGCCCCAGTCCGCCACCGCGTAGCCGCCCGCCGGCGTGACCTTGAGGAAGTCCGACTGGTAGCGCTCGTGGAAGCGCAGGGTCGACTGCGAGAGCGCCGCCGCGTTGCGGTCCACGTCCGGGAAGTGGCGCCAGAACGCGTAGGGCGGCCGGTCGGTGGGCTCCCGCTTCAGCGCGGCCTGCACTCGCTCGAACTTGGTCATCGGCGCTCCTCGGGTCCGCCTCCCAGCACGATCCGTCCGTCGCGCACCGCCGGGCGCCCGTCCGCGACGAGCGCTTCGAACCGCACCACCGGACCGTCGTGCGAGGGCTCGGCCCGGCGGCCGCGCACCACGAGGCGGGAGGGCAGGGGCACCATCGCGCCGAAGCGACAGGCGAGCGCGCGCACCGGGGTGGCGGGCCCGCGCGGGTCGTGACGGAGCGCGCGGGACACCGCGAGCGCGAGGGTGGCGGTGCCGTGCAGGATGATGTCGGGCAGGCCGGCGGCGCGGGCGACCGCGCGGTCGGTGTGGATCGGGTTCCAGATGCGCGCGCACTCGGTATAGACGTGGGCGAGGGCGGGGGAGATCGCCACCTCGGTGGACCACCCGTCGCCGGGGCGCTCGGGGCTCTCGTCGCCCGAGGGCGCCTCGTGCCGCCCTCTTCCCGTCGGGAGAGCAATCGGGTCGCAGGTGACGCCCAGGTAGAGCGAGCCGTAGTCGGTGGTGGTGACGGGGTGTCCGGCCGCGTCGGTGGTCTCCATCCGCAGCACCATGTAGGCCCCGGGAGCCCGGCGCTCGAGCGCGGCGACGGAGGCGGTGGTGCGGAGCCGCTCGCCCGCGCGGAGGGGTCGGTGCACGATGAGACGGTGGGTCGCGTGCACGCCCCGGATCGCGACCTCGTCGGGCAGCGCCCTGGCGCGCAGGTCGAGCGCGAGCGGCCACTCGTAGCAGACCGGAAAGAGCGGGTGGGCCCGCACGCCGTCCGCGCGCGTGGTGTCGAAGTACTCCGGCGCCTCCTCGCCGAGGGCGGCGGCGTAGGCCATGAGCCAGCGCGCGTCGATCTCGTGCTCGCGCGGGCCCACGGTGGTGCCGACCACCGAGGCGGGGATGTGTCCGGTAGCCACTCGGCCGCCCTCAGCCCGCTCGCGGCCCCGGGGGCGGGGGAACGCGGGGAAAATTCATGCAGTCGACGAAGATGGTCTCGAAGTCAGGATGGGCGGCGAGCGAGACGTGCTCGATGCGCCGGGCGATCGCCTCCGCGTGCGCCCGCTCCGCCTCCGAGACCAGCGCGAGCTGGGCCCCGAGGGCCGCCGCGTTGCCCACATAGCGGATGCGGCTCTCGGGCAGGCCGGGTGGGATCAGCCCGATGCGGAGCGCGCTCCGCACCGAGAGGTAGTTGCCGAAGCCGCCGGCCAGCATCAGCTCGTCGATCTGCTCGGTGGGAACCGCGGCCACGTGCTGGAGCATGGCGACGCCGGAGGCGATGGCGCCCTTGCAGAGCTGCACCTGGCGCACGTCGTCCTGGGTCAGGGTGATCTCGCGCTCCGCGCCGTGCTCTCCAGCGCGCGCGAGCACCACGAGCCGCTCCTCGCCGCGCATCAGGACGCGCGAGCGGATGGGGGCGGGCAGGCCGTCGCGCGCGTCCACGTCGATGAGCCCGGTCCAGTCGAGCACGCCCAGGTCCAGGAGCGCGGCCACCGCGTCCACGAGGCCGGAGCCGCAGAGCCCCTGCGCGGGCGCGTCGCCGATGGTGTGCAGGCGCAGGTCGCCCCCCGCGACCTCGACGCGGTCGATCGCGCCGATCGCGGCGCGCATCCCGTGGCGGATCTGCGCGCCCTCCAGCGCGGGGCCGGCGGGGGCCGAGCAGGCCCACAGCCGCTCGTGCGAGCCCAGCAGCACTTCGCCGTTGGTGCCGATGTCGACCGCGATGCGCAACGTGGGCGACTCGTCGAGGCGGGTGGCCAGCGCCACCGCCACCGCGTCGGCGCCCACGAAGCCCGCGACCAGGGGCAGCAGGCAGACGCGCGCCTCCGGCGGCAGCTTGAGGAAGAGGTCGCGCGCGGGCAGCACCAGCGGCTGCCGCAGCACCGGCGCGTACGGGGCCAGGCCCACGTAGGAGGGATCGATGCCGAGCAGGAGATGGTGCATGCAGGTGTTGCCGACCACCACCACCTTGTAGATCCACTTGGCGAGCACGCCCGACTCGCGGGTGATCTGCTCGATGTGCTGGTTGAGGAGCCCGATGATGCGGGTCTGTAGCTTGCGGAGGTTGCCCGGGTCGAACTGGGCGAACGCGATGCGCGACATCAGGTCGCCGCCGAACACCGCCTGGGGGTTGAGGCTCGACACCGCGGCGAGCTGCTCGCCCGACTCGAGCTCCATGAGGGTGGTGACCACGCTGGTGGTGCCGATGTCGATGGCGAGGCCGAACTTGTGGAGCGCGGTATCATCCGGCTCCACCGCGAGGACGCGGCGGCCGAAGGTGGTCACGGTGACGAGGCCCTCCCGATCGCGGAGGGTGGCGGGCAGGCCCTTGAGGAGCGCGGCGGGCACGTCCTCCACCGTGCCGCCGGTGGCGGCCACCAGGGCCTCCACGTCGGAGGTCTGCTGGTGCTCGTCCTTGGGCAGCGTGACGGTGACCGCGCGCTTGCGGATGCCCGCGTCGATCGAGATCGGCGCGGGCGCGCCGGCCGGGCGCTCGCCGCCCAGGATCTGGAAGGTGGTGTCGTCGAGCGGCGGGGCGATCTGGACGGTCACCGCCTCCGTCACCGGCCACTGGCACGAGAGCCGGTAGCCCTCGCGCACCAGGGTGTCGCCCAGCTGCAGCTCGTCCATGATGGTGGGCGGCGGCGCGGTGCCCGCCACCAGCTTGACGCGGCACGAGGTGCACCGGCCGCGCCCGCCACAGGTGGCGGTGATGTCCACCCCGCCCGCGTGCGCGGATTTCAGGATGGTCGTGCCGGGCTTCGTGTCGAGGACGTGGCGGCCGGGCAGGATCGTCAGCGGGATCGCCATTCGGGCGCAGGATACCACTTCTTTCTTGACTTTCCGCGAGGGTTTGCCGATAGTTGCCTACACTCTGCTTCGGGGGGTGTGGTTGCTCCGCTACGTCGTCTATCGCCTCCTCTGGTTGGTTCCGACGCTGCTCGCGATGGCGCTCGTCACCTTCTTGGTGATGCACGCCACGCCGGGCAGTCCCCTCGACCCGGTCGCGGAGGGGGCGAACCCGCTCTCGCCGGAGGCCCAGAAGAACCTCGCCGAGGTCTACGGGCTCGACAAGCCGCTCTACGCCCAGTTCGGCATCTTCCTGCAGAAGGCGCTGCAGGGCGACTTCGGCAAGTCCTTCGTCTACAAGACGCGTACCGTGACCGAGATCATGGCGGAGACGTTCCCGATCTCGCTGCTCCTCGGGAGCATGGCGCTCGCCCTCGCGGTCTTCGGCGGCGTCGCCCTCGGGATCCTGGCCGCGGTCTACCAGAACCGCTCCTGGGACTACGTGTCGGTGAGCGTGGCCACCCTCGGGGTCAGCGTGCCGAACTTCGTGCTCGCGGTATTCCTCATCGTGCTCTTCTCGTTCGTGCTGCCCATCTTCCCGACCGGCGGGTGGAACTCGCCGAAGGACTGGGTGCTGCCGACGGTCACGCTCGCGCTCGCCCCGATGGGCATCATCGCGCGCTTCACCCGCTCGAGCATGCTCGAGGTGATCCGCTCCGACTACATCGTGACCGCGCGGGCCAAGGGCCTGGCCGAAGGGCCGGTCATCCTCAAGCACGTGCTCAAGAACGGCTTCATCCCGGTGGTCACCCTGCTCGGCCCGATGTTCGCCGCGGTGGGAACCGGCTCGTTCTTCGTGGAGTCGATCTTCCGGGTGCCCGGCATGGGCCGCTTCTTCGTGCTCTCGATGACCGGCCGCGACTACCCGATGATCATGGCGGTGGTGCTCGTGTACGGCGCGTTCCTCGCCCTCATGAACCTGGTGGTGGACCTCCTCTATGGCACTCTCGACCCCCGCATCCGATACTAGCCTCGCGCCGGTCGTCCTCCCGCGCGAGGGGGCACGGGGCTCGAGCCTCTACCGCGACGCGTGGCGGCGCCTCCTCCGCAACCGGCTCGCGGTGGCGGGCGGCGCGGTGGTCATCCTCCTCTGCCTCATCGCGATCTTCGCGGATCTGATCGCGCCCCAGTCCTACACCAAGGCCAACTTCGGCCACCTCTACGAGTCGCCGAACCGCGAGTTCCCCCTCGGCACCGACCAGCTCGGGCGCGACGTGCTCTCGCGCCTGATCTACGGGGCGCGCGTCTCCATGCTGGTAGGCCTCGGGGCGCAGGTGATCATCGTGCTGATCGGGGTGCCGATCGGGGCGCTCTCCGGCTACATCGGGGGCCGGACCGACCTCCTGCTCACCCGCTTCGTGGACGTGATGTACGCCTTCCCGCGCCTGCTCTTCGTGATCCTCGTGATGTCGATGCTCGGCGCCGGCCTCATCAACATCTTCATCGCGCTGGGCCTCACCGGCTGGGTGGGCATCGCGCGGCAGACCCGCGCCCAGGTGCTGTCGATCAAGGAGAAGGAGTTCGTGGAGGGCGCCCGCGCCCTCGGGGCCGGCTTCTGGCGGGTGATCACCCGCCACGTCCTGCCGAGCGCCCTCACCCCCATCGTGGTCTCGATCACCTTCGGCATCCCGGAGGCGATCTTCACCGAGGCCGCGCTGTCGTTCATCGGGGTCGGCATCAACCCGCCCACCCCCTCGTGGGGGCAGATGGTGGGGGAGAACCAGCAGTTCCTCCGCTCCTACTGGCACCTCTGTGTCTTTCCCGCCATCGCCATCGCGGCGACCATGCTCTCGTTCACCTTCTTCGGCGACGGGGTCCGCGACGCCCTCGATCCCAAGCTGAAGTAACTCACAGGAGGATCTCCCATGCGGATTCCGGATGAGCAGCTGGATCTCTTCGCGAAGCGCCTCGAGGCCATCGGGGTGGGACGCCGCGACTTCCTGAAGGTGGTCGGCGCGATGGCCGCGTTCGGCGGCCTCGGCTTCGCCACCACCGCCCAGGCGGCCAAGCCGAGCAAGCCCGGCCCCAACGAGAAGCTGGCCAAGGACCAGACCTTCCGCTTCGGCGGGGGCGGCTGGTTCCAGAACGATCCGGCCAGCCACGACTTCAACAAGGATCTCTACTGCTCCGGGGTGCCGGCCCTCTTCGCGGGCCTGATGGTCTTCAACGCCGACTTCGTGTCGGTGCCGTGGATGGCGAGCAAGGTCGAGGGCAACAAAGACGGCTCGGTGTGGACGTTCACGATTCGGAAAGATAGCCGTTGGTCCGACAACTCCCCGGTGTCCGCGCGCGACTTCGAGTGGTCGTGGAAGCGCCAGCTCGACCCGGCGAGCGCCGCCCCCTACGCCTCGTTCCTCTACGACATCAAGAACGGCGAGGCCTACAACAAGAAGCAGGTCACCGACGCGAGCCAGGTCGGGGTCCGCGCCAAGGACGACTGGACGCTCGAGGTGACCCTCGACGGGCCGCGCGGCTACTTCCCGGTGCTCGCCTCCTACCTGGCCGCGCTACCCGCGCATCGCGGGGCGGTAGAGAAGTTCGGCGACAAGTGGACGGAGGCCGGCAACATCGTGTGCAACGGTCCCTACACCCTCGAGGCGTGGGAGCACAACAAGCAGATCGTGCTCAAGAAGAACCCCCACTACTTCGGGGCCAAGGACGTCCACCTCAACCGGGTGGTGATCCCGATCGTCCCGGTCGCCTCGGGCTCGCTCCCCTACGAGAACAACGAGCTCGACATGACCGCGCTGCAGTCCGGCGATCTCAAGCGGCTGCAGTCGGATCCGCGCATGACCAAGGACGTGTTCCGCTATCCGTTCCCCGGAACCTGGTACCTGCTGCCCCAGGTGAGCAAGCCGCCCTTCGACAACCTCAAGGTCCGCAAGGCGGTGGCTCAGGCCATCGACCGGGAGAACGTGGTCAAGGTGAGCCAGGGCTTCGCGATCCCGGCGTGGTCCATGATCCCCCCCGGCTTCCCCGGTGCCATCGACGACGCGGGCATCAAGGCCATCCAGCGCTACGACAAGAAGGCCGCGCTCGACGCCCTCAAGGGGACGCCCTACGAGGGCGGAAAGAACTGGCCCAAGATCACGCTCAGCATGCGCGAGGAGGGCCTGGGCTCGAAGCCCCTGGCGGAGGCGGTGCAGGCGGTGCTCCTCGACACCCTCAACATGAAGACCGAGCTGGAGGTCCTCGAGCAGCGCGTGTTCCGCGAGCGGCTCTGGAAGCAGGACCTCCAGTTCGTGTGGATCCGCTGGTTCATGGACTACCCGGACCCGCACAACGAGTACTTCGACACCTTCTACGGCAAGAAGACCACCGGCAAGCGGCAGGCCTGGGTCAACGACGCCTTCGACAAGGAGCTCGAGGCGGGCCGCGACACCCGCGACCCCAAGAAGCGACTCGAGCACTACAAGAAGGCGGAGGAGATCATGCAGCAGGACGTCGGCTACGTGCCGGTGGCCTGGGTCGTGCGCTACGCGGCCAAGAAGCCGTGGGTGGGCGGGCTCGAGAAGAACAAGGCGGGCGAGTACGTGGTCGACGGCAACATCTACGTCGACATGCTCCAGCACATCTACATCACCGAGAAGGGCTAACCCTCCCGCGAATCCTCGGGCCGGCGGCGGCCCGCGCTGCTCGTGATGAGCGCGGCCCGCCGCCCGGATCGGCGACCTGCCTATCCGGTCGGACGGCCGTGGGCGCTCTCGGACTGGCTGGGGAGCAGCGAGACGTGGCTGTGCACCGCCAGCCACCGGCCATCCCGTCGGGCGAGGTTGAAGGTGGCGCGCCCGTGGCGCGTGAACGGCTGCCCGTCGGGTCCGGTGGCCTCCGACGCCCAGACCGCCGCGACCCATGCCGAGTCGCCCGCGCCTCCCGCGGTGGGATCCTCCTCGAAGCGGAAGCCGCGGATGCGCGGCCAGATCTGACGCCACTGCTCGCGCTCGATGTTGTCGAGGCCGTGCACCGCGGTGGCGTAGGTGCCGAAGGCCACCGCGTCGGGAGCGAAGAGGCGCCGGCCCGCCGCGAAATCGCGGCCGCGGCACGCGGCCTCGAAGGTCTTGAGCCAGGCGAGCGCTTCGGCGCGGGCATCCGACATGGGGCGGATTATGATTTGCTCACCGGCCCGCGTCAACCCGCGGGCCGGAGCGGAGAGCGCGCGATGGACGAGCCCGAGCCGGATCCGGTCATCCTGCCGATCGAGGATTCCCTCGATCTACACCCCTTCGCCCCGCGCGACGTGCGCTCGGTGGTGGACGAGTACCTGCGGCAGGCCGCCGCGCGCGGCTTCCGCGAGGTGCGCCTGATCCACGGCAAGGGCACCGGCACCCAGCGCGCCATCGTGCGGAGCGTGCTCGAGCGGCATCCGGTCGTGGAACGGTTTTTCGATGGCCCCGCGGAGCGGGGCGGGTGGGGGGCGACGGTGGTGGTGCTGAAGCGCTAGTCCCGGTCGGCCCTCAGCAGCAACATGCGGTCGGTGAACGAGACGATCCGGCCGCCCTCGATGTGGAAGTCGAAGGCCTCGCGGCAGCGCGGCGGCGCGGCGAGCACGAAGGCCTCGAGCTCGGCCTTCGCGGCGGCGGTCATCCGCGAGCGTCGCGTCCAGTCGTCCCAGGCGCGGACCTTCGACATGGAGGCCTCGTCCATCACGGTGAGGCCGGCCGCGCGCAGGAACGCGGTCCACTCTAGCGGCCGGAACGCCCGCACGTGGCTCGGATCGCGCCGCCGCTCGACTTCCAGGATGAACGCGGCGGCTTCTTCGTCGTCGTGGCCCTGGATGTCCTCGGCCAGGAAGGAGCCCCCGGGCCGCAGCACGCGGGCCACCTGGCGCAGCGCGGGCAGCAGGGCCGGGAAGTGGTGGGCCGCGGTCCGGCAGGTGACGGTGCCGAAGGTCCCGTCCTTGAACGGCAGCGCCTCCACGTCGGCACCCAGGAAGCGCACGCCGGTCGCGCCCTCGCCGGCCACGAACTCGTGGGCCGCCTGGACCATCGGCACCGTGACGTCGATCGCCACCACGCTCGGGGTGAAGCGCGAGAAGGCGAGCGCGGTGTGGCCGCCGCCGGTGGCGATGTCGAGAACTCGCGCCGACCCGCGCTTCCGCCCCCACGCGATGAGCTGCTCGAGGTCGGGGCCGGCCGCGTGGCCGGGGCTCTTGACGTAGGCGCCCGCGCTCGGCCCGAACTGGGCCTGCACCCGCGCCCGCTGGCTCTCGCTCATGCCGGGCGCTGGGCGAGGTGGCGAATGAGGAACTCCGCGTCGAGAGGCGTCAGGTCGAAGCGCCGGCCCGCCTCGTCGATCAGCCGGGTGCGATCGGCCTTCGGATTGTCGTGGAGCTGCTCGTCGAGCCACTTCACCGCCTGCTTGATGGGGGCCTCGCCCGCGCTCATGGCCGACTCCTTTCTCCGACCGCGTGCCCGCTCACAGGTCGCGGACGACCCGGCGGGCGCGGTCCACGTTCCGCTTGAAGATGTCGAAGGAGTTCTCCATGGCGGGCTTGCGCCCCTGCCCCCGGTCGAGGGTGAAGCAGGAGAACGTGATGTCGTGGGCCAGGGGGAAGTCGCGGTAGAGCTGGCCCGCCACCTTCTGGGGGTTCTCCGAGCGGGTGATCTCGAAGTCCTCGAGCGCGCGCAGCGGTGGCATGCGCTCGCCGTGCTTGGTGCGCACCCACTTCATGGTGCCGCCCAGCAGATACGAGAGGAACAGGCAGTCCACCAGCATCGACTCGGTCCACGGGATCGCCTTCTGGTAGCCGGCCACGAAGCGCGCCCCGGTCGCGAGCAGGAAATTGCGCGCGGTGTCGGGCGTGACGAAATCGCAGGCCCCGAAGATGTAGCCGGTGCCGGTGCTGGGCCGGCAGTGGTCGACCAGCGTCTCGAGCCGGATGACCTTGTCGCCGATGCCGACCAGCTTGCGGCGCTGCCCGTGGGAGGCGATGTAGCAGACCTGGAAGGAGCGGCGCCGGCGCCGGACCTCCTCGAGCAGCAGCCCGAGGTCGTAGCTCGAGTAAAAGCGGCGGTAAACCAGGTTGACCCGGATGCCCTCCCAGGCCAGTGATTGGCGAATGGCCTTGAGATAGGGGAGGACGGAGGGCTCGTCGTCCAGCAGACGGCCCTTCTTGTTCCACATCGACTCCAGCACCACCACGCCCGGCATCGGTTTCCTCTCGGAGCGGTCGCCTGGGAAGCCCAGGGAGCCCTGGGCGCGCCATGATACCACGGGGTCGGGACCCGGTATATTGGATGGGTTTGGAATCATCCAATTGGAGGTTTACAGCGGTGGCTTCGTATCGATAATGGCGGGTATCAGGGAGCCATGAGAATCGCACTCGACAGGGGCACCGGGCGGGCGGGGAAGGCCCCGCTCTCCCGGCAGATCCAGCTGCACTTCGAGCGGCTGATCAGCCAGGGCTTGCTCGGCTCGGGGGTCAAGCTGCCCGCCACCCGGGAGCTGGCCCAGGAGCTGGGCGTCAACCGCACCACGGTGGCCCTCGCCTACGACGAGCTGGTGGCGGGCGGCTGGGCCCGGGCCCACGTGGGGCAGGGCACCTTCGTGGCCGACCGGGTGCCCGCGCCGGTGGGGATTCCCCGCGCGGCGACCCCCCGCTTGGACTGGACCGGCTTCCTCTCGAAGGGCGCCCAGGTGATCGCGGCCGATAGCCGTCGGCGGCGCGGATACACCCAGGTCCCGCGTCCGGGCCCCGGCGCGATCTCGTTCGCGGGGGGCATGCCGGACAGCGGGCTCTTCCCGACCGACGCCTTCCGGCGCGTGCTCAACCGGGTTATCCGGGAGGAAGGCCCCGAGCTGCTGCAGTACTACCCGGCGCGCGGCTACCCGCCGCTGCGGGAGTTCCTCTCCGGCTACCTCCTCCGCTTCGGGCTCGAGGCGCGACCGGAAGAGATC
>Ga0075433_10000549_pt1 | contig 24735 bp, 27 predicted proteins | sample RhiMethybrSRZTD2_FD_75299 | JGI IMG/M metagenome (GOLD analysis project Ga0075433, IMG submission 75299) | Populus rhizosphere microbial communities from Tennessee, USA - Rhizosphere MetaG P. TD hybrid SRZTD2 | ecosystem: Host-associated > Plants > Roots > Rhizosphere > Soil | place: USA... | reverse complement strand
CACCACGAAGCCCAGCGCCGCGATGGGTTCCGCGTCGAGGCCCATCCCGCCGGGGTCGAAGGATGGGGCGACCCGGTTGACCTGCGGGCCGGGGTAGACGCTATCCACCACCGGGTAGCGCTGGGCGGAGTCGAACCCCCGCGGCCGGTACAGCACCCCGTAGATGTCTGTCACCCCGTCGGCCGCCTTGACGCGGAACCGTTCCGGCGCTGTCCAGCCGGTGGCGGTGAGCTTGCTGATGTCGGCGCTCTCCGGCTCGACCAGCACCCGCCCGGCCCAGTCACGGACGCGGGACACGGGCGGGGTGTCGACAGTGGACGCGGAGTCGATGAAGTACTCCTGGTTGTCCGGCATGGTGACGATGTGGTCCAGCTCGTCGTCGGTGACCTTGGCCAAGCCGGAGCCGTCCAGACCGACCCGGCACACCGTGCGACGGTACGGATCCTCGTCGACCAGCCCGGAGGCGGTGAAATACACCACCCGCTCGGCCTCGTCGACGTGCAGGATCTGCCGCACCGCCCACCGCCCGGAGGTGACCTGCCCGAGCAGCGCGCCGGTACGCAGGTCGTACCGGTACAGGTGGCCCCAGCCGTCCCGCTGCGAGTACCACAGCACCTCGTCGGCCAGCACCCGCACGATCGGCGGCTCGGTCGTCCACTGGTTGGGCTCCACGCGGGTGGTCCCGGTCTCGCTGAGCACGGTGGTGACCTCGCCGGTAGCCGGTTCCAGCCGGTGAAGGGTGAGAGTGCGCAGGTCTCGGGGCTGGCTGAGGTAGTACACCGCTGAGCTGTCCGGAGCCCACCACGCCCATTTGATCATGATCGGCGACAACTGCGGCAGGAGCAGCGGCTCGGCCTGTACGCGGACCATGGTGCCCGCCTGCACGTCCAGGACAACCAACTCGGCGTATGGCACCTGCTCGTCCCCCGGGTAGGCGTACCGCTGGGTGCGCAGGAGGGGCGCGCCACCGTCGGCGGGCCTGGCCTCCACAAGGTGGGTCTGTCGGACGCCGCGCTCATCGGTCCGATGCGCCAGCACCTTCGTCGAGTCGGGCGACCAGGCCACCGCGGGCGGCACGTATGGCAGGCCGAACTTGCGCAGCAGGGTGCCGTTGCTCGTGCCGTCCGGGCCGGAGCCGTACTGGTAGTCGGGCTCGCCGTCGGTGGTCAGCGCCCACTCGCGGCCGTCGGACAGCGAGCGCGCCCACAGGTCGTGCCCTCGGCGGGACACCGCGACCTTCTTGTCGGGTGACGGCACCTCCAGCGGGTTGCCCGGCGGCGTGAACTCGGCCCGCTCGCAGGCGTAGCTGTCCATGCGGCAGCGCCAATGCTCGCCGAACGCGTCGAACTCCACGGCGTTCCCGGCCAGCTCGATGGCCATGAACGGCAAGGCCTCAGGGTCGACCTGTTGTCCGGAGGCGGCGGCAAGTGCGGCTGCGAGCCGGCCATGGTCGAAGGCCGGCTCGCGGGTGCCTCCCGCCGGGTCGACCAGCACGAACCGCTTGCCGGCGCCATTGCTCACCGCGTACCAGAAACGGGCCCCTCCGTCGATCCACTGCGGCCTGACCTTGTCGCCGATAACGAGCTCGCCAGGGCGGGCGGGTCGGCGGAGGAGTTGCTCCGCGGCCTGGTAGTCCTGAGCGGTACTCATTCGTCTTGTCCTTTCTCGTGATGCGACGGTGGTGCCATCACGGCAGGGGTGATGAGGGCATCCCAGCAACTCTTCGCCGTCGGACTCGGTCTCAACCACCTCGAGGACACCCTTCAGCACATCACATCGGTGCCCCGTCCAGCAGCACAGGTCGCGGGCGTCCGCCAGGCCCACGATTCGTTCACTGTCTGCTTACTTGCGCGGGATCGGTCTGGGCTAGGTTCTGACCCGCCCACACCGGGATCACCTCGCGACTCCAGCGACGGCCGTTCCCCATAGAATGAGCGCCTCGCAGGTCAGCGTGTGACCAAGAAGGGGGACACTATGGCCGAACCGGTGCGCTTCGACCTCGGGCCGGACGAGCTGCCGGCGGCGTGGTTCAACCTCATTCCCGATATGGTCAGCGCGGGCATGCAGCCGCTTCCCCCGCTGCATCCGGGGACCAGGGAACCGATCGGGCCAGCAGATCTTGCTCCCCTGTTCCCCGAGTCGCTGATCATGCAGGAGGTGTCGACCGAGCAGTGGATCGACATCCCGGGGCCGGTCCTGGACATCTACCGGCTGTGGAGGCCGACGCCGCTGTATCGGGCCCGACGCCTGGAGCAGGCGCTGCAGACTCCGGCCCGGATCTACTTCAAATACGAGGGGACGTCACCGACCGGCTCCCACAAGCCGAACACGGCGATCGCTCAGGTTTATTACAACAAGGAAGCGGGGATCCGCCGGATCAGCACCGAGACCGGGGCCGGGCAATGGGGGTCGGCGCTGGCATTCGCGTGCCAGATGTTCGGGCTGGAGAGCCTCGTGTACATGGTGAAGGCCTCTTACCAGCAGAAACCGTACCGGCGGGTGATGATGGAGACGTTCGGGGCGACGGTCCACGCCTCGCCTAGCGACACCACCCAGGTTGGCAAACGTGTCCTCGGCGACACGCCCGACTCCACGGGATCTCTGGGGATCGCCATCAGCGAGGCGGTCGAGGTCGCGGCCACCAATACCGACACCAACTACTGCCTTGGAAGCGTGCTGGGGCACGTGCTCCTGCACCAGACGGTGATCGGCCTGGAGACGCAGAAGCAGATGGAGATGGCGGGCGAATCCCCCGACTTCATCATCGGGTGCGTGGGCGGGGGTTCCAACTACGCGGGCTTCTCCTATCCGTTCATGGCCGACAAGCTGGCCGGGAAGCTCGATGCGACGTTCGTGGCCACCGAGCCGGCCGCCTGCCCCACCCTGACCCGGGGTGAGTTCGCCTATGACTTCGGCGACACAGGGGAGATGGCGCCCATCGTGCCCATGTACACCCTCGGGCACACGTTCGTGCCGGCGCCGGTGCACGCGGGCGGGCTCCGGTACCACGGTGACGCGCCCTCGCTGTCCATGCTGGTGAAGCACGGGCATATGGAGGCTCGGGCGTACACGCAGAACCAGGTGTTCGACGCGGGCGTACAGTTCGCCCGGGCTCAAGGGATCGTGCCGGCCCCGGAGCCGAACCACGCCATCCGGGCAGTGATCGACGAGGCGATCCGGGCGCGGGAGGCCGGCGAGTCGAAGGTCATCCTGTTCAACCTTTGCGGACACGGACACTTCGACATGCAGGCCTACGACGACTTCCTGGCGGGGCGCCTTCCGGAGATCGAGTTCGAGGAAGCGGCGCTGGCCGACGGTCTGACCAGTCTCCCGGGGATCCCGGTCCCGGGATAGCGTCTCCGGGGCTCTCGGGCGCCGGGCTGGATCCCACCAACTGAACACGAGACGTGCGGCTCGCCGAGGAGTCTCGACCTTAGATGCCGCCTCGAAACAGGTGTCAGGATCTCGGGGTGCACATTCGAGACGCTACGCAAGCCGACTGGGCAGAGATCTGGCCGTTCCTTCGCACGATTGTCGCCGCTGGCGACTCCTACTGCTGGCCGCGCGACACCACCGAGGCAGCTGCCCGCGAGTGGTGGATGAACAAGCCCGGTGGTCGTGTTCTCGTCGCAGTCGATCACGGCACGGCAGTCGGGACCGCGGAGCTCCATCCGAATCAGCCGGCGGCGGGCAGCCACGTCGCCAACGCAGGCTTCATCGTGGCGCCGACAGCCTCGGGACGAGGCATTGGCCGGGCGCTCGCAACTCGAGTCCTCGAAGTGGCAGCCGAGGCCGGCTATCGGTTGATGCAATTCAACGCAGTCGTCGAGACCAATGAGCACGCAATCCGGTTGTGGCGATCGCTTGGTTTCGAGATCCTGGCTACCGTCCCGGGCGCCTTCAACCACCCGACGCACGGTTATGTTGGGCTCCACATCATGGCTCGGTCGTTGCTTGATCTTTCGGTCGGCGCATCATGATGTGACTTGACGAAGAATGAGATGGTGACGGTTCGGCCGGATCGTGCTCGCAAAGTGCTCTGGATAGCAGCGGGGCTGACGATGCTCTGCGTCGTCGCGGTCATCAGCACCGTTTCCGGTCGCGAGCCCGCCTCCGGAAACGGTCGGATTGTGACTGTCATGACCCGCAACCTCTACCTTGGCGGGGATATCAACCGGCCGATACGCGCAGCCTTTGGTCTCTCAGGCCGAGAGGGAGTCCTTGCTCTCGGCCACGCAAGCCACGAATTGCGGGAGGTGGTCGATCGCACCGACTTCAGAGCTCGCAGCAAATTGCTCGCTGCGGAGATTGCGGCGGAGAAGCCCGACTTGCTCGGTCTCCAGGAGGTGGCGCTCTGGCGCCGCGGACCCATGCAACTCGACCACATCGGCCGACCAGACGCGATCGAGGTCGACTATGACTACCTTGCGATCTTGCTCGCGGATTTGGCCAACCGCGGTGTTCGTTACGAGATCGTCCAGGTAGAGCAGGAGTCCGACGTCGAGGCCCCCGCATTCACAGGCGATCCTCTTGCGGGGACAGCCAGTTCCGCCGAAGACGTACGCCTGACGGATCGCGATGTGATCTTGGTTCGAAGCGGAGCTGGAATCCGGATCGAGGGCAGCGGCGGAAACAACTTCAGTCAACACCTCGACGTCAAGCTCGCGGATACGACATTCCGGTTCGTCCGCGGGTACGCCTGGGCTGACGTTGTCATTGGAGCTGCTCACATCCGGTTCATCACAACCCATCTGGAATCTCAGAGTTCCAAAGTGGCCCGCGCTCAGGCGGCGGAACTGCTCGATGGGCCGGCAAACGCGAGTCAGTCGCGTGTGATCACCTGCGACTGCAATTCCAACCCGGCCAGCCCTGCGGCACATTCCGCCATCCCGATTGGATCCGGGGCCGCGTACCGGCTGATCACCAATGAACATGGATTCGCCGATCTCTGGCTGCAGCAGCCGGGTCGCACCGGCTCAGGCAACACGGCGTCGCTCAGTGAGCTCGTGAACGACGGCTCGGCCCACTTCAGCCGTCGTATCGATCTCGTGCTAGCCAAAGCTGCGACGCCGGCGGAGATAGTCACCAGCGGAGTGAAGGTCACCGGGGATGAGCCGAGCGATCGAGACCCGGCCACCAAGCTCTGGCCATCCGACCACGCCGGCGTAGTAGTTCAGCTGCAGATTGGCTGAAACATGTTGATCATGAACTCCGAACGGGTCTTCGACAGGCTCAGGCCGCATTGATCCTTGACGCCCTATCGCCGCAACGACGACGCCTGATACTCGGCGTCGGCAGTCTCGTGTTGCTGCTGATCATCGCGATCGCGGTGATCACTGTTGTCCGTGTCGCGGCCAAGTCCCCCCGTCCTGTCCCACAGGCAGAACCCGGCCCGGTCCTTTTGGTGCCTGGCTACGGAGGCAACGTGCAATCACTTCAGCCGCTGGCGGCAGCCTTGCGCTCGGCCGGGCGTACCGCCGTCATAGTCGAGCCGGTGGGCGATGGCACGGGTGATCTTCGGATGCAAGCTCGACATCTCGGTGAAGTCGCTGATCGCTTACGCAAGGACACCGGCACCGCGTCGGTTGACGTCATTGGCTATTCAGCCGGCGGCGTCGTCGCCCGGTTGTGGGTGCGAGATGACGGCGGTGCCGGGATAGCACGCCGAGTCTTGACGCTCGGCTCACCACACCACGGAACCACTGAGGCGGCGCTCGGTGCCGAACTCGCTGGCGGCTGTCCGGAGGCCTGTGAGCAACTCGTTCCCGACAGCGACTTGCTGCGACAACTGAATGCCGGCGACGAAACTCCGGCCGGTCCGGTGTGGGCGACCATACGGTCAACGAGCGATCAGGTGGTCACACCCGTCAACTCCGCAACCTTGACGGGTGCCCTGAATATCGAGGTCCAGGACATCTGCCCGAGGTCCACGGCAGCTCATGGCGAGCTCCCCAGCAATCCGGTCGTGTTGGGTGCGCTCACATCCGTACTGGGTGTTGCGGCAGCGCACCCACCCACCAATGTCCGTTGCTGATCTCGGTCGCTGACGTCTCTCAATCATCAATGTCTTTGGTGCCGAAGTTGGCCCAAGCAGCCAAGGTGAACACGGTCAAATAGCCGAGTTGAACGACCAGCCCACGCACCACATCGCGCCACAGAATCGGGTCGCGGAAGAGGTCGACAAATGCCAGCCAGTAGCGGGTCGGCAGGAACGGATGAAGGGCGCTTGCGGCATCCAGCCCGAGCAGCACGGTCGAAGCGACGAGTAATCCGATCGTGCCGAGTGCGGCACCGATCGCGGACCGCGTCAAGGTGGAAAAGAACAAAGCGACCGCAGCCACGCCGAGCATGCAGATGATCACGTAGCCAAGAGCAAGTGCGGTTCGCCAGGTCAGCTCTTGCTGGCTCAGCGTTGAGCCGCTCAAGCTTACGGTTCCAGTCGCCGGAGCCCGTCCCAGCAACAGGCGGCCTTCGGCGTAGGAGACGCCGGCCACGACGAGGACTGCCAGCAGTACAAACGCGACAACGGTCACGAGCTTGGCGAGCAGCAGATGGGTACGCCCCACTGGCCGCACCAGCAGGTAGCGCAGGGTGCCGGTCTGACTCTCGCCGGCGATCGCGTCGCCTCCGAGGACAGCCACGGCAATCGGTAGCAGTAGCGGGAGGACGACGCCGAGCGCGGCGAGCGGAAACAGCGTGCCGTCGCTGAGAACGGCCGAGAGAAACGGCGGGCCGGTGCCGGGTCGGGGACCGAGATCGGTAACCGCCAGCAAGATCGCGACGAGCGTCGGCAGCGTGACCAGCATCCCGATGATCATCCAGGTGCGCGGTCGGCCGAGCATCTTGATCAGTTCGACGACGATCAAAGTCGTGCCTCCGCGTCCAGGACGACCTCCTCAAGGGTCCGGCGGTAGGGACCGATTTCGTCGACTCGTACGTCCTCATTCACCAAATAGGCATTCAGGCGCCCCGGATCCTTGGCCCGTACCAGCAGCCGATTGCCTGCAACCGATACCACTGTCACTCCCAGCAGCGTTCTGCAGCGGCCTATGTCCTGGGTGTGGACAGCCACCAGACCGGTCGGTTGGAGCAGCTCGTCCAGCTGTTCCTGGAGTATCAGCCGTCCATCGCGCAGCACACCGACGCGCGTACACATCTGCTCGACCTCTGCCAGCAGGTGGCTGGAGAGGAATATCGTCGTCCCTTGGGCGTTGAGCTCCAAGAGCAGGCGTCGGATCTCATGAATCCCGTGCGGATCGAGTCCATTGGTTGGCTCGTCCAAGATCAACAGTGTCGGTTTGCGCATCAGCGCTGCCGCTAGTCCGAGCCGTTGGCGCATGCCCTGCGAGTAGGCGCGGACCGGTCGGCGATCCGCGGGATCGAGCCCGACCTGCGCCAGCGCGTCCGCGATCTTCCCGCGACGCGTCCAGCGACGACTGCGGTCCGACCCGGTGGCATCGAGTAGCGCGAGGTTCGCACTTCCGGACAGGTGCGGGTAGGCCGCGGGGCTCTCTACCAGTGAGCCGATGCGCGGCAAGACGTTTAGGCGGGCGGTCGGCATCGGCATCCCCAGCACCTCTGCCTCACCGGAGGTTGGCAAGACCAGACCCAGCAGCATCCGCACTGTCGTGGTTTTCCCTGAACCGTTGGCCCCGAGAAACCCGTAAACGTCGCCCGCGCGGACGTCGAGGTTCACTCCGTCGACGGCGCGCAGCTCGCCATATCGCTTGGTCAGGGCTTGCGTACGGATGACATGACCGTTGGTCGACGCGAGGCTGGTCATTGCCGCTCCAGCAGCTCCGCCGCGGCCCGCTGAAGTGTGTCGGCAGTCACAGTGCCTGCCAGCAAGAAGGTGCGACCATGGCCGCGGAACGGCGTGATCAGCAACTCGACAGGACCGACCGGCACCAGGGTCCCGACACTGGTGATCTGGGCGCTGCTGCGACCTTGGAGTTGGCGACGCAACGGCCTCGCGATATGGCCCCGGAGGGGCAAAGCTATCAAGGTGGTCGGGCCACGACCGTAGACTCCGACGCCGCCGGGGTCGAGGCCGTCGCGTGAGCCCAGCCCGGCAAGTGAGGCGGGCATGTCGTACGGGGCGAAAGCGTTCGCCGCTGCAGCAATGTCGACGGATGGCTCGTAGCTGACCCGCACGCCTTCGGCCAAGCTGAAGTGGGTACTCGAGGCTGGTGGCGCGCCGACCTTGAGCGTACGAAGCGTCGTCGTGACTACCGGACGCTGCTCGCCGACGCCGTAGAGCTCCACCTCGAGCGGCAGCCCGCTGGCGGGGTCGGCCCACATGTCGACATGGCCGACGGTTGTTGCCGTTTCGTTGGGCGTGAGCCGCAGGCCGGGCGCGTCGATGCCCGCGATACGCCGTGCCGGTAAGCGACTGAGTTCGCTGTCCCGCACGCCGTGCAGCAACGACCGCGCGAAGGTGGGCGGCAATAGGTCTGCCGCATCGGGCAATCGGATCCGAGAGACCGGTGTATACGTCGCGGTTTCGGACTCGAAGACCCAGCGAACGGTGCCCCGGCCCTGACGGAAGATGTCGGTCTCGCCGCTGCTGCGGAGCCGGTCTACCCGCCAGTCGTCGGCCCTGCGCCACCACACCCGTAGCTGGGTGTTCTCGCCGAGCAACAACGCCAGCGTGGCGAATGACTCGTTGTCGGGCACCTGAAGCGTTCCGGTTGTCTCTACGAAACCCGACCATCCAACATCGGCGGATTGCCTTATTTGTCCGGCGAGGTCAGTGGCCGAGATGTCTGAAGGCACGGCTGGTTGGGCCTTGATCAGCAGAGGCATCGCGACGAAAGCAGCTGCAGTCAAGAGCACGACCAGCCAGCGTGCCGACATGGCGCCACTGTAGGTCGGCCGCACTAACGAGGCGGTCCTTGCTGGCCGTCGTTTCGACGGCTACGGCTTGGCGTGGCGATGCCTGGCACTGCTCGTGAGGGGCGGTGCGGTCGGCAGCGGATCACTCAGCCGCGAGGGTTGCGGCGCGGTGTCTCAAGGGTTGGTTCAGCAGCGTTGCATGTTCGTGACCTTCGCTTGCGCTGAAAAAAAGAATCTTGCACGAGCCCGCAAAGAATGCACAGTCGAGGAGATGATTGCCGTAACAAACTGTCCATTTCCCGCCGAAACAAGTTTGGCGCTCAGCGACGGCTTCGGTAAAGTACCTCCGGACTCGCGAGCAAGCATTTTAGCCCCGAGATGCGGCCGCATCAGTGTCGTAGACCCCTACCGACGCCAGTCGCCAATGCTTTCAGGAAAACGTTATGCCGCAAGCCGCCCCACCAAGATCACAACAAAGTTATCGGCACGAGGCGTTCATGTGGCGCGATCCGGACGACTACGCCACGGTCCTTGCGCCTTTCGTCGAAGATGGGCTTGCCGCAGGCGAGGCGGTCATGGTCGCCGTGGTGCGACGCCATGCCAACTGGTTGCGCGAGAGTCTCGGCGCTCAGGCCCGTAAAGTTAAATTCGTCGATATGGCCAAGATTGGCCGGAATCCCGCACTAATTATTCCCGTTTGGCAAAAGTTTGTTGATCAACACTCCGGGTACGGCCGTCCGGTTCGTGGCATCGGTGAACCGATTTGGGTGGGCCGACGTCCAGAAGAGATTATTGAATGCCAGCTGCACGAGGCTCTGCTGAATGTGGCGGTCGATCCAAAGATTCCGCTCTGGCTGATCTGCCCGTATGACCAGGGGCTGGACCCGTCCATCATCAACGAGGCCCATCGCAGCCACCCTGCTGTGATGGAAGGGGACCGCTATCAGGGAAACTCCCAATATGGCGGCCGTGAGCACGTCGAGGCGATGCTCAGCGCCGAGCTGCCAGAGCTTTGTGGCGTGCCATCGGAGTACAGCTTCAGCACGGACGCTGTCGATCGTGTCTTCAACATCGTGACTCTGGAGGCCTACGGCTCTGGTCTCTGGTCGGATAAGGTGACCGACCTTGCGGCCACATCTCGCCGACTTGCCGCCTGCAGCCTGCGCCGCGGCGCCGCCCACGGGACCATCAGGATCTGGGACCTGCCGTACGCGCTGATCTGCGAGGTGTCCGATGACACTGTGATCGACGATGTGTTGGCAGGCCGCCGGGCGCTCGTGACGAACGACCGTGACGGGTTGTCATCGGCCAACCGGAAGTGCGATCTTGTCCAGCTGCGCTCCACTGGCAACGGGACCACTGTGCGCCTCCACATGTGGAAGTAGCGGCTCAATCTCAGAGGTTGGCCTCAGTCGTCGCCGGCGGTGAGGGCCCAGACGTAGAGAGCGGCAGCCGCCAAGCAACCCAGCGTGCGCAGGTGGTTGCCGGCGCTCCACCGCCGCAGGTAGTCCTGCCAGAAGGCCTCCATTCCTGGAGCGTCCGGGTCGAGGGCGGCGAGGGCGTTGTTCAAAGGCACGTTGAATGCAGCAGTTACGCCCACCGCGCCCACGAGGTAGAGGACGCTGCCTGCAACGACCGCCACACTGCGCTGAGATGGGCCGCGAACAGCGGTCCAGACCGCCAGAGCTGTACAGGCGGCTGCAGTGCCGAACAACGCCGCCATCAATCCTGGCCTTACGGCAGCGATGTTGATCTGCTGCATCGCAGCCGCTCCAGAAGCCGGGGGAAGTTGCCGGAGCCCACGCATGATGAAGGTCGAGAACCCATAAAACACTCCGCCCACTGTTGCCGATCCGAGGGCGGCTACTCCGGTCAGCAGATTCAGGCCGAGACTCATAGCGTCACCAACCACAAGATGTGGCTCGGTGATGACAGGTCTTTGTATGCATCCATGGCGACCATTCCAGATCATGATGGTGCGACTAACCATGGCTTTCAGTCGCAAAAACATATGAGATCGTCTAAATTGGCGTGATGGATGTGGTCGCCGGGCTACTCGATGGGCCTCGCGCTCGGCGGGCTTTCCTGCTCCGCTCGATGCTCGTTCCGCCGTGGTCGATTCGGGTGCAGGATGAGGCGCCGCTGGCCTTGGTCGCAATAGTTCGTGGGCAAGCTTGGGTGCTGCCTGACAACGCCGAGGCCGTCCGCATGAACGAGGGTGACGTCGTCGTGGTTCGCGGGCCCGATCACTACATCGTGGCCGACCAGCCGGATACCGCGCCCCAGGCACTCATCCATCCCGACCAGTCCTGCACCCGTCTCGACGGTGGCGAGCTCGACTGGCAGGTTGGGACGGGCGTCCGCACCTGGGGCAACCGGTCGGACGGGACGCGCGATGCCACGGTTCTCCTGACAGGCACGTACCTGGAGCGAGGTGAGGTCAGCCAGCGCCTGTTCGCCGCATTGCCGGCGGTCGTGCACCTCCAATTCGGCGACACCGATCAGACTTTGATCGAGGTGCTGGCTGCGGAGATGAGCAAAGATCAACTCGGCCAGGAAGCGGTCCTTGATCGGCTCCTTGATCTAGTGCTGGTGTCGACGCTGCGCGCTTGGTTCGATCGCCCAGATGCAATGCCCCCGGGTTGGTATCGAGCCCAGAGCGATCCCGTCGTGGGACGTGTTTTGATGCTGATCCAGCACAATCCCGACCAGCCGTGGACGCTGGTGAGTCTCGCTACCGCAGTGGGAATGTCGCGTGCCGGCCTCGCTCGTCGGTTTGCGCAGCTTGTCGGCGAGCCGCCGATGACCTTCCTCACCACTTGGCGCCTTGCCTTGGCAGCCGACCTTCTGACCGAGACCTCGCAGACCGTCGAGCAGATCGCCCGGCAGGTCGGCTACAGCAACGCCTTCGCTCTGAGCGCCGCGTTCCGCAGAGAACGGGGTATCAGCCCCCGCCAGCACCGGCTGGCGGCTGACTGAGCTCGACCCGCGATGTGCCGCGCCGAGGATGGGGATCGCCAAGATCAACCAGACAAGGATGGACACCAAGATCAAATGTGACCCGATGCTGACCGGCTAGACCGCGGTTTCCGGATGATCACCTCACCCCAACCTCTTACAGTCTCGCGGCTGCGGCGGCAGGTCAAGGTCGCCATATGCAAATTCCCGTCAGTACATCGAATCGATAACGATTGGTCGAATGATCACGCAGATGTATTTCGCAGTAGGGTCGCGTGCTCTCAGCATGGGGAGGGACGCCCCGACATCTCGACCACGGGCTGATAGGTAACTACCTTGAGGAAGGGGGCTCCATGCCCAGCAAACGGGTTCGACCTGCCATGCTGATCGTGCTTTTTGCCTCTTTACTGGCTTTGGCCAATTCTGCCGCGGCGTACGGTGATGACCCCGAGAAACCGCCTTGCAAACCTGCTGCGGAATTCAGCACCTTTAACTTTTCCGATCCAACCAAGATCGACAACAAATGGAATCCGCTGGTTCCGGGCACGCAGTTCACCTTGAATGGAGAAGCGGACCGAGGGGGAGGTCTGTCGCCTCACGAGGTGGTGACCACAGTCACTGACCTGACCAAAGTGGTCGACGGCGTGCGCGCGGTGGTGATCTTGGAGAAGGATCTCAATGCGGGCAATCTCCAAGAGGCCGAGCTGAACTTCCAGGCCCAGGACAACAGTGGGAACATCTGGAATCTTGGCGAGTATCCCGAGGAATACGAGAATGGCAAATTCGACGGGGCTCCAGATGTTTGGATTGCCGGGCTGAACGACGCCGAGCCAGGCAACTCCATGATCGGGAACGCCCAGTTGAGAACACCTGAGTATCTCCAAGGCTGGTCGCCAGAGATCGAATTCCTGGATTGCGCGAAGGTCTCCAAGATGCAGCAAAGAACCTGCGTGCCGTCCGGCTGCTACGAGGACGTCATGGTGATTAACGAACGCAGTCCGCTCGAGCCGGAAAGCGGCTACCAGGTCAAGTACTACGAGCCCGGAGTCGGTAATGTGCGCGTTGGCGCCGTGGGCGATCCAGAGGGCGAAACCCTCGTGCTCAGTAAGGTGTCTCAACTCAGCCCTGAGGATTTGGCCAAAGCTCGCCGGGATGCGATGAAGCTGGAACAGAGGGCCTTCAAGATCAACCCCATCTATCGCAAGACGCAGCCTGTCACTCCGCCGGCCGTCGTAGCCGGAACCCTCGGCGGCTAGTTGGAACCTCATTCTGCGATGAATGTTGTCGCTTCACGCGAACTAAGCGCTTGTGACGCTGTGTGACGAGTCGTTCGACGAGGACCGTGATCAGCTCGTAGGGGATCGGCTTTTCCAACGGAATCTTGACTGTTCCCTTCCAGGGCACTAGTTGCAGTTCGAGATACTCGTCGAGTTCGGGAATGGGGTAGATGCTGATGTGCTTCTTCCAGCTTGCAAGGTGGACGACCGGCCGAGCGTCGACGCTGAAGTCGGAATTGCAGAGCTGATCGATTCCTGGGCGCCAGGTGCCGCAGCCTGGATGATCTTCCGTGCTGTCTGGAGCACGGTATGTACCTAGGGCGGAAAGCTGCTGATGTATTCCTCGACCGACTCGAAATGCTGTGCCATAGCGTGCCTACCTTGATCAGGAAGACCTATTTCCCTCCGTCCAGGGCACTAGGAGCTTCGCCGACTGCGCCGGGCTGCTGTAGCCTCGGTCATCGCTGTATAGATCTCGGTGAGGGCCCGCCGCTGTCGAGCTGTCAGTCCCTGATCGGCGGAGATCGCAGCGAGAAGTGAGGCATGCTCGCCGGGCTCATGCTCTTCGTCGTGATCAGTGCCGTCCACTGGGGCATGATCATCATCAGTCTTCCGTGGCCGCAACGTTTCCGGCGGTACGCCCAGAGTGGCAGCAAGCGTCTCGAGCACGTCGGCCGATGGGGCGCGGAGGCCATGCTCGATCTGGGAGAGATACGGGTTGGAGATCCCGGCCATCGCGGCGACCTGACGCATCGACAACTCGGCGATCTCTCGCTGCCGACGAATGAGTTCGCCCACCAGATTCTGCGATGATTCCTCGCGACGATTCATGGCCACCATCCTAGAGATCGGCAGTGTGACGCAGCTCGCATTCGCTCCGCTAGCTTAGCTAGCGTTTTTTGGCTAACATGGAGTGCGTTGTACCCCCCAACCAAGGAGAACAGTAATGGCCACGACTACCGCGTCTAAGAAGATCACTGAAGGCTTTGGCGACTTCACCGACGGCTTCGGCGATGTCGCCGAGCGCTACCGGGTGCTCAACGAGAAGTTGATCGAGACTGGCAAGAAGACCAGCATCGCAGCGCTCGACGGATATCAGAAGGCTGTCGCAAGCTACGTCGACCTCAGGCAGCAGCTCGCGGAAGCGACGCAGCTCGACTGGGTGAGCACCGTCGTCAAGGCGCAGAACGACTTCATCACCGAGGTAACCACGGCGTACACGTCCGCTGTTCAGGACGTCCTGAAGTAAGCCTTATGCTCAAGCTGTGACGACTCAGCAGTCGGCGGATGATCAGCTAGGACTTGGCGAGATCATCCGCCGGCAACGAGAGCTCGCCGAGCTGTCGATGCGGCAGGTCGCAGCGATGTCAGGCATCTCGAATCCGTACCTCTCTCAGATCGAACGTGGGCTTCGGGTCCCGTCGGCAGAGGTACTGCAAGCAATCGCTGAGTCCCTCAATGTTTCTGCCGATCTGCTCCGCGGCGACGAGCCAGCGGGCGGGTCGGCAGAAGTCATTGAGGCGATTCAGTCCGATCCAGATTTGACGAGCTCTCAGCGTCGCTCGCTGATCGAGGCCTATGAAGCGCTGCGCCACGTGACCGTCAAGCACCGAAGAGGACGGGGAGTTCGATGAGCGAGGCAACCGCTCCTCAGCCCGATGCAGACAATGGCTGGGACACCATCGACGAAGCGGTCCGAGATCAACTCGGCCAGGTCTTGACGGCAGGGACGAACCTTTTCGACGGCAGCAACCTGATGGGTCGACTCGACCCGCTCTCGCTGTTCTCGCCCTTGGTACGTACGAGCCTTTCCGCTGCAGCACGCCCCGACCGGGTGGCCGGCGCGGTGTCTCGCGCTGCAGGTGAAGTGATCCGTGCCACCGCGGCTGCGACCGTGCGTGCGGCTGGGGGCACGTCGTCGTACGCGCCCAAGCATGGCAAGGACCGGCGCTTCGCCGACTCGGCCTGGAGTGAGAACGCCGGGTATTGGTGGCTCAGGGAGATCTATCACGACTGCGAGCAGGCACTGCTTGAGATCGTCCGGGATACCGACACCGCGCCCGCGGTCAAGCAGAAGGCGGAGTTCGCCGTCCAGCTGATGATCGACGCGTTCGCGCCCACCAATTTTGTCCTGGGAAACCCCACTGTGATCAAGAAGGCCCTGGACACCGGCGGTCTCTCGTTGGCGAAAGGGGCGCGCAACTTTGTTCATGATCTCCGGACCAATCGGGGCGTGCCGCGGCAAGTGGTTCCGGGCGCGCACCAAGTCGGCGAGGACATGGCCATCACGGCCGGCAAGGTCGTGTTCCGCAACGACCTGATGGAGCTGATTCAGTACGCGCCGAGCACCGCCGAGGTGCACGAGATCCCGCTGCTGTTCAGCCCGCCGTGGATCAATAAGTACTACATCATGGACCTCGCTCCGGGGCGCAGCCTGGTGCAGTGGGCGGTTGATCACGGTCACACGGTCTTCATGATCAGCTACCGCAACCCGGATGAGCGGATGCGGCACGTGAAGATGGATGATTATTTGATCTCTGGTCCGATCGCGGCTCTTGAGGTTGTCCGCAATATCACTGGTGCGGAGAAGGTCAACCTGCTCGGGCTCTGCCTTGGCGGGACACTCACGATGGCGACGCTCGCCTACCTTGACGCCGTCGGGCTGGAGATGATCAACTCGGCGACGTTCCTGAACACCTTGATCGACTTCAGCGAGCCCGGGCTACTCGGCGTTTTCACCGACGAAGCCAGCATCCGCCGGCTGGAGCGGACGATGAAGCGCACCGGCTTCCTGCCGAAGGAGGACATGCAGCGCTCCTTCAACCTGCTCCGAACCAACGACCTGATCTGGAACTACGCCGTCAGCAGCTGGCTGATGGGAGAAGAGCCACCGGCGTTCGATCTGCTCAGCTGGAACAACGACTCGACGCGGATGCCAGCCGAAATGCACACCTTCTACTTGCGCAGCTGCTATGTAGAGAACGAGTTGGCACGTGGGGTCATGGAGTTGGCGGGCCAGCAGCTTGATCTCGGAAAAGTTGATCAAGACCTCTATTTCCTCTCTGCCGAGCAAGATCACATTGCACCGTGGCGTAGCTCGTACGCCGGCGCGCGCCTGTCGGGTGGAAACGTCCGCTTCGTGCTCTCCAACTCCGGCCATATTGCCGGCATCGTGAACCCGCCGAGCCCTAAGTCGATTCATAGGGTTTTGGAGGGCGACCGGCCGCTACCGGAGGATCCGGCCGAGTGGCTGGCAGCGGCCACCATGTATCCCGTGACGTGGTGGGAGGACTGGGCCAAGTGGATTGGGGCGCGGGCCGGGGGGATGCGCAAGCCACCACGGATGGGCAGCCGGAAGTACCGACCACTTGCCGACGCGCCCGGGACGTACGTCCTGGAAACCTGAGGCCTCTTAGGCCCCGACGAGCTAACCGAGCTCGTCCAACGTGACGAATCGAAATCCGTGCGAGCGATAGTCGCTGATGATCCCTGCTAGCGCGGCAACTGTCGCCACTCGATTGCCACCGCCATCATGAAGCAAGATCACTGGATGCTCTTCCTTGAGCCCGGCAGCAACCCGTTTCTGGATGACTGGTGCGAATTTCTTGCTGGGCGGGGCTGCCCAATCGCGCGGGTCCACTGACCACAAGATCATCGACAGACCGGCGGTGCGAGTGACTTTCGACGCGCCCTTGACGACGCCACCAGGCGGGCGAAACAGGCAAGGCCTGAGTCCTGTGGCATTGAGGATCGCCTGGTTGGTGCGCTCGATCTCCTTGGCGAGCATGGCGGACTTCCAGCCGGCCCTCAAGCTCGGGGTCCGGTGTGACCACGTGTGATCGCCCAAGGCGTGCCCGTCTGCGGCGATTCTCCGCAGCATCTCGGGCTCGGCTGCGGCCTGCTGACCGATCACAAAGAACGTGGCACGGACGCCGCCTTGCCTCAATATGTCCAGCACGGCTGACGTCGACGGCCCTGGACCGTCGTCGAAGGTCAATGCCACTGTGCGTGCAATGGCGTCGCCAGCGCCTGGAACCGCCGGCGCCGTGTGGATGATGTCCCTCGCTGGCGGCGGGCATTGATGCTGCGTCGTGGCTGCGGGCTCCGACACTTCGACGGCCATCGATGCGGCTGGCTTAGCGGTTGCAGCCTTCAGGTTGTCACTGATCGCGACGACGACCGCGTGGATAACCACCGTCGCCAGGACGACGACGAGGGCGAGCAGCACGTTGACCCGGTCCCATCGCACCCGCAGTCGAGCAGGGCCGATCGACGCACGATGTGCACTCTGCGGCGTACGGCGAGGCAGTGGCGTCGCGGCCATAGCTCATCCTGCATCGTCGGTGCTCCATACTCTGTGCGGTTGACCCGCATGTCGTGGGCGCGCCTGTGGCGAGTGCGCGGCTCACGTCTAGGGTCGGGGGGATGAGGGAGTCACAGCACATCAGCACCTACATAGAGCGCCCTGCTGCCGAGGTCTACGCGTACGTCGTGAATCCGGTGAACCTGCCCACCTGGGCCGCCGGGCTGAGTGGCTCGATCGAGGAGCGGGATGGACGGTGGTTCGCCGAGTCACCGATGGGTGAGGTCGAGGTGACCTTCGTGCCGAAGAACCCGTACTTCGTGCTCGACCACGACGTCAAACTGGCCGACGGAACGACGTTCAACAACCCCATGCGGGTGATCTCCCACGACTCTGGCTGTGAGGTGGTCTTCACGCTGAGGCGGCGACCAGACCGGGCCGAGGAGGATCACGAGGCCGACGCGACGGCGATCCGGACCGATCTAGCGACCCTCAAGCACCTCCTGGAGAGCTGATCTATGTCCCCAGACCCCCTGTCCGCGGACACTTTGTCCCCGGACACTGTTTCCCAGGACGGGGTGGCCGAGGACCCTGTGGAGCTATGGGCGAGCAGCAGCTTTCTCGACGATGCTCAGGCGTGGGTTACCGCGGAGCTGGCGCCGCGCGGCGTACGGCTCACCGGAGAGTGGGCCCAGCCGCATGTCAGGGTTTGGTCAAGCACCATCCGGTTCGAGACCACTGATGGTCGGGTCTGGTTCAAGGTGAACGGCAGCGGGACGGCGTACGAGGCCGAGCTACTGGCCGTGCTCGGCGATCTCTGTCCGGGCCTGGCACCGGAGGTGCTTGCCCACGACAGCATCCGAGCATGGTCACTCATCCGCGACGGCGGCCCGGTATTGCGGTCGATCGCTGAGCCCAAAGCGTTGTGGGGGTACTGGGAGCAGCTGCTGCCGTGGTACGCCGAGGCGCAGCTCGGCCTCGTCGCGCACAGAAAGCGCTTGCTGGCCACTGGGATACCGGACTTGGCTCCCACTCAACTGCGCCTGCAGCTCCGCCGACTGCTCGACGAGCTTGCGGCCAGGCCCGTCGCGGACGGCGGGCTGAGTCGAGAGCAAGCAGCTGCCCTTGAGCGGCTGCTACCCACCTACGACGACTGGTGCACCGAGCTGACGGGGTCGCCGGTACCAGACAGCCTCCAACACGATGACCTGCATTCCAACAACATCTGCTGGTCGGGGAAGCCGGACGACTTGTCTTCGGCAACGATCATCGACTGGGGCGACGCGTCGGTCGGCTACCCCTTTGGAACAATGCTGGCCACGCTGAACTCGATCGCATTCCACACGGGAGAACCGCAAGCGGATGGCAGGATCAACGATCCGCGTGTGCTGCGGATGCGAGATGCCTATCTCGAGCCGTTCAGCACCATGGGCAACCGCGACGAGCTGCTGCGCTGGGTGGCTCTCGCCCGAAGCATCGGCTGCGTGACTCGGGCCTTGGCCTGGGAACGCGCCGCCCAGGATGCCCCGCTGGACATCATCGCTGAGCAGGGGTTCCCGACACGTGGTTGGCTATTGGAGCTCCTCGAGCCGTGGGCGCTCGTTCGATAGAGGGTGTTCGTCGTTTGGCGGGTTCGTTAGCTGTCCTCTGGCTGAACGATGGATTTCAGCTGGGCGCAGATGCGTCCCAGATTGACAGTCCACCCGACCCCGAAGACACGATCTGTGAAGATTCTTGGGTTGTCCGGTGCCCACCAGCTGTCCCGTACGCGCTCCCAGGTCGGAAGCCGGAAGTCGTACGGCACGAACCGCCACACCTGTCCGTGCCATGTGCGTTCCGCGGCTGGCTTTGAAAGCTCTTGAGCCACGGCGCTGACCACCATGGCAAAGATGATCAGGCGCGTAAATCGCTTTAGCGGCGATTTCTGTTTCTGAACAGTCAAACGGCCTTTGGATCCGCTCATCACAAGACCAGTCTCCGCCGCGGCGAAAAGCGTCAAACCTCCGGGCCGAGCCAGGCTGTCATTCGCCTGAACGGGGGCGCACGGAACGGCCGCTGATCTTGCGTGGCTTGATCTCAATAAAAAGGTTGCGGATTCCGTCCGCCCAGGGCACAGGTCCGGTTTCCCATGCCGAGGTCAGCAGGTAATTGTGAGCCATCGCTTCGGCGAATCCGAGCACGAGAACGCTCCAGCCGGACTTGCCTTGCTCGTCAATCCCATCGATCTCGAAAGCGACGCTGGTGCGCCTGACCAGGCCGGACAGAGCGCCCACTGGAGAGGTGCGGAAGATCACGCTGTCGTTGCGGTACTGGTAGGTCACCGGCAAGATCTGTGGACCGTCGGGTGCCATGAATCCGACACGGCCCGCGCTGTGTTGAGTGAGGAGTTCCTTGCACTCGGCCTCAGAGAGCTCAGCGAAGTTGCTCGGGGAGGGTTTCTGATCCGCTGGCGAGGTCATGGCAAGGAACTCCAATCACGTGCGCGCTGGCGCTCCAGGCGGCGCTGTTGCGCTACATCCGGCGCGGCGAAGTCGGTCAACGTGACCGACGAGAGTTCACCGGCCTGCACTTCAGAGTTGCGTGTGAGGACCGCCTGTACCCAGGGTCGAAGGTCCCGAAAGAGTCCCGACAGTGGCCCGAGTGCCTGCGACATTCGGCCCTTGAGGACACGTCGGTCACGACCGGATTCTGAGAACGATGAGCCCTGTCGTTGTCCGCAAAGGCCCGCCGGTATGAGTCATGCACCGATCGGTCATGCCTTGATAGGTCATGCCGTGACAGGTCAGGCCCCTATAGGTCGTCACGGCCTGATCGAACGGGTGACCGGCGACGACCTGATGTCGCTGGTGTCCCGGCGGCACCCGCCGCCTGCGCAGGTCGGCGCCGTCCTGATCCTCGACGTACGCGATGGTCTGGACGTTGCTTGCCTACGGACGATTCTGCGGCAGCGGATTGCCGGGATCCCGCGCCTACGACAACGGCTGGAGAAAGTACCCCTCGGTTGTGGACGCCCCATCTGGCTCGACGATCCTGACTTCAACCTCAATAACCACCTGACGGTGGCGACCGGACAGGTAGTGATCGACGATGCCGGTCTGTGGGACATTGCTGCGGGTCTGGTCACCAAACCACTGCCCGATGACCGGCCCCTGTGGTCCGCCACATGTGTGCCTCATCTCACCGGCGGGCGGGCCGCGCTGATCCTCGTCATGCACCACGTGGTGGGAGACGGTCTCGCCGGACTAGCGGTCCTTGCCGGTCTGCTTGACGGCCTGCCCCTTCCCACTGCCTCCCCCTTCCCTCGTGCACGTCCGACGCGAGCACAGCTGGCACGAGCCGCGTTGGTTGATCACAGCCGCTCACTGCGGCAGCTTCCCAAGCAGATCATTCGGCTCCTCGCCGGAGTGGACCAATTGCGTCCGTCGCTGGCGCATCGTGCTCAGCAGTGCTCGCTGAACCGGCCTACCGGACCGCGACGGCAGGTGCGACCGGTCGTCGTCGACGTGAAGCGGCTCCGAGCGCTGGCCCACAGCAGAAACGCGACGGTCAATGATCTTGTGCTGACTGCGGTGACCGGTGCACTTCGCGAGCTACTCAGCAACCGCGGCGAGCACCTGGAAACCCTGGTGGTTTCAGTCCCGTTCGCGTCGAGGAAGCGCTCCGGGCCTGTCGAGCTGGGGAACCAAAGCGGCGTGATTCCCGTGGCGCTGCCGGCTGGCGGAAGTTTCCCGGACCGCCTAAGCGCGGTGGCGAAGATCATGCGAGTGGCCAAGGAGTACGAGCGTGGAGCGTCTACGGCCGTGCTGGGACCCGTGTTCCGGCTCCTGGCCCGAATCGGCTTATACCAGTACTTCATCGATCACCAGCCGTTGGTGCACACCTTCGTCAGCGATCTTCGCGGCCCCGAGGCGCCCCTCAGACTCCTCGGTTGCCACGTGCTCGATGTCGTTCCGCTCAGTGTTGCGACGGGCAACGTCACTGTTTCGTTTACGGCGCTGTCCTACGCCCATCGTCTGGTAATCACTGTGACGTCCGATCCCGAAACCTGCCCTGATGCCGACCAGCTTTGCCAAGCCTTGGCGTTCCAGCTCGCTGGTTCTTGATGTTGTCGCGCCGGTCGTCTTGCGTATCGGAGATGTCGCGTCATGGTCTGACGATTTCGGTAGAGCGTCGAGAGAGCACCCGGGAGAAGCTCGATACCCCTCCTCCAGAAGTAGTCGTCGTCGACAAGTCTGAATCCATCCAGAGACGGAGTGAGCGACCACTTGACTGTAGGAGGACCTTAGTCCCATGCACAGGCCCCCTTGGGCCCGTGCGCACTGCTGCGGTAACCGAGACAGTTGGACCATTCTCACAGAAGGGTGATTATGTCTCAGCTTGCCGACAACGCAGGATGGTCGCTGCTGGATCGTGGCGGGCGCCTGGAGAGACTCGATCTGGAAGAGTGCCGTCGGCTTCTCGATTCGACCAACATCGGTCGCCTCGCGTACTGCACCGACTTCGGGCCGAGGATCGTACCGATGAACTACACCGTGGTCAGCGACGCGCTGATCTTCCGCACCGGGATGGATAGCGAGGCATCCGGCCATGTGATCGATCATCCGATCGCGTTCGAAGTTGATCAAGTCGATGAATTCCTGCAGGCCGGCTGGAGTGTGCTTGTCGTCGGGCACGCCCGACTCATGGATGAAGGGTCCTTGCGTCTTCTTGATTTGTGGCAGTCGCCGCAATCGTGGCCTGAGGGTAGACGCCCGTTGGTCATAGAACTGCCCTTGACGACAATAACCGGCCGCCGGGTTCATCCGTCCTGAATTCCTACGCGCTCTGCCGATCGCATTGAATGCGCGAACACGCCGAAAGGGGCATATGGCATGAGATATTCCGCCGGACGTAGTCTTTCTTGGACATGGCGGCCAAGGGCGGTAAGAGCGTGCCGGAACCAGCATTCTCCTCGGATTCCGAGGACGATCCGCGGCTTTCGGTGGAACGGCTGATGAGCCAGCTCGTCGACCAGGCGGGGCTGATCATGACAGCTCAGCAGCGGCTGCGGCGCCTGTTGATCGCCAACCGCTCAATCGTCCAAGAACTGTCGCTGCCGGCAGTGCTGCGGCGCATTGTCGACACGGCGAAAGAGGTCTCCGGCGCCAGATACGCGGCGTTAGGAGTCATCGGCGCAGACGGCACACTCGAGCAGTTCTTGCATGCGGGCATGACTGAGGAGGTCGTCAGGGCAATCGGTGAGCTGCCCAAGGGACGCGGCGTGCTTGGCGCGTTGATTGAAGATCCCAAGCCGATCCGGCTGGCGGGGATAACCGATGATTCGCGATCGTCGGGTATTCCAGACGGCCATCCAGCAATGACCACGTTCCTCGGCGTTCCAATCCGCAGCCGCGACGCCGTTTTCGGCAATCTATATCTGACCAACCGCGCCGATGGCGTCCCTTTCACCGCTGAAGACGAGGAATTGGTCTTGGCTCTTGCGGCAACAGCCGGGATTGCGATCGAGAACGCCCGACTCTATGAAGAGTCGCGTCGCCGGCAGGAGTGGCTGCGGGCCTCCGGCGAGATCAGTCGAAAACTGCTCGACCCGCAAGCCGACTACTTCGGCGCTCTCCATCACATCGCAACGAGTGTTAAGCGTCTGGCCTCGGCCGATGTGGTCACTGTCGTCAGACCGACGCCTGATGAGCCGGTCCAGTTGGAAGTGGTGGTCGCCACCGGTGCGGCCGAACGCGAGCTCATCGGGTTGCGATATCCCATCGAGAACAGCATTGCGTGGCGGGCGATGCAGCAGGGCCGTGGCGTACTCGTGGAGTCTGTTGATCAACATCCCGATGTCTACCTGCATCTTCGGCCGTACGTGCCGGTGAGCCACGCGATGGCTCTTCCGCTCAGGGGAGAAACCGGTCCACGCGGTGCGATCGTGACGGGCAGGCTCATCCCGCATGCCCCCTTCACAGAATCCGACCTGGACATGGGCGAGGCCTTTGCAAGCCAGGCGGCCATCGCCTTGGAGCTCAATGACGCTCGGGCTGATCAACAGCGGCTTGGCGTCTTGGAAGATCGGGATCGGATCGCGCGCGACCTGCATGATCATGTCATTCAGCGGCTCTTTGCTGCGGGGCTCAGCTTGCAAAGTATCGCCGCCACGGTTGACGACGAAGTTGTTGATCAACGTCTGACTCGTACCGTTGTGGAGCTCGACGAGACGATCAGGCAGATTCGAACCACCATCTTCGCGCTCCAGGAGGATTCATCGCGATCTTTGCGGGGGATCGCGCTTGCGGTTGTCGATCAGCTCGCGCCGCTGTTGCCGGTTCGCCCAGAGATCCAACTACTCGGGCCGCTGGACACGATCTCCGATGATGCGATCATCGCCGACATCGAGGCTGTGCTGCGAGAGTCGTTGACCAACGTCGCAAAGCACACCCGAGCCGCGCAGATTCGGGTTCGGCTACAAGCCGACAAGCAGCGGCTCGACCTCAGCGTGATCGACAACGGGACAGGCCTGGGCCAAAACACCCGGCGTAGCGGTTTGGCAAATCTGAGTCGGCGCGCCGAGCGGCATGGCGGCTTCCTCGATGTTGGCGACTCACCGGAAGGAGGGCTCAGGCTGCGATGGTCGATTCCGATACGCCCGTGACCAGCGAGCGGCCCATCCGAGTCTTCATCCTAGATGATCATGAACTAGTGCGGCGCGGGCTTACCGACTTGCTGACAACGACCGACGATTTGATCATTGTGGGTGAGGCCGCCACCTCGGCAGATGCCTTGCGGCGCATTCCGGCCGCTGCGCCGGATGTCGCTCTGCTGGACGCACGACTGCCCGACGGCAGTGGGATCGATGTATGCCGGGAGATCCGATCCTCGGACGAAAACGTCCGGTGTCTGATTCTGACCTCATACGATGACGACGAGGCACTGTTCGCTGCCGTAATGGCCGGTGCCTCCGGATACCTGCTCAAGCAAATAGGTGGAAACAGCCTGGTCGAGGGAATTCGGCAGGTCGCGGCAGGACGGTCGTTGCTGGACCCGGCAATGACCCAGAAGTTGCTCGACCGGCTACGGCATCCCGTTCAGCCAGACCCGGTGGCCGGCAGCCTGACCGCGCGCGAACGGGAAATCTTGGATCTCATCGCCGATGGCTGCACCAACCGTCAGATTGGCGAACGGCTGTTCCTCGCCGAGAAGACCGTCAAGAACTACGTGTCCGGGCTGCTCACCAAGCTCGGCATGCAACGGCGGACGCAGGCGGCGGTATACGGGGCAAATCTGCGCCAGCGTACGGAGGGAAAGTCTCCGGGCGCCTGGTGAGAACGATTTCTGGAATAGGTCATGTGACCGGTTTGTGACCACCAGTTT